>Ga0247832_1000670_pt1 | contig 68427 bp, 66 predicted proteins | sample LaCruzMarch2015__10_FD_192407 | JGI IMG/M metagenome (GOLD analysis project Ga0247832, IMG submission 192407) | Freshwater microbial communities from meromictic Lake La Cruz, Castile-La Mancha, Spain - LaCruzMarch2015_4m | ecosystem: Environmental > Aquatic > Freshwater > Lake | place: Spain... | reverse complement strand
CCATCCGTAGCTAATCGCCTTGTCCTTGTATGATTTGTACCCTAAAATCCGCACAAGCCGGCTCACACAAAGTGCCGGGCTGAGGTGGATGGCGTGAGCGCAGGCATTATGCGCAACAGGCTCCTAGCGCCCCGGTTGCAGGAGGCAATCGTTGCCCGGCTGGGCTGGAGCAGCCTGCGCCCGGTGCAGGAGCAGGCCGGCGAGGCGCTGCTGGCTGGTGCCAACGCGGTGATCCTGGCGCCGACGGCCGGCGGCAAGACCGAAGCCTCCATGTTCCCCACCATCTCCCAAATGGTGGAGTCGGCCCCTGATGGCGTTGGCGCCCTCTACATCGCGCCGATCAAGGCCCTGCTCAACAACCAAGCCGAGCGCCTTGGCCTCTACACCGAAATGGTGGGCCTGCGCCGCTTCGTGTGGCATGGCGACACCGACGACTCCTCCCGCCGCAAGTTCCTCAAGGAGCCGGCCGAGCTGTTGATGACCACCCCCGAATCCCTGGAGGTGATGCTCGTCTCCCAGCGGGTGGACGAAGCCAAGCTGTTCGGTGATCTGCGGATTGTTGTGATCGACGAGGTGCATGCCCTCGCTGGCTCGGACCGGGGTGCGCACCTGATGAGCGTGCTGGAGCGCATCGCCCGGCTGTCACGCCATGACCTGCAACGAGTTGGCCTCAGCGCCACGGTCGGCAATCCTGCTGCGATCCTCATCTGGTTGCAGGGTTCCTCTCAGCGGCCGGGTCAGGTTGTAGATCCACCGAAACCTGCGAGCCGCCGCCAACTGCTGGTGGTTCACCGGCCGGAGCTGCGGTTGCTCGCCCACGATGCTGCCCGGATGGCCCAGGGCCAGAAGAGCCTGTTCTTCTGCCAATCCCGCGCCATCACAGAGAAGGTGGCCGAAACCATGCGGCGGGCTGGCACCACCGTGTTCGTGCACCACAGCGCTGTCTCCAAGGAGGAGCGCCTCCTCGCCGAGGAGGCTTTTCATCGGAGCACGGCGGATGGCAGTGGTGCTTGCATCGTCTGCACCTCCACCCTCGAGCTGGGTATCGATGTGGGTGATCTCGATCTGGTGCTCCAGGCCGATGCCCCGGACACGGTGAGCTCGTTTTTGCAGCGCATGGGCCGCACCGGCCGGCGTGATGGCCAGGCTGCCAACACCACTTTTTTCTGTGAATCCAGCGAGAGCGTGCTGCAGGCCACGGCGTTGATCGAGCTGGCCAAGCAGGGATGGGTAGAGGACGTGCCGATTCAGGGCCGCTGCTGGCCTGTGCTCATCCACCAGCTGCTCACCATGGCCTTGGCCGGTGGTGGCATAACAGCAGAAGACGCCTGGAACCACCTCTCCAAGGTGCCGGACTTCGCCGGAATCAGCCGACCAGAGTATGAACGCCTCATCCGCTGGCTGCTCGCTGATGGCGGGCTGCGGGAGGCCTCAGGCCAGCTGGTGATCGGTCCCAAAGCGGAGAAGCGCTTTGGCCGCAAGAACTTCATGGAGCTGTTTGCGGTGTTCACCAGCCCGGTCAGCTACACGGTCGTGACGGCCGCAGGGCAGCCCCTCGGTTCGCTGCAGCAGGAGTTCGTCGATCGCCTGGTCGATGGGGTCAGCAGCTTTCTGCTCGGCGGCCGGGGCTGGGTGGTGCAGCGCATCCAGCACGATGACCGCCGCGTGTTTGTGGATCCCGCTCCACGCGGCAAGCAGCCCACCTGGGGTGGCTACATCCCCCAATTCCTCGGCCTGGAGGTGTGCCAGAAGATGCGCGACATCTTGCTCTCCTCAACAGCCTTCCCCTATCTCGATACGCAAGCCGCGGCTGTCCTCGAGGAGAAGCGAGAGGTGATCCAGCCGCTCTTTCAGTCCGGCCGCGGCGGCATCGAGGTGAAAGATGGCGAACTCCGCTGGTGGACCTTCGCTGGCGGCAAGATCAACGCCACGCTGCGCTATGGCCTTGAAGCTGTCGGCGGTGACTGGAAAATCACCACCGACAACATCCTCGTCAAGGCCAAGGGTGAAGGCATAACGCCCGAGCGGTTTCACGATGCGATCCAGCGGCTGGCCTTACCTGATATCTGGGACGACGCCAAGCTCTGGAAAGATGTCGCTGAATCACTCCCTAACTACAGGCTCAGCAAGTTTCAGGACCTGATGCCGGAGTGGGTGGAGCAGGAAGTCATTTCTAAGTATCTGTTATCAGTAAAGCGAACCCAAGGATGGATAGCCGTAACGGAAATTGCCTAGAGCTAGGCAAATCGATTATCAATTCAAGTTATTTACATACTTCGGCCTCCCCTAAGGCAGTTGCTTGAAATAGGCAATAGCGATAAATTGGCATGGCTATTATGGCGGCTAAAATACAACAGGCAATGCTAGAGCTGAAAGTCAAGCAAGCATTTCTTTTCGTTGCTCTTGAGAACTTCTCCGTCAAAGCTTAGCAGGCAAGGGGCTTGAACAATTCCTGCCTCTATGATTGCGGTAAGCATCACCGAGAACCCAATCGCAATGCTCAGCCATTGGACCTGCAGCAATTGACAATGACGCAGGTCAGCTTGCCTTGTCTTTGCCAAAGTTGAGATGGCAAGCGGTTCCACAATATACTGCTGATAGGGATCCTTGCTCAGCTCTCCAGTGTTGCACAGTGAGTCAAGAATATACTCAGTCTTTAGCTTAATCGAGTCGACATCTGGGTGACTAGCCCAGTAGATCGAATACTTCCTCGTTAAAAGATCGTGCACATGAAAGCGAGTTCGATTAAATGCGTATTGCGCAATCACATACTCAAGCAGCTTGTCCCTGTCGGCTTCCTCCAATGTCTTAAGCTGAAATAGCTTCTTTCGTACAAAAGATACGACCTGCCTAAACAAGGCAATGCCGTAGGGGAACATAGTAAGCCGTTTTAGATAATAATCAATAATGCCATTAATGATGATATCGTGAATTCCCCAATATTGAACAAACTGAATTCTTCTGCCTTTTAGTCTGGCGATGCTCATCTTGGAGTCACCCGAGTATTGCTGCGCAGCCTTGTCCCACGCTTTGCCTTTAATGACAAGGCCTTGGCATGAAAGCACGAGGAAGCAAGGCTCTCTATTTTCGAGAATATGAACGCGCTGGCAATTCACATGACGAGCATCGTCTCCCGATCTTGGAATACTGCCAACACACAATCGCTCGGTTGCCCTAGCAAGCGCTGCCTTGGCCAGTAGAAGCCCTACACGAAACTTGAGCCTGTCAAGCCTCTTTAGCTGCCTTCTCATAGAACGCTTGATTTTTTCACTGAAAAGTGTTTTTGCAGGATACTTTTGGATCATCAGTAAAACAGCAGTTTCTTCTATTCGGCAGATTTATCCTATTTATTGTCTGCGCTGCTGCTTTGTATCGTGCTTCCTTGCAACCGTAGCGCCTCCTCGTATTCAGCACCGATCCCCAGCCCTGAGTCCTCATCTGGGGTCAATCGCTACCGCTGCGCGGGCCTTCGGCTACATGCCCACGTGGATCAGGCAGGCCAGGGCCAGGTCGCTTCAGCTGCCGAGCAGTGTCTTGATGCTGCGGGAGGTGCCGGGCTCATTGATCTGCAGCCCACCCTGACCGACGGGCGCCACCTCGCTGGGCAGCGCCATGAAGCGCTGCTGATCCATTCCCTCAACAGCTGCAGGGCTTGGAGGCAGGCGCCCAAAGCTCTGTCACTCCCCCCCGCCATGCCTTTGCCAGCTCGTACTTCCTCGCTAAGTCGATCCCGGCGCCCTGCCCCGGCAGCAGCTGCTGCGCACCCACATAGAGGATGCAGCAGGCCACCTGTAGGACTGAGATGGTGGTGCATCCCTCGTACCGCTGCAGTTGGTGCTTCTGGTTGGGGTTGTTCTGGCCACATCGGATTAGAAGAACGGAACTCCGCAGTGACCCATGAAGCGGCTTTTCAATTCACTTAAAAGTCATTCATAGAGGAGAAAAGAGAGAGTTAGACTGTCAAAGTCAAGCCGATCACTGTACACATATTCGGCGGCGGTGAGATCATCCAGATATGCAACCTGGCCCTCAACTGAGGTAAATCTACCATTCGGCTGTATCAGTGCGAGCCAGGCATCTAGCTGTTCATACGGGGTGGGACTGCCTGGAAGTCCATCATCTTTTTGGATGAAATGAAAGAACAGCTCGACCTGCTCATCTCCCCATGAGGGGCTAGCCTGGACACGTATTTCACGCAGCTGGCGAAGGGCTTCTCCTTCAGAAGAGTTCTTCTTGTACTTGTCCGAGAGGCGTGCGAGGAGAGGCTTTGCCATTACCACAAAGTCATCCGGAAAGGCAAAGCGTGAGCGCTTACGTTTCAATGCATCAGAAAAGTGGCGTACATCTTCATCCGTCAGACAGCCACGAACTCGCTGATACTGAAGAAAAAATGGCTTTTCTATGACCATCACGCGGTCGAGATCCACAACTAGACCTTTCTCTTGAAGCCCACGTAAATAAGCAAAACGTGGCCGCTTGCCGCATTCGACTGAGCGGACATCACCAACGGAGACCAATGGTGAAACTTCAAGAAAAGGTCTCTGCTGAAATGGACGCACGATGTCGCAAGTCTGAGTCACGATAGCCAATCCGTCTACCTGCTCTTCAACAATGTCGCCATCTACATCGTTCTCTGCTATAAGCTGCTTTGCCGATGGCGTGATGGGCATTGTGTCACAAAATCGCCAAGCGAACCAGAACTCCCCAAGTACACAATCTCCCTGCTGCCAATCATCGAGAGAATCGTCGGCTCCCTCCAGGCGAGGATCTGGTTCAGAGGATTTGTCCACGCTTCACTTTCCTCGCCTTGGCAACTCTGACCCGTCCTGAAGAAGAGATGGGTGTGTCGTCTATTTCAGCATCAAAACCTGTCAGCGAGGGTGGCATTTTATCCTTGATTTGAACAGGGTTGGCTTGGGGCGGCCGCCGGCGATGCGTTTTCACTACACCAAGCTGATCTCGCACCTCCTCATATTTATCCTGAATGAGCAATTCGAATGGTGAGCGATCACCATTTTCAAGAGGCTCGAGCAAGAGCGTACGGTTGGCACGAGCTGACCCCCTGTCAATCGTACGGATTAAAGTTAGTAGGTGATACAACTTTTCTTTATTCTTTTCTGACAGCGGCTTCCCGCTTGCCCAGAAATGCAAGGAGCGGCGCTGAACACCAAACAACCTGCTCAGCTGATCCCAAGACAGCCCTGTTTTGAATCGCAGCTCGTGAATGGCTTTGCTCGTGGGGAGATCCAGGTCTTGGTCAACACTCAGGCACCCGCCAGAAGAGGTATGCTCTGATGAATAGAGCCTGATCAGGAAATCCAGAAGATCACCGCTATAGGGATAGGATCCGGTACCGAACCCTCGGGTTACAACGTCGGCCTGCCCAAACACCTGGGACAGCCCAGAGCCTGTGGACTGCGAGTGACTCACTCCACGCGACTGCAAAGAGATCATTGTTGCTCACCTCCATAGAATGCCAGGAAATCATCGGTCACCACCCAGCGGAAAAAAGTGTAGATACGCTCGGAAAATAACTGTGCACGGTTGATTATAGCTTCCACGTCAACATTAATTGACGTATGATCAAGTGTTGACATGTCAAGATCAAGGATCCAGCTTGGTGAGTCCAAGGCTGGAATGATCAACGGGTCTAGGCCAACGTTCTTGGCTAGCTGCCCCCATCGAGCGACTAGGGTGGCATGAGGGAGATTAAATTTATTTTCAGTAATACTAAAATCTTGTTGATTGAACTGAGGCAATCCAGCAATGCCGCATATTTCATCTCTGACCAGTGATCTAATTTGATGCACGGCTTCCCCGCTAATCCGGTCGACATAGCGAACACCTAAGCGGTCGACTACGGCAGGGTTGACATGCTCAATGAGTGCAGAAACAGCCTCGCGCAAACGAGCAAGAAAGTCGGCTCGACTAGTATAAGAACTCGTCTCAATAGCCAGAAATGTTTGAGCCAGGGAAACCGTCCATGTGCTCTCAAGGTTGGCAAATCTCCACACCTTCTCTGTTTTGGTGGAAATTGAACCAGAAGACTCAAAGTTTATTTGTTGTACTTTACCGTGCGTCAACAAGGGGTACTTCGACAAGATCTCCTGCTGAAAGGGCGCCACGAACTCATCCGTGGCGACAGCGAGAACTTCCGAGAAGCGAATCTGGGCGATCACGCATACCAACGGGGCTCGCTCCAGCGCCACCTCCTCGGGGGGTGGGTCCGTGAGGGGATCATTGAAAGCAACCATGGGGTGCCTGGGCCGGGAGCATGCTGGGCTGAGCGCCCAAGTGTGAAGTGGACTGTGAAGCTAGCCTGGCAGGCCTGGCACCAGAGGCAAGAGGTTGTGAGCCCTTGACACATTCACTTCATCCGCATCGGCCGACCTGATCCTGAAGACCCCTTGCATCAGAAACCTGACCAGCCTGCGGGGTGGTCGGCAGGTTCCACGAGGCTGCAAGCATGGATTGCACTTCTGCCTGTAGCACGGTTTCCCTTGCCTTGCTCGGCCTGGCTCGGGACGCCATTGGTGCTCAGTAGTCCTCGGGAAAAAGCAGCGTGGTGATCGGGCCGCCACCCTCGCCGCGCAGGTCTTGGGTGATCACCCAGATGGTGCCGTGCCCCGGGGTGTCGTAGCTGGAGAACAGGCGCCCTTCTGCGTGACTGTGGTCTGAGTTATTGGCCGCCTTGTCCTCGGCATCGAGGTTGCCCCAATCGCGGGCGGCATGCCGATCAAGCAGGCTGATGATCACCTCATGGGATACGGCAGCGGCGACAGCGGCCGTGGCGACGACCTTGCCGAGGGAGTGGCGCATGGTGTAAAGAAGTCGAAGGTGACGCAGGGGCCAAGGTCATGGCCCCATCAGGTGGACTGAAGTCTGACCAGCTCAGCTGGCCTGGGCTGCAGCGCCAGTAACCATGGTGAGATTCCCGCCGTCGGTGTGCTGCACCAGAAAGGCCTCGATCCAGTCGTGATGCCTGCGCTGGCAGATCCGATCAGCGATCGTGTGGTCCTCGGGGGGCACCTGGAACCGCTTGCGGAAGGCCTTGGTGAACCCCTCCAGGACTGGCCGGGGGAGAGCCCTGATCGTGTCGCACAGCTGGTGGATGGTGGCTGGATCGAGGGGCGCTAGGCCTGGATCAGGAGACGGTGCTGATCCTTCTTCAATGGGTGGCTCAGTTTTCGATGTCGCCGCCACCTCGTGTTCCTGGGCACGCAGAGGCCTGGACGCCGGTTGAGCCACCACCCGCAGTTGAGTGGGCCTGACACTGCTTGGCGACCTGGAACTGGGCCGCTCCCCCGTCTCCACTGCCCCGGTGACCTCCCGCTGCTGCTTGTCATACAGCGCCAGCCCGAACGGGTTGCCGAAGGTCATCAGCGCGCGCTTCATGGCGTCGGTCTCGGCTTCCTTGAGGGCCGATTCATGGGCCTGACCAAGATCCACGTCGATGCCGTGGCCGGCGCCGCTGCCCTCGCGGATCAGGGTCGGCTGGCCGGCGGTGCTGACACTGATACGCACTCGGGCGGTGTAGGTGACACCCCAGCCGGGTTTCTGCTCCCGCCCGATGGTGCGTTCGCTCTGGTTGACGCAGCGGAGAGCAACGGTTTCCCGCTGCCAGCCGTCAAAGCCAAAGATGCGGTTTGCTTCCGCGATCACCTGCCAGCCCTCCAGGTAGCTCACCTGGCTGCGGCCCTGCTCCCGCTGGCGCACCTTGGCGCGATCCAGAGGGGCGGAGAGGGCAGTGATCTGCTCGGCGGAGAAGGTGCAGGTCATGACGGTGCTCAGGCGTGAGGAGGGATGTGGTTTGGAGAAGCGGGCCCGCCACTGCAGTGGGCCATGTCGAGGGGGCCTCTGCCCCCCGTCAGTGGATGCGCCAAGAGCGGCGGGAGAGGAGCTGGGTTCCGGTGATCTGGCGGCCAGCCTTGAGGGCCTCCTTGATGGCGTTCTTGTCCGGTTTGGTGGTGGTGGTGACGGTGAGCCACTCGCGATCGAGGGCCTCCTCGTCGTCGATCACCACGGTCTGGGACTTGCGGCTTGTGAGCTCGTGATCGGGGAACGAGAAGCGGGTGGCCGCCGGCTGCAGCTGGGTGAGGACAAAGATCAGCGATTCCTCCAGGGCATCAGCCCGGCCGGCATCACTACGGGCAAGATCGGCAAGCCGCTTGGCTTGCTGCTGGCGGTAGGCGGCCTGACCGCGCAGGTGCTCGATCACCCAGCAGGTGGCATCGGCCTTGGCGGCCAGGGCGGCTTTGTTGCCCTCCTCTGCCAAAAGAGCAGCCTCCAGCTCAGCCAGAGCTGAGGCGTGCTGCTCAGGATCATCGGCTTCCAGCTGCTCGGCCAGCTGGCCGATGGCGGTGGTGAGCTCCTGGGCCTCGATGCCCAGCTGCCATAGGGAACCAGATCGACGCAGGGAACAGGCAGGACCTTTTGCCGAGGGGGCTGCCGCTGGGGCATCGGCTGGAGCTGCGGAAATGGGGGTGAGAACGGCCATGACGGCGAGAAGAAGAGAAGAGGAACAGGGCGCGCCAGCAGGCGCAGAAGGCTTCAAGGGACGAGGGAGGCGCGTGGCTGCTGGACCTCCGCCACGGAGATCGGCACCGGCGAGCGGGAAGCCATACGCCGCGCCTGCTGCACGAGCGAGGCTGTGCCGGCACCACCGGGGAAGGCCACCACCAGCACCGAGGCGATCGACCCCGGCGATGTATGGGCCAAGGCCCGGGCGATGGCCTGCTCCAGCAGCTCGCGATTGCGGATCGGCCCGGCGGCGCGGCCATGGCGGCCCCACTCGGCCGGCATCACAAGAGAGCACCAGCCCAGCTGATGGGCGGCACGGGCAATGGCGGCATCGGCGCCCCGAGCACCGCCATGGAGCAGCAGATGGACAAGCCGCCCGCCGCTGCGGGCCAGCAGCTCGGCGGCAACCCGCTGATGGGACCAGGCCAGATCACGGCCGCCACCGGCCGCGATCACCAACGAACGAGCAGGGCCAGAACTTGGCTCGAATGAATGACAAACAACCATGAAATCAGCTGCCTTGAGGGACAACTGATCGGGGCATCATGCCGCTGATGAGAGTGCGGCAGTGATAGCGAGATCAGGGGATGAAGTTGCCGCAGGCGATGGGCTCGGGGCCTTTGGCGCGATCCTTATTCTACCAGTACAGATGCACCTTTGACACAAGCAGACCGCTTGCAGGCCAGTGGATCTTGGCAATCACAGGACACCAAGACCGAGCCCATACCAGCCCTGGCTGAGCAACCAGCAACCCTCCAAATTCAGCACCCAGGCAGCAGCGAATGGCCGCGCAGCCGCGCGCAGCAAGACCTGCAATCAGAGCCCCTTGATTCATCCCTCGCTCGCCGAATCACCACGGGCACCGCAGCCGCGGGCATGCCCTTCCGCCTCATACCCCCACCACGGCCCCAGCGCGGAGGGCAGCGGCGGCTGTCTGACGTCAGCCACGGCCCAGCCGTGGCAAGTTCAGGACGGCCGCCGCTGACCGGAGCAGCTCGCCAGCGCAGCCAGGTGTCAACGGCCTGCCGAGGGTGATGGCAAGAGCTCTGTGGACAGAGTGTCAGAAACTCACGTAGTCTTCTGACACAACAGAGCACAACAAGGCCCACAGAGCCGCCATGTCAGTACTGAGCGAGCAGATCCTGGAAGCCGCGGGCAAGCGCCCGGATGGATCCCTGCTGGCTGCCAAGCAGTTCCTGGCGCTGGCCAACCGCGCTGCGGTGGACCAGGCCCTGAGGCGCCTGGCCGCTCGCGGCAAGCTCGTGAAAATCACCCGCGGCCGCTACGCCCTGCCCATCACCAGTCGCTTTGGCATCAGGCCTCCGGCGCCGGAGGTGGTGATCGCTCAGCTCAACCAGGAGGGTGCCCAGCAGCTGGTGAGTAGCGGTGCCGCCGCGGCCAATGCCCTTGGCCTCACCACCCAGATGCCGGTGCAGCAGACCTTCCTGGCCCGCACCCGCAGCCAGAAGCGCTACGTCTTCGGGAAGCAGCAGGTCACGATCCGTCCGGCAGCCGCCTGTAACTTCCTGCTGCCCGATCGCCCTGCTGGCCAGGCGATCCGAGCACTCATCTGGCTTGGCCCCGATCAGGCTTCAGCAGCCATGCCGACGCTCCGCCGTGTGCTGCCGCCGGTGGAGTGGGATGGCCTGCTCGCCGTTCGCGCCGAGCTGCCCCTGTGGCTGGCGGAGCTGCTGAGTGAACAGGCTCTAGAGCCGCAGAAGGCTCATGGCTGAGTCCTGGTTCGCGCTTTCCCCAGAGGACCAGAAGGAAGCCCTGGCGGTCGCTGCTGCCGAATCTGGCTGGCCGGCCAACCTGCTGGAAAAGGACATCTGGGTGGTCTGGGCCCTGCAGACCCTGGGGGCAGAGCAACAGTTGCTGGAGACCCTCACCTTCAAGGGGGGCACTTCGCTCTCGAAGGCCTATGGGCTGATCGATCGCTTCTCGGAAGACGTCGATCTCACCCTCAACATCCAGCACCTCTGGCCTGAGGTTGATCTCTCAGCAGCAGTCAATCCCAGCCAGGCGGACAAGCGCCGAAAAGCCGCAGATAGAAAACTCAAACAGTGGGTCCGGGAGATCCCCATGCCGCTGCTCCAGGCTGCTGCCGCTGCAGCCGGTGTCACCCTTGAGCTGGATCTGGAGCAGCCAGAAGCAGGCCGCCGGCAGCCACCCACCATCGTCATCCACTACCAACCGCTGATCCCAGCGGCAGACAACAGTTCCGGTTATGTGCGGCCGACGGTGCGGCTGGAGTTCGGCGCCCACTCCACCGGTGAACCGCATGGGCCGATGCCCATCTCATGCGAAGCGGCGACCCATCTGGCGATGCTTGACTTCCCTGCCGCCAGGCCACTGGTGATGGACCCGAAGCGCACCTTCCTGGAGAAGGCCGCGGCCATCCATGTCTCATGCAGGAAGGGCCGCTGGGGCAGCGGCGAGGGCGAGCGCTATTCACGGCACTGGTATGACCTCGATCGCCTGGCCCGTGCAGGTATCGCGGAGGCGGCGATCCGTGACCGGCCCCTCGCCGTTGAGGTGGCACAGCACAAGGAGGACTTCTGGCGTGCCACCGACGCCGATGAGCAGCCCATCAACTACCTCCACGCCCTCAATGGCAACCTGCAGCTGGTGCCGATCGACGCCGCTCGGCAGGCCCTGGAGGCTGACTACAAAGCCATGACCGACTCGGGCATGCTGCGCGGCGAGATCCCGAGCTTCGCCGAGCTGCTGCAGCGAATCGCACTGTTGGAGCAGCAGTGCAATGCCATCGGCAGCACTTTCACCTGAAGCCCAGCCCTGCAACAGCAGCCTCCTTGGCACGCGGGAAACCGCGTCGACCGGCGAGCTCCAGGGCCACCCCAATCAGTGGGGGATGCACCGGAGGAGACACCTCACTCCCCCACCAGAGCAGGAGCCCTGACTGCGATCTCCCAATGGGGGGATCAGGGGGAGCGGGGATCCTTGTTTTTTCCATTCATGTCCACAACAAGGGGGGTAGGAAAAAGAAGAGCCAAAACCAGTCCCCCTCTCCCCCCTTACCTCAGATCCCTTGTGATCACTTGTTTGTTCTGGGGGAGAAGCCCTGCTCCCCCATCACCTCCCCTGCTCCCCTATGCGGGGAGTTCACCAGTGGCCCGGTAGAGCAGCCCACCTCTGGGGCCCTCGCTTACCTCTCCGACACCCAGCTCTGCCAGAGCCTGCATGGCCTGCTCGGCCAGGGCGGCATTGGTTCCCTTCTTCTCCTTGGAGTTCATCTGCTGGCGCAGCTGCCCCCAGGTGACCGCGCTCCTGGCCTTGCGCGCCAGGGTGTGAATGCGCCGCATCAGCGACGAAACGCCTCCTTCCTCGTCACCCGCCGCGGCCTGCTCATGGAAGCCCAAGGCCCAGTCATCCATCGTGTCGACCAACTCGATGGCCCGCTGCAGCGTGGCCACCGGAACCTCCAGCTCACCCTGCTCATTCAGCACCGCCAGCTCCAGCAGGTGCAGCAACACCGCGACCCGCAACACCTTGCCCGCTGACTTGCCATACAGCGCACCCTGAGCATCAAGCCGGGCCTGCTGCGCCTGGATTTGCTTGTTGTGCTCGTAGACACTGAAGGCCTCGATCGCCTCAAGATCCAGCTGGTAGCGATGCGCCGGCATCGTGTAGATCCGGCGGGCATAGGCCTGCAGAGCCTGATTCGCACCGTTCACGGCTGCCACGCCCTCGTCGCTGATCAGGGTGGGCAGGGGCACCGTGTTCTCCGGCAAGGGCGAAAACAGGAAACGTGCCCATTTGCCTGATGGGTCGCCGCCCTTGATCAGCTCCCGCAACACACCGGGCTGAATGGCCCCGTAAATGCTCACCTGGCAGCGGTCATAACTGCGATCACCGGCTGACACCCGCAGCGAGGTGTAGGCCTGCCCGTCAAACAGCTCGAGCAACTGCTGTTCATCGGAGCCTCTGCCCGATCGGTAGGCGTTCATCGAGCCAAACAGGCCCGAGAGCTCATCGCGCAGCACCAGCACACTCAGGCCTCGTTTATCGAGTTCCTGCAACTGCTGAACGAAGGCCTCTCCGGTGTAGTCCTGAATCTGCAGGTAGATCGCCACCGGCTTGGGCGGTCGCTCGTCCTTGGTCTTGCAGCCTCTGCACTGCTCACGCCAGGCCTCCATCGCACGGGTGTTGGCGGCAGCCATTTCCCGTTTGAGCTCGTGCGCCGGTCGGCGGACCAGCAGCTTCTCTAATGGCGTTTTCTTCTGACCGGAGCGGCCCACCGTGGCGACATACAGATTCGCCGGGGTGACGAAATCGGTGTAGGGGTTGCCGCAGATCGTCGTGCCCAGCTTCACCAGGCCGCTGATGCCAGCCAGATAGGCCGTCGCCACCACGTGATCGCAGTACGGCAAGTATTCCGTGATTCGCTTGAGCGCATCCGCCAACGGCAGCGGGAACAGGCGATCCAAAGTGATGGGTGCACGCGCCTGGTGCCGAGCCAGGTCCTCTTCCAGAGCGCTGGCTTCCTGCAGCAGGACATCCCGCTGCTCCTCCTCCAGCCGGACGGCGGCGAGCAACTGCCTGAGTTCCTGGGGATGGAGCTCGGCTGCATCCACCAGATCCCCGAGCAACAGCTCCAACTCGGTGGGCGACTGATGGGCTGCAACCGCTTCCCGCAGCCGATCGCGGCACTCCTCACGGCTCAGCGGCGGTGGCTTGCTGGGACCGGAAGAGGCATCAGCGGATGCCCCACTGCTTGCGCCTTGGGACTCGCCGCGGCCGCGCCAACGGCGGGTGCGATCACCAGACAGCCAGGCGTAGTGGCGCTCCGCCTTATCGGGATCGCTGGGGCGACAGCCCGCCCGATCGATGGACGCCAGAACCCGCTCCGCCTTGTCGCCGATGTCGAGGGCGGCAATTGCCTGCCCCAGCAGCTGGTCAGGATCACCCTCAAACCTCAATCCCTGATCCAGCAGGAGGTTGTGCCAGCTCCAGAGCTCCTTCACGAAGCCGGTGAGCTGGAGGCTCCGATCGGGCGCGGCTGATGCATCCCCGCCATAGGGCCGTCCTCCCGCCAGCACGTCCTGCGCCTTGCTGCCGATCAGGTCAGCCAGCTGCGGGCAGGTGCTTACGCCCGTCGGTGCTCGCCGCTCACTGGCCGGCGGCGGCAGCAACGGTGGCGATGGGGCGGCCGGCTCTGGCGCGACCTTGACCTCCGGGAAGATGCCGATGGAAGCCAGGTCAGGCACCTCCATAAAGCGGTAGGCCGCCTCGGGGTTGATCAGCTCATAGGGGCCCTTGCCATTGCGGGTCGGGGCACAGACCGACACCCGCGTGCCGGCAAGAACTTCGCCGCGATGCGGACCGCCCTGTTCTGTCGTGAAGTTGCAGTGCAGGCCACCTCCAGGTCGCTGCCAGCTGACCATCCGATCCGTGACCCGGACATAGATGTGCACCCCGCCGCTGGGGGTGCGCTCCATGCGGGTGTCAGCGAGCACTGGGTACCTGTCGACCAGGTTCATCCAGTCCTCTTCCAGGTTCTGAACGCTGCCGTAGTGCTTGGTGTCGAAGTCGATCGACACCACTTCCCCGCCGGGGATGACAGCCAGGCCGATCTCCTTGCCCAGTCGCTCAGCTATCGCAATCCGCTCCAACAGCATCTCGGGCGGTACCGGGCGCGCATGGCTGATCAGCTGGGGCTCACCATCTCCACGCCAGAACGATGGGTTCTTGCCCGTGATCGCGGGCTGCAAGGCGCCGCTCTTGAGAACAGGCTCCCACTCACCGGTGGCCTGGCTCTTGCGGCGCCTGGGGCATAGCTCCGCTGGTAGCTCCACCGGAATGATGGTCTGCAGCTGGATGCCCTGAGACGACAGGCGACTAACTTCCTCCCAGAGCAGGTCGTAAGCAGAGGGTTCAGACATCACCCCTCAGCCAGACACTTGCCTTCTCTGGATGTAACAGCACCAACCGCGCTGTGATGAACTGCAGTAGCCTCATGAGATCCCTCTCGTGTCCCCGTTGCCCTGCCAGGCGCGGGGATTTTTTATTGACCTGATTTCTCGGCAGAACAGCGCAGCTGATCTAACCCACTCCGGATCAGGGCCCTTGCGACCGCTGAGCGTGTCGCCCGAAGACGCAACGCAGCACGGTCGATCTCAGCAATGACATCGGGCTGAACCTTGATGTTCAGCTGTTCTGTCGGACGGGGCTCAATCCTGATCACTGGAGGAATACCAGGAACATACAGAAGTGTTATTCAGCTGACTCGGATAATCCACTCCCAAGTTTGGGAGGCAATTTGGGAGGCAAGTTGGGAGTGGATTAGATAGGGCACCAGAAGCAATGCTTTGAGTACGCCACAAGACGGCACAAAATGGACAACGTGGTCACTGAACTCACTGCTCAGCTGGCACAGCTCTCAGCCCAACTCAAGCTGCTGAATGCACAGAACCAGCCGCAGCCCGCGCATAAAGCAAGCCCCTGGCTACCCCTGCGCGAAGCAGCACAACTACTGCACTTCAAATCACCCCGCGCCCTCAAGGCCCGGATCTTGCGCGGCGGCTTCCCTCCCGACTGCTACCGGCAGCTGCCCTCACCCTCTGGCAAGCGCCACTCCTATCTGGTGAATGTGGAGCGCTATCTCAAGACGCTGCGCTGAGCACGGCCTGCAGTGACTCCATCTCGTGGGCATCAAACCAGCGCTGGTAGACGCTGCTATGCACCGCAAGGCTGTGGCCCATCGACTTAGCGGCCAGCGACGGGGAGATCTTCGGGTTGTGAATCGCCCGAACCGCCCAGGCATGGCGCAGGTCATAGGGCTGAAATGCAGCCCCAGCACGGCGAAACGCCTGCCCCATCAAGGCACCGACATCCCGGTGGCTGCGCTTCTGGTTGAAGGCCGGGAGGCGCTTGTTCTGCAGCGACCAGCGTTCGATCCAGTCGGCCGGTAACGCCAGCGACTGACGTGAACCGGTCTTGCCATCAGTAATGCGGAGTAGCCCGGACGGCTGCACCTCTGCGAACAGCAGCGCCTCGTGAGGCCGGCAGCCGTAGGTGGCGGCTACCGCCACAGGCCACTGCCATGACGCAGAGAGGCCATCGATCAACGCCTCGATTGCCTCGTCGCGAGGCAGCTCGCGCGGAGACTGACTGCGTGCCGCGCTGTAGCCCTTGCCAAGTTCCCGCAGTTGGGACACCAGCTCCTCGGGCCAGTCGAGCGCCCTGGCCACGGTGGCCGCAGCCTGGGAGGCCCGCCGGCGCGACCGACTGCCAGCCGTTGTGGCCTCCACCACAGCCACCAGGTGCGCAGGCTCGAGGTTGCTGATCGCGATCAGCGGCGCTAGCGGTGCTTCGTAGTCGACCTTCCAGCTGTCGTCAGCGGAAGGTCCTCGGCGCCGCTGCTTCCCCCACCAGCCGCGGGTCAGGCGGATCGCCTGGCGTCCGCTGACCCCCTGCGACTCTTCTGTCGCTTCCGATTGCGGGTCCTGCCGTTGACGCCCCTTCGGCAGCCATGGGATCCAATCAAAGGTCTCTGCCCCAAGCCGGTGGCGCTCCAGCGCATTGCCAAGCTGCTCGGCCAGCTGCAGTGCCTCGCTGGCCTGATCCGGATAGGCGAGGCCCGTGCTGATTCGGTGTTGCCTGAGTCCCGTCCCAAGCGGATCGGTCGGCCGCGGCGGCATGGTCGCCCGTAGCCGCACCCGAGCACCCACCACATCGAGGGTGACTCCGTGGCCTTTCAGCTTCAGAGCAGCGTTCTGGCGGCTGAGCCAGGGATCTGAGGGGGGCACCGGACTTGCCTAACCACTTGCCTAATCGTGGTCGATCCGTGCCGATTTGCCTAGCTTTTTGCCTAACAACCAGGGGTGGGCAGAGGGCTTTTCCGGGGCCTTTCTTCCCTGAAAACCCTCTCTGCGACTGGGGGTTTTAAGAACGGGGCTGGCGGGACTCGAACCCACGACCTACGGTTTAGGAAACCGTCGCTCTATCCGGCTGAGCTACAGCCCCATCCCTGTGATTATGAAGGCTGCCGGACCCCGCCACGGCCAGTGCCTGACACCCTGAACCCCGGAACAGGGCAAGGGCCTGCTCGGACGTCTTCACTTGAAAACCCAGCGCTGGACTGGGGATCCTGGCCCGGGACCAGGCTGTGCGGGTTCACGAACGAAAGAAAGCGGATTCTGTGAAAAGGGTGAAAGGTGGTAGTATTTCGTCGGTACGGCTTCTTTCCTTCTACTCATCATGCTTTCGCCTAGAACGCCCATAGGCCTTAGGGCTGCGCTCAGCGCAAGCCTGACCGCCTCTCTTCTTTCCGTCAGCCCGGCCCAAGCCCAGGCCAACGCTCCCTCCGGCAACGAATGGCCCGGCGGGGTCGACGGCACCAGCAAGCCCGCTGACTGCGCCACCTTCGTCCCCGGTGCCGTCGTCTTCGGTGCCGGCTTCGCCTGCACCTCCGGCGACAAGATCTACAGCAACTTCTTCAATACCACGGACACCAGCAACCAGCTGGCCAACGGCATCTTCCAGTTCGCTTTCCAGGGCACCAACCACACCCTGTCTGCGATCAACAGCTTCACGCCGGGCACCTACGAGTTCGGCTACACGATGACCGTCTTTGACGCCCTCAACACCGGTCAGAGACTGGCGAGTGCCTCCACGTCGGCCACCTCCTCCAACATCGGCGCCGGCATCCCGGCCTGGACCAAGACCCTGGATATCGCGACGAACGACGAGTCCCTGTTCATCACCACCAGCCAAGCCGGTGGGCCGGTTGTGACCTCCGACGGCCCCAAGACCTTCGGTGTTCTTGTCCAGCCCGTTTCGGCCGACTTCATCTCGAAGCTGGTCGTTGCGCCCTTGGCGAACAACGCCGTTCAAGGGATTACCGACACCATCACCCAGAAGTTTGACGAAGGCGAGACCGTTCCCGGCCCGCTGCCCATCCTGGGTGCCGCCGCTGCCTTCGGCTTCTCCCGCAAGCTGCGCAGCCGCATTAAGCAGACCGTCTGAGCCCCTCTGCTCACGGGTTTGCCCCCCCACTTCGGTGGGTTTTTTTTTGGGCTTACTCCAGGCCTGGAGATCGCTCCTGCAGGCGGTGGCCCTCCTGACAGACGGCGGCACGCCGGTAGATTTGGCCTCCCGTCTGAAAAATGCCCGGAATGAGTGCAACGGAACTCAGATCTTCCAGCAGCAATGAGATCCGCATCAGGAAGGAGGCCGCCCGTGCCTTCTCCGTCGTAGGGGTCGTCTCCATCGGCCTGGGTCTCGTCGTGCTGGTGTTCAGTTCCCTGCCGGTGCGCCTGATGGACCCCGTCTGGCAGTTGCAGCTCTCAGGCGCGCTGACGGCGGGGGGGTTCTCGCTCCTGATCGGTACGCTGCTGGTCTGCACGGCCGGCGCCTTGCCCGTCTCGCCCCCGCCCATCCAAGCCAACGTGAAGCTGTTGCGTGAAGTCTGCACCTGGGTGGCGATTCTCTATCTCGCCCTGATTCCGATTCAGCTGTATGCAGGCGTACGGGTGCTGCAGCAGAAATCGGGCGAGGAGGGACGAACACAGGCAAGCTGGAAAAAGTTCAGGAAGCAGCTTGAGGCCACCGGCAACGAGCAGGAGCTGCGTGCTCTGCTCGGGCAACTGCCCCAGCCCATCAACCTGCCCGCCAAGCTCGACCTGCCCTTCCCTGCGTTCAAAAAGGCCATCGTGACCCAGGCGGATTCCCGCTTCAATGCCCTCATTTACCAGACCAACCAGGCCCGCTCCCAGCGCCTGCAGGGCTTCATCGGCGAAGCGGCGAACAACAGCCTCAAGTCTCTGCTGTTTGCCGCCGGATTCGCCGCCTTCGCCCAGGGGCGTGAGGGTGGACCCACCCTGCTGAAGAAGGCTCAGGGGTTGTTCGGCAACAAGTCCCGCCGGCGCAGCCGCACGGCATGAGGGCGTGGGGGGAGGGCTCCTTACACTGACCCCGGAAAGCAGGCGAGGTGATCGCGATCGGTGCGGTGCGGCCTTCGGGCCACAGCCGCGGCCGGTTGAGGAAAGTCCGGGCTCCCCAATGGCCAGGCTTGCTGGGTAACGCCCAGTGCGGGTGACCGTGAGGACAGTGCCACAGAAACACACCGCCGATGGCCGGCCGGGCTCGCCCGGTGGCACAGGCAAGGGTGCAAAGGTGCGGTAAGAGCGCACCAGCGGCATCGAGAGGTGCCGGCTTGGTAAACCCCGGCTGGGAGCAAGGCCCAGGGACAGCGGTTGGCCATCTTCCCCGTCCCGATTCCCATGCGCCGCTCGAGGCCGCCGGTGACGGCGGTCCCAGACAGATGATCACCCCCCCTGCCGTCGGCGTGCCGCTGGCAGGGGAGAACAGAACCCGGCTTACGTCCTGCTTTCCCCCCTTGCCCCGCGATGACTCCCCAGCGCCGCCAGCAACTCCTGGCTTTTCTGGAGAGTCTCGGCTTCGGCGCCGGCTCCGGCCTGCGGCCCCTGGATCCGGATGCCGCCAGCGAGGCCCTGGCCACCCTGGATGAGGCGCTCACCCACAGCTCCACCGGCCAGCCCCGCCACCACGACCGCCTGGAGTTCCTCGGCGATGCGGTGCTGCGTCTGGCGGCCGCCGAGTTCCTGCGCGCCGCACACCCGTCCCTGAGCGTCGGCGACACCTCCGCCCTGCGGGGCCAGCTGGTGTCCGACCGCTGGCTGAGCGAGCTGGCCCGCGCCATTGCCCTGGAGCCGGTGTTGTTGCTGGGGCCGATGGCCGCCGGTGACCAGGCCGGCCGCGCCACCGTGCTGGCCGAATGCTGCGAGGCCCTGGTGGGGGCCATCTACAGCGTGGGCGGCGGGCCCCAGGGCGGGCTGGCGGCCGTGCAGCACTGGCTGGCCCCCCACTGGCAAACCAGCGTCGCCGAGCTGCTGGCCGATCCCCTGCGCCACAACTGGAAGTCGGTGCTGCAGGAATGGAGCCAGGGCCAGGGGAAGGGTCTGCCCGCCTACAGCTGCCGCGAGCGCAGCCGGGTGCATGGGGATCCGGAGCGCTTCGAATGCCGGGTGGAGGTGGCCGGCCTGAGTGGCGTGGGCCGGGGCGGTTCACGGCGGGAGGCGGAACAGCAGGCCGCCCGGGCTGCCCTGGAGGCGCTCGAACTCAGGCCTGCTCCAGGGTGCTGAGGGGCACGGTCACCAGCTTGTCCCAGTTGCCGCCTTCGAACAGCACCGCCGCCATCGCCCCGCTGATGCGCTGCACGAAGCCCTGATAGCCGTTGTAGATGGAGCGGGGATCGCGCACCACCACGGTGGAACCGGGCAGGATCGGGCTGCTGGCCATGACGGAGGCCCCCTGGAGCCATCAAGTGGGGGCATTATCGGGCCCCGGTGCCATGGCGCGATGATGCGCCCGCAAAGCAAGCGCTCAGGCCGTGGCCGATACCAGCAACGAGGCGCCCGGAGCCGACGACCCCGGGGAGCTGATGGCCGTGGGACGGTTCGTGGCGGCCCAGGGCATGGGCGGGGAGGTGCGCCTGCTGCCCCTCAGCGACTTCCCCGAGCGATTCACCAGACCAGGGATGCGCTGGCTGCAGGCCCCCAAGGGCGAACCGCGGCCGGTGCGGCTACTGGCTGGCCGGCCCCTGCCGGGCAAGAACCTGTTCGTGCTGCGCCTCGAAGGCGTCAGCGACCGCAACGCCGCCGAAGCCCTGGTGGACCAGCACCTGCTGGTACCCGCCAACGACCGCCCCAGGCTGGAGCCGGGGGAATTCCATCTCCTTGATCTGGTGGGGCTCCAGGTGCGGCTGCTGGAGGAGCCCCAAACCCCCCTCGGCACCGTGACCGACCTGCTCCATGCCGGCAACGATCTGCTGGAGGTGGAGCTCACGGCGGGGGGCCGGCGGTTGCTGATCCCCTTCGTGGAGGCGATCGTTCCGGAGGTGAACCTGACCGAAGGCTGGATCGGCCTGACGCCGCCCCCCGGCCTGCTCGACCTCTGACGTGCCCCCCAGTGCGGCGGAACGCTGACGAGCGCGGCCGCCTCGGGTTGAATGGGCCCGACTGATGGTCCTGCGGGACAACTGCGGCCGCCATGGCTTCCCCCTCCCTGGTTCCGGTGATCCTCTGCGGCGGCACCGGCACCCGCCTCTGGCCCCTGTCGCGGGCCAGCTACCCCAAGCAGTACTGGCCCCTGGCCGGCACCACAGAGGAAACCCTCCTCCAGCAGACCCACCAGCGCCTGGAGGGCCTGCCGAACCTGGCAGCGCCGTTGCTGATCTGCAACGAGGACCATCGCTTCATCGTCGCCGAACAGATGCGCCAGATCGGCGTGGAGCCGGCGGCGATCCTGCTGGAGCCGGTGGGGCGCAACACCGCCCCGGCGGTGGCGGTGGCGGCCCTGCAGGCCACCGCCCGGGGTGACGACCCGCTGCTGCTGATCCTGGCCGCCGATCACGTCATCCGCCGGGCCGCCGATTTCCGCGCCACCGTGGCCGCCGGCATGGCGGCCGCCAGCGCCGGCCAGCTGGTCAGTTTCGGCATCGTGCCCACCAGCGCCGAAACCGGCTACGGCTACATCGAGGCCGCCGGGCCCATGGCCGCCGCCACACCCGTGCCGATCGCCCGTTTCGTCGAGAAGCCGGACAAGGCCACCGCCGAGGCGTTTCTGGCCACCGGCCGCTTCACCTGGAACAGCGGCATGTTCCTGTTCCGCGCCAGCGCCATCCTCTCGGAGCTGGAGCGACTCGCCCCCGAGGTGGTCAGCGCCTGCCGCAGCGCCCTGGAGCACGACAGCGCCGACCTGGAGTTCCTGCGGCTGGAGCGGGAGGCCTTCGCCAACGGCCCCAGCATCGCCCTCGACGTGGCGGTGATGGAAAAGACCGACCGGGGTGTGGTGCTCCCCCTCGATGCCGACTGGAGCGACGTGGGCAGCTGGGCGGCCCTCTGGGAAACCTCCCAGCAGGACCCCGAAGGCAACGTGCTGCGGGGCCGGGTGATCAGCGAGGGCAGCCGCAACTGCTACCTGCGCAGCGAACACCGCCTGGTGGTGGGGCTGGGCGTGGAGGACCTGGTCGTGGTCGAAACCGACGACGTGGTGCTCGTGGCCCACCGCGACCGGGCCCAGGAGGTGAAGGGCATCGTCGGCCGGCTGGAGCGGGACGGCGCCCCCGAGGGCCGCGCCCACCGCCGCATCTACCGGCCCTGGGGCCACTACGACGGGGTGGTGGAAGGGGAGCGCTGGCAGGTCAAGAAGATCTCCGTGAAGCCAGGCGCCAGCCTCTCCCTGCAGATGCACCACCACCGGGCCGAACACTGGGTGGTGGTGCGGGGCACCGCCGTGGTGGAAAAAGACGGCGTGGAGGAACTGGTGGGTGAGAACCAGAGCACCTACATCCCCCTGGGCGCCCGCCACCGCCTCACCAACCCCGGCAAGATCGCCATGGAGCTGATCGAGGTGCAGAGCGGTCCCTACCTGGGCGAAGACGACATCGTCCGCTTCGACGACCGTTACGGACGCAGTGACGTCCAGCCCCTGACCCCGCGTTGAGGGCGCCGGCCTGCGGCGGGCGAGCCCGCTACGCGGGCAACGCCGCCTTAGGCCGGCGCCCTCAACGCGCCAGGGGCTGGGCAGGGGAGGGAGGCCATGGAAGGCTCTCGAGCCCGTTCCCCCCGGGAGGGTGTCGTTCCGCGGTGGGCTCGGAGGCGGCGTTGCCCGCGCCAGCGGGCTCGCCCGCCGCAGGCCCACCGCGGAACGACACCCTCATTCGACGGTGACGCTCTTGGCCAGGTTCCGCGGCTGATCGACGTCGAGGCCGCGGTGGGCGGCGATGTGGTAACTGAGCAGCTGCATCGGGATCACCGTGAGCAGGGGGCTGAGCAGCTCGTCCACCTCCGGCAGCGGCAGCAACACATCGAACAGGTCGGTGTCCGGGCAGGCGGGCGCCACGCCGATCAGTTGGGCATCGCGGGCCTTGGCCTCCTGGGCATTGGAGAGCACCTTCTCGAACACCGTTCCCGGCACGGCGATCGACACCACCGGCACCCGGGCATCGAGCAGGGCGATCGGGCCGTGCTTCATCTCCCCGGCCGGGTAGCCCTCAGCGTGGATGTAGCTGATCTCCTTGAGCTTGAGGGCCCCCTCCATGGCGATCGGGTAGTTGATGCCACGCCCCAGGAAGATCACGTCCTGGGTGTCGGCGAACAGGTGGGCCAGCTCGGCACAGCAGCGGTCGTGGTCATCCACCAGTTGCTGCAGCACCGGCGGCAGCGCCCGCAGCTGCTCGGCCAGGGCCCGCAGCTCGGCGGGGGTGCGGCCGCCGCCCAGGGGATGGGCCGTGCCGCCGCGGCGTTCGGCGAAGGCCAGCGCCAGGCCGTAGAAGGCCAGCAGCTGGCCGAGGAAGGTCTTGGTGGCGGCCACCCCCACCTCGATGCCGGCACCGATGTCGAGCAGATGGGGCACCAGGCGGCCGAGGGAACTCTCGGGGCGATTGGTGATGCCCAGCAAGCGCGGCGCGTAGGCCGGATCGGCCACCAGGAAGCGGCGGTCCTGCTCCATGGCCAGGGCGGCGAGGGTGTCGGCCGTCTCGCCTGACTGGGTGACGCCGATGGTGAGCGTGTGGGGCTCCAGCGGCGGCGGGGCATAGCGGAATTCGCTGGCGTAGAACACCGAGGTGGGCAGCCCCGCCAGCTGCTCCAGCAGGTGGGCCCCCACCTGGGCCGCATGGCGGCTGGTGCCGCAGGCGAGGATCTGGATCCGCTCCACCCCCTCGTAGACGGACTCATCAAGGGGGAGCGCCACCAAGGCCCCCTCTGGCAGGTGGCGGGCCACCCACAGGGCCATCGTTTCGGGTTGCTCATGGATCTCCTTGTGCATGAAGTGGCGGAAACTGCGCTTGTCCGCCACGTGCTCGGTACCCACCAGCAGGGTGGGGTTGCGCTGCACCCGCGTGCCGGCCCCGCTGTACAGCTCGATGCCCAGGGGTGTCAGCAGGGCCACCTCGCCGTCCTCCAGGGGCAGGATCGTGCGGGTGAAGCCGGCCAGGGCCGGCGTGTCGCTGGCGCAGAGGAACTCCCCCTCCCCCAGGCCGATCAGCAGTGGCGCCTGCCGCCGGGCCACCACCACGGCCCCCGGCACCGCCGCCCACACCACCGCCAGGGCATAGGCCCCCTGCAGCAACGGCAGCACCTGCTGCAGGGCCTCCAGCAACAGCGCCGGCGAGGCCACGGCCCCCTCGGCCTGCCGCTGCCGCAGCCGGCGGGCGAGCAGGTGGGGGATCACCTCGGTGTCGGTGTCGGAGCGGAACGCGACCCCTTCGGCCTGCAGCTCCTCCCTGAGGCTGCGGTGGTTCTCGATGATGCCGTTCTGAACCACGGCCAGCTGGCCGCTGCCATCGAGATGGGGGTGGGCGTTGCGCTCCTCCGGCTTGCCGTGGGTGGCCCAGCGGGTGTGACCGATGCCGCACTGGCCCGGGGCCCCCCGTTCCTCGTAGCGGGCCGTGAGGTTGACCAGTTTGCCCTCGGCCTTGAGGCAGTGCAGGCCGGCCGCGTCGACGGTGGCGATGCCGGCCGAGTCATAGCCGCGGTACTCCAGCTGGCGCAGACCTTCCAGCAGCTGGGGGGCCGCCTCCCGCGAGCCGATCAGGGCAACGATGCCGCACATAGGAGAAGCAATCCGGCGGGAAACGGGAATGGTGAGCCCAACGGGAATGGTGGGCCAAAAAAAAGCCCGGCGCTGGCGCCGGGCAAGAGCTTATGGGAGGGCAGCGGCGCCGCCGGCGTCAGTAGGCCAGGCCCATGGAGCGGCTGGTCTCGTCGCCCAGGTAGACGCGGATGCTCAGGAAGTCGGTAGGACAAGCGGTTTCGCAGCGCTTGCAGCCGACGCAGTCTTCGGTGCGAGGAGAGGAAGCGATCTGGGCGGCCTTGCAGCCATCCCAGGGCACCATCTCGAGAACGTCGAGGGGGCAGGCACGGACGCACTGGGTGCAGCCGATGCAGGTGTCGTAGATCTTGACGGCGTGGGACATGCCAGGGCCGGGAACGAACGGCGAGGTGCCCAAAGTACCCACACCGTTCCGGCGCAGGGCCGGACCCGGCGTCGGCCGTCACCCTTGTTCATACGGCGAAAGGGGCCGACCAGGGCGACCCGTAGGATGCTGCCTCCCTCACAGCAGCCATGTCCCAGGAAGCGATCTTCGAGAAAGTCCGGTCGATCGTTGCCGAACAACTCAGCGTGGAGGCGGACGAGGTCAAGCCGGAATCCAACTTCCAGAACGACCTGGGTGCTGATTCCCTCGACACCGTCGAGCTGGTGATGGCCCTGGAGGAAGCCTTCGACATCGAGATCCCCGACGAGTCGGCTGAAGGAATCCTCACGGTGGGCGACGCCGTCAAATACATCCAAGAGAAGCAGGCCTGAGGCGTCCATGGTGGAGGGTCTCCGCCGCGTCGTCGTCACCGGCCTGGGCGCGGTCACACCGATCGGCAACAACGTCGCGGATTACTGGGAAGGGCTGATCAGCGGCCGCAATGGGGTGGCGCCGATCACCCTCTTTGATGCCTCCCGCCATGCCTGCCGCTTCGCCGCCGAAGTCAAGGACTTCGATACGGCCGGCTGGCTCGAACCGAAGGAAGCAAAGCGCTGGGACCGCTTCTGTCAGTTCGGGGTGGTCGCGGCCAAACAGGCCGTGGCCGATGCCGGCCTGAGCATCGACGACAGCAATGCCCAGCGCGTTGGGGTGGCGATCGGCTCCGGCGTGGGCGGGCTGCTGATGATGGAAACCCAGGCCCATGTGCTGGCCGACCGCGGTCCCGACCGGGTCAGCCCGTTCTGTGTGCCGATGATGATCCCCAACATGGCCACGGGACTGGCGGCCATCGCCATCGGCGCCAAGGGCCCCAGCAGCGCTGTGGCCACCGCCTGCGCCGCCGGCTCCAACGCCATCGGTGACGCCTTCCGGTTGATCCAGATGGGCCTGGCGGACGCCATGGTCTGCGGCGGTGCCGAATCTGCGATCACCCCCCTCGGGGTGGCCGGCTTCGCCAGCGCCCGGGCCCTCTCGTTCCGCAACGATGACCCCGCCACGGCCAGCCGTCCCTTCGACGCCGAGCGCAACGGCTTCGTGATCGGTGAGGGGGCGGGCGTGCTGGTGCTGGAAAGCCTGGAGCACGCCATGGCCAGGGGCGCCCGGGTGCTCGGCGAGATCATCGGCTACGGCATGACCTGTGACGCGTACCACTACACACTTCCCTCCCCGGGCGGTGTGGGGGCGGCGGAGGCCATCCGGCTGGCCCTGGCCGATGCCAGGTTGGAGCCGGAGGCCGTCGATTACGTCAATGCCCACGGCACCAGCACCCAGGCCAACGACAGCAACGAGACCGCCGCCATCAAGGCAGCCCTCGGGGCCCACGCCATGACCATCCCGGTCAGTTCCACCAAATCGATGACCGGCCACCTGCTGGGCGGCAGCGGCGGCATCGAGGCGATCGCCGCCGTGCTGGCGGTGGCCCACAACCAGGTACCGCCTACGATCAACTACAGCACGCCCGATCCCGCCTGCGATCTGGATGTGGTGCCCAACCAGGCCCGGGAACACAACGTCAACGTCGTGCTTTCCAACTCCTTCGGATTCGGCGGCCACAACGTCTGCCTCGCCTTCCGCCGGATGACCTGATCACCCGGTGCGCCCGCCCAGGACCACCTCCCTTCTCCCTGCACTCCCCCGTCAAGCCATGGTCGCCGCCCCCACCACCCAGGTCGATAGCCACGTAGAGACGCTCTGCATCAACAGCATCCGCTTCCTGGCGGTCGATGCGATCAACAAGTCCAACTCGGGCCACCCCGGCCTGCCGATGGGCTGCGCTCCGATGGCCTTCTCCCTGTGGGACAAGGTGCTGCGCCACAACCCGAAGAATCCGCAGTGGTTCAACCGCGACCGCTTCGTGCTCTCGGCCGGCCACGGCTGCATGCTGCTCTACGCGCTGCTGCACCTCACCGGCTACGACAGCGTCACCCTGGAGGACCTCAAGCAGTTCCGCCAGTGGGGCTCCCGCACCCCCGGCCACCCGGAAACCTTCGAGACCCCCGGCGTGGAGGTCACCACCGGCCCCCTGGGCCAGGGCATTTCCAACGCCGTGGGCCTGGCGATCGCCGAAGCCCACCTGGCGGCGAAGTTCAACAGGCCCGACGCCACGATCGTCGACCACTACACCTATGTGCTGATGGGTGACGGCTGCAACCAGGAGGGCGTCTCCAGCGAGGCCGCCTCCCTGGCCGGCCACCTGGGCCTGGGCAAGCTGATCGCCCTCTACGACGACAACCACATCACCATCGACGGCAACACCGGCGTGTCCTTCACCGAGGACGTGATGAAGCGCTACGAGGCCTACGGCTGGCATGTGCAGCACGTCGAGGACGGCAACACCGACGTGGCCGCCATCACCAAGGCGATCGAAGCGGCCAAGGCGGTCAGCGATCGTCCCAGCCTGATCAAGGTCACCACCACCATCGGCTACGGCTCCCCCAACAAGGCCAACACCGCCGGCGTGCACGGCGCCGCCCTCGGAGCCGAGGAGGCCGAGCTCACCCGCCAGCAGCTGGAGTGGAGCTACGGGGCCTTCGAAGTGCCCGAGCCCGCCTACGAGCACTGGCGCGCCGCCATCCAGCGCGGGGCCGCCGATGAAGCCTCCTGGAACGAAAGCCTGGCCGCCTACCGCAGCCGGTACCCCGCCGAAGCCACCGAGTTCGAACGGCTGCTGCGCGGTGAGCTGCCCGAGGGCTGGGATGCCTCGCTGCCCGTCTTCACCCCCGCCGACAAGGGCCTGGCCACCCGCCAGCACTCCTACAACGCCCTCAACGCCTTCGGCCCCAGCCTGCCCGAGCTGATCGGCGGCTCCGCCGACCTCACCCACTCCAACCTCACCGACATCAAGGGCGAGGCCAGCTTCCAGAAGGGCCATGAGGCCAACCGCTACCTGCACTTCGGTGTGCGGGAGCACGCCATGGCGGCGATCCTCAACGGCATCGCTTACCACAACAGCGGCCTGATTCCTTACGGCGGCACCTTCCTGGTCTTCGCCGGCTACATGATCGGCGCCATGCGGCTGTCGGCCCTCTCCCAGCTGGGCGTGATCTACGTGCTCACCCACGACTCGATCGGCCTGGGCGAAGACGGCCCCACCCACCAGCCCGTGGAAACCCTGGCCAACCTGCGCGCCATCCCCAACCTGCTGGTGATGCGCCCCGGCGACGGCAATGAGACCGTGGGGGCCTACAAGGTGGCCGTCACCAACCGCAAGCGCCCCACGGTGCTGGCCCTCAGCCGCCAGGCCATGGTCAACCAGGCCAACTCCGCCGCCGACAAGGTGGCCATGGGCGGCTACGTGCTCGAGGACTGCAGCGGCACCCCCGATCTGATCCTGATCGGCAGCGGCACCGAACTCGACCTCTGCGTCAAGGCCGCCGCCCAGCTGAGCGCCGAAGGCAAAGCCGTGCGGGTGGTGTCGATGCCCTGCGTCGAGCTGTTCGAGGAGCAGGACGCCGCCTACCGCGAGTCGGTGCTGCCCGCGGCCGTGCGCAAGCGGGTGGTGGTGGAAGCCTCCAGTTCCTTCGGCTGGCACAAGTACGCCGGCTTCGATGGCGCCACCGTGTCGATCGACAGCTTCGGTGCCTCAGCCCCAGGCGGCATCTGCCTCGAGAAGTTCGGCTTCACCGTCGACAACGTGGTGGCCACCGCGAAAGCGCTGGGCTGAGCTAGCCGAGACGTTCAACAGACACAAGACCTCCAGTATTCAAGGGGGTCTTTTTTTTGGTAGATGGGCACAAGATGTTCAGTGGCTGCATCAAACCCATGCGGCAACCGAACAGCGGACATAGGCAATGGGGCCGGTGAAACCCTAAAAACCGTAGGCGTCCCGACAACATTTGCGAGCCGAGCACATGAACAAGACGTCCTTGGACGATTTACTTGCAAAGTTGGCTTTCGCAGGTTTCATCACTATCGCCATAGCCTTGGCACCATTGGGCTCCTTTGTTGATGAAGACGAAAAGATCGCTGTTGGCATATTCGCTGCCAACGGGATGATGCCGTACAGGGACGTGTTACTGAATCACGGCCCATTCCCATTTCTCATAGGGTCCTTTGGCTACTGGGCTGGTGGTTCCGTAGGCTCTCTGATCGCCCTAAGGCTTGTACCAATCCTTTTGGCGATAGCCACAGCGGTCGTGATTCGATCAAAAAGGCTGTTCTCCTCATCTCTTAGCTCCTCAAGAGCCCAGGCTTTATGGTGCGTGCTGTTAGGAATATTCTGGTCCAAAGGGGTTTTGCGCATGGGCCTCTATCACGGGATGGGCGGTTTGATTGCCTGCCTTGTCTTACTGCGCGTGATCGTGCCGATCCTAAACAACAACGAGAAACCATCAAGATCCCAGCTCTGGGAGTTTGCCGGCCTAAGCTCTCTACTTCTAAGCCTTTCGGCAACGTTTTTGCCGTTCATACTTCTCACCAGCTTGGCCTGCCTACTAGGGCTGGCAGGGCGCAGAGACAGCCTCAGCAAAGCGATCCAATCAAGAAATTCCGCACGGCATTCCATACAAACAGAGATCATACGTTTCATGGCCATTGCAGCCTCATTCTCACCGGTATTCACGCTACTCATCCTGGCTAGCCTTGGTGCGATCACACCTATCGGGCTTTACCTAGGGCATCTTTACTTCAACAAAGTAGTTTTTGCGAAGTTCAACCCTCCATTGCCATTTGTTCCCAGGGATTTTGACATTCATTCACAGCTTCTCCCCGCTCTGCTAGTTCTTGGAGTTGTAACACTTCCCCTTTTAATCAATCAGCATACAACCAAGGCTCCTGAGACAGAAAGTCCATACCCTCAGCAGCGGTCGGGCTTTTCGAACAGTCAGTTCCAACGAGTTTGCATTAGCTTTTTTACATCCTCGTCCATCCTTTCCCTCGCTTACCGCTCTGGACCATTCAACCTAGCCGAGTTCCACTCGCTCCCATACACAGTTCCCGCCTCTGCGCTTGTCCTAGTCGGATGTCTGCGCCTTTTAGAAGTCAGAAGAAACACAATATTAGCCTCAATTGAATCACCTGGATCTAACCTTAAAAACCGGGCTATTGGCATTGCCTGCATTTTACCCCTTTTTCTGTTCGGACTTTTTAGGTACAAGACTCAAACCAATAAGCCAATAGGCTACTCCATGCATCCAGTCCTCGAAAGAATGATAGATGGAGAGAAAAATGATACCAACAGGTTCCTGGTAGAGTTGATTTCCGCAATTGAATCAGAAAGGGGGATACATGCAAAGATTTACTCTTGGCCTTTCAATCCCGATTTCTATGCAGCTCTTGATCGCGCTTCCCCATATCCAAGCACTTGGTACCTTTGGTATCATACTGATATCGAAAAAGATCCCAGCTTGGCGGACTATAGGGTCTGCAATCGAGAGGATACCGAAAGGCCCTCGATTATCTCCTATGCCAGCTCAGCAAACTTCGACAAACTTTCAGGGCATCAATCTGAAGTCTATGGAAACTGCCTAATCAAGCTTCAAAACGAAGAGTACCTAAAGCTTGGCGCCTCAACCTACATTCATAAAATGCATAGGCAGCTAGCAAGAGAGCTGCTCGATACATGGCCAAAGAAGGCATCCTACATGGTTCCATTATGGCATTCGAGCGGCACTATGGCAGACCAAACGATGTATGTTGGAGTGCCAAAGAATCAGCGTATCCGATTCAAGATTCCAGCACGCCGCCTGACAACAACAGATGGAATCCACATCCGAATTGGTACCTATGGGCGATCCAGCGACGGACAGGTGACGTTCTGCGTAAAAGATAGATTGGGCACGCAAAAAGCATGCTCGAATGCGCTGGACAAGTCTAGGATAGTCGACAATGCGATAATGGCAATAGCTATTAAGGATTCAAGGGAGATCTTGAATAGCCGGCAAGCTATTCTCACGGTCGAAGACCGTACAAGCCAATCCTCAGCAAGCAAAAGCCCTGACATTGCCATTTACACCGTCATAAACACGGCGAAAGATCCAGTGTCCTATCGTTCATTGGCACTCTGGGAGCACCCCTGGTGATACCGAGAGACTTGAGGTAGGGCGGCTGCCATTTCTGAAAGCTCCGGAAAGAAGATTACAGGTAATAATTGGAGCGGCCGATCGGAACGATTTTAATGCTACGAGCCTTTTGTCCAAACTTCGTTTGTTGAATCAGCTCAGGGTATTACTCCTGTGGCAAACAACTCCTCCCATGCACGATCATCCGCACAGGGATCATCTGCTGGTGGCCTGGCTCAATCGTCGACCGCGTGCATAGTTGGAATATTCATGCGGCTGCTCTCCACCACCAGGGGCAGGCGCAGGGTGCGCTGGTTGATGAAGCCGATATACTCGCCCAGGATGCCAAGGGCGAACATCATCGCACCGGCGAAGAACAGAGCCGAGACCGACAGCATGGCCACCCCGAACTGGAAGCTGTCCCAGAAGATCAGCTTGCTGAGCATCACCACCATCGACAGCAGGATCGACAGCGCCCCCAAGGACAGGCCCGCGGTAGTGATCAGCCGCATCGGCTTACGGGAGGAGGTAACGATGCCGAGCACACCGAAATCGACCAGGAACGACAGGGAGGCCGAACTGCTGCCCCCCTTGCGATCGGCACTCACGTAGGGAATCGTGGACCACTTGAAGCCGATGGCGCAGACCAGACCCTTGATGAAGGGATAGGAATCGATCGACTGCCGCAGGGCAAGAATCACCGAGCGATCATAGATACCGAAACCGGTGGTGTCACGCACCATCGGATAGTCGGAAAGCCACGACAGCGTGGCGTAGTAGATCTTCTTGCAGAGAAACAGGATCGGGCTTTCATGGCTCGAACGCCGAACGGCAAAGATCACCTGGTTGTCGCCCTGCTTCCAGGCCGTGATCAGATCGGCCACCAACTCGGGGGGATCCTGCAGATCCGCCATCAGAAAGACATTGGCATCGGCATCGGGCACCAGCAGGGCGTTGGCTGAGGAGCGCACGAAACCGAAGTTCGAGACATTGCGAATCAGGCCAACCCGCGAATCCCTTGCCGCCAATCCCTCGATCAGAGCGACGGTGTGGTCTGTGGAGCAATTATCCGCGAACACGATCGAAAAGGCATCGTCCGGAAACTGTTCAAGTACCCTGGAGAGCCGCACATAAAGGGCTTCTACGTTGGAAGACTCGTTGTAGCATGGGATGCAAATGGCGATATGATGAGTCGATGTCGTCATGAAACCATGCTGACGAAAGGCCTGTTGCAGGCACTGTATCTTTTGGCTGCCGTTCTAGCGGCATGCCTGGGCCAATTCATCTTGCGGATCCGCCCCCCGTCCGAAGGCATCCGGACAACATTTCTCTATCTGGTGGCCTCGCTGCTTTGCTATGGCGCGTCCTTCGGAATCACGGCCCTTGTGCTGCCCGCCGCCGATCGCAAACTGGCGGTGTTGATGCTGAGCCTGCAGTATCCGCTGCTCTATGTGCTCTTCGCGATCAAGGATTCGGCCGCACTGCCACCGGCCAGCTTGGTGGCGATCAGCCTTGGTTACGCCATCGTTGCTGTGGGCATGTTCGGGCGTTAGGTTCGGCCGGGGCAGAGTCGATCGATCTGGGGCTGGCCCAACTGGAAGTTCCACGCTGGACCTCCAAAGATCTGAATTGGCAGCGATTGTGGACGGCTGCATTGCTCCCTAATCTGATCCTCGTAGACGAGGGTCCTGATCTGGCCCGTGGCACTCATTTCAGAGACAGGCCTGTTGATGACATTGTTGTGATAGAAAACGACGGTCAGCATCAGCCAGACGGCCAGGGCACGAGCTGTTGCACTGTTACGCGTTCGCTGGTCCCGGACCAGACAAACGAAGGCCATCAGCAACACGGATAGAAACAGGACGGTGTTCCAATAGAAGAAGCGCCCGCCCGCATCCTCGACGACCATCAGCTCGAGCTCCACCCCGCGACGGGTGGCCACCAACAGGCTGGAGAAGGAGAGCACCAGGGTGGAGAAGATGGCCAGATACAGCAGGGCCGGCTGTCCCATGCGCGCTGTCAGCACGCGCAAGCCCAGCAGCACCAGGGCAAGCACCACAAGAACGGCTAGCAACTGCAGGGGATCAGGCAGGCCCCGCAGGACCCACCAGGGCTTGTAGCCCCCCAGCAGCGGGCTGATCAGGTGAACCGTGAACCAGTCGAGCAGCAGGGCGGGCCGCCTCAACAGCTTGGCGAGCGCCTGGGCCGTCGAGAGGGGGTAGTTGGTCTGCAGCTGGGAAAAGTAGATCTGCAGGGACGACAGCAGCACCGGCAGGCTCAGCCACAGGGGCCTGATCGGCAGCCGCCGGCGACGCAGGCCATGGAAGATCAGCAGCGGAATCGTATAGATGGCCATGAAGGGGCCGGTCAACGCTGCCACCAGCCCGTAGAGCAGCAGCAGGACCTGGAGAAGCGGAGGTCTGAAGACCTCCGGGCGACCACTCCCTTGCTGCGCCACCACGCCATAGGCGATCAGGATGAAGCCGAGCGGAAAAAAGATGTAGGCGTTGGGGAGATTCAGATAGGTCTCGCCGGCGTAGGGGTAGTAGACGTAGGGGATGTAGGCCACGCGCATCGCCCGGCTGAAGACGTTGGCGCCAATCAGGGCCTCGACGCTGACCAGGGGCAACAGCCAGGACACCCAGGCCACCAGCAGAAAGAAGCCGGGATAGGCCAGCGGCGAGAGCAGGTTCACGGCCGAGAGCGCCGTGAGGCGCTGCAGCAGATGGCTGTATCCGGCATACAGCTGCAGCAGCGAACCGGTGCCCTGGTCGATGGCCTGCTGCAGGAAGATTGAGCCGTCCTCGGCATACAGCCCGGGTTGCAGCGAAACGGAAGGGCGCCGCAGGTGGTAGCCAAGGGCGCAGAGGCCGATCAGGGCGGCGGACACGAGAAAGCCGTGCAGCCGGGGAGGCAACCGCTGCTGCGCTGACTGCCGGAACTGCTGGATCTTGTGGAGTACGTTCGCCATGGGTGTGCGCAATGGCTCCGCTCAGTCTGCCATCAGGTCCGTTTCAGGCTGATTTCAGGTTGGCTTCAGGTTGGTTTCGGTCCAGGCGAGCATGCGGCCGACGCCCTCGCGGCAGGAGATGGCCGGCGACCAGCCGAGCAGCCGCTGGGCCTTGCCGATATCCGCAATGAAACAGTCCTGGTCGCTGGCGCGGCGGGGGGTGGGCGTGTACACCAGTGGCGGGATGGCGAGCAGCTCCGCGAGCAGGGCGAACAGCTCCAGCAGGCTGAGGGAGTTGGCGGCGCCGCCGCCGATGTTGAAGATCTCGCCGTTCATCGGCTGGCGGTGGTCGTAGGCGGCCCGGTAGAGACGGATCAGGTCGTCGGCGTGGAGAACATCGCGCACCTGCTTGCCGGTGCCGGCGATGGTGAAGGGCTCGGGGGCCGCGCCCGCCTGATGGGCACGCTTCTGCTCGATCGCCTTCTGGCAGAACCAGCCCACCCAGCCCTGGTCGAAGGAGGCGAACTGGCGGCCGCCGAAGATCGAGGAATGGCGGAACACCACCGTTTTGAGGCCGTACACCCGGGCCCAGTCGCGCACGTACTGATCGGCGGCCCCCTTGGAGCAGCCGTAGGGGGTGGAGAAATCCAGGCCCAGCGACTCGTCAAGCCCCTCGGGATGATCCGGTAGTTGGTAGCGGGTGGGGGTCTCCTCGTAGCGCAGCCCCTCCAGGTCGCCGTAGACCTTGTTGGTGCTGCTGTAGGCGATCAGCGCCTCAGGGGAGAGGGCCCGGGCGGCCTCCAGCACAGCGAAGGTGCCGAGCACGTTGGTCTGCAGGTCGCGGGCGGGATCGGTCAGGGAGGTGGTCATCGCCACCTGGCCGCCCACATGGGCGATGTAATCGAAGGGGGCGTGGCGGCGGAACACCGCCATGACGGCCTCGGCGCCGGCCAGGTCGGCCTGGATGAAATGGAAGCGCCCGGGGGCGGCCTGCTGCTCCAGCCAGGCCAGGTTGGCGGCCGAACCACTCCGGAACAGGGCATCGACCACGATCACCTCGGCGCCGTCCTGCAGGTAGGAGGCGGCCAGGTTGGAGCCCAGAAAGCCGCAACCACCGGTGATCAGGACCTTCATCGGAATCAGGGCAGAGGGGACGCGGGAAGCCTCAAACCAGCCAGGTCCGGAACGTATCGCTCGATCTGATCGGGGCGGTCGGGAAGCACACCGGGGTGCAATCTACCGGTCGCCGCCAGGCGGTCCCATTCCGCCTCGGCGAAGGCCAGCAGGCTGGTGGCGACGCCCGAGCCGATGTTGGTCACCAGGGGGCGGCCCGGGTCCACATCGGGCCGGCTGCAGGCCTCGAGAAGATGGGCCGCCACGGCGGCGACTGGGATGAAGTCGCTGACCTGGCGGCCGGAGGTCATGGGGAAATCCTCCCCGGCCAGGGCGGCGCGCCGCAGGGAGGGCCAGAAGTTGCCCGCGAACTGGCCCTCGCCGTAGGCGGTGAAGATCCGGCCGTAGAAGAGCTCCAGGCGCCGCTCGATGGCGAAGGTGCGCAGCAGCTGGAAAGCCGCCGCCTTGCTGGCCCCGTAGGCGCTCAGGGGCTCCAGGGGGGCATCGGGGGGAATGGCCGCAAAATGGCGAGCGGCGTTGCCGTACTCGTGGCTGGTGCCGGTGACGACGCAGCGGCGCACCCCCGCCTCCGCCGCCAGCTCCAGTAGCCGCAGGCTACCGGCGACATTGGCCTGCACCAGCTCGGCCCAGGGCACCTGCTTGGGGCTCACCCCCGCCGAAGCCAGGTGCAGCACCGCATCGACCCCCGCCAGCTGGGCGGCCTCCAGGCTGGCGAGATCGCCCTCGCACCACTGGGGCTGGCGCGGCATCAGAATCACCGGGGTGGACGCCGGGCTGCGCCGCAGGGCCAGCACCCGGTGCCCCGCCGCCAGGGCCGCCGCCAGCACGTGGGAGCCGATGAAGCCGGTGCCGCCGGTGAGGAACAGCCGCATCAGGCCTGGCAGAAGGCCCGGATCACATCGATTTCCTTGGCCAGCATCGGCGCCGTGAGGCCCGGGTAGGTGCCGAGGAAGAGGGTGTCGACCATGATCGCGTCGGCACCGGCCAGATCGCCCACCACCCGCAGGGCGTCGGGGCGATCGGCGCGCAGCTGCACGAAGGCCGGCTGGCGCACCAGGTTGCCGCCGAACAGCATGCGGTTGCCGATGCGGTGGGCATCGAGCTCCCGGGCCAGGTCGGTGCGGCGGAAGGGGGCGTCGGGCTTGACGGCGATCTTGAAGCCGAACCAGGAGCAGTCGGTGCGGCAGCCACTGGCGTCCCAGGAGAAGCCGGCCTGCGGATCCCAGCCGGTGGCGTGGGTGGGCAGGGAGAACTCGAGCACGTGCTCGGTGGCCACCAAGCCCTCGCGCAGGGTCTGCCAGTTGCGCTTGCGGGCCTCGATGAACTCCGGCAGGCGGCGCAGCTGCACCCGGCCGATGGCAGCCTGGGGATCGAGCGGTTTGAGGTTGAAGCCGAGGTGGCTGTAGATGTACTTGTGGTCGTAGCCGGCGGGCAGTTCGCCCAGTTGCCAGTCGAAGCGCTTGCCGCAGGTGTCGTCCTTGCCGGAGGGGCACCAGCAGTCGCGGCCCCAGTCGCGGAAGCTCTCGGCCACCACCTTGAGCTTCTGGTCACTCACGATGTTGACGGCGCCGCCCTCGCCCATGGTGAGGTGGTGGGGTGGGTAGAAGCTCTGGGTGCTGAGGTCGCCCCAGGTGCCGGTCCAGCGGATGACGCGTTCGGGGCCCTCATCAAGGCCGGGGCTGTTGTCGCTGAAGCCGAGGGATTCGGCCAGCTCCCGGGGCATGGAATAGGAGCACCCCAAGGCGTCGCAGTTGTCCTCCACCAGATAGAGGTCGTGGGCGCGGCAGAAGCGCAGCACGGCCGCCAGGTCGAAGGGGTTGCCCAGGGCGTGGGCCATCATCACGGCCTTGGTGAGGCCGGGGGTGAAGGCGGCTTCGAGCTGGTCGCAGCGGACGTTACCGGTGACCGGATCGGCGTCGATGAACACCGGCACCGCACCCACCTGCAGGATCGGCGCCACGGTGGTGGGGAAGCCCGCCGCCACAGTGATCACCTCATCGCCGGGGCGCAGACGCCGCTCGGCGGGCAGGCGGTGGGAGGTGAGGGCCGAGATGGCCACCAGATTCGCTGAGGAGCCGGAATTCACCAGCAGGCTGTGGCGCACCCCCAGGAAGGCCGCCAGCTCGCTCTCCATCGCCGCCCCTTCGCTGCCGAGGGTGAGCCAGAAGTCGAGGGTGGTGCCCACGGCCGCCTCGACTTCGTCTTCGGTGAAGACACGGCCGGCGTAGGGGATGGCCTGGCCGTCGGCGTGCGGGGTGCGCTCCGGGTCGTCGCCGGGACGGAAGCCGGCGTGGGCCCGGCGGGCGTAATCACGGGTGAGCCGGAGAATCTCCTGCTTGAGCTGGTCGAGGTCGGCGGTCATGGGGTGGATCGGCCCGGCGGGAGAGAAGCGAGATAGGCGGTGAGGTCGTCGAGGCAGCAGGCCAGGGGGTCGTCGCCCGCCTCGATCACGCGGCGGTACCACTGAAGCGTGCGAGCGGTGGTGGTGGCGAAATCCCAGCGGGGCGACCAGCCGAGGCGGTGGTGGGCCTTGTCGACCACCAGGTTCAACAGGCCGGCCTCATGGGGGGCGCTGGGATCGGAGGCATCGATCCAGCGGCCGGGCCAGTGGTGCAGGGCCTGCTCCACCAGCTCCTGCACGGGCCGGTTGGCCTCCAGCTGGGGCCCGAAGTTGAAGGCCTCGGCCATGGCCGCGCCACCGGCCGGCTCGGCGAGAGCCTCGGCCAGGGCCAGGTAGCCGCCGAGGGGTTCGAGCACGTGCTGCCAGGGACGGGTGGCGGCGGGGTTGCGCAGGGTGATCGGCTCCCCGGCGCGCAGGGAGCGGACGGTGTCGGGAATGATGCGGTCGGCGGCCCAGTCGCCACCGCCGATGACGTTGCCGGCCCGGGCGCTGGCCAGGCGCAGCTGGGGCGACTGGTGGGGCAGGGTGCCGCAGTAGCTGGCGCGCCAGGAGCTGATCGCCAGCTCGGCGGCGGCCTTGCTGCTGCTGTAGGGGTCGTGGCCGCCGAGGGGATCGTTCTCCCGATAGCCGTAGAGCCATTCGTTGTTGCGGTACACCTTGTCGGTGGTGATCAGCACCGCAGCGCAGGGATGGGCCAGGGGCCGCAGGGCCTCGATCAGGTGGATGGTGCCCAGCACGTTGGTCTGCCAGGTGAGCACCGGCTCGGCGTAGCTGCGGCGCACCAGGGGCTGGGCCGCCAGGTGCAGCACCACTTCCGGCTGGGTGGCGGCCACCAGCGCAGAAAGGGCGGCCAGATCGCGCAGATGACCCACGTGGTGATCGAGGCGGCCGGCCAGGCCCAGCTGGTCAAACAGGGAGGGTTCGGTGTCCGGCGCCAGGGCGAAACCAGACACATGGGCCCCCAGCTCGCACAGCCAGAGGGCCAGCCAGCTGCCCTTGAAGCCGGTGTGGCCGGTGAGCAGCACCCGCTTGCCCTGCCAGAAGGTGGGATCGGGCTGCTGCCAGGCCCGCCCAGGGGAGGTGCTGGTCATGGTCAACCCCAGACCTTCCAGGGGGCGCGGCCCTGCTGCCAGAGATCCTCCAGCCGCTGGCGGTCGCGCAGGGTGTCCATCGGCTGCCAGAAGCCGCGGTGCTTGAAGGAGTTCAGTTGGCCGCTGGTGGCCAGGGCCTTGAGCGGCGCCTGCTCCCAGACGCACTGGTCGCCGTCGATCAGGTCGATCACCGGGGGCTCGAGCACGAAGAAACCGCCGTTGATCCAGGCATTGTCGCCGTCGGGCTTCTCCTCGAAATCGGTGACCCCATCGCCATCCAGGTGCAGGGCGCCGTAGCGGCCGGGGGGCTGAACGGCGGTGAGGGTGGCCTGCAGGCCCTCGCGCTGGTGGTGGGCGATCAGGGCCGTGATGTCCACATCGGCGACGCCGTCGCCGTAGGTGAAGCAGAAGGACTCGTCGTCGGGGAGGTAGCTGCGCACCCGGGCCAGACGACCACCGGTGAGGGTGGCGTCGCCGGTGTCGACCAGGGTGACCTTCCAGGGTTCGGCCTTCTGGCGGTGCACTTCCATATGGTTGAGATCCATATGGAAGGTGACATCACTGGTATGCAGGAAATAGTTGGCGAAGTATTCCTTGATCACATAGCCCTTGTAGCCACAACAGATGATGAAATCGTTGATGCCGTGGTGGCTGTAGATCTTGAGGATGTGCCACAGGATCGGCTTGCCGCCGATCTCCACCATCGGCTTGGGCCGCAGGTGGGTTTCTTCCGCTAATCGGGTACCCAGTCCACCGGCCAGGATGACGGCTTTCATCAGGAAGGAAAGTGGGGGGGTGGGGTGCTGCCCTGCGATGTCCTACATGGCTGCAGGCCAAGGCGCTGGGGCAACTTAGCAAGCCGGATCAAACGACCAGATCACACCTTGGAGACAAGTTCCAGCTCGAATGCCTGACGGCTCAGCTGCCCACGATCCCTACGGGCTTGAGCGTTGCTTGCGCCTTGAGCACCTCCTCCAAGCCCGCCAGGTCCTCGTCGGTGATCTTGGTCTGCATCGGGCAGTGCTTGGGGCCGCACATCGAGCAGAACTCGGCCTGCTTGTAGATGTCGGCCGGCAGGGTTTCGTCGTGGTACTCGCGGGCCCGCTCCGGATCCAGGCTCAGATCGAACTGCTTGTTCCAGTCGAAGGCATAGCGGGCCCGGCTCAGCTCGTCGTCGCGGTCGCGGGCGCCGGGGCGGTGGCGGGCGATGTCGGCGGCGTGGGCAGCGATCTTGTAGGCGATCAGGCCCTCGCGCACATCTTCGGCGTTGGGCAGGCCCAGGTGCTCCTTCGGCGTCACGTAGCAGAGCATGGCCGTGCCATGCCAGCCGGCCAGGGCGGCGCCGATGGCGCTGGTGATGTGGTCGTAGCCGGGGGCGATATCGGTGACCAGCGGACCGAGCACATAGAAGGGCGCCTCGCTGCACTCCTCCATCTGCTTCTTGACGTTGAACTCGATCTGATCCATCGGCACGTGGCCCGGACCCTCCACCATCACCTGCACGTCGTGCTTCCAGGCGCGGCGGGTGAGTTCACCCAGCGTCTTCAGTTCGGCCAGCTGGGCCGCATCGGAGGCATCGTGCTGGCAGCCGGGCCGCAGCGAATCCCCCAGGGAGAAGCTGCAGTCGTAGCGCTTGAAGATCTCGCAGATGTCGTCGAAGCGGGTGAACAGCGGGTTCTGGCGGTGGTGGTAGAGCATCCACTGGGCCAGGATGCCGCCGCCGCGGCTCACGATCCCGGTGAGGCGGCCCTTCACCAGCGGCAGGTGCTCGATCAGCAGGCCGGCATGGATCGTCTGGTAGTCGACCCCCTGCTGGCAGTGCTTCTCAATGATGTGCAGAAAGTCGTCTTCGCCAAGCTTCTCGATCGAGCCGTGCACGCTCTCCAGCGCCTGGTACACGGGCACCGTGCCGATCGGCACCGTGGAGGCGTTGATGATCGCCGTGCGCACCTCATCGAGGTTCACCCCGCCGGTGGAGAGGTCCATCACCGTGTCGGCGCCGTACTTCACCGCCAGCTTCAGCTTCTCCACCTCCTCGTTGAGATCGGAGGCGTTGGGGGAGGCGCCGATGTTGGCGTTCACCTTGCATCGGGACGCAATGCCGATCGCCATCGGCTCCAGGCCAGGGTGCTCGATGTTGGCCGGGATGATCATGCGGCCCCGGGCCACCTCCTCCATCACCAGCGACTCGGGCAGATTTTCCCTGCTGGCCACGAAGGCCATCTCCTCGGTGATCAGCCCCTGGCGGGCGTAATGCAGCTGGGTGACGTTGGCTTGACCACGACGCTTCTGGATCCAGGCGCTGCGCATGACAGGAATGACGAAGGACTGTTGGGCGCAGCCTGAGAGCTTCCGCACTTCCCTGCGCCGGCATGACCCGGATCAGGTTCGGAGGGTGTGATCTCAGCCCTGGGCGAAGCGATCGGTGGATCCTGCGCCGGGCACCCCTAGTGACGCCCGAAACCTAGCAAGGCTGGAAGGGGGTGGGGCCAAGGCTGAACGGGGGCAGGGCTGCGCAGCAATGATTCCCGATTCTGTACAGGCTGTACACAATCGGGAACCAGCGCGCCACCACCTCCCCAGGGAAGACGAGCCGTCAGGCCTGCAGACCGTCCAGTGCCACGGCCGTCACCCGGTGGTCGCCATCGCTCTGCAAGCCCGCCAGGGCCTCGCGGGCCTGGGTCGCCTGCGGCTCTTCCCCCTCGCGCACCAGGCGGCCCAGGATCTCGGCCCCACCGGCCCGCACCGTGCCGTCGCCATCGACGATGGCCAGTTGCGCCAGCTCCAGCAGCCACCCCGCCGGCATCGCCTCCTGCTCAGCCAGCGCCGAGAGGATGCTGCAGCGCACCAGCCACTGGTCGTCGGCCACAAAGGCGTCCCGCAACAGGGGCCAGGCCCGCACCACGCCGTAGCTGGCCAGGGCATTGGCGGCCTCGGCGCGCACATTGGCATCCTCGTCCTGCCGCACCGCCGTCTCCAGGGCCTGCCAGCCCACCTCATTGCGCTTCACCCCCAGACCAGCACAGGCCAGGGAACGAATCACGAAGGTGGTCTGCTCCAGCCCCAGCAACAGCAAAGGAATGGCCGCCTCGGCCTCCACCGCCCGCAGTCCCGCCAGGGCGGGCATCGCCCGGCTGGGGTCACCGGAGGCGATCGCTTGCCGCGCGGCTTCGAGATCGGGGGTGGCTTCACTCACGGGGATCACGGCGGGGATCCTTCACCTTGGCGCAGCACGCTTCAGGCCTGCGGCCCCTGGCGCAGCGCCCGCAGCAGTTCGGCCCGGCGGCGGCGGCGGCGCAGCACGCTGGTGGTTAAAAGTCCGCAGCCGATCACCAGGGCCGGCAGGGCCGGCAGCCGATCGGCCCCCTGGCGGGTGAGCAGCACCAGCAGGGCCAGCAGGATCAGCAGCGGCGCGGAGAGCGCCAGCAGGGCGGCCCGGAACCGGGGGGGGCGACGGCCGTTCAAACCGGCCGCTCCATCCAGCGCAGCAGGCTGAGGGCCAGCACCTTGATGCCCACCTCCAGGCAGCCCTCGTCCGGATCGAAGCTGTTGCTGTGCAGGGGCGAGCAGCCAGCGGGTCCGGCCACCCCCAGGCGGAACATCGTGCCGCGGGTGCCCTCCAGCAGTTCGGCGAAGTCCTCGGCCCCCAGAGACGGCTGCTCCAGCCACTGCACCCGGGAGCGGCCCAGCAGGGCCACGGCCGCATCCGCCACCAGCTGGGTGAGCTCCGGATCGTTGTGCACCGGCGGCGAGATGCAGCGGTAGTGCACCCGGGCCTCGCCGCCGTGGCCGCGGCAGAGGGCATGGACGGTGTCCTCAATCCAGCCCGGCAGCTGGGCATGCACCTCCAGATCCAGGCAGCGCACCGTGCCGAGCAGCCGCACATGGTCGGCGATGACGTTGAAGGCCTTGCCGCCTTCGATCAGCCCGAAGCTGACCACCACCGGATGGAGGGGATCGAGCCGGCGGCTGATCGCCTCCTGCAGCCCGCTCACCACCCGGGCGGCGATCCAGATCGCGTCGGTGCTCTGGTGCGGTCGGGCGCCGTGCCCCCCTTCCCCCAGCACCTCCACCTCCAGTTCGCCCGCCGCGGCCGTGAGACTGCCGCTGCGCACCCCCACGGTGCCCACCTCCAGGCTGGGGAACACATGCACCCCGAACAGGGCCTGGACGCCGTCCATGGCACCGTCGGCGCACATCCAGGCGGCCCCCTCCGCCGTCTCCTCCGCCGGCTGGAACAGCAGCCGCACCCGGGCCGTGAGTCGGTCGGCCACGCTGGACAGCAGCCGGGCCACCCCCAGGCCCACGGTGGTATGGATGTCGTGGCCGCAGGCGTGCATCAGGCCCTGGCGGCTGGAGGCATAGGCGAGCTGGGTGCGTTCCTCGATCGGCAGCGCGTCCATATCGGCCCGCAGGGCCACCAGGGGAGCCCCCAGCGGACCCAGTTCGGCCACAACGCCGGTGCGACCCACCCCTTCGCGCACCTCCCAGCCCCAGCGCCGCAGCTCCCCGGCCACGAGGGCGGCGGTCTGCTGCTCGTGGCCGCTCAGCTCGGGGTGGCGGTGGATGTGGCGCCGCAGCTGGATCAGCTCCGGCAACGCCGCCTGCAGGGTCGCGTCCATCCCCAGCGCCTCCCAGGTGGCATCAGCCGGGGCCATGGGGGAAAAGGACAACGGGGTCATGGGCGGAGGTGCGAAACCGGTTCAGGGGGCGAGGGCCAGGAACTGGGCCAGAGCCTGCACGGGAACGGGCGGCCAGCGCCGTATCTGCTGCAGCCATTCTTCCTGCCGGTAGCGGGGATCGAGGCCGGAGGCCGCGGCCCAGTGGCTTTCCGCCTCCCCCCGGGCGCCCCGCTGCCAGAGCAGCGCCGTGAGTCCGGCCCGGGCATCGGCGAACAGGGGGTAGCGCCGAATCAGGTCGCGCAGCTGCTTCTCCGCGGCCGTGGTGTCCCCCAGCTGGAAGGCGGCCAGGGCGGCGCTGGAGCGGGCCATGGCGAAGCCCGGCCGGGCGGCGGCCGCCGCCTCGAAGCACTGGCGGGCCGCCGGCCAGTCGTCCTGGGAGCCCTCCACATTGCCCAGGTTGTAGAGGGCGGAGGCCTCCAGGGGATCCCGCTCCAGGATCCAGCGGTAATCGGCGGCGGCCGCTGGCCACAGGCCCAGGGCCTCCTCGGCGGTGCCGCGGTTGAGGTGGGGGTCGGCGCTGCCGGGCTCCAGCTCTATGGCCCGGTCCTGGTCGGCGATCGCCGCCACCGGATCCCCCAGCGCCAGCTGCACGTTGCCCCGGTTGCTCCAGGCCGAGGCGTCCTGCGGCGCCAGTTCCAGCACCTGGTCCCACAGGGGCAGGGCGTCGCCGAAACGGCCCTCACGGCTGGCGACCAGGGCCCGGTCGAACAGCACCGGCAACGAGGCTGTCCCCTCCCCCGCCGCGGCCCACACCGCCGGCGCCCAGGTCAGCAGCCCGGCCAGCAGCAGGGCCAGCACAGACAGAACCGCCCCCGTTCGGTGTCTCACGCCGCCACCGCAGCAGGGCCATCGAGGTGGGCGCGGCCGGCGGCCGTGACGATCCGTCCCCGGGGGGTGCGCTGCAGGAACCCCAGTTGCAGCAGATAGGGCTCCACCACGGCCTCCAAGGTGGCGGGATCCTCCCCCAGGCCCGCCGCCAGGGTGTCGAGCCCCACCGGGCCGCCCCCGTAGGCCCCGAGCATCAGCTGCAGCAGGCGGCGGTCGCTGGCATCCAGGCCGCGGCCATCCACCCGGTGCAGGGAGAGGGCCTCCTCCACCAGCGCCGCATCGATCTGGCCGTGCCCGCCCACCGCCGCCACGTCCCGCACCCGTCGCAGCAAGCGGTTGGCGATGCGGGGCGTGCCACGGCAGCGGCGGGCCACCTCCTGGGCGGCGCAGGGCCGCAGGGGCAGCTGCAGCAGGCCGGCGGCCCGCACCACGATCGCCTCAAGGTCGTCGAGTCCATAGAACTCCAGCCGCTGGATCAGGCCGAAGCGATCCCGCAGCGGCGAGCTCAGCGAACCGGCGCGGGTGGTGGCCCCCACCAGGGTGAAGGGGGCCACCGCCAGGCTGCGGGTGCGGGCGGTGGTGCCCTTGCCCACGGTGAGATCGAGGCGGAAGTCCTCCATCGCCGGGTAGAGGATCTCCTCGGCCACCCTGTTGAGCCGGTGGATCTCATCGATGAACAGCACCTCACGGGGCTGCAGATTCACCAGCAGGCCAACGATGTCGCGCGGACGCTCCAGGGCCGGGGCGCTGGTGATCCGGCAGCGCACCCCCAGCTCCTCGGCCAGCACCAGGGCCATGGTCGTCTTGCCGAGGCCGGGGGGCCCGTAGAGCAGCACGTGGTCGAGGGCCTCCTGGCGGCGGCGGGTGGCCTCCACGGCGATGCCCAGCACCTGCTTGAGCTCGCTCTGACCGATGTAGTCGTCCAGGCGTCGGGGCCGGAGTCCGTCCTCCCGGACCACCGGCTCCTCCTCGGGTCGGGCGGTGGGATCCACCAGCCGCTGGACCGGAGGACCGGGTGAGGTCGTTCCTCCCGAAGAGATGATCGCCATGGGTGGAGGGTACCGGCCCCCAGCCTCAGATGGTGAGGGGCACGAAACCATCCGATGGCATGTCCATGTCCATTTAGCGATCAGGGTTCAATTCTGGGACAGGGTCGATGGCATCAGTCGAGATGGTGTCTTGAACGCAACGATCACAGTAAGGTAATCGCCTCAGGTTTTAAAAGCTCTATGAATCTCAGCACGGCCATCGCAAGGGGGCAACGTCAATTCCCCGTGATCCTAACCGCACTGCTGGTGGCCTCCGTGATCATCTCAGCCACATTGATTCTGCGCGACAGCGGTGTTGTGCCTAGTCATCCGATGGATCAGCACTTCGTCGAGTCAGTTGACCTTGCAATCCGCTACACAAAAGGCAATTGGACCTTTCACTATCCTGCTCTGCAGAACTCGGGTGGCATCACATCAAGTCTGATCGCCGGGATCTACAAGCTGATCATTCCCACGTCGAAGACAAACCTCAACTGGCACATCAGAATTCTGGCCATGGTCATGTACCTGGGCAGCAGTTGGTGGATGATTCGCAGCTTGATCTCTGCGGCACCAATCAGAATCCTAGCCTATTTGCTGATCTGCATCTCAGGGTTTCAATTCATCCAGCCATCCAGTGATTTGTTCGCTGGCTCCTTCTTCAACCTTTCCCTGGTCGCACTCAGACAGGCATGGCCTGTTCTTATTACGTCACTGTTGCTGGCAATTTTTGGGCTCACCAAGGTCGACATGATCGTGGCGGCGATCATGATCGCAGTTCTCTGGGGGTTCTGGGAGCAACAAAAAGGCCGACAGAATCCCGAAAGACTTGCACTATTCACCTTCGGCTGGCTGCTTCTCTTTCTTGCGCCAGCATTCCTGATCCAAGGCTCGGATCCATTGGCCGGCAATAGGAGTCTGCTGGCATTCATGAGTGCCTATACAGAATTCCTGGGTTATCACCAGTTCACAGGCATTCCTGCAGCTGCTGGGATCGACACCATGAAAATAGCCAAGGAGGCAATTTTCCCAGGCGTAAACAACCTTCTGGATATTGTCACGAAGTATCCTCAGCTGTATTTCGACTTCGTCGCCGTCTCAGCGGCGCGCAGTTTGCCAAACGTCATTCATGCGGGAAAGCTGTTGCTGTTCCCACTTGGTCTGGTTGTGATTCAGAACAAGAAACTTTCAACGCTTCGCCCCTTTCTGATCATCCTTCTGTTGGCCATTGGCTGCACCCTCATCCCCGCCTGGCTAGTGATCTACGTCAGACTACGATATGTGGTAAAGTTATTTCCAGCTATTGTGGTGATTGTCGTGGGCGGCTGCCATGAACTGAGCACCACGAACAAGTGGGCCAAGCCGATCCTATGGACGTGTGGCATAGGAACACTGGCCTGGGAAGGCTACTTCCTGAGGGACATGTGGCAATATTCACATTTCAAGTGACATGAGTCCATCACGCACCATCGATTGCCTGATTCCCTGTTTCAACGAGCAGGAGAGTATCCCTGCACTGTTGATGGAGATAGCGCGCCTTGCCGAGGAAATTGGAAATTCATTCTCCGAGCCACTGAGCCTTGGCTTGATACTCGTGAATGACGGCAGCACCGATGACACCCAGTCGCTTGCTACCCACGAACTTGAGGTTCTCGCCGGCTTCGATCGGAAGATCCTGATCAACTTGAGCAGAAACTTCGGCAAGGAAGCGGCTCTGCTGGCAGGGCTTAGGCAGTGCCGGAGCGAAGCCTGCATCATTTTGGATGCGGATCTTCAAGATCCACCTCATCTTATACTAGAGATGATCAACCTTTGGCTGAACAACTACAAGATAGTCAACGCGGTACGCATGGATCGCTCGGACGACCTGCTCTTCAAGCGACTGACGGCAAAGGCATTCTACAAAATCTTTGATCGGTTCAGCCACCTCAGAATTCAGTTCAATTCCTCCGATTTCAGATTGCTAGATCGTGTCGCCATTGACGCGATCCTTTCCTGCAACGAAAGCATACGCTTTTCCAAGGGTTTCTTTGCCTGGGTCGGCTTTAAGCAAGCCAATGTCTACTTCAAACGTCCACCGAGAAAGGATGGGGCAACCAAGTGGGGGGGCTGGAAGCTGTGGAATTATGCCTTGGATGGAATCTTCAGCTTTTCCACGTCCCCTCTCAGAATCTGGAGCTATCTTGGACTCATTGTCACCTTGATCGCTTTTGTTCTCGGGATGGTTGCGATGGTTCGCACCCTGTTCTTCGGCGTAGATGTTCCCGGATATGCATCACTCTTCACCGCTGTGACTTTTCTCGGAGGGCTGCAATTGGTGGGCATAGGAGTGCTTGGGGAGTACATAGGCCGCGTCTATATTGAGACGAAGCAAAGACCCCAATACATCATTGAAAGCACTACCGAATTGGAGTGAAACAGCTTCGCATTGTGCGCTTTGGGACAGTGGGCATTGTCGCTACAGCAATCCACTCCAGTTCCCTGATCATTCTCTCCTCGTTGACTTCCTTGGGGGGCGGAGTCACCAATATGATCAGCTTTGTGATTGCGTTTGCTTTCTCGTTCAAGGCCCAGCAGGCGTTCACGTTTAAGGACAGGCTGGGCAAGCAGAAGCTCAACCTGTTGGCCATGGGTGTTCTTTTCCTCGTCAACATTTTGGTCGCAATCGCACTTGGAGCCTTCCTGCGTGACAAGTATCGAGTACTCCTTCCCCTTGTACCCGCTGCCATCAACTATCTTCTGCTCTATGTGACATCAGGACTACCCCAGTTTCGACGGTGAGCAGACGAGTCCACAAGGTCACGGCATGATGCCATAATGAAAGGAGAAAGACCTCTAGAGAGACGAGATGAGACTGGCCAATGCAATGGGAAGTCAAAGAATCCAGCGTGAGCTTCGCCTCATAATCATCTCTGTGACGCTGTTTCTAGCCCACCAAGCCATGGAAAGCATCTTATTACACTGGTTTGCATCCAATGGATACAGTGATCTCTGCCAACTCGATTGTCATTGGTACAGAAAGATTGCCGGAGAAGGCTACGAGAGGTTGCAACTAGGTCAGTTCGATTACTCAAGAATGGCTAATGTTGCCTTCTTTCCCCTATTCCCTGGCGCCGCTTCTGTGATGTCCCATTTGCTTGGCCTGACATCGCAGACGGGCGTGGTGCTGACTTCCAAGTTTTTTTTCATGATCTCTATTTATGCATTTATCAAAATGGTCCAAACAATAGCGCCATCGACCAACCCAATTACGAATGGCAGCATCGCAGCATTTAATCCTTATTCAATCTATGGCAATGCAGGCTATACAGAACCCCTGTTTCTGCTTCTTACTTGTATCTTCTTTGCGCTTCTAGAGAGGAGGCTGTATCTGAAGGCAAGTATAGCCGGGGCATTACTTTCTGCAACCAGACTGGTCGGGGTGGTTTCAGTGATCTCCTACCTGATCAGCTTGACGCCGCTTTGGCCATCATGGCGATGGAAGAATCGCTTCCAGGCTCTGGGGGCCATGGCACTGATCCCTACGGGACTTGTCGTCTTCATGCTGCATCTTCAAGAACGCACTGGTGACCCGCTGGCCTTCATCCATATCCAACGAGCGTGGGGAAGAGCTACTCCTGCTGGGCCAACCAGTTGGCTGGTGGCCTTGAGCAAAGCACTATCAAGCGACTGGTGGCTTTATCGCTATTGGGGCATTTCTGGAATTGTAGTTTTGCTAATTAGCCTCTTCTTCATTCTACGGGGCAGATATACCTCGCTTGCCTCGTTCAGTTTATTCAGCACAATTATCCCACTCACCTCCGACTGCTGGGGTCTCTCCCGTTACATCTGGTGGCAGGCGCCAGTACTGCTTTTCATAGCTCTTTTCTTCGGCCGCAACAGGGCGCTGCTTGCAGGCTGGCTGACTCTCGCCATCGCCGTAAATGTGTGGAGTTACCGCCTCTGGTTTTCGACCACCAACTGGCATCTCTCCTGATCTCTGATCTGTTCTGTTGCTTCGCTCCGATGACCTGCCATCAACCACCCCGTCCTTCCCGTCCTGGGAATGACCGGGGATCATCTGCCTAGCCTGCGTCTAGCCTCATGATGTTGAACGTTGTTCAGATCCGATGGCGAAGGGGCCAGGCAGAAAGGGCGGTGGCGCCAAGAGCGCTGATCCGGCCAACCGGCTGCTGGCTGACAACCGTCTGGCCAGACACCAGTACGAGATTCTCGAAACGCTCGAGACCGGGGTTGAACTGCTCGGCACCGAGGTGAAGTCGATCCGGGCCGGCCAGGTGAACCTGCGCGACGGCTTCTGCCTGATCCGCAACGGCGAGATGCAGCTCCACAACGTCCACATCTCCCCCCACAGCCACGCCGGCAAGTTCTTCAACCACGAGCCACTGCGGGTGCGCAAGCTGCTGGCCCATCGGCGCGAGATCGACAAGCTGCGCGTCTCCCTGGATCAGAAGGGCCTCACCCTGATCCCGCTCAACCTGCACCTGAAGGGCTCCTGGATCAAGATCACCATCGGCCTGGGCAAGGGCCGCAAGCTGCACGACAAGCGCCAGGACGAAAAGAACAAGCAGATCGCCAAGGAGACCCGGGCCGCCGTCGCCCGGCTCTGAGCAGCGCCCTCAGGGGTTGGCGGGTTCCACCGGCGGTGGCGGTGTGGGGGCCGCTGGGCTGGCGGGCGTCTGGCTGGGGACGGGGCTGGCCGGTGCGGGCACGTCCGGCGTTTCCGGTGTCTCCTCAGGAGCCGGTCGGGCCTCCAGGGCCGGTTGGGGGGTGGGAGCCGGCGGATCGGCCCGCAACGACAAGCGGATCAGGGCCGGGGCGACGCCGTCGTTGGTGAGCAGCAGCTGCACCGGCGAGCTCTTCTGGGAGCCGAGGGTGACCACCCGCAGCGGCCCCCTGGCCTCCAGGGCTGTGCCCTCAGCGGAAAAGACGCTCATCTGCAGCAGGGGGGAGCCGTTGACCCCGAGGGCCAGGCCATGGCCGGCGGGGAGCCGGATCGGGAACAGCCGGGCGCCGCTGGCGGGCACTTCGGCACTCAGGACCTGGGTGGCGCCGGAGGGGGCCTCGATCGGCTCGATCCTGAGGTTCTCCAGGGTCAGCTCGCCGGCGGCATACCAGATCTGGCGGAAGGGCTCCGGTGGCATCGCCTGGGAGGCGCGGCTCGGCAGCAGGTTCTGCACACTCGCCGACACCAGCTCCCGCAGCACCGCCGGACTCAGGCCCTGGCGCACGAAGCCGGCCTGGCGCGCCTCCCAGTCGGTGGCGCTGAAGTTCCCCAGGCGCCGGCGCAGGGGCAGGGGCAGCTGCTCCACCCGGGCCAGCCATTCTTCGGCCAGTTCGTTCCAGACGCGCCGCAGGGGGGCGTCTTCGAGGGTGTCGGAGGGGAGCCGCCCGTTGCGTTCGGGGTACTGGGCCAGCAGGGCCGCATCCACCAGGCTGAGGAACCAGGCCCGGTCCACCTGCATCGCCCGCAGACGGTTGAGCAGCTGCTGGCGCTGATCCACCTCCGAGGGGGGCAGGCTGCTGGGGAGCTCGGGCACCCCGCCGGGGGGCGGTGTAGCCACCTTGCCGCGGCTCAGCCACCACCAGCCCACCGCCGTGCCGACCACGGCCGACAGCACCAGGGCGATCAGCACCGGCCAGAAGCCCCCCTCAGCGGCCTCCTCCCGCTCCTCGTAGCGGCGCCGCAACGTATCGGGGGCCGTCACGACCGGAGCTGGCGGGGGCGGCGGCGCCATGCGAAGCGGCAGCTGGGGCTCCACCCGGGGCTTTTCGGGCGTGCGGATGTCAGCGGCGACCACCTCGCTGGCGCCGGGCGCCGCCGGCGCCGCAGGAGGCACCAGGATCACGGTGCGATCAGCCCGGGGCACGGGTCCCGTGCTGTCGGGCATGGCCAGGGACTGGACGGCCACCAGGGCCTGGCCCGCCGAAGCGAAACGCTCGTCGGGATGGCGGCTCAGCAGGCGCTGCAACTGATGCCGCAGCTCCGGCTCGGCCTCCAGCGCCGCCGGCCAGCGCCACTGCATCGTGGTCGGATCGAGCAGGCCCCCTGGGGCCTCACCGCTCAGCAGCACCAGGGCCACCACCCCGAGGGCGTGCAGATCCATCCAGGGCTGGGCGGGCTCCCCCCTGGCCAGTTCCGGCGGGGCGTAGCCCGGCGTGGCGCCCAGCAGTCGCTCCCCGGCGCCGCCGCCGGCGGTGCCCCGCAGCAGGCCGAAATCGAGGGGGACCGGCAAGCCGTCACTGTCGCGGCGCAACAGGTTGGCGGGACTCAGGTCGCCGTGCAGCAGATCCTGGCTGTGCAGGGCGGCGATCACCGGCAGCAGCTGGCGCAGCAGCAGCAGCACCTCCCCGGCCCCGAACACCAGCTGGCGCTCCGAGCGCAGCTCCAGCAGCTGCTGGTAGGTGCGGCCCGCCTGCCACTCCCGCACCAGCCAGAGCTGGTCGTCGGCCTCGATCACGGCGCCGATGCGAGGCACCTGGGGATGCAGCACCCCCTGCAGCCTCGACCAGAGCTCGCGGGCCCTGGCCTGGTCCTGCTCCGGTCCGATGCGGCGCAGGGCCACGGGCGCATCGGCGGCGAGCTGGTCGCTGGCCAACCACAGCGACCCCTGCGGCCCGGCGTTCTCCGTGCCAAGGCAGCGCTCCAGCCGGTAACGGCCGCCGATCACCTGACCCTGGGCTGCCGTCATGGGATCAGGGCGGCGCCGCTGCGCTCGGGTTGCTCCAGGCCGCGGCCCGCGAGCCAATCAGGGTCGTAGAGGCGGGAGCGGTAGCGATCGCCGCTGTCGCACAGCACGGTGACGATGCGATGGCCCGGCCCGAGACGCCGGGCCGTCTCCACCGCCGCCGCCACGTTGATGCCCACCGAGCCCCCCATGAACAGGCCTTCCTGCCACAGCAGCCCGTAGATCGTGCGCAGCACCATGGGGTCATCGATGCGGACGGCATCGTCGATCGGGGCCCCCTCAAGGTTGGCGGTGACACGGCTGTTGCCGATGCCTTCGGTGATCGAGTTCCCCTCGCTTTTGAGCGTGCCGTCGGTGGCCCAGCGATAGAGGGCGCTGCCGCAGGGATCGGCCAGGACGCAGCGGACCCTGGGATCCTGCTCCTTGAGATACAGGGCCACCCCCGCATAGGTGCCGCCGGTGCCGGTGGCGGCCACCCAGGCATCCAGCCGGCCGCCGGTCTGCTGCCAGATCTCTGGCCCTGTGCTGCCGTAATGGGCGCGCCGATTGGCGAGGTTGTCGAACTGGTTGGCCCAGAGGGCCCCGGGCGTCTCCGCGGCGATGCGGCCGGAGAGGCGCACGTAGTTGGCCGGGTCGCTGTAGGGCACCGCGGGCACCGTGCGCACCTCGGCGCCGAGGCTGCGCAGCAGGCCGATCTTCTCCGCCGACTGGGTTTCGGGGATGACGATCAAGCAGCGGTAGCCGCGGGCATTGCAGAGGTGGGTCAGGCCGATGCCGGTGTTGCCGGCGGTGCCTTCCACCACCGTGCCCCCCGGCTGCAGCTGGCCGCTGGCCTCCGCCTCCTGCAGGATCCCAAGGGCGGCCCGGTCCTTGACCGACCCACCGGGGTTCATGAACTCCGCCTTGCCAAGGATCTCGCACCCGGTGAGGGCGCTGAGGGCATGGAGCCGGATCAGTGGCGTCCGGCCCACCGCGCCGCTGAAGCCCTCGGTGATCCCTGTGGTCATGCCATCGCTGTGGGCTCCCATCCGGCTGGCCTTCTCCTTGGCTGCGTGGCCGGATCGTAGGGAACATCCCTATGGTCGGCCCCAGAGAAGGGCAGGTCCATGGGCTCCAGGGCACACACCCCGGCGGACATCACCAGGCTCCTGCAACGGCTCCAGGCGGTACGGCAGCACAGCGAGCGCCTGATCGAGGGTCTGGAACCGGAGGACCTCTGCCTGCAGGGCATGGCCGATGCCAGTCCGGCCAAGTGGCACCTGGGGCATACCACCTGGTTCTTCGAAACCTTCCTGCTGGAACCCCACCTCCCGGGCCATGAAACGCCCGATCGCCGCTGGGGCCATCTGTTCAACTCCTATTACGAGGCGATCGGCAGCCGCCACCCCCGCCCCCAGCGGGGTCTGCTCACCCGCCCGGCCATCGGCGAGGTGCTGGCCTGGCGCCGGCGCGTCGACGCCGGGCTGGAGACGCTGCTGCTGGAGCTGGATCGCGGCCCCGCTGAGGCCGCGCCCCCCCTGCTGGAGCTGGTGGAACTGGGCCTGCAGCACGAGCAGCAGCACCAGGAGTTGCTGCTGATGGATCTGCTCGACGGCTTCAGCCGCAACCCGCTGGAGCCCGCCTACGGCCAGGAACCGTCTGGGGCAGAGGCTTCTGAGGCCCCCGCCGGCTGGCGCTCCCACCCCGGCGGCCTGGTGGCGATCGGCCATGACGGCGTCGGCTTCCACTTTGACAACGAAGCCCCCCGCCACCGGCAGTGGCTGGAGCCCTTCAGCCTCGCCGAAACCCTCGTGACCAACGAGGCCTACGCCGCCTTCATCGCCGATGGGGGCTACCAGCGCCCGGAGCTGTGGATGAGCGAGGGCTGGGCGGTGGTGCAGGAGCGTGGCTGGTGCGCTCCGCGCTACTGGCGTGGGGAGTGGGAATTCGGACTGGCCGGCCGCCGGCCGCGCCACCCCCAGGCGCCGGTGCGGCACCTGAGCTGGTTCGAGGCCGAGGCCTTTGCCCGTTGGAGCGGCGCCCGGCTGCCCAGCGAGGCCGAATGGGAGCTCGTGGCGACAGAGGCCGCGCAACCCTGCGGCCGCCCCCTGCCACAAGCCTTCGGCGCCCTGTGGCAGTGGACCGCCACCCCCTACCGTCCCTACCCAGGCTTCCGGCCCGCCGCCGGTGCGGTGGGGGAATACAACGGCAAGTTCATGACCTCCCAGTTCGTGCTCCGGGGCAGCAGCTTCCTCACTCCGGCAGACCATGCCAGAGCCACCTACCGCAACTTCTTTGCGCCCCACTGCCGCTGGATGGCCGCCGGCCTGCGGCTGGCCAGTGATGGTGCCACCGACCGATGCTGATCGACCTCCATCCCGAGCCGGCCGACATGGCCCGGCTGGTGATCGAAGGCATGGGCCGCTGCCCGAAGCAACTGCCGGCCTGGTTGCTGTACGACGCCGAGGGGTCGCGGCTGTTTGACGCCATCTGCGAGCAGCCGGAATACGGCCTGACCCGCACCGAGACGGCCCTGCTGGAAGCGCGGGCGGCCGAACTGGCCGCCGCCCTCGGACCGGGGGTGGTGGTGGAGTTCGGGGCCGGCAGCGCCCGCAAGGTGAGCCCCCTGCTCAGCGCCCTGCAACCGGCCGCCTATGTGGCCCTCGACATCAGCGCCGACCATCTGGCGCCCGCCTGCCGGGCCCTGCAGCAACGCCATCCCGACCTGCCGGTGCTCGGCATCTGCTGCGACTACAGCCGCCTCGAGCACTTGCCCGACCACCCCGCCCTGGAGGGCCACGGCCGGCTGGGCTTCTACCCGGGCAGTTCGATCGGCAACTTCGACCCCGTCGGCGCCCGGGACTTGCTGCGCCAGTTCCGCCGGCTGCTGGGGCCGGACAGCCGCCTGCTGATCGGCATCGACCAGCCCAAGGCGGTGGAGCGGCTGGAGGCGGCCTACAACGACGCCGCCGGCTGGTCGGAGGCCTTCGCCCGCAACCTGCTGACCCGACTCAACCGGGATCTGGAGGGCGATTTCCACCCCGACGACTTCCACTACCGGGCCTGGTGGGAGGCCGGCCAGTCCCGCATCGCCATGGCCCTGGTGAGCCAGCGGGTTCTGGAGGTACGCCTGGCGGGCCGGTGCTGGCCGTTCGCGGCCGGCGAACCGCTGATCACGGAGTACAGCTACAAGTACGCCCCCGAGGCCTTCCTCGCCCTGGCGGCCAGCGCCGGCTGGCAGGGGGCGGGCCGTTGGAGCGATCCGGCCGGCGATTTCGCCCTGCATCTGCTGGTGCAGGCAGACTCGGAACAGCAGCGGAGCGATCGATGAGCAGGGAGGAGCAGCGCCAGTCCATGCGCGGGGTGCGTGAAGGGCTGATCGAGGAACTCGAGGATCTCTACCGCCGGGCCTTCGACCGCATCGGCGAGCAGGACCTGGGGGAAGGGGCCATCGCCCGGCTCACCCAGCTGCTGCTGCGCTCCCGCGAGGCGGCCATCACCCCCCTGCAGGAGGAGATCGAAGCGCCCCTGATCACCCGCGCCCCCGGCGAACCCGTGCCATGAGCAGCTGGCTGGAGGAACTGGAGGCGCGGCTGGATCAGCAGTTGGAGGGCTTCCTGCGCACCAATCCCCAACAGGAGGAGCTGCTGCGGGGCCAGGCCGCCCGCGACCGTCAGAAACAGTTGCTGGCCGAACGGGTGCGCCTGCGGCAGCAGGCCGAGGAGCAGCGGCAGCAGCTGCTGAAGCTGGCCGAGGAAATCCGCCAGTGGCAGGGGCGGATCGGTCGGGCCCGGAGCGCCGGGGCCGGGGAGCTGGCCGGCCGCGCTGAAAGCCATGTGGCGGGCCTGATGGACCAGGGCCGCCAGCGCTGGCAGGCCCTCACCGACCTGGGCCAGCGCTTCGCCAGCGTCGAGCAGGAGCTGGCCGAACTGACCCGCCAGCGCAACTCCGGCCCTGCCCCCACCCCCGACCTAGAGGCCGACTGGGCCCGGTTCGAGGCCCAGCAGGAGCTGCAGGAGCTGAAGCGCCGCAGCCAGCGCTGAACCCTGCCACCCCATGGGTTTCCTGCTCTCCAAACTGCTGCCGCTCGGCCTCTACCCCCTCGGCGTGGCCCTGCTGCTCCAGATCGCCGGCCTGCTGGGCGGCCAGCGCCGCTTCGGCCCGGTGCTCTCCGGGGTGGGCATCGCCCTGCTCTGGCTGGCGGCCACGCCCCTGCTGAGCCGCCAGCTGGTCTGGAGCCTGGAGGAGCGGGCCGCCCGGCTGACGCCCTCGCCGATCCCCAGCGCCGATGCGGTGCTGGTGCTGGGCGGCGGCCTGCGGCCCGCCCTGCCGCCCCGTCAGGGGGTGGAGGTGAACGAAGCCGGCGACCGGCTGCTGCGCGCCGTGGCCCTGATGCGGGAGGGCAAGGCCCCCTGGCTGCTGGTGACCGGCGGCAAGGTCACTTTCATGGCCAATGACCCGGCGGCCGGTGAAGCCCTGCTGGCCAAGGCCCTGGCCACCAGCCTGGGGGTGGCCGCCGATCGGATCGTGACCAGCGAGGAGGGGCGCAACACCGGCGAGGAGGCCGGCGCCCTGGTGCGGGTGGCCCGGCAGCGGGGCTGGAACTCCCTGCTGCTGGTCACCAGCGCCACCCACCTGCCCCGTTCGCTGGCCACCCTGCGTCGGGCCGCCCCGGACCTGCGGATCATCCCGGTGGCCTGCGACTTCCAGCTGCCCGAGCGGCGCTCCTTCGGCACCCCCACCCTGGCGGGCACCGTGATGGGGGTGCTGCCCAGCGCCGAAGCCCTGGTGCTGACCACAACGGCCATGCGCGAGCACCTGGGCCTGGTGGCCTACCGGCTGCGGGGCTGGATCTGAGCTGGATCGCTCGCCGGGCGCTGCGGGGGTTACTTCTTGGGGACCGGGGGCACCAGGCTCACTCCCTCAGGCGGGGGGGTGGGGTCGGGATCGGCGATCAGCATGTGCTGCAGCACGATCTCCGGACGTTCACTGTCCCGCCAGCGGATGCGGTAGGCGGGCATCTTGGTTCCCCGGCTGGTGGTCTGTTCCACCGGTTCCATGACCCAGCCACGGCGAGATCGCCCCTGGGGATTGCGCTTCACCACCGCATCGGCGTGTTGAAAGCGAAAACCGACGCGCTCACCACTCATACCAGAGCCCCGAGGGGGAAAAGGCCTACTGGAGACCATTATCCCACTGCGTCGGTTCCCGCCCTCTCCCGCGCCTCCGGGCGCAGCAGGGGGAAGGCGATCACATCACGGATCGAGGGGCTGTCGGTGAGCAGCATGGCGAGGCGGTCGATGCCGATGCCGAGGCCGCCCGTGGGGGGCATGCCCACCTCCAGGGCGTGCAGGAAGTCCTCATCCACCGTCTGGGCTTCGGGGTCCCCGGCCTGGCGGCGCAGCTGCTGCAGCTCGAGCCTGGCCCGCTGATCCAGCGGATCGATCAGCTCGCTGAAGGCATTGGCCGTCTCCCGCCCGACGATGAACAGCTCGAAGCGCTCCACCAGCCCCGGCTTGCTGCGATGGGCCCGGGCCAGGGGCGAATTCTCCACCGGGTAATCCATCACGAAGGTGGGCTGCACGAGGCTGGTTTCCACCGCTTGCTCGAAAGCCTCCACCAGCAGCCGGCCCACGCTGTCGGCCGCCTCGGGGGCCGCCAGGCCAGCGGACTGCATGGCCGCGGCCGCCTGGGCGCGATCGGCGAAGGTGTTGAAATCCAGGCCGGTGGCCTGCTCCACCAGCTCATGCATGCTCACCCGCCGCCAGGGCGGGGTGAGGTCGATCGCCGTGCCCTGGTAGGTGAGGCGCGTGTCGCCGCAGACCTCCAGGCAGGCCGCGGCCAGCAGCTGCTCGGTGAGGTCCATCATCGTGTGGTAATCAGCGAAGGCCTGGTAGATCTCCACCGACGTGAACTCGGGGTTGTGCCGGGTGCTGATCCCCTCGTTGCGGAAGATGCGGCCGAGTTCGTAGACCCGCTCGAAGCCCCCCACCACCAGCCGCTTGAGGTGCAGTTCGGTGGCGATGCGCAGGGTGAGGGGCAGGTCGAGGGCGTTGTGATGGGTGGCGAAGGGGCGGGCGTCGGCACCGCCGGCTTCGGTCTGCAGGACAGGCGTTTCGATCTCGAGAAAGTCGCGCTCATCGAGCCAGCGGCGCATGGCGCTCACCAGCCGCGCCCGGCGCCGGAAGGTTTCGCGGGTGTCGGGCGAGACGATCAGATCGAGGTAGCGCTGGCGATAGCGCTTCTCCACATCCGCCAGGCCGTGCCATTTGTCGGGCAGGGGCTGGAGCGCCTTGGTGAGCATCACCCAGTCGGTCACCTTGACCGAGAGTTCGCCCCGATCGGTGCGTCGCAGGCTGCCGTGCACCCCGATCCAGTCGCCGCCGTCCACCAGGGAGGTGATCTGGGCGAAACCTTCGGGCTCCTCCGGGTGGGCCGCCAGCAGGGTGGCCATCTCGATGAACAGCTGGATCGGACCGGATTCGTCGGCAATGGTGAAGAAGGCCAGCTTGCCCATCACCCGACGGGTCATCACCCGGCCGGCGACGGCCACCTCAACGGCCCTTTCCTCGCCGTTGGGCAGGTCGCCATGGGCCTGCTGCAGCTCGGCGGTGCGGTGGCTGGGGGCGAAGCTGAGCGCATAGGGAGCCCGACCGAGGGACTCCAGGGTGCGGGCTTTCTCCAGACGGGTCTCACGCAGATCCGACAAGGCAGGCTGGGGGTGGAGAAGGGTGGCTGCCCATCCTGCAGGATCAGCCGGCGGCGGCCAGGGAGGCCTCACCCATTCGCTGGGAGGAGTAGCCCGTGCCCCGCACGGTGAGGATCAGCTCGGGGTTGCGGGGATCGGGCTCGAGCTTGCCGCGCAACCGGGCCACGTACACATCCACCACGCGCAGGTCGGCGGCGCGGCGGGGGGGATAGCCCCAGAGCTGCTCGAGGATCTCGGCCCGCGGCACCACCCGGCCCGGCTCCCGGAACAGCAGCTCCAGCAGGCTGAATTCGGTGTAGGTGAGGGCGATGCGCTGGCCCTCGCGCGTCACCTGGCGGCGGTTGGTGTCGACCACCAGATCGCCCACCCGCAGCACGCCGGAGCCGACGGGGAGCTCACGCGGCTCGCTGGTGGCCGCCCCCCGGCCCATGCGCCGCAGGATCGTGGAGATGCGGGCTTCGAGTTCCTTGGGGCTGAAGGGCTTGGGGAGGTAGTCGTCGGCTCCCAGGTCCAGGCCCGCCACCCGTTCGGCGATGGCATCGAGGGCGGAGAGAAAGATGATCGGCACGCAGGATTCGGCCCGCAGCCGCCGGCAGACGGCAAAGCCGTCCAGCTTGGGCAGCATCACGTCGAGCACCACCAGATCGGGCTGCTCCTGGTGGAACAGCGCCAGGGCCTCTTCGCCATCCTCGGCACAGAGCACCCGGTAGCCGGCCAGCTGGAGACGCATCATCAGCACACGGCGGACGGCTGCTTCGTCGTCGACGACCAGCAGGGTGGCAATCGGCTGTGAGGGGGAACCACCACCCGCGGAAGCCTCCAGATCAGCACCATCGGTGAAGGGGGAGGAAACCGTGGGCATGGGCATCGCTCCGGTCCACTCAGATGAAGAATCGCAACCATAACGCGACGCCGTTTGGGGCCGCGAGCACGGAAACGGCTCCGGCAGCGGGCGTCTGAGCGAAAGGCAACATGTCTTCGGAATCCCTTGCCTGCCCCGCCGGCGCCGCTCCCTTCAGGGCTTCAGGGCCAGCGGGCCTCGGCATAGCGGTTCCACTGCAGCTCGGCTTCGGCCAGGGCCGCATCGCTGTCGAGCTGCCCCAGCATGGACCGCTGCAACTGGGTGTAGAGGATCGCCTGCAGCCGCTTCACCCCCGGGGTGGCCGGCACCAACACCCGGGCCTGGGCCAGGGTCTCGATTGAGAGCAGCCGGGCGTTGTGCACCAGGCGCTCCTGGCCATCGCTGGGGACCGCCCCCCGCAGCTTGCGCTCCAGGCTCGCCAGGGCTCCCCTGGAGGAAGGCAGCACCCGGGCCTCCTCGGCGAAGGCCAGCTGGTTGGCCGCATCGCTCAGGAACAGGGCAAAGCTCACCGCCTCCGGGGCCATGGCGCTCTGGCGGGGCACCACCAGGTTCATCACCGCCACATTGGCTTCACCGTTCGCCCCCGTCAGGGGCGGGAAGGGGGCGGAGGTGGCGGCAATGCCGGGGGCGTTGGTCTGCAGGTTGCGCAGGAAATCGGGGCCACTGGCCACCTGGGCCAGATCGCCGGCCTGGAACAGCTCGATGGCGCGCCGGTAGCCCTGGCTCACCACCTCCCGCGGCAGCAGCCCGCGGCGGTAGAGATCGCTCCAGAAGGCGAAGGCGCGCCGGCCGACCGGACTGTTGAAGGCCGCCCGCTTGCGATCGTCCAGAAGCTGCACCCCCATCTGCACCAGCGCCTCCATCAGTTCGCCGGAGTCGTCGGGGACGACGGTCACGAACAGGGCGTAGCGGCCGGTGCGGCGCCTGACCGCCTCGGCGTAGGCCGGCACCTCCTCCCAGCGGCGGGGCGGGGCGGCCAGACCGGCCCGCTGCAGCAGCCGCCGGTTGGCGATCGTCACCCGGGCGGTCAGGTACCAGGGGATGCCGAACTGCTCGCCCTGCTGCTGACCCGAGGTCCAGATGCCGGCCACATAGCGATCCGCGGCGCCGGGGGGAAGCAGGGGGGTGAGATCCCGCAGCCCCCCCTTGCTGGCCAGGTTGGCGGCGAAGTTGGGGTTGAGATTGACCAGATCAGGGGCGGTGCGGGCGAACACGGCCGCCAGCAGCTTGCGTTCCACCGATCCCCAGGGCACGTCGGTCCAACGCACCGTGACGCCGGGATGGTCTTGCTCCCAGGCCGCGATCACCCGCCGCATGTAGGTGTTGAAGCGGGGCGCCAGGTCCAGGGTCCAGACGTTGAGCAGCTTGCCCGCGTTGGCCCCGGGCCGCCGCGCGCAGGCCCCGGCGCCCAGGGCTAGGGCGACGGGGGCGGCCAGCAGGCGCAGGGCCTGGCGTCGTGGCAGGGATCTGGGCATCACTCAGCGCCGCCAGCCGGAGCCCACCTGGCGCCAGAGCAGCAGCTGCAGGGAACAGAGCATCGGAGCGATCAAGGCCGTGATCAGCGTCTGGGCGAGCAGGACCCGCAGGCCGGATCCCGCCAGATCATCCCAGCGCCACCCCGGCTGGGCCAGCAGGGCGGGATTCACCCCCTGATCGGCCAGGCTGCGGCCCACCTCCGGTCCTGCCAGCTGGATCGCCTCTCGGGTACTGACCCAGTCCAGGACCCCCCACTGCAACATCAAGGTGAGGCCGAGCAGGGCGGTGCCCAGAAGGGCGAGCAGACCGAGGCTGAAACTGCGCTGGATCAGCGGTGCCCGCCGTCCCATCCGCCCCCACCACCAGCCCAGCAGCAGCAGGGCGGGCACCTGGGTGACGCCGCCGGGGTAAACGGCATCCAGCAGCAGTCCCAGGGCGAGGCCGGCGCAGGCCCCCGAAAACGGTCCGTCACTCAAGGCCCAGGGCAGCAGCCACAGCACCGCCCAGCACGGACCGACGCCATCAAGGCTGAGCCAGCCCGGCGAGGCCAGGACGAGCAGCGGCACCAGCAGGGCCGAGGCGACGAGCAGGGGCTGGCGGGTGAGCAGATCCATCAGCGCACCTGCACCTGCACCTGCACCCAGTCAAGGGCCGAAACCGGCGCGATCAGCTGCACCACAGCCACCGGGGCCGGGTCGGCGTTGGCGTCCATGGACTGGATCACACCCACCGGCAGGTTCGGCGGCACCAGGGTGCTGGCGGGGGATGTCACCACCACGTCACCGGGACGGGCCTGGGGATCCTTCTCCAGGAAGCGCAGCAGGGGCCGGCCGGTGCCGATGCCGGTGAGCAGGCCGTGGTTCTGGGTGCGCCCCACCCACACCCCGACACGGCTGCGGGGATCGGTGAGCAGGGTGACGCTGGCGGTGCTGGGGGTGACACTGCCCACCAGACCGACCAGACCGCCCGGACCGACCACCGCCTGGCCGGCCCGGATACCGCTGAGGGCCCCCTGCCCAAGCAGCAGCTGCCGCCACCAGCCGGCACCATCCCTGGAAATCACCGGGGCCGTCACCCGGTTGGGATTCTGCTTCTGCAGCTCCAGCAGGGTGCGCAGCCGCTGGTTGTCCTGCTCCAGCTGGGCCAGCCGGGCCCCGTCTTCCACCCGGCGGGCCGAGCGCAGCCATTCAGCCTGGGCCGTCCCGGGCCAGAAGGGTCGGCTCAGCAGGGCAAAGGCATCGGCGATCAGCGCCCCCTTGCTGAGGCGCACGGCCACGAGCGCCAGCAGCACCAGCAGCCAGGGGGTGATCCGCCGCAGGGACGAGCCCTGGACGAAACGCAGCCAGCGCCATGCCGGCATGGGGGTCAGGCCGTCTGACGGAGGAATTCGGGGGTGTCGAGCACCCGCTCCAGCCGGCTGTAGTCCTCCAGGACCATGCCGCAGCCGTTGACCACGCAGAGCAGGGGGTCTTCGGCCACGTGGGTGAGGATCCCGGTCTCGTGGCTGATCAGATCACAGATGCCCCGCACCAGGGCACCGCCGCCGGCGAGCATGATCCCACGGTCGACGATGTCGGCCGCCAGCTCGGGAGGGGTGCGCTCCAGCGTGCGCTTGACCGCCTCCACGATCACGTTGAGCGGCTCGGCCATGGCTTCACGGATGTCTCCGGCCCGGATGTTGATCGTGCGCGGCAGGCCGGAGAGCAGGTGCAGACCCCGCACATCCATGGAGGTCTCGTCGTGGGCGTCGTCGGGGAACGCCGAGCCGATGCGGATCTTGATGTCCTCGGCGGTGCGCTCGCCCACCACCAGGTTGTGCACCTTCTTGAGGTAGACGGTGATGGCGTCACTGAGCTCATCACCCGCCACCCGCACCGACTCGCTCAGCACGGTGCCGCCCAGGCTGAGCACCGCCACCTCGGTGGTGCCACCGCCGATGTCGACAATCATTGTGCCCACCGGCTCGGTGACCGGCAGGCCGGCACCGATGGCGGCTGCCACCGGCTCATCGATCAGGTGCACCTGCCGGGCCCCGGCCAGGCCGGCCTGATGCACGGCACGGCGCTCCACGCCGGTGACGCCGCTGGGGATGCCGATCACGAGGCGGGGGGCGATCACCCCCCGGCCCTCGTTGCCCTTCTGGATGAAGCTCTTGATCATCTGTTCAGCGGCATCGAAATCGGCGATGACCCCGTCGCGCAGGGGGCGGATCGCCCGGATGTTGCCGGGGGTGCGGCCGAGCATCAGCTTGGCCTCCTCACCCACGGCCAGGGGGGTGCCGCGCTCCAGGTCGATCGCCACCACGGACGGCTCCTGCAGCACGATCCCCTTGCCCGAGACGTACATCAGTGTGTTGGCCGTCCCCAGGTCGATGCCGATGTCGCGGGAGAACTGGAAACGGCGGAAAAACACGGGCAGGGCCTCTGGCAGCGGCGAATCATAGGTGGGGCGATCCCAGCAGACCGGCCCAACCGCCATGGGTGTGACAACCGGGACGAAGGGTGGAACGGAAAGAGAGAGGCCCCCGATCGGGGTGCCCCATCATTGATCCACTCGTTTCAGGAGCACGCCATGGGCGTCAATTCCATCACCCTCGTCGGCAGAGCCGGCCGCGACCCCGAGGTCCGCTACTTCGAATCCGGCAGCATGGTCGCCAACCTCACCCTGGCGGTCAATCGCCGCAGCCGCGACGACGAACCGGACTGGTTCAACCTGGAGATCTGGGGCAAGCAGGCCCAGGTGGCCGCCGACTATGTCCGCAAGGGTGCCCTGATCGGCATCATCGGTTCCTTCAAGCTCGACCGCTGGACGGACCGGGCCAGTGGGGAGGAGCGCAGCAAGCCCGTGATCCGGGTCGACCGCCTGGAGCTGCTCGGCAGCAAGCGCGATGCCGAAGGCGGCGGAGGCGGAGGCGGCAGTTTCGGTGGCGGCGAGCCCAGCGAAGAGGAAGTGCCCTTCTGAGCCTTTCGACCCAGCTAGTGCTGCGGGGGCTTGTGCCAGTGACCCAGCCGGGTTATCAAGCGGCCTGAAGCCAAAGGAGGCGCCCCCCCGGGCGCCTTTTTTACTGTTCGGAGGCCGTTGGCTCTGGATCAGGGACTGTGACGGCTCTGCTTCCAGAGGCGCAGTCCCAGCCAGGCGGCCCCCGCCAGCAGCGCCAGCACCAGCAGCACCTTCACCACCCTGGCGGCGGGCTCGATCCAGAGTTCAACGTTGGTGTAGCTCTCCCCCAGCAACAGTCCGGCCAGCGTCAGCAGCAGGGTCCAGATCAGGCTGCCGGCAGTGGTCCAGAGCAGAAAGGGCGTCATCGGCATCATCTCGATGCCGGCGGGGACGGAGATGAGCGTGCGGATGCCTGGCACCAGCCGCCCCCAGAACACCAGAGCCGTGCCGTGACGGCTGAACCAGCGGCGACTGCGCTGAAGTTCCTGAGAGCTGATACCGATCCAGCGTCCGTGGCGATCAAGCCAGTGCTCGATGCGCTGCTCGTTCACCAGCCGGCCGATGCCGTACCAGGGGAGGGCACCGAGAACGGTGCCCAGCAGGCCGGCCAGCACCACCGGAATCAGGGAGAGCTTGCCCTGCTGCACATAAAAGCCCCCGAGGGGCATGATCAGCTCCGACGGGATGGGAGGGAACAGGTTCTCCAGAAACATGGCCGCAAAGATCGCGCCATAGCCCGCTGCCGGGTTGGCCTCCACGGCCGCCCCGATCATCTCGGGCAGCTTCTGGACCAGTTCGATGGCCACTACGATGAAGCAAAGTCCATGAAGAGTCTTCCACGTCGCCCATCATGTAGCGCTCATTTGAAATGAGCGAATGAGGCTGGAGCAGCCACCATTGGCCCACAAGGAGCATTGCCGCTCAGCTCTGACACCTCTATCGTCAAACGAAGAGAATGCGAAGAGACCTCTATGCGTGCCTGTTGCTATGATAGCGCTCGCTTCTCAACATATGTGAACGGGAATCAGCTGCTCATCCTGTTCGGGTATTCCGTACTCCTCTGCGCGGGCCAAGCTTTGTTCAAGTTGTCTGCCCCGAGCGGAGGCTTGAGCAGAGGGGCGTTGTCATTTTTGGGGGGCTTGATTCGGAATCCAGTTTTCATTACGGGCTGTGCCGTTTACGCCCTATCGACATTTGCCTGGGTTGCTATTCTCACACGCCTGCAGCTTTCTTATGCCTATCCGCTGGTGATCGCCTTCTCAATCCTATTGACATCGCTAATGGGAATATTGCTATTCAGAGAGCACATAACATTTCACAAGTTAGCAGGTATTTCAATGGTGGCTGCAGGTGTTGTCTTTCTTGCTAGGTCAAATTCCTAATGGCTCTGCGCAGGGACTCCAGCTACATCGCCCCAAGGCTCGGAGGATTCGGACCTTGGTTGGCATGGAAGGTGCGTGCGTCAATTTTCAAGCAGTTGATGGAAGAGTACGATCCCCCGCACAGCTGGAAGGTTCTCGATGTGGGAGTCACCTCAGACCAAACACCTGACTCCAACTTCTTTGAACGTCTGTACCCCTTTCCCGCCTCAGTCACAGCGGTTGGGCTAGAGGATGCTTCCCATCTTGAGCGTGACTTTCCAGGACTGACCTTCATTAAAGCTGATGGAAGGTCTTTGCCCTTCCCGGACAGATGCTTCAAATTGGCGTTCTGCTCGGCAGTCATTGAACATGTTGGGTCTCAGGCTCAACAACTGCAACTCATTGCAGAGCTAGCTAGGGTCGCCGAGTCTACTGTCCTGACCACTCCAAACCGTTACTTTCCTTTGGAGTTTCACACTCTGACCCCGTTTCTGCACTGGTTGCCACCAAGGCTATTCCGAAGATTCCTAAGGCTGACCGGTCAACATTTCTTTGCAGAGGAGGCCAATCTCAATCTTTTGAGCGAAAGAGATGTGGACAGGATGCTTGACTCTCTAGGCCTGAGATACCAAAAGAAGCCATATTACCTTATGGGCATGAAGAGCAACTTAGTCTATCATCTATCAAGCTCCACGTGAGCCTTGATAACATTAGCATTGCTGCCTTTTGGATGAAGATTGCGATACGTCGATATCTTGGCTGCCGTGAGATAGGCGGAGATGGAGAGAAGCAAGGAAGTGCAGGTCACAAAGGTTACCAAAGAAGTCATACGAGAGGAGAGACTGCCCTGCAACCAAAAGATTAGCAATGCAACAAAACCAGCCGACGACACAAAAGCAGATATCCCAGCAATCTTAAATATTCGGTCTGTCCCACGATTTAGGCCCAAGAAGTTGTCGATTCTCCGAGACATGCCAGACCTACGCATAGGATACTCTGAGTAAAGCATTTCTCTAGTAGAGAGATAATCAGAAACGATTCCAATACAGGCGACAAGACAGGAGAAGGCAAAAACTAACGTACTGGGACCGGAAAACGGAGCGAGTCCGAGTCCGAATGAAAACAGCAGTGCAAGAGCCATTAACAGTAGAAGGCCAGTGAAAGGAAGAAAACTGAATTTGGGGCTGAACGACAACATGAACTTCAGATGCCGCCATCCATCTCGCCAAGTTTTGAGGTGCGGAATTCTCCCTGGAGGATTCGGCCATAGGTTCGTGGGAATCTCAGCGGTCCTCAGATCCATGAGGCTTGACTTAATCACCATCTCTGAGGCGAACTCCATCCCTGAGCAGTGAAGATTCAGGGCAAGAATGGCGTCCCGATTGAACCCCCTCAAACCGCAGTGGAAATCGCCGATCTTGATCCCAAAAAACAATCGTCCCAATGCGCTGAGCACGGGGTTGCCGAGGTGCCGATGCAGCAAGGGCATCGCTCCAGGGGCAATCCTGCCCTTGAAGCGGTTGCCCATCACAAGGTCGTAACCCTGTTGAAGCTTGCCGAGGAACTGGCCGGCTTGAGCGAACTCGTAGGTTGAATCGGCATCCCCCATCAAGATGTAGGTACCTTTCGCAGCCCGGATTCCTGCGAGCAGTGCGGCGCCATAGCCACGAATGGGCACGTCAACAACGTGAGCTCCTGCAGATTGGGCAATCTCCTGGGAACCATCGGTACTTCCATTGTCGGCAACGATCACCTCAAATGGACATCCGCATGCTCTTCCACCTTCGTAACAATCAGCGATCACACTTGATAGCGTGCGGGATTCGTTGAGACAAGGAATGACAAACGTCAGCAGCGGAACTTCAGCCTGCATGGCAACTAATCTCGTTGAAAAGCAATATCCTCATGGGGGAGAATAGAGAACAATGGCAATCTGATGTGGGCTTGATTTTATTCAATACCCTATGCCGTTCCATTATGACACCTTAGGCAAGTTACTCCGGAATTGCCTTGAATGCCCTAACGGCATGTAGTAAGCAGAGAGACGAGCCAGCAGACCAATGAACAATGGACTGGCCATGGTCACATAGGCATCGCCTGGAAAGCTTGTGAGGCCTAGAAGAGTATACGTTGCAAGCTGAAGGCCCAAACAAAGCAACATCCACACACACACTGGATCCCATAGCTCAGACAGTCTTGATCGCATCGTTGCAAGGCCAACGGAAATAACAGCAAGCACGATCATGAGCCACTTTCCGGCGGCTCCCAGAATGCTTGCAGCCCGAAGGATTCTGTGCCACTTGAATGATTCAGTCAAACTTACTTTCCGAATTCCAAGAGGTCTCGCCAGCGTTTCGTGGAGACCGCCCACCTGCTCAATTGCAAGAGTGACCTTTCCATGGGGGTAAACTGCTGGGATCAGCACAAGCGATGCGATTCTGCTCCCTTCCTTTGCAACTTCATTGATTAGGCTGCGAAAACCCCATCGGCTCATGGATGGCTTGTAGCCAACCTGTGGAGAAGAACATAAAAGCATACTGGATTGTTTGCAGATGGAATCCAGTTCACTGTTGGCAGATTGGACCACTCTTTGAAAAGAAGCTTCACTTGCCCCAGGCTCAAGTACTGCGCCAATGGCATCGCGAAGAGCCCACATAAACCACCCACCACCGATCTCGCCACAAGTGTCAGGATAGATGCTGCAGCCATGAATTCTCCAATGAGATGGGATATTGTTGAGTATCCTGCTGAGGTGACTACCTGAGTCACTCTCCTGTATGATTGCCCCGAGTGTTGTCTGCCTTACCGGAACCCTGGCCAGAGCAGCCTCTCCGTTGACACTTATACCAAGCAACCTTCCATATAGACTAGGGAACTCCCCTTCCTCAGTGCTATTAGAAATGAAAGATCCGTAGTGGAAACCATTCAAACCGCTAATCGCTAAGACTGGAAGTTTTGTCCATGCAACAATTCCGAGCACAACAAGGAGCGCGGCTAGAAGTTTAATTCCCAAGCGGTGATGAAGCTGCTGCCGATGTCTCCATGCAAAAACCAGCCCACCGAGAATGAGCCATGCCGCCAATTCAACCCAAGCCACCATTCGGCCCTCTCTTGTGATCAAGATCAGCCCGAAGCAGGTGGCAGTTCCAAGCAAGCCCATGACAAGTGACACCTTGAACTTAATTTGCTTCCGCAACTGATCAAGGCTCCAAGTACCAAGCCCAAAAGCAATTATTTGCAATGGGATGTAGGTGCCTTCTCGCAAGTTTCTGAGTCCCATATTCCCAAACTGAAATGGATCGAGGAGCAACGTGATCAGGGTCACTACCCTCAGCCAGTTGGGAGCTTTGTTTAATGCCGTGCCTACGAAGACTAAAGAACCGACCAAGTAAAAGATCCTTTTGTACGCGAAAGGATTGATGCCAATGCGGGCAGCTACGGCAGTTAAGACAGAGTGGAGAGGGCCCTTACTGGTGGATAATATGTCCCAAGATCCGAGCCATTGGCCATCCAAGATGGAGTTTGACCACTTCATAAAGAGGCCGTCATCATGAGGAGATCCTGGGAGGCTAATTCCGGGAGCTGGAACTATGGCAATGAGATAAAATAATATTATAACAAAATAGGCTAGTGTTCTGTCCCAGAGATACGAGAGCAAAGACGCTGAATCTTTTCCAAGATTGAATCCGCCGTAGCCGTCCAGGTGAATGGAGCTGTGTTCTTGTTATATGCCGCCACGAACTGCTCGATCCTG
>Ga0247832_1000668_pt1 | contig 68459 bp, 70 predicted proteins | sample LaCruzMarch2015__10_FD_192407 | JGI IMG/M metagenome (GOLD analysis project Ga0247832, IMG submission 192407) | Freshwater microbial communities from meromictic Lake La Cruz, Castile-La Mancha, Spain - LaCruzMarch2015_4m | ecosystem: Environmental > Aquatic > Freshwater > Lake | place: Spain... | reverse complement strand
CCAACCCCAGAGGGGTCAAGCGCAAGATGAGCAACTTCAACCTGCGCTGTCGCGGGCAACCGCTGCACCAGATCGCGCCGACGGTCGTCGAGGTGATCGGATGTTAATTAAACAGTATTGCCCCTAGCACGGCCTCCCAGGGGGCCACCGGCAGGTCCAGGTAGACATCGCGCTGGTCCACCCGGTAGTGCGGATGGGGGCGAAACGTGACTTCCAGGTACAGGTCGCCCGGCGCTGCGCCGCCGATGCCGGGCCCACCCTGACCAGCCAGGCGGATGTGCTGCCCGGCGCGCACGCCGCGCGGCACTTCGAATGCAATCTCGTGCGCACGCATGGACACGCGGCCCTGTGCATCGACTTCCGGCACCTGCAGCGCGAGCATGCGGCGCGCGCCCTGGTAGGCTTCCTCCAGGTCGATCTGGATCCGCGCATGGCGGTCTTCGCCTGCTGCCACAGGACTGCTGGCCCGGTGGCGCCTGGTCCCGCCGGGAACCTTCGCGCCCCGGAACAGGGCCTCGAAGAAATCGCTGTAGTCCCCCTCGGTCTGGTCATCGAATCCACGGCCCCGGCCTTCAACGCCGGTGTCCCAGTCCGGGGGCGGCTGAAACGCCTGGCCAGCCTTCCAGTTCGCGCTGAGGCGGTCGTAGGCGGCCCGCTTTTCCGGGTCCTTGAGCACCTCGTTGGCTTCGCCGATTTCCTTGAACCGGGCCTCGGCGTCGGCCTCCTTGCTCACGTCGGGGTGGTACTTGCGTGCCAGACGTCGATACGCCTTCTTGATGTCGTCAGCCGTGGCATCCCGTGCGAGACCCATGTGCTGGTAGTAGTCCTTGAATTCCATCGGCTTCCCCAGGAGACACCCAATGTAGGCCGTTTCGGGACACTGCGCCGGGGGGCAGTCTGACCTGGGTCAAACCCGGCACAGGCATCGCGCGGATTCGACCCGTCAGTCCAGCACCACCGGTACCCGCTGTGCGAGCGCACACATGAGCTCATAGCCCACCGTGCCGGCCGCACGCGCCACGACGTCGATCGACAGGCTGGCACCCTGCGCGGACCGACCCCAGAGCGTCACCTCGGTGCCGATGCCGGCGTCGGGCACCATGCCGAGGTCGACCGTGAGCATGTCCATGCTGACGCGACCGACCGTCCGGCTGGGCACCCCCGCCACCAGCACCGGTGTGCCGGTCGGGCAGACACGCGGGTAACCATCGGCATATCCGCAGGCCACGACACCGATGCGCATGGCGCGGTCCGCCTGGAAGGCCGAACCATAACCCACCGTGTCGCCCGGCTGCAGCTCCTGCACGCCGATGATGCGCGCACTGAGCGTCATGGCCGGCTGCAGTCCCCAGTGCTGCGCATCATGCTGCGGGTAGTCGGGCGCGCTGCCATAGGTGAGGATGCCGGGCCGGATCCAGTCCGAGACCAGGCCGGTACCCGGAGCCCCGGCCAGCCCCATGTGGCGCAGGGTCGCGGCACTGTTGCTCAGGCTGCGTTCACCGGGAAGGTCACGGGTTGCCGCGGTGAAGACGGCCAGTTGCCGGGCAATGCCCGGCGGCCCGTCGGCGTCGCTGAAATGCGTCATCAGGGAGATTTCCTCGACCTGTGGCAGCGCGTCGAGCCGCATCCAGGCGGCGCGGTAGCGGTGCGGCGGAAAGCCCAGACGGTTCATGCCGGAGTTCATCTTGAGGAACACCCGGTGGCCCACATGGGTCTTGTGGGCGGCCAGCATGTCGATCTGCGCGTCGCAGTGGATGCTGTGCCACAGGCCCAGCCGCGAACACAGCTCCAGGTCACGCGCCTCGAAAACGCCTTCCAGCAGCAGGATGGGGCCGCGCCAGCCGAGTGCGCGCACACGCTCGGCCTCGTCCAGATCCAGCAATGCGAAACCGTCCGCCGCGCGCAGGCCATCGAACACGCGCTCGATGCCATGGCCATAGGCGTTGGCCTTGACGACCGCCCAGACACGGGCATCCGGCGCGGCCTGGCTGGCCCGTGCCAGGTTGCTGCGCAAGGCGTCGGTATGGATGGTGGCAAGGATGGGGCGGGGCATGGTGCGCTGCAGTGGGGGGGGGACGGGACCATGATATAATCTGCGCACCTTGGAGACCAGTCCACAACGCTTCGGCATCAGGAAGCCTGCTACCGCCACGACCACTGCATGAAGCGCGGGTTCTACACCATCATGTCGGCGCAGTTCTTCAGCTCGCTGGCAGACAACGCGCTGTTCGTGGCCGCCGTGCAGCTCCTGCGCAGCAGCAAGGCGCCCGAATGGCAGCAGGCCGCACTCGTGCCGATGTTCGCGCTGTTCTATGTGGTGCTGGCGCCGTTCGTCGGCGCATTTGCCGACTCCATGCCCAAGGGCCGGGTCATGCTGATCAGCAACTCGATCAAGGTGGCGGGCTGCCTGCTGATGCTGTTCGGCACGCATCCGCTGTTGTCCTATGCCATCGTGGGACTGGGAGCGGCAGCCTACTCGCCCGCCAAGTACGGCATCCTCACCGAGCTGCTGCCGGCCTCCCAGCTGGTCAAGGCCAACGGCTGGATTGAAGGCCTGACCATCGCCTCGATCATCCTCGGGGTGCTGCTCGGCGGCCAGCTGGTGGGGCAGACCGTTGCGCCCTGGCTGCTGGGTTTCGACTTTCCGCTGATCGACCTCGGCATCGACTCGCCGCCAGAAGCGGCGATCAGCATGCTGATCTTCGTCTATCTGGTGGCAGCCTGGTTCAACACCCACATCCCAGACACCGGCGTGGAGATGCGGCCGCTGCCGCGCAAGATCAACAGCCTGATCCCCGACTTCTGGTCCTGCAACACCCGCCTGTGGCGCGACAAGCTGGGGCAGATTTCGCTGGCGGCCACCACGCTGATCTGGGGGGTGGCCGGAAACCTGCGCTTCATCGTGCTGGCCTGGGCCGCCGCAGCACTGGGTTATTCGGTCACGCAGGCCTCGGCACTGCAGGGCGTGGTGGCCATCGGCATGGCGGTAGGCGCTGTCGTGGCGTCGCTGCGGATGCGGCTCGAGGACGGCCCGCGCGTGATACCGCTGGGCATAGGCATGGGCGTGCTGATCATCTTGCTGATCTTCATCGACAACGTCTGGATTGCCGCACCCTTTCTCATCATGCTGGGGACGCTGGGCGGCTTCCTGGTGGTTCCGATGAACGCGCTGCTGCAGCACCGCGGTCACAACCTGATGGGTGCCGGCCGCTCGATCGCCGTGCAGAACTTCAACGAACAGGCCTGCATCCTGGCCCTGGGCGCGGCCTACAGCCTGTCAGCGGGCCTGGGTGTACACACCTTCGCCGCGATCACCGGCTTTGGTCTGGTGGTCGCCACGGTGATGTGGCTGATCAAGCGCTGGCACGCCAGCAACTGCATCCGGCACCGCGCCGAGGTCGACCACCTGATCGCGATCGCGCGCAACGACAACCTGCACGGCTGAGGCGCGCCACCGCCGGCACTGCTCGCCCGCTCACTGGCGGCGCATGCGCTGGAAGTCCGAGGGTGTCAGGTTGCCATCCGGCTCCGTTTTCTCGACCCGGTTGCGCCCCAGGCGCTTGGCTTCGTAGAGAGCGTGGTCCGCCGCTGCATACAGCGCAGCCACGGTGCTGCTGTGACCGGCGGGCAGGCTGCCCACACCCAGACTGGCGGTGAACCCGATGGACACCCCCCGGGCCACCTGCGCCGGGGACTGCTGCAGGGTGCGCAGCAGCTTTTCGGCCAGCTGGACGGCAGCTTCCAGACGCGTTTGCGGTAGCAGCACCACGAACTCCTCGCCGCCGATGCGCGCCACGACATCGGTCACCCGCACGGCGCCCAGCAGGCAGGCCGCCGTATGCTGCAGCACGGCATCCCCGGCCGGATGGCCATAGCGGTCGTTGATGCTCTTGAAATTGTCCAGGTCGAGCATGATGACACTCATGTCGGTGCCGTGGCGCAGGGAGCGGCGAAGTTCCTCCTCGGCCAGCCGGAGAAACTCTCCGCGGTTGAACAGGCCGGTCAGGGCATCGCGCTTGGCCAGCCAGATCAGCTCCTCCTGCTGGCGTGTCAGGTCCTGGTTGCGCTGGCTCAGTTCGCGCTGCAGCAGCACATACCGGGCGTTCTTGTGCCACAGCACCGCCGACAGGATGATGCCGAGGACTGCCGCAGCCAGCCCGTTGACACGGTTGCTCAGCAGCAGCGCGGCATCCGCCTGTGTGGTGCCGATGGCCACAAAAAACACGACGTACCCCGCGACATGCAGGGCCAGCGCCTCGACAGGTCGCAGCTGGAACAGCAGACTGGCGAACACGCAGCCGAGCAGAAACGCGCTGATATTGGGCGTGACGAGCTGGTCGACCGTCGTCACGGTCGCCGTGAACAGCAGCGTGGTCAGCGGCGCCAGCAGGTTCAGCACCCGCGCCAGCACGCCCGGCTGACGCCGGTTGCCGAGCGCAAGCGCCAGCAGGCCGAGCAAGAGCAACCAGCCCGCCATGATCAGATGGCTCCAGCCGATGGCATCCTTCCATGCACGCTCGGTCGGAGTCGAGGCGTCGAAGACCCACCAGAACACCACCACATGCAGGAGATTCAGCGCAATGACGGCTGGCGCCATCCAGCGCAACCGACGCAGGTTGCCCGAGACTGCGTCGTCAAAGACTGTCCGGCTGTCCCGGCTGGCGGTCGCCAGCCAGGTCTGCAGACGGTGGGGCCAGGATGTCATGGGGCGGAAGTATCGCAGGAGAACCGGGCCAGGCCTGAACGCGATGGCGCAAATGCTGGTAAGGTTCACGACCCATCCTGTCACCTCCCCCTTATCCCGGAGTCTCCATGCCCAGTGTCTATGATTTCGAAGCAACCCGGATCGACGGCAAGACGGTGAAGCTGGACTCGTTCCAAGGCAAGCCGATGCTGATCGTCAACACCGCCAGTGCCTGTGGTTTCACGCCCCAGTTTGCCGGACTGGAGAAACTGCACCAGACCTACGGCGCGCGCGGGCTGGTGGTGCTGGGATTTCCCTGCAACCAGTTCGGCGCCCAGGACCCGGGCCCGAACGATGCGATTGCCGAGTTCTGCCAGCTGAACTACGGCGTGAGTTTCCCGATGATGGCCAAGATCGACGTGAACGGCTCCAAGGCCGCTCCCCTGTACCAGTGGCTGGCCGCCGAGGCCCCAGGCCTGCTGGGCAGCAAGGCGATCAAGTGGAACTTCACCAAGTTCCTGGTCGGGCGCGACGGGCAGGTGCTCAAGCGTTACGCGCCCACCGACACCCCGGCCAGCCTGGCGGGTGATATCGAGGCGGCGCTCGGCTGAACCCGGTGGTCCAGCCCTGCGCTCAACCGCGCAAGGCGTCGTCGAGCACCTCCACCCAGTGCCGCACCGGTGTGCTGGTGCCACTTTGCAGGTGCGTGATGCAGCCGATGTTGGCGCTGACAATCGTCTGCGGCGCCATGTCCTGCAGATGGCCGAGCTTGCGGTCGCGCAGCTGGGTGGCGAGCTCGGGCTGCAGCACGCTGTAGGTTCCAGCCGAGCCGCAGCACAGGTGGGGCTCGCTGTTGGCCACCCGGATGTCAAAACCCAGCACGCCGAGCTGCTGTTCGACCGCCCCCTTGATTTTCTGGCCATGCTGCAGGGTGCAGGGCGGGTGGAACACCAGCCCCGGCGCACGGGCCGCTGCCGCCTGGGCCAGGCCCGGGCGTGCGGCCTGCAGGGCCGGCACCAGCGCGGGCAGCAATTCGGCCAGGTCACGCGTCAGGCTGCTGATGCGCCGTGCACGTTCTGCATACACCGGATCGTCGCGCAAGAGATGGCCGTAGTCCTTGACGGTGACACCACAGCCGGAGGCGTTCATGACGATGGCCTCTGCGCCGCGCTCGACCTCCGGCCACCAGGCATCGATATTGGCGCGCATCTGGGCCAGACCACCCTCCTGGTCGTTCAGGTGAAACTTGGCCGCGCCGCAGCAGCCGGCCCGCGGCACCACGACGGTCTGGATGCCTGCGGCATCCAGCACCCGGGCGGTCGCACCGTTGATATTGGGGGCCATGGCAGGCTGGACGCAACCCGCCAGCATGAGCACCCTGCGGGGGTGCTGGCGCGTCGGCCACGCCCGCGTGGCCTGGCGCGCCGGCACCTTTTTCTGCAGGCTCGCAGGCAGCAGGCCGCGCACCTGCTGGCCGAGCCGCATGGCCGGCCCGAACAGTGGCGAGGACAGGCCCTCCTTGAGCGCCCAGCGCGCTGCGGACTCGCCGGCCGGGCGTGGCACCTTGGCCTCCACCAGCTTGCGGCCGATGTCGACCAGATGGCCGTAGTCGACGCCGCTGGGGCAAGTGGTCTCGCAGTTGCGGCAGGTCAGGCAGCGGTCCAGGTGCAGCTGGGTCTTGCGCGTGGGTGTGTCACCCTCCAGCACCTGCTTGATCAGGTAGATGCGGCCACGCGGCCCGTCCAGCTCGTCGCCCAGAAGCTGGTAGGTCGGGCAGGTGGCGGTGCAGAAACCGCAATGGACGCACTTGCGCAGGATGGCCTCGGCGGCCTTTCCATCGGCGGTCTCGGCGTATTCGGGGGCCAGTCGGGTTTGCATGGGGACTTGCGTGGGTGCGCCGTGGTCACAGACCGGTGTACAGGCGCGAGGGATTGAAGATGCCGTGCGGATCAAACTGCTGCTTGAGCGCGCGGTGGATACGCAGCAGGGGCCCCTCCAGCGGGTGGAACACCTGCTCGGCGCGCGCCGCGTCGGACGCTGCGTGCCGGAACAGGATGGCCGAGCCGCCAACGCTGCCTGCGAGCGAGCGCATGGCTGCCATGGCGGACTTCGGTGCCTTGACCCAGCGCAGCGCGCCGCCCCACTCGTGCAACTCGCCCTCGGCCTCGGGAGGCAGCGCCAGCACCGGGGCTGTCTCGGGCACACTGAGACGCCACAGGCACTGCGCGCCTTCCAGCACAAAAAACGGCAATGTCTGCTCGCGCAAGGCCACCCAGTCCGCGTCGACGCGGCCCTCGTCCTGCGGCTCCCCTCCCATCGACCGGACGGCAGCGTCCACGGCGGCACGGGCGCCCGCCAGCCGCACATAGAGATGGTCCTGACCGGCATCGCGCACCCAGCAACTGGCGCGCAGGGGCAGCGGCTTCGCGGCCCAGCGCTGCCACTGCGCCAAAGCCGATGCCTGGTCCATCGAAAAACGCAAGGTCGCCTGCGCCACCGGCCGGGGCAGGACCTTGAGCGACACCTCGGTCACCAGGCCCAGGGTGCCCAGGGAGCCGCTCAACAGGCGCGACACGTCGTAACCCGCGACATTCTTCATGACCTGCCCGCCGAACTGGAGCAATTCGGCCCGGCCATTGAGCATCTGCACGCCCAGCACGTAGTCGCGGACCGAACCGACACTGGCCCTGGGGGGGCCGGACAGACCCGCGGCCAGCATGCCGCCCACCGTGGCACCGGCGCCAAAATGCGGCGGATCGAAGGCCAGACCCTGGCCCTTCCCGCCCAGAACCTGCTGCAACTCGGACAACAGTGTGCCGGCACGCACCGTGACCACCAGCTCGCTGGGCTCGTAGCTGACGATGCCGCTCCAGGCGCGGGTATCGAGCACATCGCCCAGCAGCGCCTGGCCATAGAAATCCTTGGTGCCGCCGCCCCGCAGGCGCAGCGGGCGGGCATCGGCCGCTGCAGCACGGACACGCTCGACAAGTCGGGACAGGGGAGTTTCCATCGCTCGAATGGTAACGAGCCTAGCGACGGGCGACCGCAATACGCATGGACGCGGTCAGGGTCTGCCCCGGCTCGAGCCGTTCGACACCCAGGTCTTGCAGGCGCAGCCGCGGATCGGCCGCCACCAGGTTGAGCGCGTTGTTCACATGGCTCACCGGTTCGATCGCGACGAAATCGCGCACAGGCTGCGTGAAGACGACGAGCCGCCGCAGGCTGGAACTCAGCCGCACCCGCAGCAGGTCGTCCTGCAATTCGACACCTCCGCTGCAGCCTTCGAAGCAGTGGTCCACATCCAGCGTGGCGCAATCCGTGTCCAGACCGCTGACCGCTGTGGGGTGTGTCGGCAGCTTGTCGGGGCCCATCTCCCACCGCGCAGCCGCCGCGAAGCGCAGATGGCTGTGCGGCCGCTTGACGAAATACGGATGCCATCCCAGCCCGAACGGTGCGGCCTGCCAGGCCTGGCTGGTCACGCTGAGGGAGGTCTCCAGGCCATCCGCGCTCAGCCGGAAGGCCTGCGAGCAGTCAAAGGCAAAAGGCCAGGCGGGATCCGGCCGGTGCTCGAACGCGAGCAGCGCGAAATGCGGCTGGGCCTCCATCACCGCCCAGGGCTGCTGCCAGCCGACGCCATGGATGGCATGGGGCTCGGGCGGAAAGTTGGCGACCAGCGGGTGGCTGGTGCCATTCCAGGGGAACCGCGCCTGACCGATGCGGTTCGAAAAGGGCACCAGCGGGTAGCTGCCGGCGTCCCGAACCGACACCAGGCCGGCGCCGGCGCTGGAGCGCAGCACGGGAATGTCGTCGAGCCACAGACCGGCGATCGCTGCACCCAGCCCCGGAACGATCTCGCAGCGCAATCCGCCGCTGGCAAGGCTGAGCGTGGGGTTCATGGGGTGATGTCTCCTTGCGCGCATTGTGCACGCCCCTGCGCCAGCCCCCCAAAAAAAGGGTCTGCGCAGGCGTGTCGCCTGCGCAGACCGAAATACCACCCTGAAGCAATCCGTGCTCGCTACCTGCGTCCAGGCCCCCAAGGAGGGGGGGACTGGACGCGGCCGGTCAACGGTTGTAGGCAGTCTCGCCGTGGGACGAGATGTCCAGGCCCTCGCGTTCCTCTTCCTCGGTCACGCGCAGGCCGATGACCATGTCGACGATCTTGAAGGCGATGACAGACACCACGCCGGACCAGACAACGGTGAGCAAGACCGCCTTGAACTGGATCCAGACCTGGTCCATGATGCCGACGGAGGTGACCGTCACGGTGACCCAGTCGCCGACCAGGCCCGGGCCGCCCAGGGCCTGGTTGTTGAAGACGCCGGTCAGCAGCGCGCCGACGATGCCGCCCACGCCGTGCACGCCGAACACATCCAGCGAGTCGTCGGCGCCCAGCATGCGCTTGAGGCCGTTGACACCCCACAGGCAGGCGAAGCCGGCGATGAAGCCGATGATGATCGCGCCCATCAGGCCCACGTTGCCGCAGGCCGGCGTGATCGCCACCAGGCCGGCCACCGCGCCGGATGCCGCGCCGAGCATGGAGGCCTTGCCGCGCATCATCGCCTCACCCAGGCACCAAGCCAGCACCGCAGCCGCCGTGGCCGAGAGGGTGTTCATGAAGGCCAGCACGGCGCTGTTGCCGGCTTCGAGCGCCGAACCGGCGTTGAAGCCGAACCACCCCACCCACAGCAGCGAGGCGCCCACCATCGTCAGCGTCAGGCTGTGCGGGGCCATCGACTCCTTGCCATAACCGGTGCGCTTGCCGATCATGTAGGCGCCCACCAGGCCGGCCACCGCCGCATTGATGTGCACCACGGTACCGCCGGCGAAGTCCAGGGCACCCCATTGCCAGATCAGGCCGGCCTTGGCGGTCATCGCCTCGGCCACTTCCTTCGAGGCGTAGGCGTCCGGACCCATCCAGTACCACACCATGTGGGCCACCGGCGTGTAGCTGAAGGTGAACCACAGCACCATGAACATCAGCATTGCGGAGAACTTGATGCGCTCGGCGAAGGCGCCGACGATAAGGCCGCAGGTGATGGCGGCGAAGGTGGCCTGGAACGCCATGAACAGCAGTTCGGGGATGTAGACACCCTTGCTGAAGGTCGCAGCCATGGCAAAGGTGCCGGCCGCCGGATCGAACAGGCCCTTCATGAACAGCCGGTCGAAACCACCGAAGAAGGCGTTGCCCTCGGTGAACGCCAGGCTGTAGCCATAGATGCACCACAACACCACGATCAGCGAGAAGGTCACGAACACCTGCATCAGCACCGACAGCATGTTTTTGCTGCGCACCAGGCCTCCGTAAAACAGCGCCAGGCCGGGGATGGCCATCATGATGACCAGCAGGGTGGCCGTGATGATCCAGGTCACGTCGCCCTTGTTGGGCACGGGCGCGGCAGGCGCGGCGGCAGGCGCAGCCGGTGCGGCGGCAGGCGCCTCGGACGCAGCCGCAGCCGGTGCCGCAGCGGCTTCAGAGGCAGCAGGCGCTGCCGCTGTCTGTGCAAAGGCGGCGCTACCGCCCATCAGCAGGCCCAGCCCGAGGGCAAGGGATATCAGAAACTTTTTCACAGGGCTTCCTTTCCGGTTTCGCCGGTGCGGATCCGCACGACTTGTTCGAGGTCATACACAAACACCTTGCCGTCACCGATCTTGCCGGTGCGGGCCGCCGATTCGATGGCTTCGATGACCCGGTCCACCAGGTCATCGGCCACGGCCGCTTCCACCTTGACCTTGGGCAGGAAGTCGACGACGTACTCGGCGCCCCGGTAGAGCTCGGTATGGCCCTTCTGGCGGCCGAAGCCCTTGACCTCCGTGACCGTGATGCCCTGCACTCCGATGGCCGAGAGGGCTTCACGCACCTCGTCGAGCTTGAAGGGCTTGATGACTGCTGCAACCAGTTTCATGGATGTCTCCTTGTTCAGTGGCTGTAGGGGGCGCCAACGGCGCGGCGGCATCCGCCGCAGCAGGCGCCGGCCAGGGCTTCGGCTTGTGTCGCAACAACGACGGATGCGACATCTGCCGGGCGCAGACAAGTCGGTGATGGAATGGGCATGGGGAACTCCAGCTTCGGTTGATGACACAGCCCCAATGCACATACCGTGCCAAGCTCCTCGCTCCCAACACGGATGCCTGTGGCTGCCCACCGTGTCCCAATGGGCCGTCACGCCAACGGATGAAAACAAAAACAAGATTGCACCGAACTGGTGCGTTTCTGTGGGTTGACATCGTTTCGGTGCATGCCAAGGAGGAGGAATCAAACCATGGGCTTGTCATGGGTGCAAAGCCGGGCCTTGCTGGGGTTGGAGGCGGCGGCAGTTACTGTCGAGGTGCATTTGGCCAACGGTTTGCCCAGCTTCACCCTGGTGGGGCTCGCAGACGTCGAGGTCAAGGAAGCCCGGGAGCGCGTGCGCTCGGCCATCCTCAACGCCGGCCTGGAATTCCCGCACAACAAGAAAATCACCGTCAACCTGGCGCCGGCCGACCTGCCCAAGGACTCCGGCCGTTTCGACCTGCCGATCGCGATCGGCATCCTGGCCGCCAGCGGCCAGGTGGACGCCAGCCGGCTGAGCGGCCATGAATTCGCCGGCGAGTTGTCGCTCTCCGGGGAGCTGCGGCCGATCCGTGGCGCACTGGCCATGAGCCTGGCTCTGCATGCCCGGCCGGTCGACACGCGCCTGGTCCTGCCACCGGAAAGCGCCCGGGAGGCGGCACTGGTGCCCGGCGCGCGGGTCTACCGGGCGCAGCATCTTCTGGACGTGGTGCGGCACTTTCTGCCTGCCAACCAGAATGGCGCGCCCGCAGAGCCCGGCCCGGGCTGGGGCGTGGTCGAGGCGTCCAGGGTCACCGTGGAGGCGATGCATGAGGACTTGTCCGACGTGCGCGGACACAGTGGCGCCAAACGGGCCCTGGAGATTGCAGCCGCAGGCGGCCACAGCCTGCTCATGACCGGCCCTCCCGGCTCGGGCAAATCGATGCTGGCCCAGCGCTTCGCCGGTCTGCTACCACCGATGACAGTCGACGAAGCCCTGCAAAGCGCCGCCATCGCCAGCCTGGCCGGCCGGTTTTCGCTCGCCCGCTGGGCCCAGCGGCCGACCTGCAGCCCACACCACAGCGCCAGTGCAGTGGCCCTGGTGGGCGGTGGCTCGCCGCCACGCCCCGGCGAGATCTCGCTGGCCCACCATGGCGTTCTGTTCCTCGACGAGCTCCCGGAATTCGCCCGCTCTGCCCTGGAAGCCCTGCGCGAACCACTGGAAACCGGCACCATCACCATTGCCCGGGCGGCGCGGCGCTGCGAGTTTCCGGCGCGGTTCCAGCTGATCGCAGCAATGAACCCCTGCCCCTGCGGCTATCTGGGCGCCACGCACAAGTCCTGCCGCTGCACACCCGACCAGGTGACGCGTTACCAGTCGCGCCTGAGCGGCCCGCTGATGGACCGCATCGATCTGCATGTCGACGTGCCGGCCATGCCGGCCAGCGAGCTGGTCCACTCGCCACCCGGCGAAACCACCGCCACCATCCGCGCGCGCTGCCTGCAGGCGCGCGAGCGCGCACTGCAGCGCCAGGGCGTGGCCAACCAGGCGCTGCAGGTTCGCGCCATCGACGACCATCTGCGACTCGACGACGCCACGCTCAAGTTCCTGAACCTGGCCGCGACGCGGCTGGGCTGGTCGGCGCGGGCCACGCACCGGGCGCTGAGGGTGGCGCGCACGATCGCCGACCTGGCAGGCGCAGAGGCAATGCAGGTGGCACACCTGGCCGAGGCCATGCAATACCGGCGCACCGTGCCCTGAACGCCCACCCTTCAGCGTGCCGCGCGGTTGACCAGCAGGATGCCCGCCGCCACCAGCGCCACGGCCAGCAGGAGCTGCAGGCTGACCGGCTCTTTCAACCACACAGCGCCCGCGACCAGCGCAAACACCGGTGTCAGGAACACGAAGGCCGAGATGCGCGTGGCCGGGTAATGCCCCAGCAGCCACATCCAGGTCAGGAAACTCGCGAACGCGCCGACCAGGACCTGCAGCAGCATCGAGACCCAGCCGAACACCGACCAGGACCAGTTCCAGGGCTCGCCCAGGGCCAGGCTCACGAACGGCAGGCAGATGGCGCTCACTGCCATCTGGTAGAACAGCAGCTTCTCGGCCGACATGCGCGTCAGGCCGAAACCGCGGATCACCACCGTGGTCAGGCCCCAGGCCATGCCGCCGGCCAGCGCCATCATGTCACCGAGCCACTGGTCTCCCGCGCCCGCACTGCCCAGCCCGTCGCGAAACGCGAAGACCACGGCCACGAAGGCCATCAGAAGGCCGGCCCACTGCAGCGGGCGCAGTCGCTCGGTCTTGACGAACAGGGGCAGGAACACCGCAACCCAGAAGGGCGCGGTGTAGGCAAACACCGTCACGCGCGACGCCGTGGTGTAGACCAGCGCGTTGTAGAGCAGTGCGAACTCCAGGGCGAACAGGGCGCCTGCCAGCAAGCCGGCACGCAGCATGCCGTCCCGCTGGAAGAGCGCAATGCCGCGCCAGCGACACCAGATCCACAGGACAGCGGTGGCTGCGGCAAACCGCACCGCCGCCTGAAAGACCGGTGCGATCTCGCCGATGGTGGCCTTGACCAGCACCTGCTGGACGCCCCAGAAAAGGCAGCATGCCAGCAACAATCCCACGGCCAGCGGGTCGAGCTGCTCCTTGCGGATCATCCGACCGCGGCAACCGCCTGTTGCATGGCGTCGAGCAGCGTGGCGGGGTCCTGCGCGCCCGACACCGCCAGCTTCTGGTTGAAGATGAAAAATGGCACACCGCTGATGCCCATGCTGCGGGCTTGCGCATCGGCGCGGGCCACGGCCTCCAGCTGCGCCGGGTCCTGCAGGAAGTCCCGCGCTGCCTGTGCGTCGAGCCCGGCTTCGCGCGCGATGTCGACCAGCACCTCGATGTCGCCAATGAAACGGTTCTCGACGAAGTAGGCCTTGAGCAGGCACTCCTTGACCTCGCCGCCCGCACTGGCGCCGGACTGCTGGGCAAACGCGATCAGCGCATGCGCCAGGCGCGTGTTGGGCTGGCGCGCGATGCCGTCGATGTTGAGCTCCAGCCCAGCCGATCGGCCCGCTGCAAGCACCCGGGCGTAGATCTCGGCGGCGCGCTCGGGCCCGCCGAACTTCTCCTCCAGGTACTGCTTGCGCGAGACACCTTCGCCGGGAAGGTCCGGATTGAGCTGGAACGGATGCCAGCGTACCTCGAGCGCAGGCAACCCTGCCGCACCGGGCAGCGCCAGCGCAGCCTCGAGCCTGCGCTTGCCGATGTAGCACCAGGGGCACACGACGTCGGACACGATGTCGATCGTGAGCGTGGGCACATGGGAGGTGGTCATGCTGCCCGCCCTATCTGGCAAACAGTTGCGAACGGTCGGCAAAAGCCTTGAACTCGAGCGCGTTGCCGCACGGGTCCATGAAGAACATGGTGGCCTGCTCGCCCACCTGCCCCTGGAAGCGCACGTAGGGCTCGATCACGAAGCGTGTGCCGGCGGCGAGCAGCTTGTCGGCCAGGGCCTGCCATTCGGGCATCGTCAACACCAAGCCGAAATGGCGCACCGGAACCTGATGCCCATCCACCGCGCTGGTCGCGCCGTTGCGGGCCTCTTCCGGGCAGAGGTGCGCCACGATCTGGTGCCCGAAGAAATCGAAGTCGACCCACTCCGGCGAGGAGCGGCCCTCGGGGCAACCCGGCAGGCCTCCATAGAAACTGCGCGCCTGCGCGAGGGACGTGACCGGAAAGGCCAGATGGAAAGGGGATATCGCAGCCATGGAGAAGAGCGGATTGAACAATCTGGCTTCATGGTAACCCAGTCGCCTGCCGGCGTTCGCCGCGTCCGCCTACCATTCCCCCACTGTGGCCACCTGCCGCGCAGCCTTGGAAAGTGCATGCGAATCCTTGTTCTCGGAAGTGGTGTCATCGGCACGACCTGCGCCTGCTACCTGGCCCGCGCCGGGCACCAGGTGACGGTGATCGACCGGCAGAAGGGTCCCGGGTCCATGCGGCGCAACTGCACCGAAGCGCGGTATGCCCGCAACAAGGAGCGCATGGTGCGGCTGGCGGAATACAGCCGGGACTGCCTGCGCCAGTTGCGTGGGGAGACCAACATCCAGTACGACCAGCGGACCCAGGGCACCCTGCAGCTGTTTCGCACCCAGAAGCAGCTCGACGGCACAGCCAAGGACATCGAGATCCTGAAGCAGTACGGTGTCCCCTGCCAACTGCTCGACCGGCCCGGCTATATCGCGGTCGAACCGGCGCTGGCCCAGGTGCAGGAAAAATTCGTCGGCGGCCTGCGCCTGCCGGGTGATGAGACCGGCGACTGTTTCAAGTTCACGCCACGTCTGGCGGCGCTGGCCGAGGGTCTGGGCGTGAAATTCCACCATGGCGTGAACATCCGCGGCATCGCCAGCAACAGCGCCCACATCACGGGTGTCTCCACCGATCAGGGCCTGTACAGCGCCGATGCCTATCGGGTCGCACTCGGGAGCTACTCCCCGCTGCTGCCGCGACCGATCGGCATCCGCCTGCCGGTGTACCCGGTCAAGGGCTACTCGATCACGGTCCCCATCGAGGACGCCAGCCAGTCCCCCGAGTCGACCATCATGGACGAGACCCACAAGGTCGCCGTCACCCGGCTGGGCGACCGGATACGGGTAGGCGGTACCGCAGAACTGGCCGGCTACAGCCTGGCGCTGCGCGAGGCCCGTCGCAAGACCCTCGACCATGTGCTGACCGACATGTTCCCGAGGGCCGGCAAGGTCGCACGTGGCGAATTCTGGACCGGCCTGCGGCCCATGACCCCGGACGGCACGCCGGTGGTGAGCGGCTCGCCCTACCCGAACCTGTACCTGGCCACTGGTCACGGCACACTGGGCTGGACCATGGCGGCAGGTACCGGGCGCGTCATGGCGGACCTGATGTCCGGCAAACCGACCGATATCAGCCTGGACGGCCTGACCGTCGAACGCTACGGACAGGCCTTTACCAAACCCCATTGAAGGCTAGCGCCCGCGCGCACAGCGCCGGCGCGGGCGGGGCCACAGCGGGCGGCGCCAGGTCAGGCAGCGGCTAAACTCCGGCGATGACCCCCAGGCTTGCCCCGCGCGTATCCTTCAAGGCGCAAATGCTCCAGGTGCGCGAGGACGCGATCGTGCAGGCGGTCAACCGCCTGCTCGCCGAGAAAGGTTTCGATGCCATGACGGTCGACGAAGTGGCAGCGCGGGTCGGGATCGCCAAGGCCAGCCTGTACAAGCATTTTCCGAGCAAGGAAGATCTGGCCGCCGCCGCCATGGTGCGCGTGATGCGCCGGGCCCAGGAGTTCTTCGGCTCGCTGTCCGACCAGGCCCGCCCGATGGACAACCTGCGCGCTGCGGTCCGCTGGACCATGGCGCTCAAGCTGGCGGGCGACATGCCTTCGCTGCCGAGCCAGAATTCCAGCCTGCGTGCCACCCTGATGTCCAACCGGGACTACATGGATGGCCTGATGGATGTCAGCGACCGCCTCGGCGCATGGATCGAAGCCGCGCAGGCCGATGGCAGCCTGAGCAACAAGTTTCCGGCGATCGCGGTGCTCTACACCCTGTATGCACGCGCCTGCGACCCGGTACTGGAGTTTCTGCAGATGGGCGGCCAACACAGCAGCGACGAGATCATCGAGCTCGTGCTGTCGACCTGTTTCGACGGGCTCAACGCGCGCTGAGCCGGCCGGGCGCGCCCCGCGGTGCAGCGTTCAACGCACCAGCAGCACCGGCACCCGGCAATGGGCCAACACCTGGGTGGCCACCGAGCCCATCACCAGATTGGCAAGCGCTCCGTGGCCATGCGAACCCATGAGCAGCAGGTCGAACTTGCCGGAATCCGCGAACTTGGCAATCGTCTCTCCTGCCGATCCGACCTTCCAGGCGCTCTTGGCATTGATGCCGTGGCGCAGCAGGAACTTGGTCACCGGCGCCAGGACCCGCTCGGACTCGTCGACATGGTAGGTGTCGGCCATTTCCTTGCCGAGCGCCGAGCGCGCACGGGGCGGCAAGGGGTGTACCGCCGTGAAGACGGTGTAGTCGTTGGCGGAAGAGAAAGTCTCGTCATGCGTCACCAGGTAGGCGAGCATCTTCTTGGTGTAGGGGCTGCCGTCAACGGCGAGCAAGATCTTCATGGGTGAACTCCGAGAGAGGGTGCTGTTCAGTTTATCCCGTGCGTGGGGGCGCCGCCTTAATCCGTATCAATCAACAGGCCGGGCGCGAACGCCCGCTGTTCATGGCTACGCGCATACCCCATCGGGTTGGCAACCACGCGGCAACCGCGGTGGCGGTAGTCGCTCGGCGCATGCAGATGCCCGTGCAGCCACAGGTCTGCGCCATCGAGCAGGTCATCCCAGGCGTTGCAGAACCCCGCGGTACCGGGCGTCAACCCGTAGCGCGGGTCCGCGCTGCGCAGGCTGGGCGCGAAATGGGTCACCACCACGGTAGTGCCCCCGAATGGTTGCGCCAATACCTGCTCGAGCCACGCGCGGCACTCCAGCGCGAGATCCCGGATCTGCTGCGCCAGGAAGCGTTCGCCTGCCCGGGTGGTGCCTGTCGTGCGCAGGTAATGGTTGGCAGCCCGGAAGGCCTTCTCGCGTGCCGCCAGTTGCTGGCCCAGCGTCGCGCCCGGCTGGTCCGCTGACGGCCCCAGCGCATCAAAGTCGCTCCACAGCGTGGTGCCCGCAAACCGCACCCCCCCGAGGACCAGGACTTCGCGTTCCAGCCATTGCAGGCCCAGACGCTCGCAGGTGGTGCGCAGCCGCGCATGGGCCTCGTCGAAATCGAGCAGATCGTACTCGTGGTTCCCCGGCAGAAAAATGACGGGCGTCGGCCATCCATGCAGGGGCGAGAAACGGCGCAGGCCGAAATCCGCGTCGGCCAGCTGCGACCCCTTCTGGTAGGAGCCGATGTCACCGGCCAGCACCAGCACGTCGGCACCTGGCGCAGGGCTCGGCGTGAAGTTCGGGTGCACCTCCAGATGCAGATCCGACAGAAGCTGAATCTTCATCGTGGGCGGGCTCAGCTTGCAGCCGGCAGTTGCGCCGAGCGGCGAATCGTGTCTCGCAACCACCGGTGGGCACTGTCCTGATCGCGGCGGCCATGCCAGAGCGCATCCACATGCACCGCCGGAATCGCGAATGGCAGCTTGCGCAACACCAGCGCATCGGCAATGCCGGTCACCCCGACAAAGTGGCGCGGCAATACCGTCAGCAGGTTGGAGTTGGCGACGACCCGGCCGGCGGTGAAGAACTGGTTCACGGTCAGCACCACCCGCCGTTCGCGCCCCAGCGTGGCCAGCGCCTCATCGATGAAACCGAACGGCCGTCCACTGAAGCTGACCAGCAGGTGGCGCGCCGCGCAGAACCTGTTGAGCGTCAGCGGGCCGCTGGCGAGCGGGTGGTCGGCGCGCATCACGCAGACATATTCGCCGTCGTAGAGGCGTTGCGTCGCGAATGCCACGGCCTTGCCGACCTGCGCACGCGCGGTGAGGTCGGCCACGACCGCCGGGAAATACCCCACCGCGAGGTCGATCGCCTCGTCATCGAGCAGCTTGCGCGGGTCCCGCGTGGCCAGCGGAACGACCCGCAGGGAAACCCCGGGCGCCTCCGCCTCGATGATGTCCACCAGCCTTGGCACCAGCTCGGCCGCGGTTGCATCGGCCATGGCGATCACGAAGGTGGTGTCCGCCTGGGCCGGGTCGAAACGGCTGGGCGCCAGCGACTGCTGCAACTGCCGCAGGGCATCGCGTACCGCCGGCCATAGCAGCAAGGCACGCGGTGTGGGCTCCATGCCCTGGCCACTGCGACGCACCAGTTCGTCACCCAGGGTATCGCGAAGCCGCCGCAAGGCATTGCTGACAGCCGGCTGGGTCAGCGCGAGGTTGCGGGCGGCGCGCGTCAGGCTGCGCTCGGCCATGACCTCGTCGAACACGCGCAGCAGGTTCAGGTCGAGCGTGCGGAAGTTGGGCTGGTGCGATTGCGACGGCATGGGCCAGGACAGGCGCTGGTCAATTGATAGCGTGAATGTATTCCATCATCAATATAAAGCAGAGCAACATCAGCATTGACCCTAGTCCTGCAGCACGCAAACAACCCGCGTGCATTGCTGAAAGGGCTTGCGATGACCAGCTTGGTACACACGGATTTCCCAACCACCCATGCCGGCATTGCGCGTGTCGAAGCTGCGCTTGGAGCGGCCCGCCAGCTCAGGGCCCGCTTCAGCGGCGCTAGGGGCCTGGTGGCACTGCTGCTTGCTGGCGCCTTCTCGGCGCTGGTCGTGGTGGCCGACCGGGTGCTGAACTCCTGGGCCGATGGCCAGATTGTCGTGGCCCGGATCGGCCTGTGGGTGCTGCTCTGCGGCGCGCCGCGCCTCACGCCAGGACGGGGAACCCACTCATCACGGCAGCGAATACCGGGCATCACGAAACTTGATTTGCAGAAATTACGGGTAAACCCTAGGATGCGCGGTGATCAATTGCCCATGCGCAACTGACGTACTCCACGAGACACCACCATGCTGACCTCCTCTTCCCCGACGCACCCCACTGGGGTTTCTTCCTTGGGCCACCCAGCCGGCCCTCCCAGGCCATCCTGTCAGCCATCGGCGCGCCCGCTGGCTGCGCTGCTGCTTGCAGCGATCGTTGCCGCTCTGGTGGTCGCCGCCGATGGGCTGGTCGACTCCTATGCCGACGGCCACCTGCTGCTCGCCTGGTCCATCCTGTGGGCGGTGGCTTTTGCTGCGATGGCCCTGTTCGCGGGTTCGGCGCGACAGGCTGCGCGGCGGCTGTTGTATGCAATCGGCAACTGGCAGGCCCGTCGCGAGGCCCGCCACGCCGACGCCGCCTTCTGGGCCCTGGCGCAGCGCGACCCGCGCATCATGGCGGAACTGCAAGGCGCCATGGCGCTCGCGCGCGATGCGCAGTGCGAGGAGGAACTGGCCCATGGCCGCGCGTGGGTCGAGCACCACCCGATGGGCACGCTCAATGCGGCCTACACGGGCCCGCGGCGCCCGTTCCGTACCGCGCCACTGACCGGGCTGCCGACCCACCTGCAGTGTTATCCCGGGTAAACCGCCGGGCAAACACAGGAAAGCCACCGTCTCCGGTGGCTTTTTCTTTGGCGCCTGCGCGCCGGTGTCAGGCCGCGAGACGGGTCTCGATACGCGCCTTCGTGTCCTGCAGTTCCTGGGGCAGGTGGTAGGCCAGTTGCTGGAACAGATCGGCATGCAGCTGCAGCTCGGCCTTCCAGGCCGCCTTGTCGATGCTGGTCACCGTCCTGAATTGCTCGGCACTGAAATCCAGACCGGTCCAGTTGAGTTCTTCGTACGCCGGGCTGATGCCGAACACATGCTCCTGCCCATGGGCAGTTCCCTCGATGCGGTCGATCATCCACTTCAGGACCCGCATGTTTTCGCCGTACCCGGGCCACGTGAACTTGCCGTCGGGACCCTTGCGGAACCAGTTGGTGGTGTAAATGCGGGGCAGTCTGGCGCCGGCGGCAGCGAGTTTGTCGCCCATCGCGAGCCAGTGCTGGAAGTAGTCGCTCATGTTGTAGCCCATGAAGGGCAACATCGCGAAAGGATCCCTGCGCACCACACCTTGCTGGCCGGCAGCGGCCGCGGTGGTTTCCGAGCCCATGGTCGCGGCCATGTAGACGCCCTCGACCCAATTGCGGGCCTCGGTGATCAGCGGTACCGTCGTGGAGCGACGGCCACCGAAGATGAAGGCGTCGATCGGCACACCGGCGGGGTCATCCCACGCGCTGTCGAGTGCCGGATTGTTGGTGGCGGCCACCGTGAAGCGCGCATTCGGGTGGGCGGCAGGGCGAAGCTTGCCATCGGTGCCCGTCTGGGCCGCGAGCTCTGGCGTCCAGTCCTTGCCTTGCCAGTCGATCAGGTGCGTTGGCAATGCGCCGGTGTCCTTTTCCATGCCCTCCCACCAGACATCACCGTCGTCGGTCAGCGCCACGTTGGTGAAGATCACGTTCTTGTCCAGGCTGGCCATGCAGTTCGGGTTGGTGACCAGGTTCGTGCCCGGGGCCACGCCAAAGTAGCCGGCCTCGGGGTTGATGGCGTAGAGGCGGCCGTCCGAGTGCGGCTTGATCCAGGCGATGTCGTCGCCGATGGTGGTGACCTTCCAGCCTTCGAAGCCGACCGGAGGCACGAGCATCGAGAAGTTGGTCTTGCCACAGGCGCTGGGAAAGGCGGCCGCCACATGGTACTTGCGGCCCTGCGGGTTGGTCACGCCCAGGATCAGCATGTGTTCAGCCAGCCAGCCTGTTGCGCCACCCTGTGCAGCCGCGCGACCCATGTTGGATGCGATGCGCAGCGCGAAACACTTCTTTCCCAGCAATGCATTGCCGCCGTATCCGGAACCATAGGACCAGATCTCGCGCGTCTCGGGATAATGCACGATGTACTTGGTCTTGTTGCAGGGCCAGCGCACATCGGCCTGGCCCGGCGCGAGCGGGGCGCCCACCGTGTGGATGCAGGGCACGAATTCGCCGTCTTCACCCAGCACGTCGAAGACCGCCTTGCCCATGCGCGTCATGATCTTCATGTTGACAGCCACGTAGGCGCTGTCCGAGAGCTCGATGCCGATGTGCGAGATGTGCGAGCCCAGCGGGCCCATCGAAAACGGCACGACGTACATGGTGCGTCCACGCATGCAGCCGTCAAACAGCGCGGGGGTGCCGTCGGGCTGACCGTTCTCCAGCAGCGCACGCATGGTGGCGGGAGACATCCAGTTGTTGGTGGGGCCGGCGTCCTCCTTCCTGTCCGAGCAGATGAAGGTGCGGTCCTCGACACGGGCCACATCGCTCGGGTCGGAGCAGGCCAGGAAAGAGTTCGGCCGCTTGACAGGGTTCAGTCTGCGAAACGTCCCGGAGTCGACCAGCTGCTGGCACAGGCGCTCGTATTCTTCCTCCGATCCGTCACACCAGACCACCCGCGCCGGTTTGGTCAGCGCTGCCATCTTCCCGACCCAGGCCAGCACCGCCTGGTTTCTGACATAGGCGGGAGCGTCCAGGCGGATGCCGGCGTCAGCAATTGCGTTCATGAAAAAACTCCAGAGGTTGAAAAATCGTCTTTCCAAAGGAAACGGCAGAACCGGCGCACGCCCGGGCAGGCGACAAGCGCTCACTTTGAAAAGATGACTGGACCTTCCAGGCTTGCAACAGCGTGTTCAACGGTGTTGCCTGTGCAGCCGCTCCTGCCGCTGGTCGCGGTGGGGTGCACCAGCGCGCATGCGGGGTGGATGGCAGCGCGCCAGCAGGCTGGCACGCGCAATTCTAGGAACGCAGGGGGAAGTTACCGACGGGATACCGTCAAAAGATATGCAAAACCGGCATTAGTTTATGCCGAGCCTATCGGGGTGCGGGTTGCCGTCGGGCCACCCGGGCCGGATCAGGCCATGAAAACGGCGATGAAGGCCAGCAGGAACATCAGGACCCCGCCGGCCACCGGCAGCACGATGGGCATCAGCGGCACGATTTTCTCAACCGGGTCGGTGGACACTTCGTCCTGGGGGGCTTGGGGCGCAGACATGGCATTCCTTGGTGGCGGTTTCGACGCAGACGGCGGATTTTAGCCTCAGGCATCGGCGCCTCGACAGCTTCGCGCTCAACGGTACAAGGGCAATGCGGCAATACGCTGCTCGATGTCCGCCATCATGCGGCGGTACGGTGGCGCCCCGACGCCGCCAAACCGGCGGATGAATTCGGGCTCGGCCATGAATTCGGGCAGGTCGCGCACGTCCGGAATCAGGTCCGCCTCGCGCGGGCCCCGTGCCACCAGCGGTTGCAGCCGCGCCAGCCCGGCGCCCCCGGAGACAGCCAGCGCTCCGAAGCGGGTGCCGGCTCGGTCGGCGGCAATGTCGTTGAACGAGAACCCGCTGCCCTGGCGCGAATCGTCCACCTCCTTGTACAGGCCCACCGCATCTGCCAGCGGGCTGCCGGCCGTGGCAGCCAGCGCTGCCGAAATCATGAAGTGCCGCGGGAAATCCGTGCGGCCGGACAAGGTCACGACCCGGCGCTCCGCCAGCGGCCAGCCACGGTCCGACGGGACCAGCGCCGCCACGCCCTTGCCGTTGACATAGAACGCAAGCACCACCAGCATGGCCCGGTGCTCCAGCGCCGGGTTCCCCGCGGCAGACCGCTGCTGGGCCAGCTGCAGCAGGGGGCCGAGCAGGCGCTCCAGGCCCAGGGGGCGGTCCCGGGCAGTGCCCGCCGTGACGGCTGCCAGCCGCTCCTGGTAGGCCTGCCAGCGGGCCTGGTCCTCGGGGGGCACCAGGGCGGCGCGGATCTGGTTTGCCGCTTCGGCACTCCACTCGAAGTTGACCTGCAGCAGCCCGGGCGTGATGCTCACACGCTTGATCACGTCCGCTGCTGCGCCATACTGTGCGCTGCCCTCCAGCCGGACCATGCCGGTTCGCAAGAGCCAGTTGCACAGCCAGGCGGGCAGGCGCAAGGCGCCGATCTTCAGGCTTTCAACCGTCGGAAGGCGGCCACCGTCCTGCAGGAGGGCATCCACGTTGAGATACCGCCCCAGCGGGTTGGTCGGCAACACGAAAGTGGCGCGCACTGCCGCCAGTCCGTCCTGCAACACCACGCGGGCAGCGCCATTGCCCACACGGCTGGCCAGGTAATTGGTGGAAAGTTCCAGTTCTTCCTGCGACAGCATTATGGTGCGCAGCACCCCCTGGCGCATGCGACGCGGATCATGGCGGTCGATCAGCCGCTTCGCACGGGCCACATGCTCCGGTGTGAAGCTCACGGCATTGACGACCAGTGCCTGGGGCTGTACCGCCAGCCACACGGCCAGCGCAGCAACCAGGGGGACCAGCAGCAGGGCCGCCAGCAACAGGCGCAGCAACCAGCGCATCATCGGGTGAGGGCGCCAGCTTGGCGAGGAGGGACGGGCGTTTCGCGCATCCCTGCAGCTTAGCGGATGCACAGCAAATTTTCCTGCAGGGTCTTCCATCCGGGCCCGTCCTGCGTTATGGTGCCATCGACATCCGATCTGGAGGCGTTTGATGGTCAAGCGTTTGTTGGGCGACCAGTCCGGCAGCCTGGTGTTTGCGTCACCCGGGCTGAAGGCCGCACCGGTTCTGGACCTGATGTGCTCCCATTTTGTGCTGACACTGGCCGCGCGCCGCGGCTCCAGCTTCAATGTGCGGCGCGATCTCAACAGCGTGGTGGGCCTTGCCGGTCGCCATCTGGTGTGGCCGGCACCCATCCTGCGCCGGCTGCGTGAATTCCTGGGGCGGCGCTGTGCCAGCAACGAGTACTGGCGCGGCCATGCCGCTCTGGCAGACACCGAATTCCTGGTGCGCCACGGCACCTGGCGCGGCCCCTACGAGGAAGGCACCCTGTTCTTCTACCTCGACGAATATGCCAAGGACCAGCCCAAGGACCTGATCTCGCTGCTGGCCGCCACCGGAGAGTGGCTCACGCTCGCGCTCAAGAAGCAGTCCACCCTGGTCGAAAAGAACATCGACGCGCTGGCCGGCCTGCTGCAGCTCAACCGGGCCGAACGCGCACTGCTGCTGTACGGCACCCTGGCGCGCTACCAGCGCGACCTGCGCAGCATCCTGGTCGAGTTCAAGGTGAACAACGCGCCGGAGGCCTATGCCGCCATCGCCGAGCTCGCCGGCGTCAACGCCAGCGAAGTCGGCGAGGCCCTGCGCGCAGGCTCGCGCCTGGAGCGCATCGGACTGGTCGAGAACCTGATCTCCGAGCACAACATCACCGACCTGGCCGACCTCATGAAGGTCAGCGAGAAGCTGCCCCCGGTACTGATGCGCGAGTACCGCGACCAGGCCGAGCTGATGGCGGTGTTCACCCGCCCCTCGAGCAAGAGTCCGCTGGACATGGCCGACTTTTCCTATGTCGCGGAGGACACCCAGGTGCTGTGCACGCTGCTGCGCCATGCCGTCGCGCGCAAGGCCGCCGGCATCAATGTGCTGCTGTATGGCCCGCCGGGCACGGGCAAGACCGAGCTGGCCAAGGTGGTCGCGCAGGCGGCCGGCCTGGAACTGTTCGAGGTCGAGTACGCCGACCGAGACGGCAACTCGCTCAGCGGGCGGGACCGCTACCGTTCGCTGCAGATCGCCCAGGTGTTCCTGAAGGGCAGTGACCAGGCGGCATTGCTGTTCGATGAAGTCGAAGACGTGTTCCCACCGATCTCCAGCGAAGCCGCGCAACTGCTCGCCCGCGCCGACCAGGTCGCGGCACCGACCGCAGGCAGCGTGAGCGGCAAGGCCTGGGTGAACCAGATCCTGGAGTCCAACAACGTGCCGACCATCTGGGTCACCAACCGCATCGAGCAGATCGACCCGGCATTCCGGCGCCGTTTTGCCTACCACCTGGAGCTCAAGTCCCCGCCACCGGGCGCCCGTGAAGGCCTGGTGCGCAAGACCCTGGAGGGTGTGGCCGTCTCCGAGCAGTTCGTCGAGAAGCTGGCCGCTCGCAAGGGTCTGACACCCGCCCAGATCCGCACCGCCGTGCGTTTTGCCGACCTGGTCGGCGCGGTGGGCAACCCAAAGACCGCCTGCGCCGCCCATCTGGCGCCCGAAGTACTGATCGAACGCCAGCTGCGCAATGCCGACCTGGCGCTGGGCACGCGGGCCGACGCCGGCGCGGCGCGCGCGATGGTCACGCACTACGACCTGTCCATGCTGCATGTAGAGTGCCGCTTCGAGCTGCCGCGCGTGGTTCAGGCCTTGCGCGCACGCGGCAATGGCAGCCTGTGCTTTTACGGGCCACCGGGCACCGGCAAGACCGCACTGGGCGAACATATTGCCCAGGCGCTGGGCAAACCCCTGCTGGTGAAGCAGGCCAGCGACCTGATGAGCAAGTATGTCGGCGAGACCGAGCAGCAGATGGCGGCGATGTTCCGCGAGGCCGAGGCCGAGAAAGCCGTGCTGCTGCTCGACGAGGCCGACAGTTTCCTGCAGGACCGGCGTGGCGCCCAGCGCACCTACGAGGTCACCGAGGTCAACGAGATGCTGCAGGGCATGGAGCGTTACAACGGCATCTTCATCTGCACCACCAACCTGCTGGAGAGGCTGGACCAGGCGGCGCTGCGGCGCTTCACCTTCAAGATCCGGTTCAAGCCGCTGAGCCGCGCGCAGCGCGAGACGATGTTCCTGGTGGAGGCGCTGGGCGGAGATGCCCCGCGCATGAACGAAGAGATGCGGGCCCGCCTCGCACTGCTCGACCAGCTCTGCCCGGGGGATTTTGCCGCCGTCAAGCGCCAGTCGGTGATCCTGGACGCGCAACTCGAGCCGCTGGAGTTTCTGGAGCAGCTGGAGGCCGAGCACCGGATCAAGCCGGAGGTGCGGGAAAACCGGGGGATGGGCTTCCTGCAATAGGGCCGGCCTCAGGCGCGGGCGGCACGCCGCTTCGCGACGGCGCCCAGCAGACCCATACCGGCAAGCAGCATGAGCCAGCTTTCAGGCTCGGGAACGGCCGTGACAGTCATCAATACCGGGATATCCGGGGAGGCGAGGGGCACGATCCCGGAATTGAGGTCTGCCATTGCCAACTGCGTGACCGCCACCTCGCTGACACTGCCCACCCCAAAACTGGAGGCCAGATCAAACGCGGTCGTCACGGTGATGTTGCCATTGAGCGGCATGCTCCCCTGCAGGGTGAAACCAGCGCCAAAAAACAGCGTGCCGGCAGGGCTATCACCGCCATAGGCCACAAAGTCGCTGCCCGGCAGGTTCTGCATCTGCGACAAGAGTGTCAGGAAGGCCGGAAGACTGCGCTCGACCCCCAGGACGGACACCCTGGACTGCAACGGATTGAAGGTCAGCAGGGCAGGGTCGTAGGTGATGGTCGCGGCTGCCCCAATGAACTGATAAATTCCAGCGAAGCCGATCGTGAAGCTGGTGAAGGCGGTCCCACCGGGGGCGGCGCTTCCATTGGTGGCGCCTTCCACCACGACATCCGGTGCCGGCGCCGCATGTGCCACCCCGCCGGCAAGACTCAAAGCGCCAGCAAGCAGCGCTGCAGAAGCAAAATTCCAGAGTTTCATGGTTCTTCCCTCAGGATGTACACCAATTGTCGGGCATGAGGCAAACATCGCGCCATGACAATTTCCTTTTGAAAGACAGGCACTTGGGCCCAATGACCAACGTGCCTGCAGCAGAGCGTCAGAAAAACCGACACACCTGGCGCTGATCATGGCCGCCCCGCAAACAGCCACAAGGCCGACCGTTTGGCCACCTTGTCCTCCCCGCTGCCGTTGAGCCATTGGCCCAGCCATTCCTTGCGGGGCAGCACCTCCCCGGCGGTGGTACTTCCGGGTGCCATGCCCGCCATGCGGTCAAACCGCAGCTCGGGCAACGCCAGGGGCACCACTGGCGCCACCTGGACCACCACGGGCTCCATCACCGGGGCTGCGGCGAAAATCTGCGCTGCGCCTGGCCGGAGCCGCCGTCACTGACCGCCACCGTGACCGTGGCGCCGAATGCCGCATCTTCGCGTACAGTGACTTCCTGCGGGCGCCGCCCGGCACGCTCACCCAGGGAGCCACCGCATGCCAGGGATCGTACGCAGCACCGTCATCGCCACGCCCGCCGAGCGCGCCTGGGCCCTGGTGCGGGATTTCAACGCCATGCCGGCGTGGAACGATACTGTCCGGGCCTCCCGCATCGAGGACGGCCCGCCCGACCGCGTCGGGTGTCGGCGCATCCTGACCTTCGACGACGGCGGCATCTGGACGCATGCACTGACGCGGCTCGACGATGCGGCCATGACCCTGGGCTACAGCATCGTCGGTACACCGCAGCCCATGCGCATCCCGGTCTGGAATTACCGCGCCGTGATGCGGGTGCGCCCGGTCTCGCCAGGCTCGTGCGAGATCGAATGGCAGGGCGACTTCGAGACCGAGCACCCGCAGGAAATGGCCGCGCGTGCCGCGCAGGTGTTCGACAGCGGCCTGGCTGGCTTGCAGCGGCGCTTGCTGTCGGAGTGAGGCCGTTGCCTGCAAGCGACAGGGCGTCCAAATTCCCCAGTGCACATAACGATCTGCCGAAAGCATCGTTGATGGACAGGCCATGTAATGCTGTAATCCCCAGTTCCCCTTTCGGAGCCTCCTGCATGAACACACTGAAAACACTTGTCGCCGGATTCGCACTGGGCGCCCTGGTGGCCACCAACGCCCAGGCCCAGCCCCGCCAAGGCGGCACCCTGAACTGGGTCGTGAACCCTGCGCCCACCGCGCTGGTCCCGCTGACCACCTCGGCTGGCGGCAACACCGACATCGGCCCCAAGATCGTCGAGGGACTGCTGACCTACGACTACGACCTGAAACCGAAGCCGCTGCTGGCCACCGCCTGGACCGTCAGCCGTGACGGCCTGCAGTACCGCTTCGAGCTGCGCAAGGGCGTCAAGTGGCATGACGGGAAAGACTTCACCTCGGCCGACGTCGCGTTCTCGATCCTCACCCTCAAGCAGGTGCATCCGCGCGGCCGCAGCACGCTGTCCAACATCACCGAGGTGCGCACGCCCGATCCGCACACCGCGATCTTCGTGCTCAACAAGCCGGCGCCGTACCTTCTGACTGCGCTGGCCTCGGCCGAGTCGCCGATCGTGCCCAAGCACCTGTACGAGGGCACCGACATTGCCACCAACAAGTACAACCGGGAGCCCGTCGGCACCGGGCCGTTCATGTTCAAGGAGTTTCAGCAGGGCAACTACGCCATCCTGGACCGCAACCCCAACTACTGGGACAAGCCGAAGCCCTACCTCGATCGCATCGTCGTGCGCTTCATCCCCGACGCAGTAGCCCGGGCTGCGGCGCTGGAGTCCGGTGCGATCGACCTGGGCAACGCGGTGATCCCGCTGTCCGACGTGGAACGCTTCCAGAAGCTGCCCAACCTGACGGTGGACACCACGCAGTGGCCCTACTGGGGCAACCACCAGCAGGCCTACTTCAACATGGACACACCGCTGCTCAAGAGCCTGGAGGTGCGCCGCGCGCTCGCCATGGCGGTGGATGTGAACGCCTACAACAACGTCGTCTGGTACGGCCTGGGCAAGGTGTCGGCGTCCCCGATCGGTGTGGCGCAGACCAGCTGGCACGACCCCAGCATCAAGCACCAGCCCTACGATCTCAGGGCCGCCGAAGCCCTGCTGGATACGGCTGGCCACCGGCGTGGCGCCAACGGCGTCCGCTTCAAGCTGCGCCTGCTGTTCAACCCCTTCCTGGAGCGCCGCACGGCGGACTTCCTGCGCCAGTCGCTGGCGCGCATCGGTGTGGATGCCGAGATCGAGAGCTACGATTTCGCGACCTACACCCGCAAGGTCTACACCGAACGCGCCTTCGACATCACCGCCGAGAGCCTGCTGAACCTTTTCGACCCGACCCTGGGCGTGCAGCGCGTGTTCTGGTCCAAGAACTTCAAGATCGGCCTGCCGTTTGCCAACACGCCGAACTACTCCAACCCCGAGGTCGACCGGCTGCTGGAAGCGGCGGCGGATGAGCCCGACGCCGTCAAGCGCCGCCAGCAGTTCGTGCAGTTCCAGCAGCTCGTGGCCGCCGACATCCCGTCGATCGAGTTCGGCGCCAACCCGAATGTCACCGTGGCCGCGAAGAAGGTTCGCAACTTCCAGCCGACCGGCGAAGGCATCCGCGGCAGTTTTGCCGACCTGTACCTGGCCCCGTGAAGCGTTGGCAGCGCACCGCCCTGCAGGCGGTGCCCACCATGCTGGGCGTGGTGGTCCTGAACTTTTTCCTGCTGCAGCTGGTCCCTGGTGATGCAGCCGACGTGATGGCCGCCGAGGCCGGCTCTGCCACGGCCGAAACCATGGCTGTGCTGCGCAGCCAGTTCGGCCTGGACCTCAGCATGCTGGAGCGTCTGATGGCCTACCTCGGCCATCTCGCCCAGTTCGATCTGGGAATGTCCCCGCGGCACAACCAGCCGGTGCTGGACCTGATCGCCTCGCGCATGGGCAACACGCTGCTGCTCATGCTGACGGCACTGGGCATGGCGCTGGCCGTGGGTGTGCTGCTCGGTGCCATCATGGCCACCCAGGTCGGGCGCTGGCCGGACCGGGTTTTTTCCATCCTGGCCCTGGTGCTGTATTCGACACCCGCCTTCTGGCTGGGGCTGATGTCCATCGTGCTGTTTGCCGTAAAGCTGGGCTGGCTGCCGCCCGGCGGGCATGAAACCATCGGTGCCGGCCATACCGGCTGGGCCCATGTACGCGATGTCGCAAGCTACCTGGTGCTGCCGGCCGTGGCCCTGGCGGGTTTCTATGTGGCGCTGTTCAGCCGGCTCACGCGCGCGGCGATGCTGGAGGTCAGCCACCTGGATTTCGTGCGCACCGCGGTGGCCAAGGGCCTGTCGCCATTTGCGGTGGCGGTGCGCCACATCCTGCGCAATGCGCTGATCCCGGTGACGACGGTCGCCGGCCTGCAGCTGGGCAGCCTGCTCGGGGGGTCAGTGGTGATCGAGTCGGTGTTCAGCTGGCCGGGCCTGGGCCGGCTGGCACTGGAATCGGTGCAGGCGCGCGACTACAACGTGCTGCTGGGCATCCTGCTCATCTCCTCGATGGTGGTGATCGTCGCCAATGTGCTGGTCGATGCCCTGCATGCGCGGCTCGACCCGCGCATCCAGCAGCGATGAGCCGCCCCCGGATGCACCCGCGATGACCCGCATGTTCCAGGCCCGGGGCGCCGTGCGCGCCTTGTTGCGCAACCCGTCGGCCATGCTGGGCACTCTGGTGCTGCTGCTGATCACCGTGCTGGCATTGCTGTCCGGCCTGCTGTTTCCGGGTGACCCGCTGGACATGGTGGCCCGCCCCCTGCTGCCACCGCTGAAGGACCCGGCGTTCTGGCTGGGCAGCGATTCACTGGGGCGCAACGTGGCCGCCGGTCTGGCGCATGGCGCCAAGGTGTCGCTGCTGGTCGGGGTGGTGGCCGCCGTGCTGAGCCTGTTCATCGGCGTGCTGGTGGGCGCACTGGGCGGCTACTTCGGCGGCGTGGTGGACGACCTGCTGGTGCGGCTGACCGAGCTGGTGCAGACCATCCCCTCCTTCCTGCTGGTGATCGTGATCGTGGCCATCGGCCAGCCCAAGGTGGCGGTGATCGTGATGGCCATCGGCCTGGCTTCCTGGCCGATGATCGCCCGTCTGGTGCGCGCCGAGTTCCGCAGCCTGCGCGAATCCGAATTCGTGCTGGCCGCGCGCAGCCAGGGCTTCAGCGACACCCGGATCATCTTCCAGGAAATCCTGCCCAATGCCCTGCCGCCGGTGATCGTGTCGGTCTCGGTGCTGGTGGCCACGGCCATCCTGATGCAGTCGGCACTGGCCTTCATCGGCCTGGGCGATCCCAACATCGTCTCCTGGGGCAGCATGATCGGCGAAGGCCGTGAGCACCTGCGCACGGCCTGGACCCTCAGCGCCCTGCCGGGGATCGCCATCCTGCTCACCGTGCTGTCGCTGAACCTGGTCGGCGACGGGCTCAACGACGCGCTGAACCCGCGTCTGCGGAGCCGATGATGGCCGCCCCACCGGTATTGCTCGACATCCAGGGCCTGGATGTGCGCTTCCAGGCCGAGCAGGGCGAGCTGCATGCCGTGCGACGCCTCGACCTGCAGGTCGGCCGCGGCGAAACCGTGGCGCTGGTGGGCGAATCCGGCTGCGGCAAGTCGACCACGGCACTGGCGGTGCTGCGCCTGCTGGCGCGCAATGCGCAGGTGCAGGGCCGCATCCTGCTCGAGGGGCAGGACATCCTGCAGTTGCCCCCGGCGCAGTTGCAGCAGCTGCGTGGCCAGCATGTGTCCATGATCTTCCAGGAGCCGATGAGCTCGCTCAACCCGGTGTACCCGGTGGGCACCCAGATCAGTGAATCGCTGCGCCTGCACCAGGGGCTGTCGGCCGGCGCGGCACGGGCGCGCGTGCTGGAGTTGCTCGATCTGGTGCGCATTCCCGAGCCGCAGCGGCGCATCGATGACTTTCCGCACCAGCTCTCGGGTGGTCAGCGCCAGCGGGTCATGATCGCGATGGCCGTGGCCTGCCGCCCCAAGCTGCTGGTGGCCGATGAGCCGACCACGGCGCTGGATGTCACGATCCAGGCCCAGATCCTGGAGCTGCTCGACACGCTGCGCCGCGAGTTCTCGATGGGCCTGCTGCTGATCACGCACGATCTGGGCCTGGTGGCGCAATGGGCCGACCGGGTGGCGGTGATGCACGGCGGCGAGAAGGTCGAGGAATCCGCCACCGCGCCGCTGTTCGAGGCCCCGCGCCATGACTACACCCGCGGCCTGATGGGCGCCTCGCTGCATGCCGGGCGCCAGGTGCATTACACCCAGACCCGCCTGCCCGAGATCCAGGTCACCCAGGCACCCGGCGGCGGGCCGAAACAGTTCATGGTCCACACCCCGGCGCCCCGGCCGGGCCAGATGCGCAGCGCTGCCGCATCACCCCTGCTGGCAGTGCAGGATCTCAGCACCCGCTACCCGACCCCGGCCGGCCCGGTCACCGCCGTCGATGGCGTGTCGTTCACGATCAGCGCCGGCGAGACACTGGGCCTGGTGGGGGAGTCCGGCTGCGGCAAGTCGACCTTGTCCAAGACCCTGCTGCGCCTGGTGGAGCCATCGGCAGGCCAGGTGCTGATCGAAGGCACGGACATCACGCGGCTGCACGGACAGGCCCTGCAACCCTGGCGGCGCAAGGTGCAGATGGTGTTCCAGGATCCCTACGGATCCCTGAACCCCCGGCGCACGGTGCACGAGATCCTCGACACCGTGCTGGTGGTGCATGGCCAGGCCGATCGCCGGGACCGGCAGCAGCGCATTGCGGCGATGCTGGAGCGGGTTGGCCTGCCCGGCAACGCCGGGCGGCGGTTTCCCCATGAGTTCTCGGGCGGCCAGCGCCAGCGCATCGGCATTGCGCGGGCGCTGGTGGTGCAGCCTGCGCTGGTGATCCTGGACGAACCGGTCTCGGCGCTGGATGTGTCGGTGCAGGCGCAGATCCTGAACCTGCTGGTCGAGCTCAAGCAGGATTTCGGCCTGGCCTACCTGTTCATCTCGCACGACCTGTCGGTCGTGCGCTACATGGCCGATCAGGTGCTGGTGATGCATCAGGGAAAGATCGTCGAGCGCGGCGACCCCGCGCGCCTGTGGCAGCAGCCGGAGCATGCCTACACCCGCAGCCTGATTGCGGCTGCGCCGAGGGCAAGGGCGTAGGCCCGCTATTCGAGCTTCATGCCCGAGGCACGGATCACCGCACCCCAGCGCGCGTGGTCGGCATTCACCATCGCGGCAAACCTGTCGCGCGGCATCGCGCCCTGGTCCAGCGCCAGCTCGGCGAGCTTGGCCACGATGTCCGGCTGCTTGACCGCCCGGATCAGTTCGTCGGTGATTTTCTGGACGATCGGCGCCGGTGTCTTTGCCGCGGCGAAGAAGCCCACCCAGCTGAAGGCCTCGAACCCCGGGAAGCCCTGCTCGGTGAAGGTGGGCACCTCGGGCGTCCAGGGCGAGCGGACCGGCGCGGACACTGCCAGCGCGCGCACCTTCCCGCCGGCGACATGGGCCTTGAGCGTGGCGTAGTCGACAAACGACGCCGACACCTCCCCCGCCAGCAAGGCCTGCACCACCGGGCCCGCGCCGCGGTAGGGCACATGCACCATGTCCGTGCCGGCCACTTCGTTCAACTTGAAGCCGTACAGGCTGCCGATGGAGCCGGCACCGACGGACGCGTAGCTGTGGGTCTTGGGCTGGGCCTTGACCTGGGCCACGAAGTCCTTCATGGTGGTGGCGTTCGTCTTGGTGGTGTTGACAGCCAGCCACAGCGGCGACGAAAAGATGTCGGTGAGCGGAATGAAATCGTTCAGCGGATCGAAGGGCACCTTGGCATACAGCGCCGACACCTGCACCAGCAGCTGGTTGATGACCAGCAAGGTAAAGCCGTCGGGCGGCGCCTTGGCCACCAGGTCGGCGCCGACGATGCCGCTGGCGCCAGGCTTGTTTTCGATGATCACCGGCTGCTTCATGGAGTCGGTGAGCTTCTGGGCGATCAGGCGCGAGATCAGGTCGCTTGGGCCCCCGGGGCCGAAGGGCACGATGATCCGGATCGTCCGGTTGGGGTAGTCCTGGGCCTGTGCGAGCGCCAGGCCGGCGGGCAGGGCCCCGGCGCCCAGCGCGGCGAGGCTGCGCACAATGGCGCTTCGGCGGGTGGTGGTGTGGTTCATGCGAAGTCTCCGGTCTTGTGGGTGGGTGACAGTGTGCGCGGTGTTCAGTCCAGCGTGACGCCGGCCTTCTTGATCAGGCGCACCCAGCGATCGAGATCCCCCGCAACCTGAGTGGCGAACTGCGCCTGGGGCGTGCCTCCGATCTCGAAGCCCATGTCCTTGAACTTCGCGACCACGTCCGGTTGCTGCAGCACCTTGCCGATCTCGGTTTCCAGGCGCTGGACGATGTCGGTCGGCGTCTTGCTCGGCAGGAACATCGCGCCCCAACCGTAGGACTCGAAGCCCTGGTACCCCTGCTCCAGCAGGGTGGGAACGTCGGGCGTGAGCGGCGAACGCCTCGTGCCGGTCGATCCCAGCAGGCGCACCTTGCCGCTGGCGACATGGGGCTTGAGGCTCACCAGGTCCAGCATCACGGCCGAGACCTCGCCGGCGACCACGGCCAGCACCGCAGGTGCGCCCCCCTTGTAGGGCACGTGGATCATGTTCAGGCCGGCGGCCTCATTCAGGTTGTGCATGTACAGGTGATGCGAGGAGCCCGGCCCGATGGAGCCGTAGCTGTCGTCGCGGGTCTTCGGTCTGGCCAGATCGGAGAACTCCTTGATCGACTTCGCCGGCACCTTAGCCGTGCTCACCGCAAACCACAGTGGCGTGCGGATGATGTCGGTGAGCGGCGTGAAGTCCTTGATCGGGTCATGGGGCAGCTTGCTGTACAGGCCTGCGGCCTGCACGATCAGCGGGCCGTTGAACAGGATGGTGTAGCCGTCCGGCGCGGACTTGGCAACGAACTCGGTGGCGATGATGCCGCTGGCGCCGGGCTTGTTCTCCACGACGATGGTCCAGCCCAGCATGTCCTCGAGCTTCTTGGCCACGGTGCGGGTGATGAAGTCGTTGCCGCCGCCGGCCGAGGTCGGCACGATCATCCGGATCGGCTTGTTGGGGTAGGCATGCGCAGCGGCGGGGCCGGCGGCAAGCACGGCACATCCGGCCAGGATTACCTGGGCCATCAGGGCTCTGCGGGTGGTGAATGTCATGGTTTGTCTCCTGTGGAACTGGGGGGATGAAAGCCAATCAGCCAGACGGCTGCAAGGACCTATTCGAGCTCGATGCCGGCCTTCCTGATCAGGGCACCCCAGCGTGCGTGTTCGTTGCGCACCTGGGCGGCAAACCGGGCCGCCGACCTGACCAGATCGGTCACCGGCAGCAGCTCGCTCAGCGGATCGCAGGGCCGCTTCGCATACAGGCTGGCCGTCTGGACGATGCGCGGCACCTTGCGCAGCATCGTGTCGCCATCCGGTGGCGCCTTGGCCACCCGGTCCGTGCCGACGGGCCAGTGGCCGGCCCAGCGGCGACGCGATTGAAATGCCATCCGTGTACTCCTCGTTCCGGTGCCAGCAGGTGGCTGGCACCCGATTTCCGCTGCCAGACCCCGCCTTTGAGCGGGATTAGAAACACAACGCCGACGCAAGACAAATCCAATCTGACTTTTATCCCAATACACAAGAAATAGTGCAAGCAACTTGTTGGGCAAGGAGACGCCGAACAGTGGCTTGCAACCAAGTATCAGTTGCCACTTGTCCTGATCCGGGCCTTGCAGGTATCCATTGACACATTCAAAAAATCCCACATATCGAGAAATAGTTCGGATAGCCATTGCCAAGGCAGGTCACCCGCCTATGATTCCGACCTGCAACCGCAAAGCCCCAGATTCGCAAAGGATTTCCCGCATGACGACCGAACTGAGCAACGAGCAGAAGATCGCGACCTTCCGCGCCATGGAAGACGCCTGGCAGGCCAAGCAGTGGCGCCGCTGCGCCGACATGTTCGCCCCCGACGGGGTGCTGCAGTCGATGATGCTCGAGCCGGTGGTCGGACGCGAGGTGTTCTATGAGCGCATGGTCAAGATGGAGCGGCCGAACAAGGAGGTGCGCATCCACATCCACCATATCGGCGTGATCGACGGCAAGGTGTTTGCCGAGCGCACGGACGAGCTCATCGTCGACGGCGTGAGCCGCAGCTTCCCGGTGGTCGGCATCATGGAATTCGACGGCCCGCTGATCTCCGTCTGGCGCGAGTACTACGACCGCAACCAGCTGCTGCGCGCCCGCGGCGAGAACGTGCCCTGAACCGGTCGCCCGGCCCCGAACACCGCCCGCACGGTCCCGCTGACACCCCCACCGAAGACCCCCCATGGCCACGACCACACCGACGCCCGCCAAACCCGCCAATGCGCCGCTGAAGAAGATCATCACCTTCTACTTCCGCTTCACCCCGAGCTACAGCGCGATCGGGTACCACGCCCGGCGCATCCTCTGGGGCCGCATCAAGGGCAATTTCGCGGGCCAGACCTGGCTGGTGATCGGCGGCTCCGAAGGCATCGGCGGCTCGGCCGTGCGCTCGGCGATTGCCGGCGGGGCTACCGTGATCGCGGTCGCACGGGACACGGCCAAGCTGCAGGCCTTCAAGGACTCCCTGCAGGGCCCGGGCCAGCTGCTGATGGAGACGGCGGACTTCTCGCTCCAAAGTGATGTGCGCGCGCTGCTGCAGCGGCTGGAGCAGCGCGGCCTGCGCATCGACGTGCTGATCAACAACGTCGGCATCCAGAAGCGCGACCAGATCCTCACGAAGGAAGGCCTGGAGACCTCGTTCGCCACCAACATCCTGAGCCACTACCTGCTGACCACCGCGCTGCTCGAGCGCAAGCTGCTCGGCGACAAGGCCATCGTCATCGAGGTGTCCTCCGGCGGCATGTACAACCACCCGATGGTCGTGAAAGACCTGAACATCACCGGCGACGGATACCTGGGGGTGCGCGCCTACGGTTTGTCCAAGCGCGCGCAGGTCATGCTGACGGCCTACTGGCGTGAAAAGTACGCGCAGACCGGCATGGACTTCTATGTCATGCACCCGGGGTGGGTCGACACCGCGGCGGTTGGCCGCTCGATGCCGCGTTTCCGGGCGATGCTGAAATCCGTGCTGCGCGAGCACTACCAGGGCGCGGACACGATCGTCTGGCTGGCCGACAGGCGACCGAGGCAGGAGGCGGTCGAGTCGATCTGGTTCGACCGCAAGGAGCGGCCGGTGCATATCTACGAACACACGCCGAAGTCGAAGGCCACGCGCGCGGAGCTGGTGGAGTTCCTCGAAAGCAAGCGGCTGGCCGGCTGAGCGGCCCGCAACGCTCAGGCGCCAGTGCCCTTTGCCGCCTGGCGCATCGCCGGGCTGTCCGGGAAGGGTTCGCCGCCCAGCGGCGCATCGGTGCGCACGCCCTCGATGTCGGGCAGACGCTCCTTGATGCGCCACTTGCCGTCCGCACAGCGCACCAGGGTGTCGCGGTACCGTCCGAAGGCGCGGATTCCCGGCCCGTCGGGGTAACGGTCCAGCCGCGCGAACATGCTCTGCACCGTGGCGGTGTCGCCGTTGAGCGTGATCATCGGCGCGATCACCATGTGCTTGTGGTACATCGCCGGCGCGTGGGAGTGGGCGCGGAAACCGGCCCGCAGCTCTGCATGGCCGCGCATGAACGCACGGCCCGGCCAGTCGAGGACGGCGTCCTCCGTCCAGCAGTCGATCCAGGCGTCTTCCCTGCCGTAGTCGAGATGGTGGCCATAGGCGTTCAGGGTGTCGTGGATGGCTTTCTCGTCCTCGAGCCTGCGCAGCCGTTCTTCGATGCTCATCGGGTTTATCTCCTCGTGGGTCGTGGGCGTTTGTCAACCTGCTCTATTTTCGATACTATCAGTTTCGTTCTATTTCTGCGCCCCCCAGGGCGCAGTTGCCGAGACCACAAGGAGACACCATGATCGGAAGATTGCTCGGGCAGTTACTGCTCGCCTGTTCGCTCGTCACCACCACCACCGCCGCCCTGGCCCAGCAACCCCGCGACGGCGGCGTTCTGCGCATGGGCATCCAGTCGGAGCCGCGCAGCCTTGACCCGCTGCTGGTCATCACCGACGGCGCCACCGGCCATGTGGTGTCGAACATCTTCAACACGCTGGTGCGCTACGACGCCAAGATGCAGATCGTGCCGGACCTCGCCGAAAGCTGGCGCCTGGAGCAGGATGGCCGCGCCGTCGACTTCTTCCTGCGCAAGGGCGTGAAGTTCCATGACGGCACCGACTTCGACGCGGCCGCCGTCAAGTTCGCCTTCGACCGCATCCTCGACCCGGCCAACTCCTCGCCCTACCGCACCTTCTTCAAGCCGGTCGAGCAGGTCGTGGTCATCAATCCGAGCACAGTGCGGGTGATGCTGTCGCAACCCTGGCCCGGCTTCTTCTACCAGCTGCTGTATGTGGGCGGCATGGGCATCCCGTCTCCGACCGCCGTCAAGGCGCTGGGCAACGCGGGCTTCGCGCGCAAGCCGGTCGGCACCGGCCCGTTCAAGTTCCAGGACTGGGCGTCGGGCGACCGCATCGTGCTGACCAAGAACACCAGCTACTACCGTCCGAACATGCCCCGCCTGGACCGCCTGGAGTTCAAGGTCATCCCCGATTCCACCGCCCTGACGACCAGCCTGCGCACCGGCCAGCTGGATTTGGTGCGCGACATTCCCACGCAGCTGCTGCCGCTTCTGGAGAAAGAGCCCGGTCTGGTACCCAGCACGAAGAACGCCTATTCGTTCGACTGGCTGGCCCTGAATGCTGCCAAGCCACCTTTCAACGACGTGCGCGTGCGCCAGGCCATCAACATGGCCATCGACCGTGACGCACTGGCCGTGGCCGTCTATGGGAAGGGTGCCAGGGGGTCGACCACGCAGATCGCCAGCGCCAACGCCTTCCACCATCCGAAGAAGCTGCCCACCTTCACCTACGACCCCGAGAAGGCCAAGAAGCTGCTGGCCGAAGCCGGCCAGTCGAACCTCAAGTTCACGCTGGTGTCCTCCACCGTCAAGCCGCAGCTGGGCCAGGAAGCCACGGTCATCCAGGCACAGCTGGCCAAGATCGGCGTCACGGTGACGCACCAGGTCATGGAGCACCAGGCCTGGCTGGCCACGGTGCTGCGCGGCAAGAACTTCGAGGCATCCACCGTCGGCGGCACCGGCGGCCCGGAGCCGAACAGCTATGTGATGTTCTGGACCAAGGACAACCCGGTCAACTTCGTGAGCCTGAACAACGCCGAGCTGTTCGAGCTGGTGCCCAAGGCCCAGGGCATCATCAACGACGCCGAGCGCAAGAAGGCCTACCACCGCATCCAGGAACTGGGCGCCCAGGAAGCCAGCTGGATGGCCCTGATGGAAGTGCCCAGCAATGCCGTGATGTCCTCGAAGATCAAGGGTTATGTGCACCTGCCCTACAACGTGAGCTACTTCGACGAGGTCTGGCTCGCACAGTGACCGGACGCTAAGTCTTGTCCAACCGGGGCCTTCTGTACAGCGCCGGCGTGCGCGTTGCGACGGCAGCCGTCACCTTGCTGGTGGTGGCTGCCATCGTCTTCTTCGTCATGCGTTTCGTGCCTGGGGATCCGGTCCTCAACTGGCTGGGCACCAGCTACGAAAAGGCCGACTACGACCGCCTGCGCGCGCAGTACGGGCTGGATCTCCCGCTTCTCCAGCAATTCCTGATCTGGTTCTCCAACCTGTTGCAGGGGAATCTGGGGTATTCGGTGCTCACGCAGCTGTCGGTGTCCGAGGAACTCTGGCGCCGCCTGCCGGCCACCCTCGAGCTGATCCTGCTGGCGCTGGCCGTGGCGCTGCCCCTGGGCATCGGCTCCGGCATCTGGGCCGCCTGGCGTTATGGCAAGCCGGCGGACCATGCCGTGCTGACCGCCACGCTGCTGGGCATCTCGCTGCCCGAGTTCTTCGTGGGCGCGCTGCTGATGCTGGGCCTGGCGCTGCAGTGGCGCATCTTCCCCGCCACCGGCTTCGAGCCCTTCGCCTGGTCGACCGAACACTTCGCCCACATGGTGCTGCCCGCACTCGCGCTCGGCCTGCCGCGCGCTGCCGTGATCTGCCGCCTGATGCGCGGCTCGCTGCTGGAGGTCTTCGGCCGCCCGTATGTGCGTGCCTCGCTGGCCAAAGGCCTGAGCCGCAAGGCCACGCTGTTCGCGCACGCGGTACGCAACGCGCTGATCCCGGTGGTGACCGTGATCGGCCTGCAGATCGGTTACCTGGTGGCCGGCGCGGTGGTGGTCGAGAAACTCTTCGTGATCCCCGGCGTGGGGGCCTACGGGCTGAACGCGGTCACCGCGCGCGACTACCCCTCGGTGCAGGGCTTCATCCTGGTGGTGGCGGCGATCTTCCTGATCGCCAACCTGATCGTCGACCTGCTGTACCTGTGGCTGGATCCGCGCATCCGGACCACGGGCAAGGGGCCTGGGTCATGAGCGCAGCGCCGGGCCGCCCCAAGCGCGCTCGCACCGCAGTGCGCAGCAGCACGGAGGTCAACCGATGAGCGCAGCGCCGGGCCGGGCCAGCACCCTGTTGCGTGCGTGGCGCAGCGCCAAGGTGCGCTACAGCTGCCTGCTGATCCTGGTGCTGCTGCTGCTGACCCTGGGCGCCGGCTGGATCGCTCCCCATTCGTACGCCGAGATCGATGCCGGCGCGGCCTTCAGTGCGCCGGGTGGCCGCTACGCCATCGGCGCCGACGCCCTGGGGCGCGACGTGCTGAGCCGCACGCTGCATGGCGGGCGCATGTCGCTGGTGGTCGGCCTGCTCGCCACCCTGGTGGCAGTGCTGCTCGGCGTGCCGCTCGGCGCTCTGGCCGGCTACCTCGGTGGCAAGGTCGACTGGCTGATCAGCCGTGTGGTCGACCTGCTGCTGCCCTTTCCGGTGATCCTGCTGGCCATCGTGACCAAGATGCTGATGGGCGACGGCCTGCCCAGCGTGGTGATCGCGCTGAGCCTGGTGCTGACGCCGTTCTTTGCCCGCATGGCGCGCGCCAAGGCGCTGAGCGTGGCGCAGCTGCCCTTCATCGAGGCTGCACAGGGCAGCGGGCTGGGCACCGGGCGCATCCTGTGGATGCATGTGCTGCCGCACTGCTTCCAGCCGGTGCTGATCATGGCCGCCCTGTCGGTGGCCTTCGCCATCCTGGCCGAGGCATCGCTGAGTTTCCTGGGGCTCGGCCTGCCGCCGCCGGCGCCAAGCTGGGGTGGCGACCTGCAGGCCTCGATGAGCGCCTTCCAGCTCGCGCCATGGACCGTGCTGGCGCCTGGCTGTGCCATCACGCTGGCGGTGCTGGCCTTCAACTTCCTGGGCGACGGCCTGCGCGACGTGTTCGACGTCGGCGAGAGGTTCCTGTGAGCACCGCCGCGCCGCGCGAACGCACGTCGGTGACCGCCCAGCAAGCCGTGCTGGAGGTGGACAACCTGGCCGTGGACATCCGGGGTGCCGCCGTGCTGGGTGGTGTATCGCTGTCCGTGCGGCCCGGCGAGGCCCTGGGTCTGGTGGGCGAATCGGGCTGCGGCAAGTCGATGACCGCGCTGGCGATTCTCGGCCTGCTGCCGCGCGGTGCCCAGGTGCGCTCGGGCAGCGTGCGCCTGCAAGGGCAGGAGCTGCTGGGCGCCTCCGAAGACGCCCTGTGCCAGGTGCGCGGTGGCTCGGTCGGCCTGATCTTCCAGGAGCCCGGCGCCTGCCTCGACCCCGTGATGCGGGTGGGGCGCCAGATCGGCGAGGCCCTCCAACTGCACCGCGGCCTGCGCGGCGCAGCGCAACAGGCGGTGCTGCGCGAACTGTTGGTCGAGGTCGGCCTGACCGACACCGACCGCGTGGCGCGCGCCTACCCGCACGAGCTCTCGGGCGGCATGCAGCAGCGCGCCATGATCGCGATGGCCCTGGCCGGCGAGCCGGTGCTGCTGATCGCCGACGAGCCCACCACCGCGCTGGATGCCCGCATCGCCAGCCAGATCCTGGACCTGCTCGACCGGCTGCGCCGCGAACGCGGGCTGGCGCTGCTGCTGATCTCGCACGATCTCGCCGTGATCGGCGGGCGCTGCGACCGGGTGCTGGTGATGTATGCCGGGCGGGCGGTCGAATCCGCGCCGGCCGCAGAGGTCTTCGACGCCGCCCGCCACCCCTACACCGCCGCCCTGATCGCGGCAAGCCCGGGCCTGGCAGGCGTGGCGCCCAAGAGCGCGCTGCGCGACATCCCCGGGCAGCTGCCGCCGCCCGGTGGCGGCGGCAGCGGATGTGCCTTTGCTGAACGCTGCTCGCTGGCACGGCCGGCCTGCAGCCAGCGGCTGCCGGCCTGGACGGCCGTCAACGCCGGCCATGCGGTACGCTGCCTGCAGGCCGAGGAGGGCTGGTGATGCTGGAAGTCTCCGCCCTGCGCAAGGTCTACCGCGCCCGGGTGCCCGGCGGCCCGCCGGTGGCTGCGGTGGATGGCGTCAGCTTCACGGTGCGGGTGGGCGAAACCCTGGGCCTGGTGGGCGAATCGGGCTGCGGCAAGAGCACGCTGTCGCGTTGCCTGATGCGGCTGGTGGAGCCGACCGAAGGGCGTGTGGTGTTCGGCGGCACCGACGTGCGCGCACTGGGCACCAGCGCGCTGCGGCTGTTTCGCCGTCGCATGCAGATCGTGCACCAGGATCCCTATTCCTCGCTCGACCCGCTGATGCGCATCGACCGCACGCTGGCAGCACCGCTGCGCCACGTGCTGGGGCTGGATGCCCGTGCCACGGAGGCGCGCATGCGGGCGCTGCTGGAGGAAGTCGGCCTCAATGCCAGCCACCGCCTGGCCTATCCACACGAGCTGTCGGGCGGGCAGCGCCAGCGCGTCGCGATCGCACGGGCCCTGAGCCTGAACCCGGAGTTCATCATCGCCGACGAACCCACCTCGGCCCTGGATGTGTCCATCCAGGCCCAGGTGCTCAACCTGCTGCTGCGCCTGCAGCGCGACCATGGTCTGGCCATGCTGTTCATCTCGCACGACATCTCGCTGGTGGCGCACATGAGCGACCAGATCGCGGTGATGCAGACCGGAAAGTTCGTCGAGACCGGTGCGGCGCAGCAGGTCATCGCCCAGCCGCAACACCCCTACACGCGCAGCCTGCTGGCGGCGCGTCCGCACCGGCCGGCCGCCGGCGGCCCACAAGCCGATCCCGCGCCCCCGGCGCCCCCCACCCCCCAAGGAGTCAATCCATGAACAAGGACCCGGTCATCCTGGAAGTCGCGATCAACGGCGGTGTCACACCCGACCGCAACCCGCACGTGCCGCTCACCGACGAGGCCGTCATCGCGGACAGCCTGGCCTGTTACGACGCCGGCGCATCCATCATCCATGCCCACACCTACGACATCCGGCTCAACGGCAAGGCCGGCGCCGAGGCCTATCTGCGGCCCTGGCGCGTGATCCTGGCCAAGCGGCCCGATGCGCTGTGGTACCCGACGCTGTCCGTCAACCAGGCCGACGGCGCCAACCTGGAGCCGATCGCCGACCGGTATTCGCACTACCCGTACATCGCCGCCGAAGTGCCGATGCAGTTCGGTGTGGTGGACCCGGGCTCGACCAACCTCGGGTATCCCGGCCCGGACGGGCTGCCGGTGGGCTTCAGTTATGTGAACAGCTACGAGGACCATGCCTACGCATTCGGCATCGCCGAGAAGCTGGGCTTCCTGCCCTCTCTGGCCATCTTCGAGCCCGGCTTCCTGCAGACCACACTGGCCTGGTACCGCGCCGGCCGGCTGCCGAAGGGCTCGATGGCGAAGTTCTATTTCGGCGGCGAGTGGGGCCTGTGGGCCCGTGCCAAGGGGGTCACCTTCGGCCTGCCCCCGACCGAAAAGGCGCTGGCCGCCTATGTGGAGATGCTGGAGGGCACCGACATCCCCTGGTCGGTCTCGGTATGGGGCGGCGACCTGCTCCAGACGCCGGTGGCGCGCATGGCGCTGGAGCTCGGTGGCCACCTGCACGTGGGCATCGAGGAGCACTTCGACCCAGACCGTACCCCCACCAACGTGGAGCTGATCGAGGAAACCCGGGCCCTGTGCGAGTCGATGGGCCGGCCGCTGGCCACCTTTGCCCAGACCCGCGAGATGCTGGGCATGCCAGCGTTTCGCTGACCGGCCGCGTGCCTGCCGCTGCACCCGCAGCGGCGGCAATCAGGGCGCCGACCGCTTCTTCGGCGTGAACTCGATGTGCAACTCCTTCAGGCAGCGCAGATAGAAGTTGGGCACGTGGCGCAGGTCGTTCTTGCCCGGGGCGAGGCGGAACTCCTCGATCCGGTCGAGAAAGGCCGTGAAGCCCCACCAGAGTTCGCGCCGGGCCAGCGGGGCACCGAGGCAATGGTGCACGCCGGAGCCGAACCCCAGGTGGGTGGCAGCATTCTTGCGCTCGAGGTCGATCTTGTCGGGCTCGGGGAAATGCGCCGGGTCGCGGTTTGCGGCCGCGTAACGCACATTGATCACCGTGCCCTTCGGGATCGTGACGCCGTGCAAAGTGACATCGCGGGTCGTGAAGCGCTGCAGGCCTTGCACCGGCCCCTCCAGGCGCACCACCTCCTCGATGAAGGTGCGGAGGTAGCGCTCCGGATCGGACTTGAGCAGCGCGAAGCAGTCCGGGTTCTGCGCCAGCAGCATGATGCCGGCCGACAGTGCATTGGTGGTCGTCTCGGAACCACCCACGAAGGTGTCGGCCGTCATCTCCGCATGGAGTTCGTTGTCGTTGAGCTTGCGGCCCCATTCGGGAATCTCGCGGTTGACCAGCTCCGACAGCAGCGTGTCGTCGGGTTCGCGGCGCAGCTTCTCGAAGATTGGCTGGAAGTAGTGCTGCTGCTCGATCTCCATCTCGGCCGACCAGATCGCCTCGGCGTCGGTCTGCATCAGTCCCAGGCGCTTGACCCAGGCGTCCGTCCAGGCCTTGATGCGCCAGATGTCCTTCTCTGGAGCACCCATCTGCTTGCCGATGATGATCAGCGGCATGGGCACCGCGAACTGGCGCACCCAGTCGCAATGCCCGTCGTCGATGAAGGCGTCCACCAGCTGGTAGGACAGGTCGCGCACGTACGGGTCCATCAGCTTGATGCGGCTGGCGCGGAAGGTGTGGTCGAACAGCGCGCGCATCTGCTTGTGTTCAGGATCGTCGCGGCCCGACAGCGTGGGCGCCGGCAGCCAGCCTTTCTCGCGGAACAGCCGGGCGATCATCTGCACCCGCTCGGGCGGGATGTGATCCGGACCGCGCGGGCGCAGGTTGGAGAAGGTGGCCGGGTCCTTGAGCACCTCGCGCAGGTCTTCGTAACGGGTCAACACGTAGAAGCCGGTGAGCTTGTCGCGGTAGACCGGGGCTTCCTCCCTCAGGGTCTTGTAGGCCGGGTAAGGGCACTCCTGGATCTCGACGTTCATCAGGTCCACGTCGTCCACGCCTTGCGGCACCACCGGGCATTCCATGCGGTTGATCACGCTCATTCCAGATGTCTCCTTGGGTTGTCAGGAGGAATGCTAACGCGTGTGGTGCGGCGGTTCAATGGCGAGGGAATCGCAGGCCATGCACAAGGCCGGCAAGTGGGACTGACCGGGCCTGCCCCCGGACCCCGTGCCTTCAGCTGCGCCGTGCGCGCACCGTTGCGCTCAACAGCATCACACCGCCCAGCATGAGCGCCCAGGTCCCGGGCTCGGGGACGGGGGTAGTCATCACGGTCAGCAGCGGCCGGTCTGCCACGGTATCGAATTCAGCGCTGTAAAAGTCGATGCCGTTGGTGCCATTGGGCATGAAGGGAAGCAACGCCCAACCGTGGCCTGCCGCCAGGCCGCTGTACATGCGTTGCACGGCGCCGGTCACGTCCACCACCAGCAGGCCTTCTTCGATGTTGGCGCCACTGTCGTCTGCGCCAACGGTTGCAAAGGGCAGCATGGCGGCCTCGATGCCGTCGTCCTGCACGCCGCCGAATGCGCTGTCCCAGGTCACGGTCGCGAAGTTCAAAGGCTGCAGGATTTCGTGAAAGCGGATGCCGCTGCCGGCACTGGTGATGTTCAACGACAGCGTGGCGCCCGTGATGACCTGACCGGTCGGGATCTGGCCTGCGCCCATCCCGAACAGGGCGTCGAAGCGCAACAGCGCCTGGGTGGGCAAACCGCCGTCTGATGCGTCGACACCGATCTCTGATTCAGCGCCATGGGCAAATCCGGCGTCGCTGGCACGCAGCTGCGTGTCAGCAGCGCCGCTGTAGCCGTTCAGGCCCTGCTGGAACGTGTACGTGGTGGCTTTGGCCGGAGCAGCCAGCAATGCAAGCGTGGCTGCGACAACTGACAAGGTGTGGTAAGCGTTGGGCATGGTCGTCCTTCAAAAAAGATGTACATGGTTGCGTGGGAATGACACCGTGGTGCAGCGCTCTCGCACCAGGCGGCCAACCAGACTTTGAAGCCGCTCCATGACCCGGCCGTGACCATCGGGGATCGATGCAGGACGTGTGAATGTCACGGCTGTGTCATCCACATCGCCAACGCGAGCAGCATCCGCAGGCGCAGTAGCGGCCCCTGGGCCGTCCAACGCTCCGATCCGCCAGCTATCCCGGGCTCGCCGCGCGCTGGCGCCGCAGCGCGCGCACGCGGTCCAGCCCACGCATCGCGGCCCACACCGCATGGGTCGATAACCAGACGGCAAAGAAGCTGAACAACACGTCGCTCAGGTAATGCCCTCCCTGTGCAACGCGGCCGAGCCCAATCACGCCGCCCGCGACCAGCGCGACGACCATCCAGCGCCGGCGCAGCGCTGGCGTCGCCAGCAGGCCGAAGCCGAGCAGGTAGAAGCCGCTCGACGCGTGCCCGCTGACAAAGGAACAGTTGAACTTGCACTGGCCGCCAGGATGCAACACCGGTTGAAAGGGATGGGCGCCATTGAAGACGACGGTATCCCGTGGCCGCTGGCGACCCCAGTGGTCCTTGAGCCCGACATCGATCAGCAGTCCTTGCCCGAACACCGCGGACCCCAGAAGCAGCGCCGCCGTGCGGCGGTACATGCGCGGGAGCCAGGCGGGCCGCACCAGGCCAGCCAACCAGGTAAGCGTCACCGCCAGCAGCAGTAGCCGGCCGGCCCAGGGAACGCCACGGTACAGCGCAACCACGCTGTCCAGCCGCTCTCCGATCCAGCCGCCGTCGGGGCTCCAGAACAGGCGACTGAACCAGATATCAAGTTCCGGGTACAGGCCAAAGATGACGACGCAAGCTACCAGCAGGAGGCTCACCGCCCTTCCGGGCCGCGCAAGCCATCGCCTCAGCCGCACCGGCGCAGGCGCTGCATCCGTCATGACGCCGCCCCCGCGGGTCGCCAACCGCTGCAAGCCCACAGGCCGAGCGTCAGTTGACGCTTCGGGCCCAGCGCCACCTGGGCACTGCCAGCCTGCTCCAAGCGATTGCATGCCAGCACCGGGCGGGCCGTGCCAGGCACCAGAACCAGCACGTCGTTTGCCAGGACGGTGGGCTCTGCCGCGGCCCACAGCTCGAACTGGTCGTTCGGTGGGCCCGCATGCGGCGCCATCGCCAGCCGCAGCCCCTGCGCACGCCACGCGTACGATGCGTGCGCACGCAGCCCTCGACCTTCCGCCAGCAACGGCCAGCCTGGGTGTGCAGCCAGCGCCGGCGTGAGCGCTGCGAAGGCGCTGTCCCAGCCGCGCATGCGCACGAAGAAATCGGCGCGCTCGGGCAGCGGCCGGTTGATCACCTGTGCCAGGTCGCGGGCATGTACCACCGCAGCGACGAGCAGAAGATTGCTTGCCAGCAGCACCAGCGTCCAGCGCTGCCGCAGCCCAGCCAGCAGATGCGCCAGCAGCAGCGAGGCACCGATGAAGGCCGGCGCCGCCCAGTTCATGTTGGCCCGTGTCTGCCAGGCCTGTACGCTGGCCAGGGCCAGCAAGGGCAGCATCAGCGCCAGCGCGAAGCGCAACCGCGGGTCGGTGGGCAGTCTGGCGACCCAGCCCGGCCGCAACAGCAGCAGTGTGGCCAAGGGGCCGAGCATCAGCGTCTGGCTGGCGAGAAACTCGGCCAGCGCTGGCCAGCCGCCGGGCGAACTGGCCCCGACGGTGATCTCGGCCGTATGGCGCAGCGTAGGGGCGCCATAGATGACATTCCAGACCAGGTGCGGCGAGAGGCAGACCGCCGCCAGCGCCGCAGCCAGTAGCGCCCCGCCCACCATACCAGGCGCAGTGCGGCGCCACCACAGCAGCGGCAGCGCGCTCAGCACGAAGGCTGCCATCGAATACTTGGACAACATCCCGACGCCGAAGCTCAGGCCTACCCCGGCCCAGGCGGCCCATGCACCGGCGGGACCGCCATGCAACGCCCGCCAAAGTGCCCAGGCGGCCAGTGTCCAACACAACAGGAGCGGCGCGTCTGTCGATGCTGCCAGCCCCAGCAGGCCGGCCATCGGCGCGCAAATGAAGATGAACGCCGCCAAGGCGCCGGTACGCTCATCGAAGACTTCGGACCCCAGCCGGTACAGCGCCCAGGCGCTGGCCGGGTAGAGCAGCATGGTCAGGGCCTTGACGCCCAGCACCGAGTCGCCCCACAGCGCGGTGCTGGCCCCGATGAGCCAGGCGATCACCGGCGGCTTGGTGAAGTAGCCCCAGGCCGGTTCGCGCGACCAGGTCCAGTAATAGGCCTCATCGACGAACAGCGTGATGCCGGCGTGCTGCACCGCCGCCATGCGGTAGAACGTCAGCGCCAGAGCCACGGCCAGCACCGTCGCACCCCAGCCCGGACGCCACCCGGCAGCACCGGCCGGCAACCCGTCAGCCAGCAACATGCCAGGCGTCGTCATCGGCGGCGGCGGCGGCAGGCTTGCGCAACGCATAGGAAGTGTGCGCGCCGTCACGTCCATGGTAGATGCGCACCAGCAACTCGGCCAGTATGCCGGTGGTCAGGAACTGCAGGCCGCCCAGCACGCAGAAGAAGCCCAGCGCAAGCAGCGGACGGCCGCCGATGGCCTCTCCCAGAGCAAGCTTCAGAAAGGCCAGCCACCCCAGTATGGCCGCACCCAGGGCACCGACTGCCAGGCCAATGCCCCCAAAGAAATGTCCGGGCCGGCTGCTGTAGTGCAGGAAGAAGTGAACTGCCAGCAGATCGATGATGACCCGGAACGTGCGCGACAGACCGTACTTCGACTGGCCGGAAGTGCGTGCACGGTGATTCACGTCGACCTCCGCCATGCGTTCAGGCGCGGTCACCATGGCCAGCCAGGCGGGAATGAAGCGATGCATCTCGCCGTAAAGCCGCACTTCGTGCAGCACGCTGGCGCGGTAGGCTTTCAGGCTGCAGCCAAAGTCACGGAAGGGCAGCTTCGTCAGCCGTCCGATCAGGCCATTGGCCAGGCGCGAAGGCAGCCGGCGCAGCCAGAAGCCGTCTTGCCGGCGGCGGCGGCGGCCGGCGACGAGATCCAGGTCATCGCAGAGCAGCCGCGCCACCAGGGCCGGAATGTCGCGCGGGTCGTTCTGGAGGTCGCCGTCCAGCATCACGATGACATCACCGCGCGCGGCGTCGATGCCGGCCTGTGTCGCCGCAGTCTGGCGAAAGTTTCGACGCAGGCACAACACGCGGACATGCGGGCCGAGCGCGCGGGCACGGTGCTCCAGTGCCAGGCCCGTGCCGTCGCTGCTTCCGTCGTCCACGACTACCAGTTCCCATGGCCAGGGGTAGTGCGCGAGCGCGGCATGCAGGTCGTCCAGCATGGGCTCGACGTTGGCACGTTCGTTGTACATGGGTACCACGATCGACAGGCGGTGCGCGGGAACACTGCCGGGCGCAGGCGCCGGAGAGGACGGTGCTTCCGGCCCTGCCAGTTCCAGCGCGGCGCGGGAGCTGGCAATCACTGGTCGCGCCCCGGCCCGAACGCCAGGCCCCTCAGCGCCGGCGCCGGCAGTCCGCCCCAGCCGATCCAGGCCACTGCAGCCGCTCCGACCGTGGTAACCCAGATCGTGGCGTGTGCCAACAGTGCCGCAGCCAACACGGCTGGCGCGGCTGCGCCCCCGGGTGGCCAGACCGCACCCAGAAACACACCGGCCTCATAGGTGCCCAACCCGGCCGGCGCCTGCAACGGCCACAACGCACTGAGCTCGCCCGCAAGTCCGCCACGCAGTGCAGCGTCAGCTGGCAGCCCCCCTGCCGCCGCCAGCAGCGCGCCCACAGCCGCCAGCTTGACCAACCAGCTCGCGATGCAGTAGACCCAGCCCGAGACGGCGTGCTGGCCACCGGCCACCAGGGCCTGTACCACCTGACGCAACCGAGAGTCGCCCGCTCCCGCCGAGGCATGGCGTCCAGCCCGGCGCAACCGCCACAACGAAAATGTCACCAGGATCGCCAGCGTCGCCATGGCGAGCAGGCGCAAAGCCAACGGCCAGGGCGGCAGCAGCAGCAGGCCCAACAGCGCGAGCACCACCAGATCCTGTCCGCGCATGCGCAGCAGGCTGGCCACGGCATGCATCCGGCCCATTCCCGTATGCCGGTGCACGAGCCAGGGATAGGCCAGCTCGCCACCGCGCAGCGGCACCAGATTCACGGCCGCGCTGTGGAGCAGCCCGATGCGCAAGCATGCCCCTGGCGCCACCGCGCCATGGGCCGACAGCTCGGCGTAGATGCGCGCGCCACGAAAACCGTGGCTGAGCAGAAGCAAAAGCGGCGCCAATACCCACAACCAGAGCGGCAAGGGCCGGGTCGCTGCAGGCGAACTGAGGAGGCCGCTGTACCACAGCAAGGCCATGAGCAGCCCGATACCGAACAGAACCCCGAGAATTTGGCGCAGAGACAGAGTCAGACTCGGACGAAACGACATCCCGGGATTAGAACATCATTGCAGGACAGGAAGATAGCGCTGCCGGGACTGCGGCGCTGCCGGCTTTGCCTGGCTAGACACCAGCCTGGCTGGACAAGTGGCCCGTCGGCATGGCAACCCGCCGCCGGCGTGCCAGGCCCACCACGATCACCAGCCCTGCACTCATCAGCCAGGCGGCTGGCGGCACAGGAACCGCGGACACCGAGGAGACCACAAAACGGCCGCCATCGGACTCACCAGCGATCAAGGCGAGGTCGCTGAAGACATTCACCGTGATGGGATCGGGCCCGAAGAAGGACGTGTCGGCCACCAGCCAGCCGAAAGCCTCACCGGACTCGGGGATGAACCCATTGATGAAGCGCAGGTTCAGCACGCTGTTCGCGATGTTGGCGTGGCCCCGCACCACCAGCTGGTCGTACTCCAGCCCGGCGACGCGACCGCCGATCTCGATGTCGAAGATCGTGCCATCGGCATCGAGGTTGCCATCGAGGGTCAGGATGCCGGGCGAACTTCCCGGCCGGATCGTGACACCCCCCGTCGCAATCGCGGAAGAAAAACCCAGGTCGTGGGTGATGGTGCCGGTACCACCCAGCGCGCCATCGACGAACGCCACCTGGCTGCCATGCAGATGCCCGTTGACGGTCGTGTCGCCAGCCGTTTGCCGGAAGGTTCCCACCCGCAGTTCGCCGTCCTGGTCGATCACCAACTCGGGCGTCCCGTTCAGCCCGGGGACTCCCTGCTGGTCCTGCTGGAACGCGTCGGCCACGACCCGCACAGGAATTCCGTTGAGGGGGTCGACGATGCCGGGGACCCGCACGCGCCCGGAGTTGCTGAAAAGCCCTACCGCGTTGACATCCGTGACAAGAGAGGCCACCGTGGCAAGGGGGTCCGCCGGCAGGACCGGCTGGAAAACGAACTCGGCCCCGCGCGTGTTGCGGACGTCGATCACGCAGAAGCTGCTGTCAAAAGAGGACAGGACGCAGGGCCCGGTGGTGTGGCCCTGGGTCCCCAGGATGGCCCCTTGGAATAGGCTTTCGTTGATCAACTGGCCGCGCATGGGCACTCCGGTGGCCGAGGACTCTGCACCGATGGCCACCACTGAAGCGAAGGCGTCGGTCACCAGTGTGCCCGTGTTCTGCAAGGTCGCACCCGGCCGGATGTCGATGCGGCTCTGAAGCCCCTCGGCGCGAAAATTGGCCTTCTGCCGCCACTCGCCAGCAACGAATCCGAGGACATCGGGTCTGGGGGCCAGATCGATCCGGCTCGGCTGCCCGATCTGCCCCAAGTACAGGCTGCCAGTTTCGGTGGTGACGATGCCGGTGAAGGTGTGCCCGCCTGCGAGAATGATGCCGTACTGGGTCTGGTTCTGGCCCAGGCCGTCCGCATACAGGTTGGCAAAGTTGTGCAAACCACCCTGCCCGAGGTACAGGGTCCCGGACCAGGTCTCGAATTTCCCACCGTCCTGGATGACCGGCATGTCGAAGAAGCTGACGCCGGTGCCGACCGCCTTGATCACGGAGCCGCCCAGGTTCACGAATGCGACGTTGGCTGCAGGCGAAGTTCGGCGCATTCCCAGATCGTTCTGGATCCAGTAGGTGGAAAAGACGTCGTTCACGAATTGGGCCCCACCGCCCAGGGTGAGCACGCCGTTGCCGGTCTGGAAGAACTGCCCCTTGTTGATCGCGTTCAGTGGCGTCAGGCTCTCCGCGCCGCTGGCGGTGATGGTCATGGCCTCGGTCGGAAACGCCGAACCGAAGGTCCCGCCCGACACCAGGGTATTGCCATAGAACTCCAGCCGGGCCGGGGGACCGGCGGCCGTGATCAGGCCATTGACGAGCGTCGAATCGGTGGCTGTGGACGGAGCCTGCGGGCTGTCCCGGAAGATGATCGTCCCGCCCTGCATGTGCAGGGCACCGAGGTTGGCCGACCCGTTCTGGTCGATCACCTGGCCCGGGGACACCACGGTCTGGCCGGCAGCGGGCGACAACGCCGAGGCGCCCCACAGGGCCACTGCGACGGCCGCGGCCAAGGTATGGCGGAGGTGGGCACGCCGCTGCTGTGGTGCAGCCAACAGAGGGGAAGGGGGGACCATGGGAGTTACCTTTCGTGCAAGCCAAACCCCAGACACAGGGAAACGGGCGCGACACCTGCGCTTTGTTCACGCCGCAGGCATGATAGCCCGAGTCGCTACCTGGCCCCAATAGCCCGTTCAGCCCATTCCCGGCGCGCCATGAGGATTCGGGACCGCGACCTGCAAGCTGTGGACCCGCTTTGATTGATGACCGCGCGGAGCGGCGCGCAAAAACGCAGCGATGCCACCCATGCCACTGACGTATCCATTACGCTCATGCCATGTTCGCCCTCTTCGAAAAACTCGTCGACCCCTATCCCGACGCGCTCCCCGCAATCCCCCCCAAGGGGTTCCTGCCCTTCGTGTGGGCCGGCTCCACCGGCCTGCGCCGCTACATCGCGGCCATGACCTTCTTCACGGCGGCCATCGGCATCTTCGAAGCCCTGCTGTTCGCCATGCTCGGGCGCATCGTCGACTGGCTCGGCCCGCTGCAGCCGGCGCGCCTGTGGGCCGAACACGGCAGCACGCTGCTGCTGCTGGCGGTGGTGCTGCTGGGCAGTACGCTGCTGATGGCGCTGCAGTCGATGTACAAGCACCAGGCGCTGGCGGGCAACTTTCCGATGCTGCTGCGCTGGAACTTCCACCGCCTGATGCTGCAGCAGAGCATGCACTTCTACCAGGACGAGTTTGCCGGCCGGGTGGCGACCAAGGTGATGCAGACTGCGTTGGCGGTGCGCGATGTCTGGATGATCGTGGGCGACATCCTGGTGTTCGTGCTGATCTACTTCGTGACCATGGTGGCGGTGGTGGGCGGCTTCGACCGCTGGCTGTTGCTGCCCTTCGTGGGCTGGGTGCTGCTCTACATCATCACCTTGCGCTTCTTCGTGCCGCGCCTGTCGCGCAGTGCGCGGGCACAGGCCGATGCCCGTTCGCTGATGACCGGGCGCATCACCGATGCCTACACCAACATCGCAACCGTCAAGCTGTTCTCGCATGCCGGGCGCGAGGCCGGGTATGCGCGTTCGGCCATGCAGGAGTTTCTGCTGACCGTGCACGCGCAGATGCGGCTGGTGTCCGGCTTCGAGGTGGTCAACCACCTGCTGGGCATCCTGCTGATCCTGGCCACGGCCGGTGTGACGCTGGGCTTGTGGATGCAGGGCCAGGTGGGCGTGGGCGCGGTGGCGGCAGCCACCGCGATGGCGCTGCGCCTGAACGGCATTTCGCACTGGGTGATGTGGGAGATGGCCAGCCTGTTCGAGCATGTCGGCACGGTGCAGGACGGCATGAACACGCTGTCGCGGCCGCATGCGGTCGTCGACCGGGCCGGCGCCGTCCCGCTCAAGGTCACGCAAGGCGAGTTGCGGTTCGACAACGTGCGCTTCGCCTATGGCGCCACCGGCGCGGGCGCCTCGCAGGTCATCGACGGGCTGTCGCTGCATGTGCGGCCCGGCGAGAAGATCGGCCTGGTCGGGCGCTCCGGCGCGGGCAAGAGCACGGTGGTCAACCTGTTGCTGCGGTTCTACGACGTGGGCAGCGGCCGCATCCTGATCGACGGGCAGGACATCGCCCACGTCACCCAGGACAGCCTGCGCGCGCAGATCGGCATGGTCACGCAGGACACCTCGCTGCTGCACCGCTCGGTGCGCGACAACATCCTGTACGGGCGTCCCGATGCCAGCGATGCCGACATGCTGGCTGCCGCCCGGCGCGCCGAGGCGCATGAATTCATCCAGGGGCTGACCGACCCGGCGGGCCGGGGCGGCTACGACGCCCATGTGGGCGAGCGCGGCGTCAAGTTGTCCGGCGGCCAGCGCCAGCGCGTCGCGATCGCCCGCGTGATGCTCAAGGATGCACCCATCCTGCTGCTCGACGAAGCCACCAGTGCGCTGGACAGCGAGGTCGAGGCCGCGATCCAGGCCAGCCTCTACCGGCTGATGGAGGGCAAGACCGTGGTGGCCATCGCGCACCGCCTGTCGACGATCGCCGCCATGGACCGCCTGGTCGTGATCGACAAGGGCCGCATCGTCGAGCAGGGCGACCACCACAGCCTGCTTGCGCAGGGGGGACTGTATGCGCGCCTCTGGGAGCACCAGAGCGGGGGGTTTCTGGGGGAGGAGGCCCACGACGAGCTGCCGCCCGCTGTCACTGCCCCCGACCCGGCGTGCGCGATACCCTGAACCCCTGCGCGGTACGCTCTGCGCCGTCAAACCCAGGCCACCGGCTTGCCCGGTGCAAGGTGTGAATGCTGACGAGTGCGTGCTAACATGTCACCCGGCTTGCGCGGCACCTGCCGTGGCTTATTCCCATACCAACCTCGGAGACACACCATGCCTTCCACCATTCGTCGTCGCCACCTGCTTGCAGCCACGGCGGCCGCCTCGCTCGGCGGCTTCGCCGGCCTTGCCGGCGCCCAGGACAAGCCCAAGCTTCGCCTGTCCTCGCCCGCCTCGCCCACCGACCAGCGTGCGGTGGCCATGACCTCGGTCTTCGCGCCGGCGGTTGCCGGGTTCGCGACCTTCGAACCGCACTGGAACGCCTCGCTGTTCAAGCAGGGCACCGAGCTCGAGGCGATCTCGCGCGGCAACCTCGAGATGTCGATCGCATCGGCCCAGGAACTCGCCGAGTTCTTTCCCGAGTTCTCGATCTTCTCCGCCGGCTACCTGCACCGCGACGCAGAGCACCAGAAGAAGGTGTTTGCCGCCGATCTGTTCAAGCCCTTCAAGCAGATGACCGAGGACAAGCTCGGCGTGAAGCTGCTGTCGGTGATGTACCTGGGCCGTCGCCAGCTCAACCTGCGCACCGACAAGCGGATCAACACCCCCGAGGACCTGGCCGGCGTCAAGCTGCGCATGCCGGGCGCCGATGCCTGGATGTTCCTGGGCCGCGCGCTGGGCGCGAACCCCACGCCGGTGGCCTTCACCGAGATCTACACCGCTCTGCAGACTGGCGCGGTGGACGGCCAGGACAACCCCCTGCCGACGGTGCGCGATGCCAAGTTCTTCGAGGTGACCAAGCAGGTCGTGCTGACCAGCCACCTGGTCGACCTGAACTACCTGACGATCAGCAAGAAGGTGTTCGACCGCCTGACCCCGCAGCAGCAGGCCGCCTTGCAGAAGGCCGCTGACGACGCCTCCGAGTCTGGCCGGCAGAAGCAGCTGGCCCTGGAGCGCGAGCTGGAGCAGTTCCTCAGGGACAAGGGCCTGCAGGTTTACACACCCAACGTCGACGCCTTCCGCCGCCGGGTGCAGAAGGCCTACCTGGAGTCGGACTTCTCCAAGAAGTGGCCCGCGGGCCTGGTCGACAAGATCAACGCCCTCTGACCCCGGCCCCGCCTGCACTGCTGGTCCCGATGAATCCCCGAATCGCCTGGCTGAAGGCCCGGGCCGAGGACGTGTCGGCGGCGCTGATCGCCGCCATGTTCCTCACCTTCATTCTGCAGATCGTCTCGCGCTACATCTTCAACCGTCCGATCGAATGGACCCAGGAGGTAACGCTGACGACCTGGCTGTGGGCGGTTTTCTGGGGTTCGTCCTTCTGCATGCGCAACAACGACCATGTGCGCTTCGACATGCTGTATTACGCGGTCGGGCACCGCATGCGGAGGGTGTTCGCGCTCATCTCCGCACTGGTGATCGTGGTCGCCTTCGTCGCCGCACTGCCGCGCACCTGGGACTTCGTAAGTTTCCTGTTCATCAAGAAGAGCGCCACGCTGCGCTGGCCGCTGGGCTATGTGTTCATGATCTACATCGTGTTCATGCTGGCGACCATCGCCCTGTACGCCGATCGCATCCGGCGCCTGATCCTGGACAAGGAAGAGATCGACCGCGTCGAGCACGCGGGGATCTGACACTGCCGCAGCCCCCGACGCCACCCCGGCCACCCGCACCCTGACCGGAGAACGATCCGTGAGCATTGCCTTCACCCTGTGCCTGTTGACACTGTTCCTGCTGGCCGCGATCGGCATGCCGATCGCGCATGCGACGATCGTCGGCTCCATCGTCTACCTGGCCGTCAAGGGGCAGGACCTGGGCATCGCCGGCGAGCAGATCATCTACGGCGTCTATGACAGCTTCGTGCTGCTGGCGGTGCCGCTGTTCATCGTCGCGGCCAACTTCATGAACGCCGGTTCGATCAGCGAACGGCTGATGCGCTTCTGCGTCGCGCTGGTCGGCCGCTTCAAGGGCGGGCTGGGCTATGTCAACGTGCTCTCCAGCCTGATCTTCTCCGGCATGTCGGGCTCGGCGGTGGCCGACGCCGCCGGCATCGGCAAGGTCGACATCGACCTGATGATCAAGAGCGGCCAGTACACCCGCGGTTATGCCGCGGCACTGACCGCCGCCACCGCGACGATCGGCCCGATCATCCCGCCCTCGATTCCGATGGTGCTGTACGCGCTGGTGTCGGACACCTCGATCGGTTACCTGTTCCTGGGCGGCGTGGTGCCGGGCCTGCTGATCGCGCTGTCCCTGATGGTGATGAACTACATCATCTCGCGCCGGCGCGGCTTCCATGCCGACGAGGTGGTCCCCCTGCGCGAGATCCCCAGCCTGACAGTGCGCGCCTTCCCGGCACTGATGATGCCGGTGGTTCTGCTCTGGGGCATCTACAACGGCGCGACCACCGCCACCGAGGCGGCGGCGGTGGCTGCGGCCTACGCGCTGCTGGTGTCGGCGTTCCTGTACCGCTCGATCTCCTGGCGAGACATGCGCCGCGTGCTGATCGACAGCGGCAAGTCGGCGGCATCGGTCGGGCTGGTGATCGGTGGTGCGCTGATCCTGAACTATGTCGTGGCGGCCGAACAGATCCCCGCCGCGATCGCGTCCGCGATCCAGGGCGTCGATGTCGCGCCGCTGGTTTTCATGCTCGGCGTCAACCTGCTGCTGCTCTTGCTGGGCTGCGTGCTGGATGCGACCACCATCATCCTGGTCATCCTGCCGCTGTTCATACCGACCCTCATCGCGCTGGGCATCGACCCGGTGTACTTCGGCGTGGTGGCGGTGGTCAACTGCATGATCGGGCTGATCACGCCGCCCTATGGCATCCTGCTGTTCGTGATCAACGGCACCACCGGAATCCCGCTGGGGGAGATCATCCGGGAGATCCTGCCGTTTCTGGCGGCCCTGCTGATCTCGCTGCTGGTGATGATCCTGTTTCCGGACCTGATCCTCTGGCTGCCGCGCATGTTCGGTTACGGCACCTGAGTCGGCCCGGGCGCCTCGGCGCGCGCCTGCGGGCAGTCTGCCCGCGCAGCGCGCGCGTCACGCCGGTGCTGACTGCAGTTTCCTGATCGCCGCCCGCTTTGCCAGCTCGATCCTGGCAATGGCCCGCCGGTGCACCTCGTCCGGACCGTCCACCAGTCGCACGGTGCGCTGGTGGGCATAGGCCTCTGCCAGCCAGAAATCCTGGCTGACGCCACCGCCGCCATGCGCCTGTATCGCCCAGTCGACGACCTTGCAGGACATGTTGGGCGCGACCACCTTGATCATCGCGATGTCGGCCGCCGCCACCTTGTTGCCCACGGTGTCCATCCGGTGCGCGGCGTTGAGCGTGAGCAGCCGGGCCTGGTCGATCATGCAGCGCGACTCGGCGATGCGTTCATGCCACACCGACTGCTCGGACAGCGCCTTGCCGAACGCGACGCGGGTCTGCAGGCGGTCGACCATCATCTCCAGCGCGCGCTCGGCCGCCCCGATGGAGCGCATGCAGTGGTGGATGCGCCCGGGGCCCAGGCGACCCTGTGCGATCTCGAAACCGCGGCCCTCGCCCAGCAGGATGTTGGCCACCGGTACCCGCACGTTGTCGAGCACCACCTCCATGTGGCCATGCGGCGCGTCGTCGTAGCCGAACACCGACAGCGGGCGCAATACCGTCACGCCAGGCGTGTCCCGGGGCACCAGCACCATCGACTGCTGCGCATGGCGCGGGCCTTCCGGGTCGGTCTTGCCCATCACGATGAAGATCGCGCAGCGCGGATTGCCCGCGCCCGACGAGAACCACTTGCGCCCGTTGATCACATAGTGGTCGCCGTCGCGGGTGATGCTGCACTGGATGTTGGTGGCGTCGGACGATGCCACCGCCGGTTCGGTCATCAGGAAGGCGGAACGGATCTTGCCATCCAGCAGCGGCTCCAGCCATTGTTCCTTCTGGGCGTCGGTGGCGTAGCGCTCCAGGGTTTCCATGTTGCCGGTATCGGGCGCCGAACAGTTGAACACCTCGCCCGACCACGACACCCGGCCCATCACCTCGCACAGCGGCGCGTAATCGAGGTTGGAGATGCCGCCCTGCCCCTTGTACGGGTGCGGCAGGAACATGTTCCAAAGGCCGGCCGCACGCGCCTTGACCTTGAGTTCGTCGACCAGCGCCATCGGCTGCCAGGGGTTGCCGGCGCGGCGCATCGCGTCCAGGTCGGCATGGAAGCGGGCTTCGTTCGGGGTGATGTGGTGCGCGAAGAATGTGTTCAGGCGCTCCAGCAGCTCCTGGGTCTTGGGGGAATAGGTGCCGATCATCGGGGTGCCTCGTTCATGGTGGGATAACTCCATTGCATCACCAAGCGCCCCCGGCGAACGTCACTTTGGCGACCGGAATCAGCCCGATGCCTGCATCTGCCACCTCGCCCTGTTCACGCTGCCCATCAGGCTGTGGGCAAATCCCCCATCCACCAGCAGGTCGATGCCGGTCACATCGCCCGCATCCGGGCCGACCGGGAAGTGGAGCGGCTGGTGCAGCGCGCCAACATCGCGCTCACCCGGTCGGGCGAGCGGGCCAAGGTGAACGAGATGGTCGAACGGGTTGCCGCCCTGCGCGGGCAGGCCACCGTGTAAGCCGGGAACATCCCGCTGCTGGGCGGCGCCACGCCGTGCACGCTGCTGCGCCGCGCAGCGCTGTCGGTATGCTTGGAGCATGCGGCGGGACCCCCGGCGCAGGCACTCGCAGCGCCCGGCGCGGCACAATAGGCGCATGCTTTCCAGCGCACCCTCCACGCCCGTGCTGGCCATCACCCACGGTGTGGCCACCCTCACGCTGAACCGGCCGGAGCACCGCAACCGGCTCGAAGACGCAGACCTGCATGCCCTGTTGCAGGCCTTCGCACAGGTCGAAGCCGACCCGGCCGTGCGGGTGCTGGTGCTCACCGCCAACACCCGGGGGCAGCCCCGGCCGGTGTTCAGTGCCGGCTACCACATTGGCGGGTTTGATGGCGCGGCCCACGACCCTCAACTGTTCGAGAAGATCCCGGACGCACTGGCAGCGCTGCGGCCGGTGACGATCTGCGCGCTCAACGGGAGCGTGTACGGCGGAGCCACCGACCTGGTGCTGGCCTGCGACCTGCGCATCGGTCTGGCCGGTACCGAGCTGCGCATGCCGGCGACGGCGCTCGGCCTGCACTACTACCCCAGCGGACTGCAGCGCTTCGTGGCCCGGCTGGGCATCAATGGCGCCAAGCGCGCTTTCCTGACCGCACGACCGTTCAGCGCGCAGCGCCTGCTGCACATGGACTGCCTGGAGGCGCTGGCCAGCAGCCCTGAAGGCTTCGCGCAGGCGCTGGCCGAACTGGTCGACGATGTCGCACGGCTGGCACCGCTGGCGGTGCAGGCCACCAAGCAGTCGCTGGATGAGATCTCCACCGGCCGCGCCAGCCTGGCGGCACTGCGTGCCCGCGAGGCGCTGACGGCTGCCAGTGCGGATTTCGCCGAAGGCCGGGCGGCCTTCCTGGAGAAGCGCGCGCCCCGGTTCACAGGCCGCTGAGGGTGCGCCCGCCTGCGGATGCGGCGGGTCCGGGCAAGGCCCGGCGCGTCAGCCCGCCTGCTTGACCGCCGGTTTGCGCGGCCGGCGGCTGCGCGGCTTTGGAGCGCCGGCACCCTGGTCCATCCCGAAGGGTGGGTCGGCGGGCTGTTCGTCCTGTTCCCGGGGCGGTGGCTCGATGGCCGCAGGTTCAGAAGAAGGCTGTTCGGCCGAGTCCGTCGATTGTGGCTGTGTCGCGCGTCGCCCGCCCCGGCTGCGCCGACGCGGCTCGCGCCGAGGCTCCTGCGCGTCGTCGGCCTGCAAGACTTCCCGGGATTGCGGGTCAGGTGGCTGCAGCGCTGGCTGGACCGCCATGTCGATGCGCTCGACGCGCTCCGGCCGTGCTGGCGTGCTGCCACCCTGGCGGTAGACATAGGCCCCCGACTTCTCGTCGCGACCGAACTCCAACAGACCGCGCGCCTGGGCCTCTTCCAGCAGGTTGCCGAAGGCCCGGAAGCCATACCAGGTCTCGTTGAAGTCGGGCTTGCGCCGCTTGATCGCCTCCTTGAGCACCGAGGCCCAGATCTTGCCGCTGTCGCCGCGTTCGGACACCAGCGCGTCGAAGGTCTCCACGGCCATCTCGATGGCCTGGCTGCGACGCATGTCCATCTCTTCGCGGCGCTGACGCTCTTCCTCCACCGAGCGGCGCGGGGCCGGCTGCTGGGGCTGCCCCTGCGCCGGGTGCTGGCGCCGGGAAGACGCGCGCTGGCTCTCACGCACAAGGTCGTCATAGAAGATGAACTCGTCGCAATTGGCCACCAGCAGGTCGGAGGTGGACTGCTTGACGCCGACACCGATCACCTGCTTGGCGTTTTCACGGAGCTTGGAGACCAGGGGCGAGAAGTCCGAATCGCCACTGATGATGACGAAGGTGTTGACATGGGCCTTGGTGTAGCAGAGATCGAGCGCGTCGACCACCATGCGGATGTCGGCAGAGTTCTTGCCCGACTGGCGCACATGCGGAATTTCGATCAGCTCGAAGTTGGCTTCGTGCATGGTGGCCTTGAAACCCTTGTAGCGCTCCCAGTCGCAATAGGCCTTCTTGACCACGATGCTCCCCTTGAGCAGCAGACGCTCCAGGATCGGCTTGATGTCGAACTTGTCGTACTGGGCGTCGCGCACGCCCAGGGCCACATTCTCGAAATCGCAGAACAGCGCCATGCTGATGTTGTCGTTGGACGATGCCATGGGTTCTCCTTGATGGTGGCGACTTCGATCATCACACGGAACCCCTGGGCCGGCGAACGGGCCACCAGCCGCGCATCGCGCCCAGAGTGTCAGCGTCCCGACAATAAATCATTCTGAAGAATTGATTATCATTTTTATCAAAATGATAATAGAATCAAGGTAAATGATAAATTCAAAGCCATTCCACGCAAGGCATCCCATGATTGAAAGCCCCGCGCCGAGCGCGACACCCGCCGCCACCAGTTCCCCGGCACCCCTGACGGTGGCCCGCGAATTCCTGACCTTCCGGCTCGGCGCCGTAGCGTACGGGGTCGACATCCTCAAGGTACAGCAAATCCGCGCCTATGAAACGCCCACGCGCATCGCCGGCGCACCGGCATTCATGCGGGGGATGCTCAAGCTGCGCGGCGTGATCGTGCCGATCGTCGACCTGCGCTGCAAGTTCGGGCTGACCCGGGTGAGGTTCGATCACCTGACAGCCACTGTCATCCTCAGCGTGGCCGACCGCGTGGTCGGTGCGGTGGTGGACTCGGTCAGCGATGTGGTGGAACTGGCCGACGACCAGATCAGGCCGTTGCCCGTATTCAATGCCCACGCCGGCGCCAACTTCATCACCGGCATCGGCGCCCCCGGCCGCAACGACCAGGATGACATGCTGGTGCTGCTCGATATCGAACAGGTGATGGCCAGTGTGGACATGGGCCTGGTCCCCCGGACGCTGCAGTGGCCTGCGCCGCCCCCTTGACTGGTACACACCCGCATCGGATACCGACAAGAAAAACCTCAAAGTCTCCGCCCGCCTGACGCTCCTGATCGGCGTCCTTTCGCTGCTTCTGGCCAGCATAGGCCTGCTGGGCCTGTATGGAATCAGCCAGTCCAATGCCGCCCTGAAGACAGTCCAGAAAGACCGGACCGTCGCGCTGGGCCCACTGGGGCAGATCGACATGCTGACCCTTGCCAGCAGGCTGGCACTGAACGTAGCCATGGACGAGCCGGCAAGCGAGGCGCCGTCGCAGCGCGCTGCCTAGATCGACGGCAACCTGGCCAAGGTCGCCAAACTGTAGGCCGCCTGCATGGCGACCAAGCTGACACCCGAGGAATACGGCATCGACATCCTGCGGGTACAGGCAATCCGGTGGCACGATAAACCTACACGCATCGCCAACGCTCCACCCATCGTGAAACGCGTCGTCAATCTGCGCGGGGTGATCGTGCCGATCATCGACATGCGTCTCGAGTTCAACCTCGCGAACGTCCGTTACCGCGCGTATGCCGTGGTGATCGTGCTCAACATCGGCAGCCGCGTGGTGGGCATGGTGGTGGACGCCGTCAGTGACGTGGTCACGCTGACACCGGAGCAGCTGCGTGCGGTGCCCGAATTCAACTAGACCATCGCCAGCGACAACATCCTGGCCATCGGCGCCATCGAAGACCGCATGCTGATCCTGGTGGATATCGAGAGGCTCATGACCAGCGCCGAGATGGGCCTGGTCGAGCCAGCTGCGCACTGATCCCGCCGAGGACGGCGACCCAGTCCGCACCAGCTTCTGACCTGATCGGGACACCTGCCATGAACCCACCGGCCATCCATTACACACGCACCAGCCGCCAGAATCGCGGCGCAGGATTCGGCGATTTTTTTCGCTACCGTGGCTGGCTGTCGCGGGGGTGCGCCTGTTCCGGTCCATCGGTTTCAAGGCCAAGGCTCTGTGGATAGGTGCTGGCGCAGGAGACCATTTTCGGCATGGCATTCGGCACGGAGGATGCGTTTGCCGCGATGGATCCGGACCTGGACACCCACCACCTTATGAATTTCTCGCTGATCCTGGGTCCGCAACAGCATGAGAACCTGGCTCAGCTCAGCACCCTTGGCCCGCTGATGCTGGCGAGCAAGGATTTCCGCCAGAGCCGCCGCGAGCTTGTCGGCCAGTCGAATGCACTGGTCAACGACATGGAAAAAGGCATGGGGGCCTCCTACGCCCTGGGTACCGAGGCCTCTCCCGAAATCTGCCAGTGACATGACATGGAAGGCACCGACGCTGCCACCATTGCATTTGCGCATGCGGTGAAACAGCAGGTCCTCGGCTCCCAGCTGACGGGCGTGGCATCTGCCCTCGGTGCGCTGGCGAACGTGGCTGTCGAGAAGCAGGCCGCGCTGGTGCTGCAGGTCATGGACCGGCTCGATGTGCGCCTTGCCGAGCGCATCGGCAGGCTGCAAAACGCGCTCTACATCGACATCGACATCTCGGTTTTTTTGTCCCCATTGCGACCTATCTGCTGCTGTCGTTCCACAAGGTGATGATGGGCGAAATGCAGACCACGCTGCGCCGCATGGTGGGCACGGTGGTCGAAAGTTCGGGCCAGGTGCAAACCGCCAGCGAGGAGATCGCCGCCGCGTCCCAGGACCTCGCGGCGGGTACCGAAGCAAACGCCGCCAGCCTGGAAGAAACTGCCGCCAGCATCGAGGAGGTCCGCAGTCCGTCGAGCAGGATCGGCGAGATCATCGGGGTGATCGACAGCATCGCGCATTGCCGAGCCGATGCGCAAGATTGCCACCGCCACCCAGGAACAGGCCGCCGGTGTGGCACAGGTTGGCACCGCGACCCATGACCTGGACCAGGCCACCCAACAGAATGCCGCGCTGGTGGAGGAAACCGCCGCCGCCTCCAACTCGCTGTCGGACCAGGCAAACCGCCTGGCCGATGAGATCAGCTTCTTCCAGCTGCGCTGACGGGCGCCGCTACAGGGCGACCACCCGCAACACCTCTTGACCGTAGGCATCCAGCTTCTTCGCGCCGATGCCGCTGATGCCCTGCAAGTCGTCCAGCGACGCAGGGGCGCGCTGCGCGATCATGGCCAGCGTGGCGTCATGGAAGATCACGTAGGCAGGAAGGTTGTGGGCACGCGCCACCTCGGCGCGCCAGGCGCGCAGGGCTTCATAACGCTGCTGCGCGGCCTCGTCCAGCGGCACCGGGGAGCGGGCCGGCGTGCCCTTGACATCGCGGCCCGCCTTGACGCGGCGCGACTTTTCGCCGGCCAGTGCGCCCGACACACTGGCACGCAGCTGCACCGCGACCTCGCCCTTGAGCACTGCGCGTGAGCCTTCGGTGAGCCTGAGCGTGTTGTAGGCCTGCGCGTCCACGCTCACCGCATTGATCGCGATGAGCTGGCGCAACACGCCGCGCAACTGCTGCTCGGTGAAGGCGGCGCCGATGCCGAAGGTGCTGATGCGGGTATGGCCGTGCTGCTCGACCTTCTCGGTCGCCTTGCCGCGCAGGATGTCCATGATGTGGCCGGCGCCAAAGGTGATGCCGCTGCTCTGCTGCACGCGGTAGATGGTGCTCAGCAGCTTGCGCGCGGCGTCCGTGCCGTCCCATACCTGGGCCGGGAACAGGCAGTTGTCGCAGTTCTGGCAGGTCAGGCGGCCATAGGCTTCGCCGAAGTAGCCCAGCAGGCGCACGCGGCGGCAGTCGGTGGCCTCGGCCAGGCCGAGCAGGGCGTCGAGCTTGCCGCGCATGACTTGCTTGAAATCCTCGCCGGCCGGGCTTTCGTCGATCATGCGGCGCTGGTTCACCACGTCCTGCAGGCCGTAGGCCATCCAGGCATCGGCCGCGTCGCCGTCGCGGCCGGCACGGCCGGTTTCCTGGTAGTAGGCCTCGATGTTCTTGGGCATGTCGAGGTGGGCCACGAAGCGCACATCGGGCTTGTCGATGCCCATGCCGAAGGCGATGGTGGCGACCATGACCACCCCTTCGTCGCGCAGGAATCGGTTCTGGTTGTCCTGACGGACCCGCGCGTCGAGTCCGGCGTGGTAGGGCAAGGCGTCCATGCCCTGCTGGCACAGGGTCTCGGCAATCTCCTCGACCCGCTTGCGCGACTGGCAATACACCACGCCGGCATCCCCCTCGTGTTCGGACTGGATGAAACGCAGCAGCTGGGCGGTGGCGTCCTTCTTCTCGATGATGGTGTAGCGGATGTTGGGGCGGTCGAAGCTGCTGACGAACGCGCGGGCGTCCTGCAGCTGCAGGCGTTCGAGGATGTCCTCGCGGGTCAGGGCATCGGCGGTGGCGGTCAGGCCGACCCGCGGCACGGTGGGGTAGCGCTCGTGCAGGACCGTGAGCGCGCGGTATTCGGGGCGGAAGTCATGCCCCCACTGGCTGACGCAATGGACCTCGTCGATGGCGAACAGGCTCAGTTTGCCGCGCTCGACCATGGCGTCGAGCTGCCCGAGGAAACGCGGCGTGGTGACGCGCTCGGGCGCGGCATACAGCAAGGTCAGCTCGCCGCGCATCATCTGCCGCTCGATCTGCGCGGCCTCGTCCTGGGTGAGGGTGGAGTTCAGGAAGGCTGCGCTCACACCCGCCTCGTGCAAGGCGCCCACCTGGTCATGCATCAGGGCAATCAGGGGCGAGACCACGATGGTGGTGCCAAGCCCCGCGCGCTGGCGCACGATGGCCGGTATCTGGTAACACAGCGACTTGCCCCCGCCGGTGGGCATGAGCACCAGCGCGTCGCCCCCTGCCACCACATGGTCGATCACCGCCTGCTGGGGACCCCGGAAAGAGGCATAGCCGAAGATGTCCCGCAGCGCCGCATGCGCGGCAGAGGGCACGTCGACCGGGCGGGGGGTGGCAGTGTTCACGGTGTCGGAGTTCCCATGCGGCTATTGTCGGGGCAGTGCGCACCCCATCCTGCCGGGCCGCGGGTCGCCGGCATCCCCCCATCGGCGGAGGCGGCAGGTACGGCAGGTACGGCCCGGGCCTGCAGTAAACTGAAAACCGGCTCGCGCGCCCCCTGTGGGCGCTGCGCTCGGCGGTTTGCCGATCGACACGCGCCACGGATCCGAAAGAAACCCCATGAACCTACCCACCTACACCCGGGGCCAGGCCCTGCCAGGCGTCCTGCAGCGCCGCATCGCCATCCTGGATGGCGCGATGGGCACCATGATCCAGCGCTTCCGGCTCGACGAGTCGCAGTACCGGGGCACGCGCTTCCAGGATTTCCACAAGGACGTGAAAGGCAACAACGAGTTGCTGAGCCTGACCCGGCCGGATGTGATCCGCGACATCCACGAGGGGTATCTGGCGGCCGGCGCCGACCTGATCGAAACCAACACCTTCGGCGCCACCACCGTGGCCCAGGCCGACTACGACATGGCCGATCTGGCGGACGAGATGAACCTGGCGTCGGCCCGGCTGGCGCGCGCAGCCTGCGACAAGTTCTCGACGCCGGAGCACCCGCGGTTCGCGGTGGGGGCGCTCGGGCCCACACCCAAGACGGCCAGCATCAGCCCCGACGTGAACGACCCGGGCGCACGCAACGTGAGTTTCGAGGAGCTGCGCGCGGCCTACCATGCGCAGACGCTGGCCCTGCTCCAGGGCGGCTGCGACGCGCTGCTGGTCGAGACCATCTTCGACACCCTGAACGCCAAGGCCGCGCTGTTTGCCATCGACGAGGTGTTCGAGCAGACCGGCGAAAACCTGCCGATCATCATCAGCGGCACGGTGACCGACGCCTCCGGGCGCATCCTCAGCGGGCAGACGGTCACCGCCTTCTGGTACAGCGTGCGCCATGCCCGGCCGCTGGCCATCGGCTTGAACTGCGCGCTGGGTGCCGCCTTGATGCGCCCCTACATCCAGGAGCTGAACCGTGTCGCGCCCGATACCTTCATCAGCTGCTACCCCAATGCCGGCCTGCCCAACCCGATGTCGGAGACGGGGTTTGACGAAACCCCGGAGGTCACCGCCCGGCTGCTGCGCGAGTTCGCCGAGCAGGGGCTGGTGAACATCGTGGGCGGCTGCTGCGGCACGACACCGGAGCACATCGGTGCGATCCATGCGGCGGTGGGCCCGCTGGGCACCCGGCTGCTGGGGAACCCGGGGGTGTTTGCGCGGGCGGCGTGAACGGATGGGGCGCGGGTTTCCGATCCGCTGAACGCCGCACCTGCTGGCAGGCCCTGACATCCAGGGTGCCTGAAGATTTACTTTATCCATCGTATATCCAACCGGAGAGGTTGCATGCAGGTCGCGAAATGGGGGAACAGCCTGGCCGTGCGCCTGCCCGTCGCGCTGGTGCAGGAACTCGGCATCGCGGATGGTGACGAGCTGTTGCTGGAGCCGGCCAAACGCAAGCCCGGCCAGCCAACCCGGGTCACCGTCGAGCGCAAACCCGGGAAGCTGGAGCAACTGCAGGCCATGCGCAGATTTCGTGCGCCATGGCCTGCCGACTTTGCATTTGACCGCGACGAGGCGAATGCCCGGTGAGAACCTTCATCGACACCAACGTCCTGATCTACTGGGTGGACGACAGCCAGCGCGCAGACAGGGTCGAGCAACTGCTGGCCGGCGACAGCGTGATCAGCGTCCAGGTACTCGACGAATTTGCCAATGTGCTGCGCCGCAAGCGTGGCATGCCGCTGGCGGATGTGAGGGCCTTGTGCGACACCCTCATCGACACCTGCGAGGTGTATGACCTCAGTGTTCGCACACACCAGATGGCCCTGGCCCTGATGGCGAAATGCAGCCTGCCGCTGTTCGACGCCAGCATTGTTGCGGCGGCAGGCCCGAGCGGCTGCGCTGTCCTGTGCAGCGAGGACATGCAGGATGGGCTCAACATCCGCTCTCCCGACCCGGCCCGGGCGCACGCATTGTCGATCCGCAATCCGTTTCGGCCCTGAGCGCCCCTCGTTGGCTAGACTGAAGTTCCAGGTCACTGCGTAGTCACGCAGTGACGTAACCTCCTTGTTTCTATTGATGATTTTCACTCTTAGGGAGTGATTTGTCATTACTTTTTGTAGTCACTAAATTAGTTGAC
>Ga0247832_1000664_pt1 | contig 68606 bp, 61 predicted proteins | sample LaCruzMarch2015__10_FD_192407 | JGI IMG/M metagenome (GOLD analysis project Ga0247832, IMG submission 192407) | Freshwater microbial communities from meromictic Lake La Cruz, Castile-La Mancha, Spain - LaCruzMarch2015_4m | ecosystem: Environmental > Aquatic > Freshwater > Lake | place: Spain... | reverse complement strand
CGATTTCCTTCAGCACCTTGATGATCTGTTCTTCTGTGTAGCGTTTTCCTTTGCTCATGCGCGTCTCCTGAAGTGGAGACGGAAAAACTAACACTCCACGACGGTCATTTTACGGGGAACCAGCCACGAGGGATCCCTTCCAAGATCGAATCACCGTGCACTCTTTCCCTTTCCGGAAAACACCGCTCCTCACATCTTCTGCAGTAACGATTCCAAAGGTTCCTCCCTGGTCCGGGCCGTCACTGGTCCAGATTGCGGCTAACTCTTCTGCCATGAACTGCTCCACAAATTCCGCGATGCTATCGACTCCGTCGTAGTCGCTAGCCCACTCTGTTGGTCGCGGCATTTCTTTCAAGTAGCAGACCCAGTCGAGGTGCCACCGTAACGGCCTGCCCATCGGAAACCACGAGACAACGACGATCCTATCCAGGGCTATCTCGATCGTTAAGGGCTCGGGAATCTGCTCATTCTGGGATGGAAGGTTTATTCCCAGCGTACGTACAGGCATACCGTCCTCCTCCAACTCCACGGGTTCGACGTAGGGGAGCCACTCAGGATGGCGGCCAAGGAGTCGCTTCGCGAACCAGAAGGAGAACGATTCCAAGCCAAATGGTCGCAACTCCCGATGAGACGCCATACCGCTACCGTACCCACAGCGTTTGCTAACCAGAACGTCGGAGCACGGAAAACCTCCCCGTCGCAGCGGATGCCATCACGCCCAGATTAGATCTGGGCTGACGCTAGAGATTCGTTCATGGTTCCAACAACGGCGGATCGCTTGGCTGCGCCAAACCCAACAGCTTATACGCCGCATCGGTGACGGTTCGGCCGCGGGGGGTGCGTTGGATGTAGCCCATTTGGAGGAGGTAGGGCTCGTAGACGTCTTCGATGGTTGTGGCGTCTTCGCCGGTGCTGGCGGCGAGGGTGTCTAGGCCGACGGGGCCGCCTCGGTAGCGTTCGATCATCATGCGCAGAAGTTGGCGGTCGATTTGGTCTAGGCCGTTGTCGTCGATCTCGAGGGCGTGGCAGGCTTTGGCGGCGATGACGTTGTCGATGGTGTCGAGGCCATCGACCTGGGCGAAGTCGCGGACGCGGCGGAGGAGGCGGTTAGCGATGCGGGGGGTGCCGCGGCTTCGGCGGGCAATTTCTTCGGCGCCGGTGCGGTCGATGGGGAAGCCAAGAATGTGGGCCGAGCGGACGACGATTTCGTACAGGGCGGCGCGGTCATAAAACTGGAAGTGGGAGATGATTCCGAAGCGGTCGCGAAGCGGACCGGTGAGAAGGCCTTGCCTGGTGGTCGCACCGACGACGGTGAACTTCGGCACGTCGAGCCGAATGGATCGGGCGGCGGGGCCTTTGCCGATCATGATGTCGACCTTACAGTCCTCCATTGCCGGATAAAGAATCTCTTCGACGGTCCGGCTTAGGCGGTGGATTTCGTCGATAAACAGCACGGCACCGGGCTCGAGGTTGGTGAGAATTCCGACCAAATCCCCAGGTCGCTCGACGGCAGGGCCGCTCGTTACGTGCAACTCTGCGCCCATTTCGGTGGCGATAATGTGGGCGAGGGTCGTTTTGCCGAGGCCAGGCGGGCCGTAGAGCAGCACGTGGTCTAAGGCTTCATCTCGCTGGCGGGCGGCGGTGAGGAAGACGTTCAAGTTCGTCTTCAACTTTTCCTGACCAATGAACTCGGTCAGGCGTCGGGGACGCAGGCTCAGCTCGGCGGAAAAGTCGTCCGCATGAACGTTTGGATCGAGCTCATCTCCGCGAGGCATAGGTCAGTTTAGCGCGTGGTGCTTAGGCGCGAAGTTCCGCGAGGGCGAGTCGGATTTGCTCGGCGATGTCCTTGGTTTGCTTCGACACCTTTTCCGAAATGGCCTCGATTTCGTTGCGTCGATAGCCTAGGGCAAGCAGGGCTTCCGTGAGTTCGCTGTCGATCAGTTTCGGTGCGGTCACCGGAACAGTCCCGGGGATGCGGTGGACCATCATGACTTCAGCGACCTTGTCCTTCAGTTCGACGATGATGCGCTCGGCGGTTCGGGCACCGATGCCACTGGCACGGGCGAGGGTCTTCGCGTCTTGGGAAACGATGGCCCCGCAAACGGCGTCTTCTCCGACTTGGCCCAGCAGACTCAATGCGCTCTTTGGTCCGCAGCCGCTTACCGAAACAAGGAGGTCAAACACGCGGCGCTGGAACGGGGTTCGGAATCCGTACAGGGTGTTGCTATCTTCCCGGATCACTTGCCGAATCATCAATTCGACTTGACTACCAATGGCACCTAAGCTCAGTGCAACGTGGTCGGGGATCGTTACCTCATAGCCAACCCCGCCGCAATCGACCAGGGCCAGACTCCCCTCTAGGTCGGCAAGCTCACCGCAAAGTCTTCCGATCATCCTGCGCAAGTGTGGCACGGAAAGGGATTGGAGTAAGTTACGGGAATGCTTGGTTCTGCTCTTCTCACCGTTGCGATGGTTGGTGCCTACGGACAAACCCCGCAAGATGAAACATTCTCGCGCAAGATCACAAAAACCGTCTCCGCCGCATTCCAGGTCGCGTTGCCCGAGGGGTACGACAAGAACAAGCGGCAAAAGTGGCCGCTCATGGTGTTTTTGCACGGCTCGGGAGAACGTGGAACGGATCTGAAGATGGTGGGGGTCCATGGGCCGCTTAAGGAAATCGCCAAGGGTCGCAAGATTCCGATGATCGTGGTCGCGCCGCAGTGTCCGGCAGATAAATGGTGGGACATTGACACTCTTGGCGGAATGATCGACCATCTCGAGCGCAAGTACCGGGTGGATAAGGATCGAATCTACATCACCGGTCTCAGCATGGGCGGATACGGCACGTGGGGTTTGGCGGAGACTTTCCCGAATCGCTTCGCGGCGATTGCGCCGGTTTGCGGTGGCGGCAACTTCCGGCTGGCAAAGACCATTGCGCATATCCCGACCTGGGTAACGCACGGCGATGCGGATGGCGCGGTGCCGATCGCGGAGAGTCAGCAGATAGTAGATGCGCTTATCCGGGCCGGTGCGAAGCCGCGGTTCGACATCATCAAGGGCGGCGGACACGACGTTTGGACCGACCTTTACGCGAAGGACGAGTTTTACACTTGGCTTTTGGAGCAGAAGCTGCCAAAGCCAGCGACGAAATAAGCGGACAAATTCTCGGATCGTCCGGGACCTGTTCCTAAATGACGAACTGGAACTTGAAGTCATCGGACTTCGAGTTCCAGTTCGGGAGCTTTACCACCGAGTCAGCTTCGATTCGGCCGAGAATTAGTTCGGGCAGTTCGGATGCCAGGGGGTTCGGTCTGGGCGGCCGGGGGTTGGAGGAATCGGGAAGAGTCGCATCAGAGAAACGCCGCTGAACGGTTCGCCGCAAGGATCGCTCAGGATCTTGCCCTTACTCATCCACTTGGCGTGACCGTCGAAGTAGGTCATGTTTACGCCGCCGTTCTGGAGGTCCAGCGCAAGTACGGGCGGGGTCGTGGCGGTCTTGTTGTAGAGGTTCTTGGGTGGCTCGTACCAGGAATCGTCGTAGATGCCGTTCTTGACGGTGATGACTACGATGTCCGACGGGAATTCAACCGCGGAGTATGGAAGACCTTCGGCGGCTCGGTTGGCCACGTAGGATCGCTTGACCAGCGGCTTGCCATTGGTGCCGTCCTCGAGCGAGTGGGGTCGCTGGCCAGCATCGCTCGGGGACTTAAGAATGTCTAGGCTCTTGACGTAAGGCTGAATCTGATTCCACCATCGGTTCTCACGGGTCGCACCGTAAGGTCGGGAAAGGTTCGTCCGGCTGAGGTCGACATCGTGGGCAAAGAAGAACAGCTGGTCGTCGTTGTCCGAGATGTACTGCGTAAGCGCGATGCCAAGCTGACGCTGATTGCTCAAGCAAGCGGTCTTCTTTGCGCTGGCTTTAGCCTGGGCAAAGACGGGGAACAGGATTGCCGCGAGAATGGCGATGATCGCAATGACCACCAACAACTCGATCAGCGTGAAGGCTTTACGCATATGGCATTCTAGCAAAGGCGATGTTAAGCCGTGATTAAGATTGGGTCACAAATCCAACCTTCTAATGGATCGGCATCTACTGGGATACCCAATCCAGGTTGAGTTGCCGCCCAAGCCGCCTGGATGGCAGCGAGAACGCTATCAAGAATGTCACCGTGCGAATCGGTGAGGGCCGCTTGGTGGACTCCGGCCGCGATCTGAATGCTCAAACCGTAATGATCGGGGCACACCTGGGGGAGGCGGTCGAGGATTATTTGTCGGCAAGCTTGCTTTGCCATCCATTGGGCGGACTTGCCACCCTTGTAGCTGACGGCTTTCATCGGATTGCGGCTCGGCATCGCTTTCGCCGCGACAAGGGCCGGATAGGCCTCAATGACAATCTGCTCCGATGAATTTAGTCGAACCGGGGCCATGGAGAAGCCGGCCCGATACAAGAGCGGGGCACCACGGTGGAACATCATTCCGACGGGCGGGTTGTCGACATTCATGGCTTGTCCGGCAAGCGCCTTCCCGTCTACCAGGCGCCCGACGCGACGCTTACCATTCGGGCCACGAAAGCCTTTCACAGCAGCCTTCCATTCGGCCGGACTCAGGCTAGAAGCTCTGGCAATCAGCTCGTCGTAGGTTTCAATCCCAAGCGATTCGCAAAAGGCCCTGGGCTGCCCAAGGGGAAAGTCGACGCCGAACACCCACGGTCCGTCCTTTGGCAGAGCCGCGATCCACGACTCGTTGGTTACGAAGCTTTCATGACTGGAGATGCAGAGATGGGTCCCGGACAGGTGACCCCGGACCAAGTGCTGAGCCTTCGATCTCGAAAGGATCTCGGTGCTGGTGAAGTCGCTGCCGAACACAGCGACTTCGCGACTAGTCACCGTCTTCTCGTGGAACGTACTCGTTTCGGTCGAACCATTGGGCGTTGAACATCGAACACAACACGACCAAGCCGATCATGGCCAGCCAAGCTGCACCAGGCTGGATCGTGTTTACGGCAGCAGGCGTTGCAACTGGTGCGGCATCTGAGGTCACGGGCGCAATCTTCGGGTGCGAGGCAATCGACATCAGGTAGCTGTTGATGCTGACCTTGTAGATGTCGCCCGGCATCTTTGGCACGGCGGCTTCGTAACCGAAGGCAAAGATGAGGTTAATCACCATCGACTTGTTGATGAGCAAGCTCACCAGAACGAAGAGGGCGCAGTAAGCAAACGAGCCGAGGATGAGCGCACTGCAGTCTCGGAAGAACAGTTCGCCGAAGGTCGCACGGGTTCCGAGCGCGGTTCCGATCGCGCTAAGGATTCCGACAATCGATACCGTGACCGATGCGGCCAGGGTGCGAGCGAGGATCAGAACCGGACGAGGCACCGGGCGGGTGAGCAAGTAAACGATCGTCTTCTGCTCAACTTCCTGACTCACAACACCGGTCGCGAAAATCGCCGCCGCGAGGGCGAGAATGCGGAAGACGATCAACTCGGACAGCGTGCTGTAAGCCATCGTCGCCGTGCTGGTTGGGGTGAACCGCAGGAAGACCTGTCCCAGAACAACCATCGCGATGGCAACAATAACCCAAATGGCAAAGCGTTTGGGCCGAAGCATGTCCTGCAGGGTGGACGTGAATACGAAGGGCGCGATACTCATTCGATTAAGTAGTGGAAGATGGATTCCAAGTTGTTATCGGGGGAGGAGAAGCCGGTTATGGTGAAGTTCTCTTCCGTCGTGAGCGTAGGCAAAAACGCAAAGAACTGGTTTAGCTCTCGGGTTTGCAACTCGATGCCGCCGCGCCATTCATCAAATTCGACCTTCAGCACGTAGGGCAACTGAATCAGCTTTGCGGCGACCTCTCGCGGTTGCGGAGTTTCGATTCGAACACGGTGCGGGTACTTGTCGATGTACTCGCGGATCAGGCTAACATCGCTCGCGGCCAGCAGCCGGCCCCGGTGGAGAAGCATGATCGACTTCGTCATTTGCTCGACTTCGAAGAGGATGTGCGAGCTGACAAGGATGGTTTTTCCGCGCTCCGCCAGCGTGTGCAAGTACGACATGAACTCGCGACGACCGACGGGGTCAAGACCGTTGAGTGGCTCGTCGAGAAGGATGATGTCGGGGTCATGCAAGATGGCTTGCGCAAGCTTGATTCGCTGGCGCATACCTTTCGAGTAGCCGGCAAGTTTCTTGTCGGCGCGATCCGCCATTCCGACTTCTTGGAGCACTTCGTCGGTTCGGGTCTTCGCTTCGGCGGCAGACATTCCGGCTAGGCGGGCCAGGTAGTTCACAAACTGCCGACCCGTTCGGTGCTCGTAGAACTGATCGATTTCTGGGCAGTAGCCCATTCGCTTGTAAACCTCCGGATTGGCGAACGGCTCGTTGCCAAAGACTTTGATGGATCCGGTGGTCGGCCGAATCTGTCCGGTGATGAGCCGCAGGAGCGTGCTCTTGCCCGCGCCGTTCATGCCTAGAAGTGCAGTGACGCCTGGCTCGATGGTGTGCGTGACGTCGTTAACTCCTATGACCTGCCCGAACCAGCGCGAAGCGTTTTCGATCTGGATCATCCGATCACCTCTACGGCGCGGATCTTTCGCCAGGCAATCAGCACGAACACAACGCTGATCAGCAGGGCGATACCCAGGATTGCGGCAACATTCGGTGCCGGAACTTGGCTCATTCTTCCCGGATTCTGGATACCGAAGGGAGGTGAGCCGTTCGTGCCAACGATGGCCTTACAAACGCCAATCAAGATTCCGTCAATACTTCCGTAGAAAAGGTGTCTTACCGGATAGGTGGTTTCCCCCCGGCTAGACGCCCAAATCCCTCCCATTAGTGAAGTGAAGAAGTACCCAAGGAAATACAACCCGGCATATGTTGCGGACGCATTGCGACCTTGGTTAAACATTGAGCTAATTCCCACCACAATGCTGGCATGAAGCATGGCGGCTATCGGAATGATGACTAGCATTTTCGGGAGTAGCCACGCATCCTTTAAGAATCCGTACTCGCGAAACGTGAGTGCGCCGTAGGCATAGAACACAATCGTCGGGATGACCATTATCACGAATACCGGTAGAGCTATACCGACCCACTTGCCAAAAAGATACTCACGCTTTGCACACGGCTTGCTCAGGTAGATCAACATCGCATTGCTACGATTGTCATCAGCGATAGAGCCTGACCCCAACATTAGAGAAATTATTAGCATTGCCATCTGCCCAAAGCTAAATCCGTGCAAAAACTGATCCTGCCAAACAATGCGTTCTAGGAATGCCTGCATCGCTTGCTTTATCGGCGGGTTGGCACTGGAGACTTGCTGGAAAAAGAAGAGTCCAACCAACATCGCGAGGTAGTACCAAGCAGAGCCAAACATCCAAAACCACAGCGCCTTCTTTTTTAGCGCGATGCGAATGCCGTTCTTCGCAATGACCCACCAGCGGGAGCCGGGCTTTTTGAGCGGGCCATCGTAGTTGCGATAGCTTAGGTCGGCAATCGGTTTGATGTTGCTCATGCGGTTAGGGCCTCCAGGAAGACTTCTTCCAAGGTTCGGACGGCGGTTTCGAATCCACGAACTTGAGCGCCAGATTCGACGGCGGTTCGTTGGACCACGCGAAGGAGATCCTCCGGTGGTAATTCACTTTGCACTCGGTAGACGTTGCCTTTCGGCGGCGCAACGGTGAGTCCCTTCTCCATCAGAAGATTCGCGAAGGCCAAGTTTGGTTCGCGAAGCTCAACATCCGCAGGCTGGCCGGCAAGCTTCTTGAGATCTTTGATCGTTCCAGCGGTCCGGAGCTTGCCTTTAATGACGACGATGACGCGATCGCAAACTCGTTCGATATCCGGCAAAAGGTGGCTACTTACAATGACATTAACACCACGACCATGCGAAACAGATCGGACCAAGTCCAGCATCTCTTCGCGCCCTCGGGGGTCGAGGCCGTTGGTGGGTTCATCGAGGAGCAAGAGCTTCGGCCCATGGACCAAGGCTTGCGCAAGCTTTATGCGCTGCTTCATACCCGTTGAGTAGGTTTCCACGTTGCGGTAACGCGCTTCGCCAAGGCCGCAGTACTCAAGCACCTCGTGGGCCCGCCGAAGGGCGTCCGCCGGAGGCATGCCGGAAAGTTCTCCCGCATAGCTAACGAAGCCAACGGCGGTCATTCCAGGGATGTGGCAATCCTGCTCTGGCATGAGGCCGATGAGCTGGCGGATCGCCATGCCATCGGTACGAATATTTTTATCCATCACCGTGCCTTCGCCGGAGGTTGGATTGACAAAACCGAGGATGGTTTTGAGAAGCGTCGTTTTGCCCGCACCATTCGGCCCTAACAGCCCAGTGCAACCTTCTGGTATTTCACAGGAGAGGTCGTCTAAGGCGGTGAAGTTGCCGTATCGTACGGTTAGATTGCTGATTCGGGCTACAGTCACGAGACGGGCATAGCTTAACACGCCGGGAGCTTTCTCGTGGGCCATAAGGCAGGTCGGTACACTTCTGGGTTCATGGAAACAACTCTGATTCTCATTAAGCCGGGCGGCGTTCAGCGAAATCTCATCGGTGAAATCACTACCCGAATTGAGCGACGCAACCTTAAAGTTGTCGGGCTGAAGCTTGTGAATGCACCGCGCGAAACCGTTGAGGCTCACTATGCGGAGCACAAGGAACGACCGTTCTTTGGCAGCGTTTGCGACTACCTCACCTCGGGTCCAGTTGTGGCCCTGGCGGTTCGCGGCGAGAATGCGATCAAGGCGATTCGGGCCATGATGGGCGCGACCAATCCGCTGGATGCGACCCCTGGAACGGTGCGAGGCGACTTCGCTTTGAGCATCGACGACAACCTCACTCACAGCAGCAGCGACCCAGAAGCCGCTGCAAACGAGCTTCAGCTCTGGTTCCCCGAAGGACTGGTCGCCTAACTCAGTATCTGGTCAACAAAAAAAGCCCAGCCACTTTCGAGGCTGGGCTTTTTCGTGACTTCCTACTAGTCGAGGATGTAGTCGACGGTTGGAACGATTGCTCGGGCGGCCGTGCCGGCTTCGAAGTTGGTGGTGAAGACCAAAGTCTTGGCGCCATCGCCTTGCTCTCGAACCTTCGCAACTACGTAGACCTTTCCGTCGACAAAGAAGATGTCCTTGACCTTTCGAACGGAGAGCGAGTTGTCTCCGACTCGGTTGATGGTCTTTGGTCCGCAGTTTCGACCAGTTTCCTCGTCGCAAGTGCTGTCGGTTCGGAATCGGATTACTCCAGACTCCTTGTTGAACTCAACCCAGCCATTGATCTGGACGCCATCCGTGGATGCATCCTCGTCGCCGAAGGTCCAACCTGCGCCGAAGGTGCCAGCGTCTGGCGACGTGAGTCGCGCTGCGGTGCCTTCAGATGAACCCGAAACCAAGGTTGCTGGCGTGATAACGCCGTTAGCGAAGTTTGGCGTAACGATCTGCGTCGTTCCATCGGCCAAGACTGCCTTCACGTACAGCTTTCGGTTGTCGACGAAGGCCCATTCGTAGCCAACAACGGTCGTTCCGTAGCTGGAGAAGACCTTCAGTCCGGCAGGTGCTCCGGATGGAAGAATCGTGCTGGTGCTGGTGAATTCCAAGGCACCATTGGACACTCGAATGTCCGCTCGGATCTGTTGACCAGCCTTGAACTGCACGTCCTTGAAATACCAAGCCGTCGCGATGGAAGGACCGTCAAGGATGTAGTCGGACAGTGGCGTGTCGAGAATGTAGTCTGCCCGGGATACGGCACTCAGACCGATCAATCCGGAAATAACGAACGCTACCTTGGTATTCAAATTCATGGCGTAAACCTACGTTCTGATATTATGCTTCCTGGAACAAATACTGCAGTAAATTTTTGCTACTATTATAGCATTTTGCTTGGAAATTCGCACAAAAGGGGGACACGATAAAGGACTACACGCCCATTAGGTCGTAATGCTCTGCGGTTTTAATGCGTACGCTACGAAGTTCACCCAAGGGAAAACTTCCTTCTGCGAAAACCAAACCGTCAATTTCTGGCGCGTCTCTGAACGATCTACCAATAGACCAGCCATCGCGATGATCCTCGATTAGAACCGATAGTTCGCGCCCGACCCAGGCCTGGTTTTTCGTTAATGAAATCCCTTGTTGCAATTTCATAAGTTGGTCATAGCGTATTCGTTTCGTTCGGAACGGGACTTGCCCTTCCATTTCAAAACTTGGCGTTCCTGGTTCGCGGCTGTACACAAAAGCGCCGACCCTATCCATCTGCGCTGCCTTGATGAAGTCCAACAGATATTGGAACTCGGCGTCGGTTTCTCCCGGAAAACCGACGATAAAGGTCGTGCGAATCGCGCAGTCGGGCATGGCATCGCGGACCTTTTGGAACCGGGCGAGGTAACGTTCGCCGTCCCAAGGGCGCTTCATGCGTCGAAGCACATCTGGATGTGCGTGCTGAAGTGGGATGTCGATGTATGGCACCACCTTTGCGCAACTTGCCATCGTTTCGATCACTTCGTCGGTGAGGCGATTCGGATAGAAGTACAGGATGCGAATCCACTCGATGCCGTCCACTTCGTTCAGTTGTTTCAGAAGTTTCGGTAACGTGAATTCTTTATAAAGGTCGTACCCATACTGCGTAACATCTTGAGCAATAAGGTTGATTTCCTTGGTCCCTTGGCTGGCAAGGAAGTGTGCTTCTTCCATAACTCGCTCAATGGGTTTGCTCTGGTGGGCACCTCTAAACGAAGGGATAGTGCAGAAGGTGCAACGGTGGTCGCAGCCTTCGGAAACTTTTAAGTAGGCGCTCCAAGGTCGTCCGCTCCTCGCCCGCGTCGGCACGTCTGCCCAGCGGTGATGCGGTGGAGATACATCAAGCGTTGATTCGCGACTAGCTTGGACTTCCTTTACGATTTCTGCAAAGCGCCCCATCTGGCCAACGCCGACATAAGAGTCCGCACCTGGCGCCAGTTTCATCAGCTCAGGACCGAGGCGTTGAGCCAAGCAACCGGCAACGATCACACGTCCGGTCAGGCCTTTATGCTTTGCCTTGACCGCTTCTTTAATCGCAGCGATGCTTTCCTCTTTCGATGCTTCGAGAAAACCGCAGGTGTTGATCACGGTCACGGCAGTTTTTCGAGCGTTCGCATCAACGCGGTAGCCGGCTTCGTTCAGCACTCCCGCGATTTCTTCACTATCGACCTCGTTCTTTGCGCACCCGAGGGTGACGATGCGGACGGCGTTATCTGATTGGGACACCCCTGAATTATGGTTGGTTGTCCGGTATCGTCTCCCACGATGCTTGCAACTCGAACTGGTTCATTTCCTATCGGCTTCCGACGAGGCTGGTCTGACTGGCAAAAGGACATTTCCTCGGTCATCAGTTTTGCCAAAGAGAACGGCTTTGGCGGGATCGATATTGCCAACGAAGTCGCCGATGCCGAAGCCATTCTCTCCGCTGGCCTTACCGTCGGATCGGTCGATGCCTTTTCTTCCGACCTGATGAGCGCCGATGAAGAAAAGCGTGCCGCCGCCGTCGCCGCCCTAGAAACCAAGATCACGGCTTTCGGGGGTCACGGGATTCGCAACTACTTCACCGTCATGCTCCCTGCCGATGCCGCGCGACCTCGCAAGGACAACTTCGATTCGATGGTGCTTGGCCTGAAGGCGCTTGCTCCAATTCTTGAGGCCCATAACGGTCGACTCGTGATGGAAGGCTGGCCAGGCGCGGGTGCGCTTTGCTGCACCCCAGAAACCTACCGCGCGACCTTCGAGGCGGTTGGCTCGATGGCGATTGGCATCAACTACGATCCGTCGCACTTGATCCGAATGGGAATCGATCCAATTCGCTTCCTGCACGAGTTCAAAGATCGCGTCTACCATGTTCACGGAAAGGACACGGAAGTGATGGCCGAGGCTCAATACGAGTACGGATATGAGCAGCAATCGACCTTTGGCGCGGAGCACGGATTTGGTGGGGCCTCGTGGCGCTACACCATCCCCGGGCACGGCGAAACTCGATGGGTCGAAGTTTTCCGAATCTTGGAAAAATCCGGCTACGATGGAATGGTAAGCATTGAACTCGAAGATGAGAACTTCAATGGCTCGGAAGAAGGCGAAAAGGCCGGTCTTCTGGCCAGCGGCGCTTACTTAGCAAGTTGCTGAGCCGATTCTCATGCCAAGCCATCGATCCTTTTTGAACATTGAGCCCGAATCTTACGGGCTAAGCCCGGAGCTCTCGCATGATCTCCGAACTCTGGATCGCTTGCTTGGCAAGGTCCTGTCCTCACAGGGACAGGACCGACTCATTGACCTCGCTCGGCAGCTTTTGTCTTCGAAAGACGCTCCATTTGGCGCGCAAGTCGAGTTTCGCGACCCGATCTTTGTTCGCGATCTTGCACGAGCGTTCACCGTTCTGTTCCAGCTCCTGAACGTCGCCGAACAGAAGGAAATCGTGCGAGTCAACCGGTCGCGGAAGGGTATTCGCCGCGAATCCATTTTGGAGGCGATGTACCAGCTGAAGGCTCGTGGTCACAGCGCCGACGAAGTGATGTCTCTGATCCAAGGGCTCGAAATTGTTCCGACCCTGACCGCGCACCCAACCGAAGCGAAACGCAAGTCGGTTCTCGACAAACTTCAAGCCATCGCCATCTGCCTTGCGGAAGCGGAAGCACCGCCTTCCCTTCAAGAAAAGCTAGACGCGGTCGGCACATCGTTAGGCGAAGTTGAACGACTCCTAACCCAGCTTTGGCAAACCGACGAGATGCGCGGAACCCGTCTGACCGTAGACGAGGAAGTTCGCAACGCGCTCTACTTCTTCGAACGAACCATCTTGGACGTGGTGCCTTGGTTGCATCGAGACCTTGATCTCGCCTTCGCGGAGGTGTTTCCAGGCGAGCAACGATCCTGCCCGGTGGTGATGCGTTACCGCTCGTGGGTGGGCGGAGACCGCGATGGCAATCCGAACGTCACTCCGGAAACCACTTGGAACACGTTGTTAGAACACCGGCGTTTGGTCCTGGAAGTTTACGTTCGCAGCACAGAGACTTTGCGAAAGACTCTGACGCAAAGCGTCAAGTTAATGAACGTTAGCCCTGAACTGATCGATCGTTTGGGCGACTACTTCGAGAAGCTTCCGTACAGCCGAATCTCCAAAGATCGATACGCTCAAGAGCCGTACGTGTTGCTCTTGCTCGGCTGCGAAATGCGGCTTCAGGCAACGCTGGACCAAGCGATCGCGATGAAATCTACCGGGCGTCGCGACGGATTCCCGAACGCTTACCATTCTCCAGACGAGTTCGTAGCTGATCTACGGATTGTTCAAGACAGCCTTCGAGACAATTCGGCCGAAGTTCTCGCCGCGGATGGTCAACTGCCGCATTTGATTCGGCAAGTCGAAATTTTTGGTTTCCACCTGGCATCACTAGACGTTCGTCAGCACAGCGACGAGCATGCGATTGCTTTGGGTGAAATGCTCGCGCTTGGCGGAGTTCTCGCGAGCCCGCAAGACTATGCGCTGCTTCCCGAAGAAGAGAAGGTCCGGCTTCTGGAGCAGGAAATTCAGAATCCAAGACCGCTTCTTCCTCAGAATTGCGAGAAAAGCGAAGCGCTCCACCGGGTGCTCGATGTCTTTACCATCCTAAGCCGTTCCCATCGGGAATTAGGAAAGATTGCGGCGGAAACTTACATTGTTTCGATGACCCACGGCCTCAGCGACATCTTGGAGGTTCTGGTGTTTGCCAAAGAAGCGGGCGTTAGCTTGGATGTGGTTCCGCTCTTTGAAACCATCGATGACCTGCAGCGTTCTGGCGGTCTCCTTCGCGAATTGTTGAGCTTGCCGCTCTACAAAGAGCACGTCGAACTCCGCGGAAATGTTCAGGAAGTGATGCTGGGATACAGCGACTCCAGCAAAGACGGTGGTTTCTTGGCGGCGAACTGGTACCTGCAGCAAACCTTGGCGGAAGTGGCGGCGGTGCAACGAGAAACTGGCGTTAGCATCCGGCTTTTCCATGGTCGGGGAGGAACGGTTGGACGAGGCGGCGGTCGCGCGAACCGCGCGATCCTTTCGCAGCCCGAGGGCACCTTCCAGGGGCGCATTCGCTTTACCGAGCAAGGCGAAGTCATCAGCTTCCGCTATGCCCTGCCGCCGATTGCTCATCGGCACTTGGAACAAATTGTTTCGGCCGGACTGCTTGCCGCCCAGCCGCACATACCGGCGAAGGTGAACCCGGAAACGGAATACCGTGAGATCATGCAGAAGCTCTCGGAGACTAGCCGAGCCAAATATCGGGCTCTGGTTTACGATCATCCGAAGTTCTGGGATTTCTACACTCAGGCGACTCCGATTGAGCACATTGCCTTGCTGCCGATCGCCTCACGACCAGTGTTCCGGCCCGGGCAGGCCATCTCTGGCATCGAGGGTTTGCGCGCTATTCCTTGGAACTTTGCCTGGGTACAAAATCGCGCGACGGTAGTGGGCTGGTACGGCATTGGGACGGCCCTGGCCGAGATGACGGCGACCGAAGATGGTCGAACAACGCTGCAGAAGATGGCGAGAGAATGGCCGTTTTTCCGCACCGTCATTGCGAATGCCCAACTGGAATTGGCTCGAGCTCACCTGGAAACGGCGAGAAAGTACTCCGAGCACATTTCCGATCCCGAAGTTGCCGACGTTCAGCGGCTGATCGATGAGGAATATGCCCGAAGTGTCGAAGCCATCCTGTTGATCACGGAGCAGAAACACCTTCTGTCTGAAGCAACGGTGGTTCGCAACACGATCCACTTCCGAAATCCGGCCGTTATGCCGCTTTCGATGATGCAGATCTATCTGATGCGAGCCTGGGGTGACCTGAGTGACGAGCAGCAGTCCGGCCCTTGGCGAGAAGCGATGTTGCAAACGATCGCTGGCCTTGCCGCAGCAATGCAAAGTACCGGCTAGCCCTGTTCAAGCGCGGTTTTGAGCACTAGACTGGAAGGCGTGGAACCGCGACAACCAAGTGCGTTGGACGACTTCTTTTTCGATCTGAACGGCTACTTGGTGCTTCGCCAAGCAACTCCTGCGGAACTGGTGGACCGAATCAATGCGGCGATTGACGCCTTTCCATCGGTGGAGTTTGGCGAATGGATTGGGAACGCGCAGCGCCGCGATTACACCAAAGAAACGGGGCTCGAGATGCATAACGCGGTCGAGCTTGGCGAGCCGTTTGAAGAGCTGATTGATCATCCCTCTTGGGTGAACTACGCCCGTCATTGGTGCGGCGAGGAAGGAAGCTATGTGCAGGGACTTTTTTTGGACGAATGCATCCTGTCCGTGCGCACCGAGGGTGGCCATCACCCGGTTCACTCCGGTGGGTTTCAAGGAGCGCTCCGGGGAGCGTATAAGTATGAGCACGGCGTTTTCCGTTGCGGGCAGGTGAACGTGATTCTGGCCCTGACTGACATCCACGAGGGCGACGGCCCGACGATGGTGATTCCAGGAAGCCATAAGAGCAACTTTCCTCATCCGCTTGCGGGCGACTATGGCCGCGGCGACCGAATGGATGCCTTGCCCGGAGCAATTCCGGTCTATCTCGACCGCGGCGATGCCTTGTTGTTCGTCGATGGTCTGATGCACGGCGGGAGCAGCAGGACGAATCCTGGCGAAAGACGGATCACGATCTATCGCTACGGCGTCTGCTGGGGTGCGACGCGGTTTGGCTATGAGTACTCGGCCGCGTTACTCGACCGACTATCGCCAGAGCGACGTGCAATTCTGCAACCGGTCGAGCCCCGCCGCCCGGGCTAGCTAGATCACGCCGCAGGTCAAACGACCGTCATCTCGTTCCAGTTTTCACCGAGCTTGGCATCGACTTCTACAGGAACGCTGAGCGGCAGAGCCTGTTCCATGGCATCGCGGAGCTTGGCCACGATGCCCTCATCGCCATCGGCGACTTCGAAAACGAGTTCGTCGTGCACGTTCAGCAGCATTCGGGATGGGGAATCGGCTAGCACCGCCGAGCATTTCAGCATCGCGAGCTTCAGCATGTCGGCCGCGGTGCCCTGAATTGGTGCGTTCATTGCCTGTCGCTCGGCGTACTTTCGATCGTTGAGTCGGCTGGCATGAATGTCCGGGAAATACCGGCGACGCCCTCTCAAGGTGGTCGTGAAGCCCTTGGACTTCGCCTCGGCGATGATGGACTGGGTGAACTCTTTCACGCTTGGGAATCGCTCGTTGTACTGCTTGATGAGCTCACGGGCTTCGCTGACGCCGAAACCGATCCCGAGCTGCTGCGCAAGACCGAACTCGGTGACGCCGTACAGAACCGCGTAGTTGAGCATTTTTGCCAGACGTCGCTTCTCTTTCGAAACGGCTTCGCCAGGGAACATCGCCTGTGCGGTGACGGTGTGAACGTCTTCGCGCTCGTTGAAGGCGCGCACGAGTTGGGGCTCTTCGCATAGGTGGGCAAGGACTCGGAGTTCGATTTGGCTGTAGTCCAGCGATGCTAGCGTGTAGCCGGGAGCGGCCTTGAACGCCTTCCGTATGCCACGGCCAAGCTCGGTGCGGATGGGGATGTTTTGTAAGTTCGGATCGTTCGAGGACAAGCGGCCGGTGGCGGCGCCGGTCTGGTGGTAGGTCGTGTGGATCCGTCCGTCTTCCCGCACCATCCGCTCCAGCGCGTCGGCATAGGTCGACTTCAGCTTCGTGAGTTCGCGCCAGTTCAAGACTTCCGCGACAATTTCATGCTCTGCAGCTAGGTCGCCCAGAACTTCAACGCCAGTCGCGTAGCCGGTCTTGGTCTTTTGCGCACCGGGAAGTTTCAACTCGTCAAACAGCACTTCGCCCAATTGCTTTGGAGAACCGATGGTGAACTCTCGGCCCGCCAGCTTGTGAATGGTTGCCGTAAGTCGCTCGATTTCGATCAAGAGGGTCGCGGAAAACTCTCGGAACTGCGTCTTATCCGCCGCAATTCCCAGCTTCTCCATCTTGGCCAGGATTGGGATCAGCGGTTGCTCGATGCCGGTGAGCACCGAAAGCTGACCTTCCTTCTCTAGCCGGTCAGTTAAGACCCGGCGGACTTGATAGAGTCCGACTGCCATCTGCGCTCCCGTGCTCGGCGGAGCAACCTCCAGGTAGCCCTGCACGAGTTCGCGCAGCGGGTAGTTGGACCGCTCCGAGCGAAGCACAAAGGCGGCAAGCATCGTGTCAAAGCCGGGCGTCAACTCTTGACCCAAGCGCCGAATGACAGGCTTCGCATCATGAAGGATTGCTCGCTCCGGATTCTTGGCGAGAAGCTCGAGTGCCAAAGCTTCGGGGACCTCCGCGGCAGCATCACCAGAGCCGACAAATGCCCATCGCTCCGGCTCGTCAAAGAGGTCTTGGCGCGCCACGCCTGCGGGCAGGAAGATGGAGAATTCGCCGTCACCGACAAACGCGGCAAGCTCATCTCCCGATGTGAACTTTTCTTCCCGAACGGACAGCGCTTCTTCGACCACTTGCACCACCGGATCCCGATCGGCGGCACCCTCTAGGTACTTGCCGAGCACACCGGGAGCACGTTTCACGAGGCCGCGGAACTCGAGCTTGTCCATCATCGCAACCGCCGCTTCCATGGCCTCATTGCTCAGGACGTACGGTTCGAAACCGAACTCCAGCGGAACTTCACGCACGATGGTGGCGAGCCACTTGCTTTGGCGCATTTGCTCTTGATTGCCGTCCATCTTCTTCCGGTATTTCTCCGGAAGCTCTGACCACTTCTCGAGCATGTTTTCGATCGTGCCAAAAGAGTTAATCAGCTCCGCCGCTCCCTTGTCGCCGATGCCGGGCACGCCGGGGATGTTGTCGCTGGTATCGCCTTTGATCGCCTTGAAGTCGGGCACAAACTCGGGTCCGAAGCCGTAACGCTCGACCACAGCGGCAGGATCGTAGGTCACGGTATCCGTCACCCCGGTCTTGAGGGTCAACACCGAAACGCAGTTGTCAACAAGCTGGAGGGAATCCAGGTCGCCGGTAACAATCGTGGTGTCGTAACCGTGATCTTCGGCCAACTTCGAGAGCGTGCCGACGACGTCATCGGCTTCGTAGCCCGGGACTTCAATGCTGGGGATGCCAAGAGCGGCAATCAGTTCCCGGGCGTCGTGCAACTGAACCTTCAGTTCGTCTGCGGTCTCCTTTCGCGTTCCTTTGTACTCGGCAAACGCATCGTGCCGAAATGTTTTGACCGGGGCATCAAGGGCAACGACGATGGCGACCGGCTCGAGCTTTTCGAAAAGGTTGAAGAGCATCGAGGTGAAGCCGAACAGCGCATTGGTGGGCCGGCCGTCGCTCGTGCTGAGATAGCGGGTCGCGAAGAATGCTCGGTATAGGAGGGAATACCCATCAATGACAACAAAACGCCGACGATCCACGTCTTACGTTACCGCTCACGTGGGCCTTTCTACCGCTTCTACGTTCTTTGGGAGAACCTGCCCCTATGATTTGCGTGTAAGCGAGCACGGGGACGGAATTCAACTTCCAGCCCGAAGCATAGGGAATCACAGTGGCACACGTTCTGTCAATCAAATACTCAATCAAGGCTCTGGCTGCTGCCGTAGTAGTGCTGGCCGTATATACGGTGCAGCCCTATCGGCCAATGGTGGTGAGTGGCGAATCGATGTCACCAACCTACCGAGATTGGCAGTTTGTCGTCGCCGACCGTCGGTTGCCTCAGCTCAAACGAGATGATGTGGTGGTGGTGAAGACCGAGAACGGAGTTCTGTTGAAGCGGGTTGCTTTCGTTGCCGGCGACTCGTACTTGCAATGGAACCGGATGGGCGAACTGTGGGATATGGTCGAAGTTGTTCCTTCAAAAAACCTGGCTCCCGACTACTATCGGATCGCGACGGTGCCAGAGAATCACATTTATGTCGTTGGGGATAACTTGAGAAAGAGTTCGGACTCTCGAAACTTTGGCCCCGTACCCGTTTCCGACGTTATTGCCTGGTTGCCCGGATCGCCAAGGCCTGGGTTTGGTGCCCAAACGGTGGGCCCGCTGGGACAAAACATCATTGCGCAGCTGGAACCGCGAGTTCGACCTGTGGCAGATTCGATCTCAACGCAATAAGTACTTGGGTTCCAAGGCGACCTTTGGTACAATGCTTGAGGCCCGGTGGAAACCCTATTGGGGTGTCCAGTTCAACGGCTTGAAGGGAACTCAACATGGTCTACCGACCGCTTCGTTACGAGCAGATCATGCGGGCTGCAGAAGCCTATGATGTCCGTGCCCGCCGTATGTTCGGTGGCATGGGCGTCTACACTGGGGAAAAGATGTTCGCCTTCCTGATTGGCGAAGACATTGGATTCAAGCTTTCTCCGGACGATATCCAAGAAGCCCTAAAGCTGCCCGGATCGGGACCCATGAAGCCCGACGCGGATATGGAACCGATGCGCGAGTACGTGAAGATGCCGCGCGATGTGCTGGACAACATGGATGTCTTTATGTTCTGGCTCGATAAAAGCGCCAACTACGCGCGTCAGAAAGCTGCGCGAGTTGCATAGCGGAATAATTTCGGCTAGGATTGGGGGGCGAGAGTAGTAACTCGCAGGCTGAGAATGAGCGACAAGCGATTTAAAGGTGTACTCATTGGCCTCGGGGCCGTTACCGTTATTGTTGCGGCCGGATACGGTGCCTATGCCTCGCAAACATCAGCCCAGCTATTACGAGAACGCGAAGCCATCAAAGCCGTTGGGGGCATTCTAGACTCCAGTGAACTGAATCGGAAGATTCCGGTCGAAAGCAACGCGGCGGGCGCCTACCGAAAGGCCTTCGGATCGATGCAACTTTTGCTCGCCAAAGATGAGCGACAGTCCAAAATTCTTGATTCGAATGAATCGATCGATGGAGAAACCGTATCGGTCGCGGAGAGAGCAGCCGCGCTGAAAAACGCGGAAGTGACGCTCCAGAGGTTCAGAGACGCAGCGAAGTTTCCAGACTGTGCCTTCTCGAGAGAAGCGAACGGAAACGCCGTTGGTGTTCCCGAGTTTGAAGAGGCACCAGTCGCAGCTCGACTGCTGATGACCAGCGCCCGTGGCCGGGCCGAAGCGGGTGACTTTAAAGGAGCGATTTCCGAAATTCAAACGGCGCTCGCCATGTCCACCCACTTTGGGCGGGAACGCACACTGGGTTCGCAGCTGGTTGCAGCTGGGATCCGAAATCGAATTCTCGCCGAATGTATGTCTCTCGTCGGAGAGCACGAGCAACACCCTAAGTTTCTCAACGAGATCGCGGGTGTCTTGGATAGTTTTCCAAGCTTGCCAGACCTGCGAACCTACGTTGTCTATGAACCCGCATTCGGCCAGTTAGCGACAAAGAGGTTTCGATCCGATCCGGAGAAGTGGCTGAACGCTGTCCCAGCCCCTGAGGATCAAAGCACGGAAGAGCGCTTTGTCAGAAATTTCAAGCTAGTGAAGCTCGGCGCGGTGCAAGACGCGATGGAAGCTAAGCTGCTGGCACGCTATCGGGCGCTCATCGAAGCCGCACCGAGATCGGTTGACGATCTTGGGAAAGCGGGCATTGAGCTGCTAAAGATTGATCAACTGAGAGAGGAAGATCGGACCTGGCAAGCATGGCTAGCTACCCGAACCATTCCGAGCTACAACCAGATTCCAACATCCTTGACGCGAACGGTTGCCCTTTCGCGATGCGTCTCTTTGCTCGCCCTCATCGCCGCAACCCCGCCTTCGGAGCGAAAAGTCGTAAGCGAGAAACTTCGAGCCGAGCGGCTCGACCCGTTCTCTGGAAAGCCGTTGCTCGTAAAGCTGCTTGATGATTCGATCATCGTCTACAGCGTTGGTCCGAATCTCCAGGATGACGGCGGTGGCACCTCGTTTGACCGAGGTGCCGGAGACGTTGTGGCGAGGTCGCCGAATCGACGGCCCCGGGTCGACAGTCGATTCCCGGGAATCGCCGCCGCCGCGCCGCAGTAGCCTTACCAGCCGCGTTCGGCCATCTTCTGCGAGTCCAACAGGCTGTCGCAGTTGATGCCGACCATTGGCTCGCCAAGACCCTTGCTGATTTCCGCGACTTTCTTTGGTTCGTTGTAGAACAACACGGCCTCGACAATCGCCCGCGCGCGTCGAGCTTGCGACTTGATGCGCTCCGCATCAGAAAGGTTGGCTGCGCTCTTGAAGATGCCAGAGCCAACGAAGACCGTTTCCGCTCCGAGCTGTATCATCAAAGCCGCATCGGCAGGAGTCGCAATGCCGCCCGCGCTGAAGTTTGGAACGGGCAACTTGCCGGTTTCATGCACTTCTCGGATCAGCTCGATGCTCGCCTGGTGGTTTTTCGCGTGCACGTAGAGCTCGTCTTCGCGCGCGTTTTGAATTTGGCGGATCTCAGACTGAATCGTTCGCATGTGGCGAACGGCTTCCACGACATCGCCGGTTCCGGCTTCTCCCTTGGTGCGGATCAGGGCCGCGCCTTCGGCGCAGCGGCGCAACGCCTCGCCAAGGTTTCGCGCTCCGCAAACGAACGGCACGGTGAAGATGTGCTTGTCGACGTGGTGTTCGTGATCTGCTGGCGTCAGCACTTCGCTTTCGTCGATGAAGTCAACTTCCAGAGCTTCGAGAATTTGGGCTTCGGCGAAGTGGCCGATTCGGCACTTGGCCATCACCGGAATCGAGGCGATCGCCTGGATTTCCTGAATCATCTCAGGGTCGCTCATTCTCGCGACGCCGCCATCTCGGCGAATGTCGGCTGGAACACGTTCCAGCGCCATTACGGCTACGGCACCGGCATCCTCGGCGATCTTTGCCTGCTCGGGATTGATGACGTCCATAATGACGCCTCCCTTAAGCATTTCCGCGAGTCCAACTTTTTCACGCCACGTTTTCTTTAGGATGATTCCGCTCATTGACCTTTCTCTACGAAACTGTACCGCCGATTGGTCCCTTGGCACAGGGTCACCCTTCTTTCAAGCCGCTGGTAGTGGGTTTCACGAAATAATATTTGGCAAAGCTTGCGAACGACACCCAGAACGACGATGGCAGCCGGCATGGCATAACCTAACCCTTAGTGATGGAGTCCGAATTGATTGAGTCGAGCAGGATCGAAGCGCTGGCTAGAGCCCGACTCCTTGCATTCCCGCCAACGGCGAGCGAGATCGAGAGACTGATGGCCGAATTCGGGGCCGAAGCAAGCGCTTGGGCGGTGCAGCAAGTCCACAGCCGACGGCGAGCCGAGGCCAAGTTTGCCCGGGCGCAGGACATGCTCTTTGATGCCGACACGGTGGAGATGGCGACTCACGAACGGCTTGCCGCCTATCACGCGGGCCTCTTCCAGAATGGCGAACTCGTTGCTGACCTCACGGTTGGAGCCGGAGCCGACCTGATGGCGCTGGCGGCACGTGGTCCCGCGCAAGGATACGAACTGGACCCAGAGCGGGCGAAGCTTGCACGTTGGAACTTGAAGGTTCACGGGCTGGAAGCGACGGTTCTGACCGCCGATGGCCTAACCTCAGGCCCAATGCCGTATCTCTTCGCGGACCCGGCGCGGCGGAAAAATGGCCAACGATTTGCGAAGCTAGAAGACTTCTCTCCCCCGCCGAGGGACATCGTTGAAAACTACGCGACCGCAAAACTTGGCGTGATGAAGCTTTCGCCGATGCTGAGCGACGATGAACTGGAATCGCTTGGACCGCGTTTGCAGTTCGTCTCTTTCGGCGGTGAGTGTCGAGAAGCGCTTGTGTTGTGGGGAGAAGAAGCGGAGCCCGGTCGCTTAGCGATTCACGCTGAGACCGGGTCAGTCGCATACGCGGCTGAAACGGTGTCCACGGAATCGCCAGAGGATTACCTCTTCGACTGCGACCCCGCTCTTGTCCGGGCACACGCGGTCGGTCATCTTGGCTTGCCGATCCTTGGGGACTCGAAAGGCTATTTAACTTCCGCCGAGTTCCACGAGAGCCCTTGGCTCAGGGCGTATCGCGTGCTGACCCACCATGCCGCAGACCTCAAACGCACCCAAGCTTGGCTCCGAGCAAACGAGGCGATGATCCACGAAGTAAAGATTCGCGGCGTGAAGGTGGACGGCGATTCGCTCCGAAAGAAGCTGAAACCCGGCGGCGCGCGCCGGGTTTCGCTAGCAATTTATCCGGTTGGAAAGAGCGTTCGGTACGTGATCCTCGAAGCTATTTCAGCAGGGCAAAGTCCAGAAGCAATTCCGTATCCGCCGATTGACCACCATCCGTAAGAATGCGGAAGTAGACCGTGCCTTCGTAGTCCACAAAGTTCTGCCCGTTTGTAACTGGCAAATCGAGCTTGCTCCAGGTTGTCGGCAACGCTCCCACTCGCAGATCCACGAACGTTCCGTACGGATAGGAGTTTGAGGACCAATCGTACAGTTGGATTCGTTCGTTGCCCGTGACCGTGCCGAGGTACTTGCGCCGTAGAACTAGGTTCGTAAACCCGGTTCCTGGCAATCGCCGGAAGGTTCCTTCCAGCATCACGGAGCCGTTGGAGCGACGGGTGACCCGCATGTTTCGACGGTCATTCTCGAGGGTCTCAAAGAAGCCACCGTAAACGAGGCCACCGCCATCGGAAGCCCCTTCGATGAGGGGATAGGCTAGTCCATTGGAAACCGGCGCGGTGATCTCTGCAATCTGGTTAAACCGATCGTGGATGGTGAATGACCTCGTGTTTGGCCCCAAGCGGATGTCTCGATAATCCCGACCCGCTGCGACGGTGGCCAGCCGGGTTCGACTGGTTGAAATCGTCATCCGGCCGTCGAGGCTTCGACCATAGATTCGTGCCGTCGCAACGCCGGTTGGATCTTGTCCGACCGGGGTGACGTAGCGGACTAAAGCTGATTTGCGGCGCGCGTTGCCGTCGAGCAACGCATTCAACGCGGCCTGCGCGTCGACGAGGCCATAGTTGGAAAACTCGCCAAACGGGCTCTGGGTGAGGGTCGTGGCCGTGTCCTCAATCGCGTTGCGGACCTGAGCAGGAGTTGCATCGGGTCGGGCTCCGAAGAGCAGCGCCGCGACTCCGGCTACGTTGGGGCATGCCGCGCTCGTGCCGGCGAAACCGGTCGTGTATCCGCCGCTGGTGACCGTAGTTGAAATGCCGACGCCTGGAGCAGCGACGTCTACCCAGGAACCCCAGTCAGAAAAGCCAGCTTTCGCGTTGCTCTGGACGGTGGCGGCGACCGAGAGAGTGTTCTCGTACGCGGCGGGATAGTAGGAATACACCGTGCTATCGTTGCCCGAGGCCGCGATGGGCAGGCAGCCTTTGCTGAAAACGTAATCGATCGCTTCCCGCTCTGCCGGGCTCAAACTGTCGGAGTAGAACGACATGCTGAGGACCTTCGCCCCCATATCCGCCGCATATAAATAGGCCGGCAAGTTGTTAGAAAGGAAGAAGTAGCCGTCATCCTGAGCCGCCTTGAGGCACATGATGCGGGCCTTTGGGGCGATGCCAGCGACGCCAATGCTGTTATCTCCTACCGCCGCCGCGATGCCGGCGCAGGCAGTGCCATGCCCATTCACGTCTTCGGGAATCGCGTCTTCGCCAACGAAATCGTAGCCGTTGATGTCGTCCACGAAGCCGTTCCCATCGTCATCAATGCTGTTTCCGGCGATTTCGCCGGTGTTCTGCCAGAGGTTGGCGACTAGGTCTTCGTGCGCGGTGTTGACGCCGGTATCCATGACCGCGACGATCGCGGAGTTGCTTCCAAGAGTTCGGTCCCATGCCAGGTCAACCTTCATCGTGCGCAGATTCCACTGGTCTGTCCATCTCGGATCGTTTGGCACGTACGCAATCTTTGCGGCCCGATCTCGCTCCACGGCCAAAATGCCAGGCATGCGACTCACGCGGTCGATGCTGTTGACGGTCAGCGTAGAGGCACCCTGAATCACCGCGCGCTTGATTTGCGGCATCCAACGCAGCGTCTTGAAGCCCGGCAGTGACGGCTTTTGATTGCACTTCACAATCAGTCTCGTCGGGTGAAACTTCTCAATACCGAGATCATTTTGCGGATTTAGCGTGGTGGCAACAAAAAGCAGGGCGAGATCAAGCACGGTGATAGTCTAACATTCGAAACGAGGAAACGCCATGCAATTTCGAATCTCCTGTTGGGCCAAGATCAATGAGTTTTTAGCGGTCGGCCGTCCCGACCATCGGGACTATCACCCGATTGAGACGGTGTTCCAGGAAATCAGCCTCGCGGACGAGCTTGTCGTCACCACGGGCGAAACGGCGGTGGACCAAGTTGAGTTCTCCAAAGCCAGTTCGCTGGCCTTCGAAAAGGAAAACGTTCCGCACATCAACACGGTCACGAAGACGCTCATGCTGCTCCGAACGCAAGCGACGCTTCCTCCGTTTCGCATCGAAGTCATCAAACGAATCCCGAGCCAAAGCGGACTTGGCGGGGCGAGTGCGGATGCGGCCGGAGTGCTGCGGCTCGTTCAGGCCGTGGTTCCGGATGCGTTCACGAATGAACGGCTTATGGAGCTTGGTTTGATGATCGGCGCGGACGTTCCGTTCTGCTTTACCGGTGGCCGGGCTCTGGGGACAGGCTATGGAGAAATTCTGCGACCGCTGCCCGATACTCCGGTCCGTTGGCTGGTTGTCGCGCGGCCCTTCGAACACGGCAGCACGCCGAAGATGTTCACCGCCCTAGACCGAAAGGTCCGAGACTTTGTGTCGTACCGTGGCGATCTCGGGCACAACGATTTCGAGCAAGTGACTGGCCCGGAATCTTTGTGGCTCATTGAGCGGTTGCGGGCACTCGGATCGGTTCAGGCTGGGCTAACCGGGTCGGGCTCGGCAGTGTTTGGATTCTTTACCGGACAGAAAGCGGCTCAGTGGGCGGCGGGCAAGCTGATGGAGGACAACGTTCCGTTCGTCCAGGTCGCGCACACCATGCCACGAAGAAAATCAACCATGGATGGCATCGCTCGAACCGATGCCATCCAAGAGATCGTTTCGCCGTTTTAGGACGTAACGACAACGGCGCTGCCGTTGAGAGCACTGGATTGCCAAGCCGCTTCCGTGAGGCGGATGACTTCCAGTCCGCACTCGAACGGCGATTCGCACTCGACCTTGCCGAGGATGCTGTGGATGAAGTTTCGGTCTGGGGTCGAGCCACCGGAAAGGTGCTCGGCCTTGATGCGGTTTCGATCTCGGTCGGTGATGGTGAGCTTGCCGTCTCGAATGAAGAACGCCATGTTCTCACAAACGATCGTGACGTCCTCGTGCCACGACATGCCGTCGCCCACGATGGCGATGCTGCCCATGGCTCCGCCGTGGAACATGATCGAAAGGGACGAGTTGATGTCAACCTCGGTGCCCTTGTTGTCGGTGTAAGCGGAAACCGACTTTGGCGAAAGACTGGTTACCCAGAGAACGATGTCGATGACGTGCGAACCGGAATCGTTGAGCTGACCGCCGCCGGACAGGGCGGCGATGTGTCGCCAAGTTCCCGCACAGGCTCGCAGCCACTCTTGGCTCTGAAGGACCTGAATGTACTGCACCGCGCCGGCTTCACCGGACTTGATCTTCTCGCGCATGTAGCGGAACTCAGCCTGGAAGTGTCGCTGGTAGCTGACCATGCCAATTTTTCCGGCTTCGTCGCGGGCCTTGATGACTTCGTGAGCATGAGCAACCGACGTGACAAGCGGCTTTTCGCAGCAAACGTGAACGCCTGCCTTTAGACCGTCGAGAATCTGCGTGACGTGCTGGGTGTGCGGCGTGGCGATCATGATCGCGTCTGGCTTGACCTGTTCCAGCATCTCGTTGTGATCGTGGAAAACAGCGGCGTTGGCCGTCACTGGTCGCTGCTCTTTCATCAGCGCAATTTGCTCGTCGCTGGTGTCTACCAGGGCTACAATTTCCGCTTCCTTAACTTCCTGCAAATTTCCGACTCGGTAGCGCTGAAAGCCACCACATCCCACCATTGCTACTCTTACTTTTTCCATGTTTGAAGACCCCGTTGGCGTCGCCGGGCAGGTTACCAGAGCCCCGTTTGGTCACAATGGCGATGATGCGAATTGTTCTTTCCGCCGGTGAAGCGTCGGGCGATGCCTACGGTGCCGCGCTCATCCGGGAGATCCGGAAGGAGACTGACTTGCCCTTGAATTTCCGGGCCATTGGGGGCACGCAGATTCGGGCGGAAGGGGCAGAAATCATTGCGGATTCATCGCACTGGGGTGCCATCGGGGCAATTGAGGCGGTCAAGCTGGCTCGAGATGTTCTGGTCGGTCGCAAGCGTCTGGAGAACGAACTGAACACCGGAACGCCCGAGCTCTTCATGCCGATTGATTTCGGCTTCGTGAACGTTCGCATGTGCCGGGTGGCGAAGGCTAGGGGCTGGAAGGTGCTGTACTTCATCCCGCCCGGGTCTTGGCGTCGGGACCGGCAAGGGGCAGACCTTCCGACCATCACCGATGCGATCGTGACCCCGTTCCCTTGGTCGGCCGAGATGCTGAACCGAAACGGCGGCAACGCGCACTTCTTTGGCCACCCTCTCAAGCAGTTGATTCAGGGCGAGATGGAGAAACTCACCGACGCTTCACGTGTGCCGGATTCCATCGCGCTCCTTCCGGGAAGCCGGAATCACGAACTCAAGTTCCATTTGCCGATCCTCGCGAAAGCGCTTCCGTTGATCGAGGCGAGGCGCGGACGGCCCGTAAAGGCGACCTTGGGACTTGCGCCGGGGGCCAGCGTGGCAGCGATCCTAAAGCGGTGGATTCAGCTCTCAGGGCGCAAATCGGACCAGTATGAAGTCGGAAGAAGCACGCAGGTTTTAGCCACGGCAGAAGCGGCGCTGGTTTGTAGCGGAACGGCCACGCTCCAAGCGGCCCTATGCAACACGCCGCACGTGATCTTCTATCGTGCGACACGATTGCTAGAAGTCCAGCGAGCCGTCACGCGCACTCCCTGGCCGAAGTTCATCGGGCTGCCGAACATCATCCTTGACCGGGGGGCCGTGCCGGAATTCGTGCAAATGGCCGCCACTCCCGAAGCGATTGCGAACGAGTTCCTGCGCCTCCAAAAGGATTCGTCGGGCCAGCTTGCCGCCTTTGCGGAGCTGAGCGAGTTGTTGGGAGAGCCGACGGCGATTTCCCGGGCGGCGAGACTTGCGGTTGAGATGTCCGCTAGCGCTTAGAGCAGGCCGCGTTCCTTTACGTTCATGTAAAAGTTGACTAGGTTGGCGGCGAGGTCTTGCGGCTCCGATTCGAGTTGGTGGATGCGGGCCGCGCTGAACAACTTGGCTGCCTCTTTCCTTTCGGACAGAAGCAGGTCGGCGGCGGCGCGGGTGTAGGCGGCTTCCATCGAGTCGATGGGCGCTTGCATCGCCTCGTTCAGCCGACCGTCTTGAACTCGCACGACCAGCACCAGATGACGGCGAGTGAGGCTGCCAAGCGCGGCGACCATTTCTTTCGCCCGATCGCCGTCCTCGTAGTCGGAGAACACCACCACCAGCGATCTTCGCTTCCAGCGACCATTCAGATACGAGGTACCGCCGATCAGGTCTGTTTCGACCGGTTCGGCGACGAGATCATGGCAACTCTCGATGACCATGCCGACCTGCGAACGGCCCTTGCGCGGCGGGATGTAGCGCCGGACCGTGTCGGAAACGACAAGTAATCCAACTAAGTCGCCCGCAACCGAAGCCGCGTTGGTGAGCAAGATCAGGCTGTCCAGAACGTGATCCAGTTTGCGGACGCCGTTGACTTCGGAGAGCATGTGCCGACCGACGTCGATGAGGATGAGCACGGCTTGGCTGCGCTCGGTTTCGTACTGGCGCACGATGAGCTTTCCGCGGCGGGCACTCGCTTTGTGGTCGATCTTTCGGAAGTCATCGCCTTCGGCGTACTCGCGGAGAGACTCAAATTCCGACCCGAGTCCTCGGAACCGGCTTCGGCGAATCCCCATTTCTCGCAGCCGACCTTGCTGGTTCAGCAAGTCAAATTCGCGCAGGGCGAGGACGTTTGGATACACCCGCACGGCTTCGGTAGTTTCGAGCTTGAGGTCGCGGTACGAGAGCCCAAAGGGACAATTCAACCGAAGGTAGGTGCCACGGAACCGGTCGGTACCCCGCTCTCCCGGCGTGACGTGATAGACGGTGTCAAACGATGCTCCCGGCTGGAGAGAAATCGGGACTTCGTTTCCATCCGGAACGACACCGGCCGGGGCCTCGTCACGAAGTTTTCCTTCTAGAGCTTCCCGAGACCCGTTCTCAACTCGAAGCAGAATCCGGTTCGGAACCCGGACTGACAGCACCGGATCGAAAACCCGCTTGATCGTGATGTTCTCGCCTTTCGGTCCAAGACGATGGTCGACATAGGTCGCCACCAGCACCAGAACGTTATAGGCAATCAGCAGGTACGGACTGCCCAAAGACGTGCTGACGACTCCGACGGGAACACCCATCGCGAGCAAGAGCCAGCAGCGTTTCGTTGGTACCAAGAGAAATCCTTTTGTTCGGCTGGCGTTAACCCGTAGAATGTACGTTGTGCAGCACGAATTTACGGTGCTTACCCCAGATAAGGCGGTCGTAACCTATCGGCTCGCTGGCCTGAGTGCGCGAATCTTTGCCCATCTGCTCGATGTGATTATCGTTGCCGGCATCATCGTGCTTTTCAGCTTGGTGCTCTCCGTCGGCATCGGACGGCTTGATCCTGGAATTGCGACGGCTCTGGTGCTGATTGCAAGCTTTCTGGTGCCGCTCGGTTATTTCATCCTCAGCGAAGTCTGGATGAACGGTCAGACCCTCGGCAAGAAGGCGACCGGCGTTCGAGTCCGCATGCTTGATGGCACACCGATCACCTGGAACGCGGCCTGCGCAAGAAACATGCTCCGGGTTGCCGACATCCTTCCGGGGCCGTATTTGGTAGGTCTGATTGCCATTTTCACAAACGCCAAAGCCCAACGGCTGGGCGACATGCTAGCCGGAACGGTCGTGGTGGTCGAGCGACGCAACACGCCAAAGTACGTGATCGCCCCCCACCGCGCCGGGCTGCATCCGTTAGAAAGCCAGGTGGGCGAACTCGAGGGAATGACCCTGAGCGAGTACCACGCTCTGAAGCGATTTGCCGACCGATTCCCAGAGTTGCCGGATCGGATTCAGCACGAAATGGTAGTGCAAGTTTGGATTCCGTTCGCGGAGCTTCGGCACGTTCCTCCTATGCCAACCATCCACCCGATCTTTCTTGCGGAGGCTGTCGTCATGAAATACGGGCGGCGAAACGGGCTCCTTTGACCTGCCAAAAACCTGGTGGAAAGATGCCCAACTTTTCCGGGGAAAACTTTGGTAACTCCGCTTCTTGGGGAAAGGTGCCGGACTTTGATTCACCTTGGGGACAGTTTTCCCGTCCTCTTCCACAAAGTGGTTTGAACCTGCGCTCGAACCTAGAGACCCTGGTTTTCCACCGATTTGGGGGCCTCTAATAATAACTGTAAGTTCAGTAAATTCAGATGTTCAATTAGAAACACCCGGTGGAAATCGATCTCTCACCCCGGTTGCCGAGACGATTTCCGTCACGAACTTTCGCCTTTTGAAAACTGCGGAAGTCAGATTGAATTCTGGATTCAACGTGCTGGTTGGAGCAAACGCTCAGGGAAAGACGAGCTTGCTCGAAGCTTTGTATCTCGTTTCTACGACTCGTCTTTTGCGAGGGAGGCGGGAACAGGAAGCGATTCGCGATGGGGAGGGGGATGCTTCGGTGACGGTGACCTTGGCCGAATCGTTGACCCAATTCTCGATTCATGTTTCCCGAACGGCGAAGAAGAAAGCGGCTCTGAATCGTGCTTCTTTGCCACGCGCAGCAGACCTGCTGGGTCGGTTGCCAACGGTCTCGGTGACAACCGCTGACCTTGAGCTGGTCCGTGGAGATCCTAGCGATCGACGCATGCAGCTCGATTTGGATTTGAGCTCCTTGTCCGCGGCTTATCTTCGCGACTTGACCCAGTACAAGAAAGCTCTGGAACAGCGAAACAGTCTTCTTCGGACGGCCCGCGAGAGATTTGTTGCCGAGGAGGCTTACTTGCCCTGGGAGCAGATGATGGCGGGGCCGGCGGTAGAACTCCGTTCTGCACGCCAAAACTACGTTGACGCCATCAATCAGCTAGCCGCCCAAATTCACGCGGAGATGGGCAATGGAGAGGCATTGCGGCTGGAATACGAAGCGAACGACCCTGCCGAAACCGAAGAACAGATGATTGCCTACCTTGCGCAAAGCCGAGCGGCGGATATTTCAAGGGGTGGATCGTCGGTCGGCCCGCACCGTGACGACGTTGCCATCTTTATTGAGAACCGTGATGCAAGGTCGTTTGGATCGCAAGGGCAGCAACGAACGGCGGTGATTTCCGTGAAACTTGCTTCGTTGGAAGTCGCAAAGTCTCGGCTCGGATTCGCGCCAATTCTGCTTTTGGACGACATGCTCTCCGATTTGGATGAGTCCCGCCGGGCGTTCTTAGTCGATGTGGTTTTGAACCGAGCTGGGCAGGCGCTGCTGACTTGCACGGAGGCTTCCCTTGCGGGTGATCGCTTGCTAAACTCGGCCTCGGTGTTTGAGGTTTCGGCCGGGGAGGTGAATTCGGTTTGAGGCAAGTTTCGGATTTGCTTTCGTCGGCGGTTGCTCGACCGGAAGTGCTGCGGACGGCGCGGGCTTTTCGAGTCATGCGTCGCTGGGCCAAGATTGTCGGTCCCGAGCTTGCCAAGAAGAGCCAGCCGGATCGTTACGATCAGGGCACGCTTTGGGTGGCGGTCATCAACTCCGTATGGGCGCAGGAGTTGCGCATGCAGTCAGACACGATCTTGCGTCGTTTGGCGGAAGAAGCCGGAGATCGAAGCTTGTTTGAGAAAGTGCGGTTCGGGGTTCGCTCGTTGGAGGTTCCGGCGGAGCTGATTCCGGTTGAAGAATCAACTTATGTGAGTTCGGCGGAAACCAACTTCCGAGAGTTCGCCCTGGAGAAAATTAAAGCGAGGAAGCGTGAGGAAGGAGCTTGAGCATCGCCCTGCTTTGCTGGCGCTTCTCGGACTTCTTTGTGGATTAGCCACTGCATCCTCACCGTTTCGTGTTGCCTACCTTCTGGTTCTCTTGGCTTGTTTGAAGTCTCAGGCGGGTCGGGTCGTTGTGCTTGTCGCCGCGATTGTTGGTTTTTGGATTGCACCGAACACTTCGACGGTTAGTTCTACCGAGAGAGGAATTTCCGGGGTTGGTGAAATTGTCTCCATGCCAAAGATTCTCGAAGCAGGAACGCGGTTCACTTGGCGGAAAGAAGATCGACTTTACGATGTTGTTCTCTTGTCGCGAAATCGCGAACTCGGCCTGGGTGACAAGTTGCGTCTCGCCGGTGAGATACGCCAACCGAGTGCGGATTACCAAACTTACTACGATCTGAACCGCTTATCCGGCCGAGTGACGACGGATCAGTACGCTTTGGTAGAACCTTCGCGAATCGTCGGAATGAAGCCAGCTTTGAACCTGCGCACCGGCTTCTTGGAGTGGTCGTCGTCGCGATTTTCGGATGGGAACGCACAATTACTTCAGGCAATGTGTCTCGGAACGGACACGCTTCTCACCCCTACGCAGTGGAAGCAACTAAGAGACAGCGGAACCATTCACATCGTCAGTGCTTCCGGCTTTCAGGTCTCAATCGTTGCGGCGGCGTTGACGGTGTTGTTATCGCTTTTGCCTGTTGCCCGGCCATTTATGATCTTCATTCTCGCCGGGGCGCTAGGCATCTATTCGCTTGCTGCCGGCTTCAACGCCCCGATCATTCGGGCATCGGCAATGGCGATTGTGCCGCTGTTCGCCTACCTTGTGCGGCGAGAGTCTGACTTCCTGAGTACGGTCGCATGCACGGCTCTTGGGCTACTGTTGTGGCGGCCGCTGTGGGCTTATGATCCAGGTTTTCAGCTGTCGTTTATCACCGTTTCTGCGCTTGGGCTCTATGGCAACACGGCGTCCGAGTCGGAAGCTTACTTGGGAAATCTGCCTTCGCAAGTTCGGACCGGTGTTATCGCTTCCATCGCTTCACTGCCTCTACTGGCGCTGCATTTCGGGACGAGTCCGGTCCTTTCGCTGGTCCCGAACTTGCTCATTGCGCTACCCTCGTCCGCATGCGTCGTGCTCGCTTTGGCGCAGTTCGGTTTGTCGCAGCTCGGCTTCGGCTTTCTGGAGCCCGTTACCGGTTGGCTCATTGAGGGCCTACTGAGTTACTGCCAAGTCGTGATCCAGATGGCGTCGGGCTGGTCCTGGACCATGCTGCGCTTCCCGAACGTGCCGCCGGATGTGGCGGCTTGCTTCTTGATCGCCCTGTTTGGGACTTGGAGGTTTAGCCGTGCGCCGGCTGCTTAACTTTACGAGCATTGGCGTGGTAGTTGCCGCGCTTGGTGGAGCTTGGGTGGGATACGCCGGACGCCCCGCGAGCCGAATCATGATCTTAGACGTCGGTCAGGGCGACGCGACGCTGATCCAGAGCGACGGTCGAACTCTTCTAATTGATACCGGGCCGAATAGTGACAATCGATTGGCGCGCAAGCTCCGGTCTTTACGGGTCGCTGCGCTCGATGGCCTCTTCCTGACCCATCCAGATCTGGATCATATCAACGGGACGGCGGCGATTGCGTCGGAATTTCCCGAAGCGCCGATTCTGATTTCCGCGGCCTTTCGCACCCATCCAGAACTTACTTCCTCGCTTCGGTTGTGGAAGCTACAGGATCGCGTTCGGTGGGTTTCGGATCGCGGCACCTTGCAGATGGGCACGGCGCGCCTTGAGGTGTACGTGCCAGCATGGATGCCAGGAACACCTGACAACGACGGCAGTATGTTGACTCGGTTCTGCGTGGCGGACGCGTGCTTTGTGAACTCCGGCGATGCGAGCACCGCTCTGGAGCCGACGATTACGGATGAGCTTAAGTGGACGGCGAATTTGGTTAAAGCCGGGCATCATGGCAGCCGCACTTCCACGAGTGACGCCTTGCTCCGAGGCTTACGCGCGACGGATGTCGCTATTAGTTGTGGACGCAACAACCGTTTTCGACATCCGCATCCGGAGGTTCTGGAGAGGGTGAATGCAGCCGGCGCAAAGCTTCATCGAACCGACGAGTCCGGAACGATCACTTTCGAGATTCGTTCCGGACGTTGGCAGCGCGTCAATTGAAGAGTTGCTTGCGTTCTTGAAGCTTCGCGAGACGATCGGTCATTTCGTCCACTGCAGCCCGGTCGCGCTCAATGACCTCTGGCTTAGCTCGCTCAACAAATTGAGGGTTGTTGAGTCGACCCGAGATCTTAGTCATTTCCAATTCAAGCTTCGCGATCTCCTTCTCTATCCGGTCAAGCTGCTTCGCTTTGTCAACTAGGCTATCCACCGGCAGATGGAAGTCCACTCCGGCGGTCGTGACCGACACGAGCTGAACGCCGTCTGGCTTGCCCTGGGTCATCTTTTCTACCCAGGCTTGGCTCATGACAATGGATTCGTTTCCTTGAAGATCACCTTCGTAGAACGCTTCCGGAATCTTCACCATGGCCGCAACCTCGACGCTTGCGCGGAGAGCGCGGAGGCTTCGCGTGATCTCGAACGCTCGCTCAATTCGCTCTTCCGTCTCCGGATTCTCGAAGTGCGCCTGCAACACGGGCCACCTGGCGGACATCAGGAACGGCGCCTTGTCCGGGATCGGCAGGAAGGAATAGAGTTCTTCCGTTAGATGGGGCATGACAGGATGCAGCATCGTGAGGAACGCCTCGATCGACGTGAGCAGCACCCATTGCGGCACGAGGCGCTGCGTAGGGTCGTTCAGACGCGATTTGGAGACCTCGATGTACCAGTCGCACAGTTCGCTCCAGAAGAAGCGGAACAGGGCCTGACAGCCGGTCTGGAGGTCGTACTCGTCAAATGCCTTCCGCACCGCCTTTTCGGTGCTTGCAAGGCGACTCAGGAGCCAACGATCGACGTCGGTGAGCTCCGTCGGTTCGGCTGGCATCGCTTCGACGTTCATGAGAACAAATCGCGTGGCGTTCCAGATCTTGTTGGCAAAGTTTCGAGAGTCTTGGTTTTTCTGCTCGGAGTACCGAATCTCTTGGTTCTCGCCGGTCTGGCTCTGAAGCGTCCATCGGAGCACGTCGGCACCCAAAGTTTCGATGACTTCCATCGGATCAACGCCGGTGCCGAGAGACTTGGACATTCGTCGTCCATCCTCGCGCATCACGGTGGCGTAGATCATCACCTCGTGGAACGGCACTTCGCCGACGAGATCGAGCCCCATCATCATCATTCGGGCGACCCAGAGGTTGATGATGTTGCGGTCGGTGACCAAAACGTCGGTCGGATAATGGTTGGCAAGATCCGCGGTTTCTTCGGGCCAGCCTAGGGTGGCAAACGGCCAAAGGCCGCTCGAGAACCAGGTGTCCAGCACGTCATCGTCTTGCCGGACGATGTTCTTGTCCCCGGCCTTTGCTTGCGCTTCTTCCCAACTGAGCCCGGCGAATGCCTCGCCGTCTTCGGTGTAGTACACCGGAACCCGGTGGCCCCACCAGAGCTGGCGGCTGATGTTCCATGGCCGGATGTTCTCCAGCCATTCGATGAAAATTCGTTCGTACCGCTCCGGATGGAACTTAACCTTCCCGTTTTTGACCGCGTCGATGACTGGCTGAGCCAGCGCGGGCTGGTCGGCAAACCATTGCTCGCTCAAAAGCGGCTCGATGATGTCTTTAGATCGATCGCTGAGGACGATCGCGATCTCGTGATCCTCAACTTTCACCAGAAGCTCGGCAGCTTCAAGATCTTCCAGGATTTTCTTGCGCGATTCGGCGCGATTGAGGCCATCGTAGGTTGCAATCAGCTCGTTGACGGGCTGAATCTCATCCAGCTTGATGTGCGCAGTCTCGGTTAGGATGACGGGCATCGGCAAGTTGTGCCGAACCGCGACCTCGTAATCGTTGGCGTCATGCGCCGGCGTGATTTTGACCGCACCGGTCCCGAAGGCAGGATCGGGATACATGTCGGCCACCAGCGGAACCGCACGGTTAACGAGGGGAACAATGAGCTTCTTGCCGTGATGCTCCTTGTACCGCTCGTCTGAAGGGTGAACGGCAACGGCAACGTCGGCGAGGATGGTTTCCGGTCGCGTGGTTGCGATGATGATTTCTCCCGAGCCATCCTCGAAGATGTAGCGGAGGTGGAAGAGCTTGCCTTTCACCGTCTGGCGCTCGGTTTCGATGTCAGAAACGTTCGTTTTGAGCGTCGGGTCCCAGTTAACAACGCGCTTTCCGCGGAAGATCATGCCGCGGTCGTACCAGTTGATGAAGACCTTGAGAACCGCCTGGGCGTACGCTTCGTCCAGCGTGAACCGGCTGCGCGACCAGTCGAAGCCACAGCCAAGGGCGCGGAACTGCTTGAGAATCGTATCGCCGCTCTCCTTTCTCCATTCCCAAACACGCTCGATAAACTTCTCTCGACCCAGGGCCGCGGCGCTGGATCCTTCTTTTCGGAGTTGTTTGTCAACTACGGACTGCGTAGCGATTCCGGCATGGTCTTGACCGGGAAGAACCAAAACGTTCTTGCCTCGCAACCGCTGGTATCGACCTAGCATGTCCTGGATCGGATAGCAGAGGGCGTGGCCCATGTGCAGGCTGCCGGTGATATTCGGCGGTGGAATGGTGATGGTGTACGTCGGCTTGTCCGATTCAGCCGCGGGTTGAAAAAGTCCGGCAGCTTCCCAGGCTAGGTACCACTTCGTTTCCGTCAGAGTCGCGTCGTAACGCGTAGGCATCGCGAATTCATTCATGATTGCTCCCTCCATGTCATAGAGGTCCGATTAATGTACCGCCGCCGATTGTTTCACGTGAAACAAGTCAGGGCTCATTTACCGAACAGTTTGAAGATCGCGAGGATGGCGATTGCGGAAAAGCCGAGGCTGTCGTAACGGTCCAAAAGTCCGCCGTGGCCAGGGAAAAGCGTGCCGCTGTCCTTGAGGTCCGCCGTTCGCTTGAGCCAACTTTCGAAGAGGTCGCCGATCTGTCCAAGAATCCCCGTTGCCGCGCCGATCGCGAGGCCCATGTTGGTTGGCATGCCCGTAAGCATCGCCAATCCATAGGCACCTAGAACGTTCGCGAAAAGGTTTGCAAGCGCTCCTTCCCAAGTTTTGCCTGGCGAGACTTCTGCCCAAAGCTTATGCTTTCCAAACTTCTTGCCAACGATCATCGCCGTCGTATCGCCGAGCCAGATCGGAATGAAGCCGAAAAGAATCGGCGTTCGGAAGTCGAGGGGAATCGTCAAGTTACCGTGACGATGGACAAAGATGAAGGCAACCAGGGTTGTGACGATCCAGCCCGTACTAATCCATTCGGCCTGCAAGAACCGTTGCCAATGCGGCGCATCCTTCGGTAGTCGGATCCAAAGCAACGAACCAATGATCCCAATCACGAAGGCGACAAAAACGCTCCAGTCTGGAATTCTGTCGAGGAAAAGACCAGCCGCGAGCAAGCTCAGCGAAGCGAAAATGGGAATCGGAAAAGCCGCTTTGTCGCCGAACTTTCGAATCTCTCCGTGGGCCAAAAACAATATCAGAAACGAGGCGCCAACTACGCTCCACAGCGGGGTCGCAATGACCGGGAGCAATACCAAAGGGATCGCTAGTATTGCCGTCAGGATGCGCTGGCGCATTTGTGTTCCTAGTTTGCTCGATTACGCTAGGACGCCGTGGACGAGCCCTCTTTTGCCAGCTTCAGAGCAACCTCAACGCGGCTTCGGCAGCCCAATCGATCCATGATTTGGCTCACCAAGTTCTTCACGCTTTGCTCCCGAAGGTCCGTTGCTTCCGCGATGCTCCGATTACTCAGACCCGCGGCAACCAATCGAGCGACGGCGAGCTGCCGGGCGGTGAGGGGAATTGCTGAATCGTACGCGGCCGAAGGAGACCTAACCGCTGAAGAATGAGAGGCGAGCTGAGCATCGAGCGCCGCCAAAGTGGTGTTGGCATCAATCCGAACGTGTCTCGCTTTCGCATGCGAGGGAGCGCCGTCCGTCACGATGACATCCAAATTCGGCTCGGAGGTTACGAAGGTCGGCGAGTGTCCGTGCGAGGAGAGGTGAAGCACGACTAGATCGGCAAGAAGGGCGTTCTTGATCTCAATTCCGACTTTCATGAATAGAAAAGGGTCGCAGGAATACTCCTGCGACCCTAAAGCTCACGGACTTAGCCGTTGATAACGCCCTTGATGGACGTTTTGTACTTTTCCTTCAGGCCGAAGTAGTCGCTCACCGTGAGCGTGATCGTATAGGAGCCCGCCTTTCGGAACTTGCGCTTGACGTACTGACCTTCAGAGTCAACGTTCTCGTCCGATCCATCGGTATCGTCAAAGTCCCACGTGTACTTCAGAATGCTCGATCCGCCCTCACCGCGAGCGCCAAAGATCATCTCTGCGCCGAGTTCTCGGTTGAACGACTTCGGCGTGATTTCGGCTCGAATCGGAGTGGAGTCGCTTACAACCCGGAGGTCACCCACGTAAAACGTGGTGGTCGTGTCGGCCGAGAGGCCAATCTGGTTGATCACCTTGTTCGTGCGATCGAATCCGGAGATTGCCTGAAGTGGAACCGAAACCGTTCGCCATCCGCGTTCGCCGGCTGAAGACGACGTGTTGGTTGGAATGTAGGCTTCCGATTTCTTGCCGTCGGTCGTGGTGATGATCACGCGGATCATCTTGAAGCTCGGTGGAGCTCCGGCCGCTGCGCCGCCAAAACCACCAGGAGCACCGCCGCCACCGAACTGGCCGCCTCCAGGAACACCGCCACCTGGGAAGCCTCCACCCGGAACGCCGCCGCCGGGTCGACTTCCGCCAGTTCCCGAACCAGGGCGATTCGCGCCGCCGGCGCCGGTGCCCATCGCACCAGAATCAACTGGTCGATAGATCAGGCGGAAAAGATTGTTCTTGTTCGTCTGGGCCTTGGCCAAGTCCACCGGACTGCCAAAGTTGATCTGACCGCCCTGGAAGAAGTTTCGGGTGGAGATTCGAATGGATCGAGTTCCCTCGTAAGCCACTTCGTCGGTTTCGGAAATGACGCCGCTGCCCCAGCCCTTGACCGAGATGTTCTGGTCCTTAATTTCCCGAACCGGCGTGTAAAGCACTTCGCTGCCTTGCGTACCCATCGAGGTGAGTGCGATTACTGAAATTACGATTCCAAGTCCCATTGTTTATTCTCCAATTCGGATGCGCTCAATGCGCATCGCTCGTCCTGTACTTCTTTCGACGTTTATAACGACACCACAGATTACACCGGGCCCGCCAGCAACTTCAAATCGTTCCGGAAGATCGCCCCGAAATCGGCGGAGGATGATGTCGCGGTCCATTCCGAGCACCCCGTTCAGCGGTCCGCACATGCCAACGTCCGTAATGTACGCCGTCCCTTGCGGAAGCACTCTTTCATCCGCGGTTTGAACGTGAGTGTGGGTTCCGACTACCGCACAAGCGCGCCCATCGCAGTGCCAACCCATCGCCACCTTCTCGCTGGTCGCCTCTCCATGAAAGTCGATGAAGATGAAGCCCGGTGAGGTCTCGCAGATTCGATCGACTGCCATAAACGGATCGTCATAAACCGGGTCCATGCCCACGCGACCGCTCACATTCGCGACCGTGAGCGTCACGCCGTCGCTTTCCAGAACCGTCGTGCCGTGCCCTGGCAACCGCGCGGAAAAGTTGATTGGCCGAAGTATATTCGGCTCTTGATCCAAGTACGGCCCGATTTCTCGCTTGTTGAACGAGTGGTTGCCAAGGGTAATCGCGTCCACTCCCCAGTCAAAAATCTGATCCGCAATTTTCGGAGTGATTCCAATTCCTGCAGCAGTGTTTTCGCCGTTCACAATCGTGAACAGCGGCTTGTGGGTCGACTTGAGCGAGGGAAGATAGCGCTGAACAATGTTCCGCCCAACTTCACCCACGATGTCGCCAAGAAAGAGAATTGTGAACGTCGCCAAGAACAACAGTATGACGTTCTTGGCCGCTGGGGCTTACTTCGCGATCTCGGTCATTCGGGTTTCCCGGATCACCGTCACCCGAATTTGCCCGGGGAAGTCGAGTTCTTTTTCGATTCGACGGGCGACGTCGTGCGCAAGGCGTTTGGCGGCTAGATCGTCGATCAACTCCGGTTTGACGATCAAACGAATTTCTCGGCCCGCTTGCACGGCGAAGCTACGATCGACGCCAGGGAACCCGTTTGCGATTGTTTCGAGCGCGCTCAGTCGCTTGATGTAGTTGTCGAGGCTTTCTCGACGCGCTCCAGGTCGGGCAGCACTGATGGTATCGGCAAGGATGACCAGAATGGCTTCCGGCGAGGAGGGTTCGATATCGTGGTGGTGGGCGCCGACCGCGTGCAGCACCGACTCGCGCTCTCCCGCCACGCGGAGAAACTCCATTCCGGTGAGAGCATGCGGACCCTCGTACTCGGGCCCGAGTGCCTTTCCGATGTCATGCAAGAACCCGGCGCGCTTCGCGATCTCGGCGTTGAGTCCAAGTTCGAAAGCAAGCGATTCCGACAGCCGCGCGACCTCAACCGAGTGGTCCAGTACGTTCTGCGCGTAGCTGGTTCGGAACCGCAACTTGCCCATCGTTTCGATCAGCTTTGCCGGCAGACCGGTAACGTTGGCCCGCTCGGCGGCGCGCTCCCCGGCTTCAACCACGATCCGATTGACTTCAGCGGTGGCTTTTTCGAAAAGCTCCTCGATTCGGCCCGGGTGGATGCGGCCATCCATCATCAAGTTGATCAGCGTGAGGCGTGCCGTTTCTCGCCGAACGGGGTCAAAGCACGAGATCACAACCGCTTCCGGAGTCTCATCGATAATGAGATCAACTCCGGTCACTTGCTCAAAGGCACGGATATTTCGACCCTCTCGGCCAATCAGCCGGCCCTTCATGTCTTCGGTGGGAAGTTCGATGACGGCAAGCGTCGCCTCCGTCAGGTAGTCGACCACCGTGCGCTGCATGACGTCAAGCAACATTTTCTTTGCCTGCCGGTTGAGCTCAGAAGCGGTTTGTTCTTCAACTTCCTTCGCCCGCCTCAGAGCCATATCTCGGAACTCGCCCTCTATCCGCTTGAGATAGAGGTCACGCGCCTGGGTCTTGGTGAGGTTCGCCACTCGCGCCAGCTCTTCTTCGACTTGTCGCCGTTGCCGCTCAATGTTCTCCTCGCGATCAATCAGCGTTTTGGATTCGAGAACAAAGGCTTCCTCGCGAGCATCAATCTGTTTCCATCGTTCGTCGAGCGATGCTTCACGCGCATCCAGACGATCTTCTGCTTTCTGCAAGCTGACCGCTCGCTCTTGAGAAAACGCTTGAGCTTCCGCGCGGATGCGGCTGATTTCTTGCTCAGTCTCCGACTTTACGGTGGCGATCTGCTGTCGCGCAGACTTCGACAGCACGGTGTAAATCCCGTAAACAATGGCCGAGCCGCTGACCACACCGGCCACCAATCCTTCCATTACGGGATTCATAGATTCAATTGTGACGCCAGTCGGAGGCCTCTCGGAGACTATCGCCGAGAACTGAGTCGATTACTTCTTCGGCAAACCCTCTCGATGCCAAAAAGCGCGCTTTGCGAACCGCATCTGGTTTTCGAACCAGACCAAGCAGTTCATTTGCCCGATCGAAGTCGCTAGGCAGATTCTCTAAAAGGGGTCCAGCGATGGCAGAAGGAATATCCCGCCGCTCGAACTCGGACTGAAGCCAGGTTCGGCCGCGCATGTTCCGCCCTGACCACCGGTGGATCAGCGCCTCGGCCACCCGGTGGTCGTTGAGCAACCGCTTTTCTCGCAGGTGCTCAATAACATCGTCGCGGCCCGTCAGGCGACGAGCTTCCGCCTCGGTCAAATCGCCGCGCGATAGCCGAAGCATCACCCGGCGAAGACTTTCTTCGTAGGTTTGGTCCATGAAGAACGGTTACCGAGCCTATAGGCCGAGATCTTCGTCTAGCGGTTCGTCCTCGCTCACTGGCTCCGGTGGCAACTTCGCCATTTCTGCCAAGAACATTTCACGGACTTTCTTATCGATTTCGGTAAAGACCTCAGGATGAGATTCCAAGAAGTTTCGGGCATTATCTCGGCCCTGGCCGAGTCGGATCTCACCGTAGTTGAAGTAGGTTCCCGACTTCTGGATGATGCCTTTGAGGGCAGCCATGTCGAGAACGTCACCAGCGCGGCTGATTCCCTTGCCGAAAATCATGTCGAACTCCGCGGTCTTGAACGGCGGAGCCACCTTGTTCTTCACGACCTTGACCTTGGTTCGGGCACCAATCTGGTCCGTTCCTGTTTTGATCGCATCGCCCTTTCGAACTTCAAGCCGGACGCTGGCCCAGAACTTAAGCGCTCGACCACCCGGAGTGGTTTCTGGGTTGCCGTACATCACGCCAATCTTTTCTCGAAGCTGGTTGATGAAGATGGCTGCGGTGCGGGACTTGTTCAGCGTTCCACCAAGCTTTCGCAAGGCCTGGCTCATCATTCGGGCCTGGATGCCGACGAACGTGTCGCCCATCTCGCCTTCGATTTCTGCCTTCGGAACGAGGGCAGCAACCGAGTCGATGACGACGATGTCGATAGCACCCGACTTGGTGATAGCGTCGGCGATTTCGAGGGCTTCTTCTCCGTTGCTTGGCTGAGAGATGTAGAGTCGATCCACGTCGACGCCAAGGGTTCGGGCGTACTCGGTGTCAAGTGCGTGCTCGGCATCGACGTACAACGCGAGTCCGCCAAGCTTCTGAGCTTCTGCAACGCAATGCAGGGCAAGCGTCGACTTACCGCCAGATTCTGGTCCGTAGATTTCCGTGATTCGTCCGCGGGGAAGTCCGCCGATGCCGAGAGCCATATCCAAGGAAAGTGACCCCGTCGGAATCGCTTCAATTCCAACCCGGCTGGTATCGCCCATGCGCATGACCGCGCCCTTTCCGAACGATCGCTCAACCTGGCCAAGGGCGGCTTCTAAAGCCTTCTCTCGGTCGGACTTGTCAACGTTAACTTCTGAATTCGCGGCTGTCTTTCTCACGGGTTCCTCTTCACTCACTTTACCAAAGAAAAAATAAAAATGCTAGACAAAAGAATACATATTTTCTGAATATTTGTAACCAGATGTAGACGTGTGTACTGTAATGGAAATTTGTGACACGAATTTTGGGAACAAAATCCACTAGCCTATTTCTTGTCAGGAGTTGGCGATGTGGCCACCACCGGCAATTTGCCGCAGTCTTTGCGGCTTTTGTTTTCTGCTTCGCAGTTAGCTTTTTTCCTCTGTCGGGATAAAACATTGACGAAACCAACTCGATACTGGATTCCATAAATAGCCCTCATATCCTTGTTTGAAGTAGCGCTTCGCTTACGACAAACATCGCAGATTCTGGTCGATGTCTTTTTGGCACCGACCAGTTCTATTTCTGGACCCTGAAATTCATCTCAGCAGGTCAGGGATGCGTCCAGTAGAATGTCGCTACGTTGATCTCGGCCCGACTTCGATCGTTCCTGCTTGCCGGTCTCAGTTTGCTACTCGGATCGAGTGCGCTGGCGCAAGCGGAATCTCCCACCGAGATTCGCATGATGGCCGGCCCCGGCTACGGAATCCCGCCGAAAGAAGCCACTGCCACGACCGCCCAGATTCGACGGGCGGTGTTCGAAGAGTTCCACCGAACAAACCCAGACGTTCGAGTCGTCAATGCGGGCGGGCTCAATCTCGTCGGGCCGCAGGCCGACAACATGTTCCTGATGTCGATGGCGGGCGACCGAGCCCCGGACGTCTTTTACGTCAACTTCCGGCAGTACTACACCTTCGTCGAACAAGGCTTTTGTCGCCCCGTCGATGACCTCATTGCTCAAGATCCAGAGGTCATGGCCCGGGTCAATCCGACGGTGCTGAAGGTCCTCAAGAGCTTCGATGGTAAGTCGTACGCCATCCCGTTTTTCCAGGTTGCCATCGCGCTCTATTACCGAAAGGACTTCTTTCTTGAAGTCGGACTCGACCCGGCCAAGCCACCCGAAACCTGGGATCAGTTCTACGAATACTGTCTAAAACTCACCAAGCCGGGCCGCAGCGGATATGCCCTCAGCCAAGTCCCAAGCTATCACTGGCAGAACTTTTTGTATCAAGCCGGGGGCGAAGTTGTCGCCCCAACCGAATCTGGAGTCTGGCAATCCAAGATTAATTCCAAGGGCGGCGAGCTTGCGGTGGAATTCTTCCGAAAGCTCTTTCTCAAGCAGAAAGACGGAACTGGCCCGGTCGCGCACCTTGCCACCGATTTCACAACCGACATCAACACCGGCAAGATGGCGATGTGGTTTGGCTACACCAACGACGTTGTGCTCAACCAGAGCGACCTCAGCCCGAGCGTCATCGGCGTCAGCGCCTTACCCGCCGGACCTGCCGGACGCAGCAACGAGATCAACGCCGGAATGTGGGCCATCTCGTCCCGGGTGACGGACCCGAAGAAGCTTGATGCGTGCTGGCGATTTATCAAATTCTTCGCCGGAGACGAAGCCGCGCGGGTGAACACGCAGAAGTGCGTCGAGCTCGGAATCGGAAATCTCGTGAACCCGGTCTGGCTGGAGAAGTTCGGCTACGACGACTACCTCTCGCAAGTCGATCCCAGCTACGTAAAAGCTAACCGTGAGCTCTTCCAAACGGGTCACCCCGAGCCCTACGGCCGAAACTGCCAGCAGGTTTATGAAGTCCTCAACGCTGCGCTCGACCGGGCACGGCTAGAGCCAGATCGTCCCGCAAAGGACATTCTCGCCGAAACCCAGAAGGAGATGGATCAGAAACTCCTTGGCTTCATCCCGCCGGAAGAAATGGCCACCAAGCGTGGCTGGGCGGCCGGAATTTTAGCCGTACTTGCCATCGTCGGCACCGGATTCTCGGTGAGGTTCTGGCAACGCCGAAATGCCGTCGAGGTCATCGAACGGCTGCCAGCTGGCATCCCGCGTTCGCAAATCTGGTCGTTCCTGATTGCTTGTCTTTTGCCCGCCGCGCTCAGCATCTTCACATGGGCTTACTATCCACTTGGCCGGGGATTGGTGATTGCCTTCCAGGATTACAAGCTCATCGGCGGCGCGTCCTGGGTTGGCCTAGACAACTTTATTGGCGTCTTCAGCCAGCCTGTGTTCTACCAAAGCGTTTGGAACAGCTTCGTTTACGTCGCCCTGAGCCTGCTCATCGGTTTCTTCCTGCCGATCATCCTCGCGATTGCTCTGAACGAGATTCCGCGGTTCACCGTTCTCTTCCGAACGATTTTTTATCTGCCCGCCATGACGAGCGCCATCGTGGTGTCCCTCGTTTGGCGGCAGTTTTACGAGAAAAGCGATACCGGATTGCTCAACACGATCCTGAAGCCCTTCATCGAAGCCATCAATCCGCTTTGGATGAAGCTTGGCAACGGCCCGATTCCGACCGCGAACGACTGGCTCGGAAGTCCGCAACTCGCAATGTTTGCCGTGGTCCTGCCAGGCATTTGGGCCGGAGCCGGAGCGGGGTCGATCTTGTATTTAGCCGCGCTTAAGAACATTGCCCCAGAGCGCTATGAGGCTGCCGATATCGATGGCGCGTCCTGGCTTGAAAAGATTCGGTACATCACCCTCCCCGGTATCAAGCCGTTGGTTCTGATTAACCTCCTCGGAGTATTCATTGCCGGATTCAAAGCAATGGAGAATGTGTTTGTCCTAACCCAAGGCGGTCCCCTCAACTCCACTCGGACCATCGGACTCGAGGTCTGGCAAAACGCGTTTATGTTTCTCAAGTTCGGCTACGCAACGGCCGCGGCTTGGGTGATGGGCAGCATTCTCGTTGGGTTCACGCTCATTCAGATCAAGAGTCTCCTGCGGATGCGATTCAGCACCGCCCGCAATTGATCAAAAAATTTCGGGCATGTGTCGAAATGGGCCTCCGCCATTCGCTTTCTCCTTGAAGGACCCAAATTGGTCCGAAAAAGGAAACCTATGAAAACGCTCATTGCCCTTTCTCTTTCCGCCATCGTGGCGGCGACTGTGCTCTCCAATCCGCCCGCTCAAGCGACGGCATCGACAACAGCAACCAAGTCGTACGGTATCTACTTCTATGAGACCCAAAAGTCTTTCGGCGACCGCACCGGCGCGGCAGCACCCAAGTACTGGGAAAAGTGGATGGGATACATCGGCAAAATCCAAGCCTCCGGCGTCATCGAAAGCGGATCGGCTCTGCTACCTCCAACCACCGGTGTCGTTCTCGATGGCAAAGGCAAAAGAGCCATTAACGCCAGCACGATTAATCTCAGCGGATATCTGATCGTGAAGGCAGAGTCGCTGGATGCTGCCGTGAGCATCGCCAACACTTGCCCAGCAATTCAAGATGGCGGTCGAGTCGAAGTCCGAGAGCTGCTTCCGATGAACCAAGATATGGAGAAGGGCAAATGAAATACGGCTTGATTTTCTACGAAACCAGCGCCCAGTTTTCGGAGCGCGAATCGGAGTCTGCGGGTCAATACTGGGGCGCCTGGAGCGCTTACATCGATCAGCTTGACGACGCGGGAGTGCTAGTTCGGGGCGCCGGCGCGGGTCTCCAAGTTCCCGGCAGCGCGACCACTTTGCGAGCCACGGCGGGCGAACTCACGATCCAAGATGGTCCGGTTGCTGACACCAAAGAGCAACTTGCCGGACTCGTAGTCATCAATGTTCCATCCCTAGATGAGGCCATGACCTGGGCAAAACTCGCGCCTTGCACCGAAGGTGGTGCGGTAGAAGTCCGGCCGATCCTTCCGGACCCGAGCTGATTCGTTCATGACTGCTTCCGAGCGAGTTGATCTGATCTTTCGTGAGAGCTATGGCAAGGTCCTTGCTCATCTCCTAGCGCGAGGGTTCGATCTGCTTCGCTCGGAAGACGCCGTCAGCGCCGCCTTTGCCGCCGCGCTGACGCTCTGGAATGACGCGCTTCCGCCAAATCCAGAAGCCTGGCTGTGCCGGGTCGCCCTCCATCGCGTTATCGACATCGAACGCCGAGAATGGCGGATCACACCTTTGGAATCCCTCGCGGAGGCCGCCGATCCCACCGAACCAGAAGACCCCACCATGTTCCCGGACGAGCGACTCCGCCTCTTCTTTCTCTGCACCCACCCCGCAATTGCCCCCGAAATCCAAACGCCGCTCATGCTTCAGTTAGTGCTTGGCATATCTGCCGAGAGCATGTCAGAGCTGTTCCTGATGCCCGCCGCAACGCTTGGCCAGCGTCTGGTGAGGGCGAAGCGAAAGATCCGAGACGCGCAAATCCTCCCCGAGCTTCCAAACCCCGAAGAATTTCAGCAACGTCTCCCGTCCGTCCTGCAGGCGATCTATGGACTTTACAGCCGAGACTGGGGAACGACCGAACCAACGGAAGCGATGGATCTCGCCCGGTCGTTGGTGATCGCTTCGGAAGGTGATCCAGAAGCTATGGGGCTATTCGCCCTGCTCCTGTTCTGCGAATCGCGTCGCGCCGTGGTTCGAGATGTTTACGTCCCGCTTTCGCAGCAGGATCCATCGGGCTGGGCCCCAGAGATGATCAAGAGCGCCGAACAACTCCTTCAAGCCGCTGCGGCGCACAAGTCACCGGGTCGTTTCCAGCTCGAAGCGGCAATTCAATCCGCCCATGTTCAGCGCGCGTTCACGGGATTGCCGAGCTACGTCCAGATCGCGCGACTTTACGAGGCGCTGATCGCGGTGGCACCGACCACTAGCAATCGCCTTGGCCACGTTGCGGCGACTTTGGAAGCGAATGGTCCAGAAGCGGCACATGCATTGCTTACCAAGATTCAGTTGACGGAGCCGTATTTGCCCTACGAAGCGGTGTGCGCCCACGTCGCTTTGCGCCTCAATGACCTGGAGGCGGCTCGAAAACATGCCGAGGCGGCACGCGCCCTGAGCAAGGACACAAAGACTGCCGCATATTGGGCCGAAATGATCCAGACGATTCAAAATCCGTAACCGTCTCCGAAAATCGGCTTGTTTCAACAAAACCTGAAAGCAACCCCTCGCGTAGAATATCGTTGTGGCACTGGCAGGACAGCGAACGGTTGTAGTAGTAGGCGGAGGGCTCGCGGGCCTGATGACCACGATGAAGTTGGCGGAGGCCGGGCACAAGGTCAAGCTCTTCAGCATCGTGCCGGTCAAGCGATCGCACAGCGTGTGCGCTCAGGGCGGCATTAACGGTGCCGTAAACCTTCGCGGCGAGGGCGACAGCCCCTACCTGCACTTCGAAGACACGATCACCGGCGGAGACTTCCTCAACCACCAGCCCCCGGTAATGCGCATGGCCGAGCGCGCTCCCGCAATCATTTACTTGCTGGACCGAATGGGCGTTCCGTTCAACCGAACCTCCGAAGGCCTTTTGAGCTTCCGCCGATTCGGCGGCACCCTGAAGCACCGAACCGCGTATGCCGGTGCAACCACCGGACAGCAGCTTCTTTACGCGCTGGACGAGCAGGTCCGACGTTGGGAAGCCAGCGGCCTCGTCGAAAAGCGAGAAGGTTACGAATTTGTCGGCCTCATCAAGGACAGCAAAGAAGTCTGCCGAGGCATCGTTGCGCAGAACCTGCGAACGATGGAAGTCGAGTCCTACCCAGCCGACGCCGTAGTGGTTTGTACCGGTGGAAACGGTCTCGTCTTTGGCCGAAGCACCAACTCCATCATCAACTCCGGAAGCCCAGTCAGCCTCTGCTACCAGCAGGGCGTTCACTACGGAAACCCTGAGATGGTACAGATTCATCCGACCGCGATTCCGGGCGAGGACAAGTGCCGACTCATGTCCGAATCGGTTCGCGGAGAAGGCGGTCGAATTTGGGTTCCGCGAAATCCAGATGATCAGCGCCTGGCTGCGGATATTCCAGAAGCCGATCGCTGGTATGTCTGCGAAGAGATGGACCCGGTCTACGGCAACCTGCTCAGCCGAGACATCGTCAGCTTCATCATTTACTGCGTTTGCCGAATGGGCAAGGGCATCAAGGGCCGAGAACAGGTTTATCTCGACATCACCCAGCTTCACAAAGATCGCGGCGGTCCATTTACGCGAGATCAGATCAACGACAAGCTGGAAGGCGTTCTTGAGATTTACGAGAAGTTCATGCGCGAAGACCCGATCACCGTCCCAATGCGCATCTATCCTGCGGTGCACTACACCATGGGTGGCCTTTGGGTGGACTACGAGACCAACGGCGACGGAAGCTGGGACGTGGACAGCCACCGAAACCAGATGACCAACATCCCAGGTCTCTTCGCCGCTGGAGAAGCCGATTACCAGTACCACGGTGCAAACCGCCTCGGAGCCAATGCGCTCCTCAGTTGTTTGGTCGGTGGAGAGATTGCGGCGCAGGGCGTTCAGGCTTACGTTCGAAACATGGAATCGGCCGGAGAGGACGTTCTATCAAGCCTCGCCGAGGAAACGCGAAAGGCCCGACAGTCCGAGTACGACGGCTTCCGGAAGAGCCAGGGCACGGAGAACCCGTACAAGCTGCACCAGGAGCTCACGGACATCATGTGGAACAACTGCGGCATCTGGCGCGTCCAGCGCGACCTGCTCTCGGCGAAGGATCAGCTCGACGAGCTATCCGTCCGAATCAACCAGTGCCACCTCATCGACGATTCCGGTTGGAACAACCAGGCCGTCCCGTTCGCCCGCTCGGTCAAGAACATGATCGAAATGAGCAAGGCCATCGTCGGCGGATCGCTCACCCGAAACGAGTCACGAGGCGCCCACTTCAAGATGGACACGCCGGACCGAAACGACACCGACTGGCTGAAGACCACTCTGGCCCAATGGACCCCAACCGGCCCGACCTTCAGCTTCGAGCCCGTAGACGTCCGTTACCTCGCCCCGCGAGCCCGAAAGTACAAGGTGAACCAGAACATGATCGTCAAGAAGATCATGGGCGAGGACTTCTTGGAGAACTTGCTAGGTAAGAAAGTCGAAGAACCAGTCGCGTAAGCGACTGGTTCTTCGAGGAAAACATCACTTACTTGGTTCTGTGTCAGCTTCTGGGAAATGCACCTATAATTTTACTGGTGTTCATTGTCTCGTCAAACTCAAATTTCTAAATTCCCAGATCCGTTGGACCCGGAATCGCTGCTTAAGCAAACGGAAAGTCAATGGTTTGACCGGAAGAGCTTCCGTGTGAGTCCGACTGCCCTGGCGGATAGCATGATCGGATTCGCCAACGCCGACGGTGGAAGAATCGTGGTCGGGATTTCCAACGGAGTTGTCGAGGGTGTGGATTCAGACATCACACACTTGAATGAATTGCAACAGGCGGCAATTAACTTCAGCCAGCCGCCTGTTCGTCATCGTTCGGAACTGATCTCCTGTAAAGATAGCCTTGGGCTGGAGAAGAATCTGTTGCTCCTTGATATTGAAGCTAGCGAAACGATCCACCGTAACCGTAAGAAAGAGTGTTTTTTGCGGATTGGAGACGAAAATCGCCGCCTTGTGGGTGCGGAAGAAAGGGAGCTTGCCTTTGACAAAGGAGAATCAAAATTTGACGCTACGGTTGTGGAAGGTGTGTCTCTTGCTGACCTTGACCACTCGCTGATTGATGAGTACGTTTCCCGCCAAGGTGCCAGCAGCAAGGAGGCACTTCTCAGAAGTCGAGGATTGAGCGTGCAATCAGGAAATGAAATTAAGATTACACAGGCTGGTCACCTGCTCATGGCAAAGGTGCCTCCAATTTGGTCCTATATCCGTTATGTTCGATACCTTGGGACGCGTGTAGAAACTGGTATGCGAGCGAACATTCGCGAGGACGTTACGCTTACCGGAAATATCCCTCAGCTCATTCAAGAAGCCAAGGAGTTAATTTCGGAGAAACTCGGCACTGTGAGCCGTTTAGCTCCGAGTGGACGATTCGAGGTGATGCCTGTTCTGCCCGAGTTTGCGTGGCTAGAAGCCATTGTGAATGCTGTCACTCATCGGTCTTACAGCCTCCAAGGCGATGGAATCCGAGTCCGAGACTTTGAGGATCGGCTCGAAATCGAAAGTCCCGGCCGATTGCCTGGACTTGTTCGAGTCAAGAACATTCGTGAGACGCGTTATTCGAGAAATCCTCACATTGCTCGCGCGTTAGCGGAGCTGACTGGCTATGTACGCGAGCTGAATGAGGGCGTGGAGCGAATGTTCGAGGAGATGGGCCGATATGGGCTGCGCGAACCACGATTCGAGGTTAGCGACGCAAGCGTCAGGGTTGTTTTGTTTAAACAGCCCGATGAGGTGACCTTACAACGAGATGCCCTCGTTGCAGAAACGCTCCGATTTTTGGCAAGACGAGTCGGTCAGGAGCAGTTGAATCTTTTGCTCCAAAAACTGAGTGCAGAGCGACAATTGCGTACCAACGAGATCGGCGAAATTCTTGGAGTGAGTCTGCCGACAACGAGAAGTCACATGAAGCGTCTTGAACAGATCGGTTTACTCAGTCAAGTTTTGAAGTCTTCAACAGATCCAACGCGCTATTGGTCAGTTACAGATCACACGTTCTGGAACGACATCTGAACTAGCTACTCGAAAATTACTCGAAAGGAAGTTTTTCGAGTAATTTTCGAGCAAGATATAACGGACGAATCTCGAGGGCGGTTCGATTCCGGTTTCTGCTTGCGCCAGCGGTTTCAAATTGCGAGTGCCACTCGAAAGCTACTCGAAAACCAATCTTTCGAGTAGCTTTCGAGTAGAGAGGACGACAACCCTCCAACTTTTGCCGGATCACCACTCCGAAACCCTGCTATAATCAATCACGTTGAGATAAGGCTCAACGGCCCAAAAGCCGGCGGATCCTCGACATTGACATCGAGGACGTCGGCTTTTTTGCGTGTGCAAAAGGGGCAAACGAAATCGGTTCAAAGGAGAAACGAAATGCCAACTCTCGTAATCGTCGGCGCCCAGTGGGGCGATGAAGCTAAAGGAAAACTCGTTGATGTTCTAGGGCACGAAGCCCAGATGGTCGTCCGCTACGCCGGTGGCAACAATGCCGGCCACACCGTCATTACCGGCGGCCAAACTTTCAAGTTCCAACTGATCCCCGCCGGAATCCTTCACCCCGGAACCGTCGCGGTCCTCGGCAGCGGAATGGTCGTCTGCCCGCAGGGCCTCCTCGAAGAGCTCGACCGCACCCGCGAACAGCGATCCGAACTGGGCGAGCTCATCATCAGCTCCGCCGCGCACGTCGTGTTTCCTTATCACCGAATGCTTGACGCCCTAGAAGAAGACGCGCGCGGTGAGAACCGTATCGGTACTACAAGCCGCGGAATTGGACCGGCTTACCAGGACAAAGTTGCCCGATTCGGCATCCGGATGGGCGAGTTTGTCGATCCAACCCGCTTCAAGCAGCGGCTCCAAGAAGTTCTCGCCTACAAGAATCGACTGCTCGAAATGTTCGGCTCCGCGCCGATCGCCTTCGACGGCTTGTACGAGGAGTACAGCAAGTACGCCGATCGTCTGCGACCGTTCGTCCGCGACACCGAGGTCCTCGTCCAAAACGCCGTGGCGCGGAATGAGCGTGTCCTCTTCGAAGGCGCGCAGGGAACCTTCCTCGACCTTGACAGCGGAACTTACCCCTACGTCACGTCGTCCCACCCGGTCGCCGGTGGCGCTTGCCTCGGAACCGGAATCGGCCCCCGCGCCATCCAAAACGTGCTCGGCGTCTGCAAGGCCTACACTACGCGGGTCGGCAGCGGACCGTTTGTCACCGAACTCGATGACGCCATCGGACAGCAGATTCGAGACCAGGGGCAAGAGTACGGAACCGTCACCGGCCGCGGTCGCCGCTGCGGCTGGCTCGATCTGGTCGCGCTCCGCCATTCCTGCCGCCTCAACAGCATCAGCGGCCTCGCGGTCACCCGCGTCGACATCCTCAGCGGCATCGGCCCGCTCCAAGTAGCCACCGGTTACCGCCTCGACGGCGAAACCATCCCGACCCTCCCAACCAACCCCGCCGACTTGGCGCGGGTAGAAGCGGAATTGGTGGAACTCGAAGGCTGGAACGACGACCTCCGCGGCGCCCGAAAGCTCGAAGACCTGCCGACACCCGTCCGCAAGTACCTCGACTTCATCGAAGCCCAAACCCAAACCCCCATCGCCATCGTCAGCATCGGCCCCGACCGAGAAGAAACCATCATCACCCGCCCAGACCTGATCTGGGCGTGAGTGAGTGCCTCAGCTCACCAAAACCGAAACGCCGCGCCGCCTTAGTTCTTCCACAAACGCTGTCCCCGTCATCGCCGTCTCGTATCGATTAACACCGGTCGGAACGACGCCAGCGGCGACGGCTTGGGCGACGATGCTGAGGCTGAAGCCAGTTAGGCGTTCCATGCTCGTAAAGCCGGTCGAAGGGTCTTCTTTGTCGAAGATATCCACGACTGTCCGCACTTTTTCCCCATCGTTGGAGCCTTCGCCGATGGCGCGGATGACGCATTGGTCGGCGTCTTGGATCTGCCCAAGCGCCTCGCCGAACACGCGGCAGAACACGTCCTTGGGCCGAACCTTCATGCCGCGGATTTCGATCTCATCTTCGCGCCAAAGACCGAAGTCCTTAAATATCCGCATCCGCTCGCAGTGGCCGGGGAATCGGAAGGTTTTGTACTCGTAGTTCTGGAGCCGACCTTGGAAGGTGTAAGGCGCGGTGCTGGTTCCGCCGGAGGTCGTGAAGGCTTCCAACGTCCCGAGTGGTGAGACTTCCAACGTCTCGAGTTCAGAAAGCGTGTCTACTTCCGTGATTTCGCCATCCCGCAAAACAAGGGCCTGGTAATCGTATTCGGTCACAAGACCCTCAACGTTGAAGGTGAGTTTGTAGTTGAAGGGAGGCACCGGATGCTGCGGTAGGACGCCGCAGTAAAGACGGATCGATTCTGGGTGGGACATCGACTCCATCAAAAACAAGCCAAGGCTGTTCACAAGACCGGGCGCAAGGCCGCAGTCTGGTACCAGGGCAACTCCGGCTTCCTGCGCCAAAGCGTCAAGTCCTAAGGTCTCTTGCGTAACCTCGGTGTTGCCGCCAAGGTCGCACATGTTGGTCTTCGAAGAGATCGCCGCTCGGGCAATCGCCGGGTGCATGTAATAGGGAACACAGCTCAAGAGCGTGCCTGCGTCTTCCAGGAACCGAGCGAGCTCCAAAGGCGATTTTGCGTTGACCTGGAACGGATGGCAACGCTCCGTACCGAGGAGGCCGTTTACGCGATCGGCCGCTTTCTTGGCTTGATCGTATGATAAGTCGCCGAGCTTGATGGTTGCGTCGGGGGCAAACTTCGAGAGGTCGTAGGCCGCGCAGGTGCCCTGCATGCCAGATCCAAGAATGGCGTAAGTTTGGTTCATTGTTTCCTTCAACGACGTTGTTGTCGGGACGTAACTGTTTGGAAAGGGTACCACTGGCACCGGTTCCACAGAATATGCCGTAGAACCTACACATGGCCACCCTCGTGTTCAGTACCGAACTTGATTGCACCGTGGCCGAGCTGCGTGCGTTTCACAGCTCTACTGAAGCTCTCTACGCCCTAACCCCCCGGTTTTTGAACCTGCAGGTGGAAGGGGACGACCTGAGCGTATACGCGGGAGCGCGCTTCGTCACCTGGTCTGGAATCGGTCCGATTCGCCAAAAGTGGGTTGCGGTGATCGAAGAAGCAGGGCCGAACGGGTTTACGGATTTCTCCGAAGAAGGACCCTTCAAAGAGTTCCGGCATCATCACCGGTTCCTACCGCTGGATGACCGTTCGATCCTAGAAGATGAAATTCACTACAAAACCGGCTACGGAACCTTTGTAGATTTCGTAGCCGGATTCGGAATTCGGGCTCTGTTTGCCTTTCGGCATTACAAAACCAAGAAAGCTTTGCGCCGTTAGCGCTTCAGCTTCGACTTGGAGAAGTACATGTACTTCTTGCCGTCCTTCCACTTCGTTTGCCGGGTGTACCGGTAGCCGTCTCGGTTGAAGTACGGCCGACTAAAGTAGGCCGCTTTCGTTCGTTGTAGCTTGCTCTGGCTCTTTCGGTCCTGTTCATACCGGTTTGCAGAGTAGAGTGCTCCGGCCGCACCAGCGAAGAACAGCGTGTTGTCCTTTTTGAGCAGTCCGAGTACACCAAGCGCTCCCGAGGCGATGCCGATGTTTCGCCATTCGTTCTTTTTGTCCTGACGCCGGTCAACCAGCTTGCTCAGGTCGCTCAAGGATTGGGCCGATGCGGTAACCGGTGCAACCACCATCGTTACGGCGAGAATCGCGGTGAGTCCGCTGAATCGTAGATCAAACTTCATTTCATAACCTCCAGTATTTTTGCCAGCAAGATTGCGGATTATTGCTTCAGACGACGCAAAAGCCTGAGGGTTTCCTTGCGTCCCGGCGGTCCTGGGTCCCGGGGCCGTAGAATCTCGTTATATGCCGTTCGCAACAATAGATGAAGCTCTAGCCGATTTGCGGCTCGGAAAAATGATTGTCGTGGTCGATGATCCGGACCGCGAGAACGAAGGCGATCTCGTCTGCGCCGCGGAGACGTGCACGACCGAGGACATGAATTTCATGATCCGCTATGGCCGAGGCGTTCCCTTTATTCCGACCACGGCGCAGCGGCTCCAGGAACTGTCGATCCCGATGATGACCAAGCAAAACACCGCTCGGCATGGAACGGCGATGGCGGAGACAGTAGATGCCCTCCACGGCACGACAACCGGAGTTTCGGCAGGCGACCGAGCGGCGACCGTGAGAGTGTTTGTAGACCCGAAAGCGACGGCGTCCGACTTAGCGCGTCCCGGGCATATCATTCCGCTTCGAGCCGAAGAAGGTGGGGTTCTGGTTCGTGCCGGTCACACCGAGGCCATTGTTGACCTCTGCGCCCTCGCCGGGCTCCAGCCGGTTGGTGTTGGTTGCGAGATCCTGAACGAAGACGGCACGATGATGCGGCTCGACGACCTCGAGACCTTCTCCGAGCATCACAACCTCAAGCTCATCACGATTGCCGATCTCATCGCCTACCGTCGTCGAACCGAAAAGCTGGTGAAGCTGGCCGCCGGACCCATTGATTTCCCAACCAAGTTCGGTCATTTCCGCTTGTTTGTGTTTGAGGCAGAAGTCGAGGCTGCACCGTACGTTGCGATCGTCAAAGGTAATCCGTCCGCCGAGCAGCCGATCCTCGTGCGCACGCACTCCAGTTGCCTCACCGGAGACTTGTTGGGATCCTTCCGCTGCGACTGCGGAGACCAGCTAGAGATGGCTCTACGCATGATCGAAGCTGAGGGCTTGGGCATCGTTCTGTACATCGCCCAAGAAGGGCGGGGAATTGGTCTTGTGAACAAGTTGAAGGCATACGAACTTCAGGATCAAGGTCTAGATACCGTGGAGGCAAATATCGCCCTAGGCTTCAAGGCTGATCTTCGAGACTACGGTCTGGGCGCGCAAGTTCTGGCCGAACTTGGAGCCCAGAAGATTCGGCTCATGACGAACAATCCGAAGAAGGTTGCCGGACTACAGGGTTACGGACTTGAGATCGTTGAGCACGTGCCCATCATCGCACCGACAAATCCAGCTCGCGAAAAGTACATGGAAACCAAGCGGGCAAAGATGGCGCATATGTTGCCGGAATGAAATCATCTAAGCGGAAACTTGAGCCGATCGATTGGGCCTTCTTCATCGGAGGCCCGGCCTTGTTTCTCGCGATCGCCTGGTTTGGTTTGCAAGCCATCATCGGCCCCGGGCCCGCTCCAAGTGCCATCCAAAAGCTAAAAGCTGGCGTCATCACACCTGGCAAAACTGCAGAAGACGTTCTGAAGAGCATCGGCAATCCGAAAGCCACGGTCGAAAAGGCGGACGGAACGTACTACTTCCGATATGAACGCTCCGCTTGGAGTGGAGAAACAAAAACGTTTGCCGAAGAGGATGCCTACGTTGATTTCGACTCGACTGGCCGGGTTACCGGCGTGAGTTTCGAGTCTAGAACGCCTCCGCCAACGCCAAACGTGTCACCATAATTCCATGTTATCTTCCCGCCCTAGACCCCCAATCCGGCTGAAAACGCCTGGAGAAATGGATGCAATGGCTGAAGCAGGGAAGGTAGCTGCACTAGCTCTTAAGGCGTTGAGTGACGCCGCAAAGCCCGGCGTTTCTTTGTTGGACCTGGAAGCCTTGGCCCTGGAAGTCCTTGCGGCGCACGGTGCGAAGCCGAGCCTTCTGAACTACCACCCCGGTTTTTCGCAAACCGCATATCAGTTCGGCACTTGTCTGAGCGTCAATGATGAAGTGATTCACGGTACGCCTCGGAAAAACCTCTTGCGTGAAGGCGATGTGCTCGGGCTTGACCTTGTAGCAAGCATCGATGGCTGGCACGCGGACTCGGCCAAAACAGTTGGCGTCGGTGAAGTCTCGAATCGGGCCCTCAAGCTGATGCGGATTACCGAAGAATCGATGTGGCACGGAATTGAGCAGAGTCGCGCTGGAAACACGATGGGGGACATCGGCCACGCGATTCAACGCCACGTCGAAAAAAACGGATTCTCCATCCTGAAAAACATGGTCGGCCATGGAGTTGGCACGGCGGTGCACGAACCCGGGCTTGATGTTCTAAACACAGGTCGGCCTAAGTCGGGAATTCGGTTGGAAGTTGGGATGACCTTCGCGGTTGAGCCCATGGTTACCGCCGGTCGCGGGGATATGAAGCACCGGAAAGATGATCCGTGGGCGGTGGTGACAAAGGACGGGAGCTTAGGAGCGCACTTTGAGCACACCGTCGGGGTTACGGAAGACGGTCCGCGAGTGCTGACTCTACTCCCAGCAAGCTGACGCAAAAAAGCGGCCCTTCGAGAAATTCGAAGGGCCGCTTAACTTTGGTTCTTACTTCTTGCGCTTTCGCATCAGAGCTGGAGCAACCAGCGCGAATGCGAGGAAGGAAGCTGGCTCTGGTACTGGGTTGTACTTGCCTGGTCCGATGAGGCCCTGGTTCTTGTTGCCGTTGTATGGGTTTGGCTTGAAGAAGGTAGCGTCGCCGGTGATGCCGGTGAGAGCATCGCTCAGGTAGCCGTTGAAAGCGGTGAGCTTAGCGCCGGAAAGCGAAGACTTGAACATGCCGGTCGAGAGACCGTCGCCGTTGTCGTAGATCACGTCCCAGATTGCGATCTGGAGAGCAGCGGCAGCGTCTCCGGTTACCGATCCGCTGTACTTGTTGTACAGCTTAGAAACTCGGGCACCGTTCGAGAGGTTGCCTGCGGCGCTGACTGCATCAACGTTGTAGCTTGCTGGAAGGTAGTTGAAGTGCTCGAGGTCAACGCAGTAGGCGTCGAACGTATCGCCAGCAAACGTGGAAAGCTGTGGTCCAGCGTAAACCGTCGAGTTGTTCCCGTTGAAGTTGATGGTGACCGTGCTGAACTTGCCAGGGGTCATGCCGCTGATTGAAATCAGGTCAGCGTTGGCTGCGCCAGCCAATCCAAGCGTAGCGATAAAAAGTGATCCTAGATGTCGAAATTGCATGAAAATTCTCCTCTTCGGGAATACAAACCTAATATTCCTGCATTCAGACAAGGTGAGGGTGACACGATTTTTAGCGTCACGCGTTTGCGGGACAGTAAATCTAGCGCCAATCGAACGCGAACGTGATCTCACCCGGACGTGTTTTGAGCCGATCGTATGCACTCTGGGCATCTGATGGGGAGAGGACATCTGAGACGATCGAACGCAAATTGATCCGACCCCGGCGGTGAAGATCCATAACCGCCTCCATGTCCTGCCGGACGACGTTTCGCGGAAACCGAACGGATAGCTCCTTCTCAAACGTAGCCTGATACGGGAAGCTCACCGGGCCAGGATAGCTACCTTGAACGATGATGCGAGCTGGGTTGGTTTCGGCGCGGTCCCAAGGATGCCCCTTAGCCAGGGCAATGGTGAGCGCGGTTGCGCGTTCGCTGCCGGTTGCGTCCACCACTACATCGAACGAGTTAGTAAGTTCCTTTGCGGCCATCTCGGGGTCAACGGTTTCAATGCCTTCGGCCGCGGCGTGGGCTCTTCGCTGCTCCACCGGGTCGATGGCCACCACGGTCGCACCGGTGGCGTGAAAAAGTTGGGCCGAACATTGACCAATGGCGCCGAGGCCGAGAACGGCAACCCTCTCATTCGGCAGAACCTGGGCGTACCGAACGCCACGGTAGGCAATTCCTGCCAATCGAGCCGCACTGGCCGCCACGAGGTCGTCGCCATCCTGAAGCGGAATGCAGCTATCCGCAGATAGGACCGCATATTCGGTATGCCCGCCCCAAGCCCTTGGTACCGAAGCGCGCAGGGTTCCGCCACCGATGACCTTGGTGTCCGGAACACAACCCTTGGCAATGGCACCTTCTGACGCCTCTACGATGGTGTTAACCGCTGCGTAGCCGGGAATGTAGCCCCAGCCATCAAGCCCGGGCTGCAGGCCCGCGAAGCACCGAAGCTCGGTGCCGGGGCTAATGCAGGTGAAATCGGTCCGAACAAGCACCTCGCCTAATTCAGGATGAGGAATCTGAACTTCGGCAAGCTCAACGACATCGACGGCGGTGAACAGTAAGGCACGGGACTTTTGCACGTTTTCGATTATCCATCACGATATAGACTCAAGATCGGTGAAGGTTGCGGACCATGCGATCGAGCAGGATGAATGAATAGTTTTGACAAACTAATCGGACCCATTATCGTTCTGCTTTTAGCAGGACTCGGAATCTACGCTTATCATTCCTACCGTCGTCGCTTGACTCAGCTCTGGGATGAGTTGGCAAAGCGGTTCCGGGCAGAACCGGTCACCAACCCGTTTGATGGGATGTTGCTGCGGACGGGCAGCACTCCAATCCGCGTCAGCATGAAGTCGACCAGCGAGATTGGCGGCCTGGACAAGACTTCTTACACGACGGGCTTAGAAACAAGCCGACCGTTTCTGGTGATCTTCTTTCCCCGAAAGTCAGAGACCGAAAATCTTGCCAAGGTTCTAACCAAGAGCGTGTTTGGAAAATTTACGGCCCAGCAGCACGGCCTAAAGGTTGATGTTGCCGGTGATCAATCGATTGATAGCGCGTTCGTCATCATCTCGGATGGATCTGTCCCGGCTAGCAGTCTCAGGTCCATTTTTCCGTACCTGCGTGACCGAGCCCTGGTCTACGCGGTTGGCAGCATCAAGAAGTCGCCGGAGCCCGGTCTGCAAATTCTTCCGGTTCTGGTTGGCAGTCCGGTACAAGACTTTGATCCGAACGTAGCCCAAGATCGGATCAAGACCTTGGCCAGTTTTACCGAGGCCCTGTCGCACCACAAGTTTGGCCGCATCGTTGAGCCGCCGCTTCCAGTCAGTTCAGAGTGACTCCAGCAGAACGAATCGAGGCCTTACGGTCCGGAGCAGACCAGAAGCTCATCATGCGCCTTAAAAGCGGCTTTCTGACCCTGAGTGAATATCAGTTTCTCCCCGGCTACTGTTTGCTCCTGGCGGACCCGATTGTGGGCCAACTCAACGAGCTCGATTGGGAGAGTCGGCAAATCTTCCTTCAGGACCTTGCCCTGGTGAGCGAAGCTGTCCAAACGGTTACGAATGCGAAGCGAACGAACCTTGCGATCTACGGAAACGTCGACCCGTTTCTGCATGCCCATGTCTGGCCAAGATTCGAAGATGAACCACCGAGCCGGGCCACGTTGCCCCCACTCATGTTTCCGGAAGGATTTCGACTGGAAGAAGAACATAAGTTCTCCATGGATAAGCATGGAGAACTCATGCAGCAACTGCGTGACTATTTGACGGAGCGAGCCTAGTTTCCGAACGAGGAGGAAAGGTCCGCGACTTCCGCATTTCCGGCCGGCTTTGACCGCGCGGAGTTCTTCACGAGCTCCGCAAGTTTCGCTTCGTAGCGAGCGCTGTCCATTGGCAACTCGATCGTTTCGCCATCAAGGCTGGACAAGATCATGGCGTTCGCAAGTTCCACTGAGTGAATGCCTTCGACCGCCGGGGCCAAAAGTTCTGCACCGTCCAGGATCGCGGCGGTGAAGTTCTTGATGATCTCCAAATGCTGGTTCGAAGGATTGCTCGTCGGAATCTCACACCGCCAGGTCGGCATGCCCGGGAAGCTTGAAGGGGTGGTCTTTGAAAACTCAGAGACCGATTCGGAAGTTCGATCAAACACGATTTTTCCGTCTTGGTAAGTAACGCGCCCACGATCGGCTGCGATTTCTAGGCGGTTAGAACCCGGGAACTCGCCGGTAGTCGTGATGAACGTTCCGGTTGCTCCATTTGCAAATTCCACGTACGCCGTGACATCGTCTTCAACCTCAATGTCGTGATACTTTCCGAAGCCGCAAAACGCGCGGAGTCGTACTGGCATTCCAAACATCCACTGGAAGAGATCTAAGTTGTGTGGGGCTTGGTTGAGCAGAACTCCGCCACCTTCTCCGCCCCATGTGGCGCGCCAGCCGCCGGAAGCATAGTAGGCCTCGCTGCGGAACCAGTTCGTGATGATCCAACTGACTCGCTTAATTTCACCCAGTTCACCGCTCTGCACAAGGCGGCGGATTGCTTGGTAAGCGCCATCTGTGCGCTGATTAAACATTGCTGCGAAGACCTGTCCCTTATGGGCAGCAATCAGCTTTTCGCAATCTGCTTTGTGAACGGAAATCGGCTTTTCCACAAGAACGTGTAGCCCAGCTTCTAGGGCTTCGATGCCGACGCTCGTGTGTGCGTAGTGCGGGGTTGCGATAAGTACGGCGTTAACGAGTCCGCTCTGGATGAGATCCGACGGATTTTCGAACTGGGCGACCTTCTCGTATCGATCCATTCGGGTCGCATCTGCGTCACTCACCGCCGTAAGAACAAGTCGATCCACCTTCGGCAAACTATCACGAATGTGGGCCGCGCCCATGTTGCCGAGTCCGATTACGCCGAGTCTTACGCGATCCATGCGGAGACTATAGCCGAAACTTACTCGTAACGAAGCGCTTCGATTGGCTGAAGGCGTGATGCCCGGAGCGCGGGATAGAGCCCGAAGAACAGGCCAACCGCTGCGGAGAATCCAAACGCAACGATGATGGCTGTGCTGTTAATCACCGGAGGAACCTTGAGCGCTTGAGCCACGAACGCGACGCTGCTCAGGCCCATCAGAATGCCAAACGAACCGCCAACCGTGCACATCACCACGCTCTCAAGCAAGAACTGCCCCAGGATGGTTTCCCGCTTGGCTCCGATCGCCTTTCGCAGGCCAATTTCTCGCGTTCGCTCGGTAACGGAAACCAGCATGATGTTCATGATTCCGATGCCGCCAACAAGAAGCGAAACGGAAGCGATACCTGCGAGAAGGGTCGAAAGCAGACGCGTTTGCTGCTCCATTTGCTCGATCCATTCGCCCTGGTTAATCACTCGGAAGAGCGGCTCGCCGCCGGCGTTCTTTCGCTTTTTGCCGAGTGTCTCTTCGACCTGCTGCTGCATGATCGGCAACAATTCGGCGCTCACGCCCTGGATCACGATGTTATCGAGGTTTGTTCGTCCGAGCAACCGGGTTTTGGCGGTAGACAGCGGAATGTAAATCTGGTCGTCGGGGTTCCACATTCCCGACCCGCCCTTGTAGGCCACAACCCCGATCACTTCGAAGGTTTGGTTTTTGATGCGAATAGTCGTGCCGATCGCATTGTCGTCGCCAAACAGTTCTTGGTACGCAAGGAATCCGAGAACCGCTTTGCGGTTCGCCTCGGCCTCATCTTCCATCGTGTACCAGGTGCCTTGGTGCATTTTGGTCGCATTGCGGATAATGGCGACCTGTGGCTGTGCACCACTAATCTGGGTCGAGTAGTTGATGTTCTTAAACTTGACGCTTGCTCGCGCACCGACTGAGCCGGTGATGAGTTCGATGAGCGGAACCGAGCGCTTCAGGTCGCCGACATCCTCATCCTTCAAAGTTGGAATGTCGTTGGGACCGCCGGCCACGTTGCCGCGGCGCCAGTTCGGCATCACGGTGAGCATGTTCGTGCCCATCACCTGAATGTTTTCGACCGACTTCTTTTTGGTGCCTTCACCAATGCCGATCATTGCGATCACCGACCCAACTCCGATGACCACGCCGAGCATGGTGAGGGCCGACCGCAGTTTGTTAGCTGCAATCGCCCGAAGGGCAGTTCCAATCGCGTCGGCAATGTTCATGATCTAACCGCTACTACTGAAGTACGTCTTGGTAACTTCAAATCGTTACCGGGGTCGAGCTCCGCCGCCTGCACCGGCACCACCGCCAGTCGTAGCTCGCGGTCGGTTCTGGTTCGGGCGTCCGCCGCCACCGGCCAATCCGCCGCCTTCTTGGGCTTCCTTCATCTTGCGCTGAATCTCTCGAAGCTCTGCGACATCGATTTCGGCCGTAACAACCTCTTCGCCAACCTTCAAACCGGACTTGATCTCGATGCCTTCATTTCCGGCTTCGCCAATCTCAACCGTTCTGACTTCTGGCTTCTTCGGGTCGGTTGACTTGACACGGACGGTGGACTTGCCATCCTCACCGGCCGTTACCGCTTGCGAAGGGGCAACCAGAACGTCGTTCAGCTCCATCGTAATGAACTCGCAAGTTGCGTTCATTCCAGGAACAACCGGCACTTTGTTGTCGGCGTTGATCTTGACCCTGACCTTGACGGCCGTAATGTTGTTAACGGTCGTGGCGGCTGGATTAACTCGGGTTACTTTGCCTTCCAGTTTCTGGTTCGGGAAGCCTTCGGTGGTTACGCTGACCTTCTGGCCAACTTTCACGGCGGCTACATCCGCTTCGTCCACCGCGCATTCCACGTACAGCTCGGTGACATCCGAAATCTGAACGAGCGACGTGCCCTGGGCAAAGGTGCTGGCTCCTGGAGGGATGATCGTTCCTTCTTCGAGGTACTTCACCGTCACCACGCCATCTCGCGGCGCGACAACGGTGGTGCTGTCTAAATTGATCTTTGCGTTTCGCTCCGAGACGCGGCTGCGAACGGTGCTCGCCTTTGCGCCGATGAGCTCTGATCGCCGAATTGCGACCTGCTCGCGGTTGTCCTGAGCTATTTGGAGGGCAATTTCTGCCGAGCGGACCGCTTGCTTCGCTTCAGCAAGGTTGGTTTTCAGGACCGCATCCTGAGTCGAGTTGGCCTTCGCCTGGCTCAGAGCCGCGCGAGTTCGCGCGATCTCGGCGTTCGCGGAGGCGATCTGAATTCGGGCCGAGTCGTCAATCGTTTTGAGGCGCTGCGTCGCCGAAGCTAGGTTGGATTTGGCCGTTGCAAGCGTTCTGCGCGCGTTATCAACCGCCGATGCCGCCACGTAGCCCTGCTGAAGAAGTGATTGCTGACGGGTGAGTTCGGCTTCCGCCGTGTTCACGGAGGTCTGGGTATCGGTCACTCCGTTCTGAGCGTCGGCGCGCTGCTGAGGAATGTCGACCTTCTGAAGTCGCTCAAGTGCCGCGAGGCTGGCTTCAAGGTTTGCCTGTGCGGTTCGCACTGCTGCCGATGAAAGCTCTGGCTGGCGAGACGCTTCAATTGTTGATCGTTCGAGCCGCGTCTTGGCCGCCGCAAGGGAGTTGCGAGCGTCCTGAACGGCCGTCTCGGACTGCTTGATCTGCAGTTCTAAAGTGATCTCGGCTTGGCGCGCTCGAGCATTTGCGCTCTCCAAATCGGCGCTCGCCTGGTCATAGACGGCCTTCGTGTCTTCGGGATCGATGATGGCGATGAGGTCGCCTTGCTTCACGATCGAGCCTTCTTCGACCGCAAGCTTAACGACATTGCCTCCGGCTTTCGACTTCACGTCGACTGCCGTAAGGGCCACAACCTGTCCGCTTGCGGAGATCGAGCGACGCAACGTTCCTTTCTCCACCGCGGCATATCGGTACTCGACCTCTGCAACTTGGGTCTGGTTTTGGGTGGTGTAGTACCAGCCTCCAGCGCCGAGCGCGACTATGCCTACGATGATAAGGATCGTCTTTTTCATGGACTATTCGCCGGGAAGGGGCTTGCCCGTCACAAGTTTCAGCCGAAGGTCACTAATCAAAGAGTCATAGACTGCCTCGATGTAGTTGCTCTCGGCGGTGACCAAAGAAACTTGCGCGGTCAAAACTTCAATGAGGTCGCTGGCTCCTGCCTGCTGCGCACCAAGCGCGGCGGCGTAGTTGACGCGGGCAGCCTCAACGGCGGCTTTAGCCGCGGCTAGCCGGTCAACGTTTTGCGCAAGCGTCGTGTACGCGCTTTCAATTTCTGCCCTTGCGGTTCGCTCAGCTTGAGTTAACGTTTGAACGTTCGATTCCAAGGTCGCTCGGTCCTGCCGAACGTTGGCACGTCGGAATCCTCCATCGAAAAGCGGATAGCTCAGCGTCAGGTTGAGCGATTGGTTGGCGCCTTGGTTGGGTGAAAACTGATAGGTGTATCCGCCGTCGAGGTTGAAGGACACGCCGGCGTTCATCAGAGACTGCTTCAGCGCGAACTTTTGGGCTTCGAGACGCTTTCGCTGGGCACGAAGGTCCGGGCGGACGTCCATCGCAGATTTGAACAAGCCCTCAAGGTCCGAAGGCTTTTCGAGCTGGGGTTCAGAATTGGCGGCAACCAGGGCTGGAAGTGGCTCGAACTGATCGATTCCGACTGAAGCCTTTAACGTTGCGCCGTTGTTAGCAACTCGGTTTCGTGCGGCAATCGTGTTGACCTGCGCGTTCAACGCATCGGCACTGGCCTGAAGGATGTCCTTTCGGGCGGCGTCGCCAACTTCAACCCGCTTCTTGGTCTGCTCTAAAATCGCGTTTGCTCGGATCACCTGCGAATCCGTTACCTTCAGAAGCTCTTGAGCTCGAAGCGTCTCGTAGTACTGCTGCTGAACGTTGAACAAAGTCTGCCGGACCGTCTGCGACAAGGTGAATTGAGTCGCATCCGCGTTTCGCTTGGCGAGTCGGAAAGCCGCGTCTCGTTGACCGGAATCGAGGAAAGTCCAGTTTCCGTCAACCTGCGTTTGCTTCTGGTCGAACACGAAGGTTCGGTTGCCAAACTGGGCACTTGCGGTTTCCTGTCGCTGGTACTGGTATCGGAATCCGGGTGTAACTGTGGGGAAGAAGGCGCTGTAAGATGCCTGACTTCTTCCCTTCGCCGCTTCGAGGTCAGCAAAGGCGGCGCGGATGGTTCCGTTTCTCTCTTTGGTGAGCTGAACGACGTCGTCCAGAGTGAGTTGGGTCTTGGGACTGGCTTCCTGTGCCTGGGAAAAAGCCATTCCGGCGAGGCTGGTCAGGAGTAACGTAAACGGCAAACGCATAGCGCGAACCACGTTACCGTGATTTGTTTCTGCCCCTATGACTTTGTGCCCCCGCATCCCCAAGGTCATCTTACGCAATCGCGAACCCAGAAAGTTGCCCGACACACGTAAAATTGCGAGTTCGGACCACCTATTTCGCATGACGCTCCTCACATAAATCTCATCTTTCGTCGGTACCGTAACAACAATGCGAATTCTGGTTGTGGAAGATGATCCAATTATCGCGAGCAGAATCGCGGCCACGCTGGAAAGCGAGGGGTACACCACGCAAATTGCCTATAACGGCGAAGAGGCAAAGGCGTTTGCTGGTCAGGCGAGCTTTGGATTGGTCGTGCTCGACGTGATGATGCCGAAGATGAATGGCCTTGAGTTTTGCCAGTATCTTCGGTCCAAACGAGACCGGACGCCGGTGCTTATGTTGACCGCGAGAGATACGATTGATGAGCGAGTGGAGGGGCTGGATGCCGGCGCGGACGACTACCTTGTGAAGCCGTTTGACGTGCGGGAATTGACCGCGCGAGTTCGGGCTTTGGTGCGGCGAGACTGGGTGCAGCGGACGGGGATTTTGCGGGTGGCCGACCTTGAACTGGACACGCAGGCGCATGTTGCCAAGCGGGCTGGACAGGAATTGAAACTGACCAAAAAAGAGTATGTCTTGCTAGAAATACTTGCAAAGAACGAAGGGCGAATCGTGACTCGGGCTTTACTGATGGACGCGCTTTGGCAGGACGAGGATCGGAACGAGAACACGATTAACTTTCACATTGCTTCGCTGCGCAAGAAGGTGGATGCGGGCGAGCAGGCGCGGCTGATTCACACGATGCACGGGCTGGGTTATTCGCTCCGTAGCACCGGAGACGCCGGGTGATTCAGGGGTCGTTTCGGCTTCGGCTGACGCTTTGGACCGCCGGAATTTTGGGCGTGAGCTTGATTGGGTTTACGTCGGCGCTTTACTTCACGCAGCGGGAGCGGTTGCGGGGCGATATTGACCGGGACATGCGGGGTTCGGCGGGGCGCTTTTTGCGTCCGCCAGGACGGCAGGGGCAGGGTCCGGGGCAGGGTCCCGGACAAGGGCCTGGGGGGCCGGGTGGGCCTGGGTTTGGAATGGGGCGAGGTCCGGGACCAGACGGGCCAGGAGGATTCGGGGGACCGCCGGGTGGGCGCCAGGGAAACTTGGCCCGGCTTTCGGCCGATCCTATTCGGTTTTATCGCGATGGTCAAGTGGTCAAGGCGGACGGATTCGCGGAGTTTCCGGATGGAAAGGTAGCGGCGATTTCGGCGGAGGGCGCGAAGGTTGCGGTGAATGGTCGGGAGGACGTTCGCGTTGTGCAGGTCGACGGGATGTCGGTCCGGGTGCTGTCGATTCCGTTTAAGGACTTGCAGGGGAATCCGGCGGCGGTTCAGGTGGCGCGGGGGCTGCGGGACTTTGAGTTTTGGGAACGGTCGCAGGCGACGACGGTAGCGCTTTTTGTGCCGATCGCTTGCTTGGTGGCGGGGCTTGGGGCTTGGTTGATTGCGACCCGTGGATTGCGGCCGGTGCAGGAGATGGCGGATGCGGCGGGGCAGATTTCGGGGCGGAACTTGAGCGGGCGGCTTCCGATTCGTGGGCAGGACGAGCTGGCGGGATTAGGTAGCCAGTTCAACGAGGTGCTGGATCGACTGGAGGACGCCTTTGATCGGCAGCGGCGATTTACGGCCGATGCCTCGCATGAGTTGCGGACTCCCTTGACGCGGATCCGGCTGGCGGCTTCGGAGCCGGGATCGGAGCCGGAGCAGTTGCGGGAGGCGCTGCGGGTTTGCGGGCAATCGGCGGAATCGATGACGCGATTGGTGGATCAGCTTTTGGTGCTGAGCCGGGCGGATTCGGGTCGCAGTTGGCTGAAGGTCGTGGCGACCGATGTGCCAACGGTGGTGATTGCGGCTTTGGACCGATTACCGGTGAGCGCGACGGACCGAGTCGATTGCGTTTTGCCGGAGGAGGCGATTTCGCTGGACTGCGATATCGACGCGATGGCGCGGGTGCTCTCCAACCTTTTGGACAATGCGTTGCGGTACTCGCCCGATTCCGCTCGCGTTGAGTTGGTGGTTTGTGAGGTTGGCGATGAGGTCGAGTTTTCGGTTCGGGACCTTGGTCCCGGAATTTCCGAAAAGGACTTGCCGCACCTCTTCGAGCGGTTTTATCGGGCGGATGAGGCTCGTTCAGGTTCAACTCATGCTGGTTTGGGCTTGTCGATTGTGCAAACCATCGTTTCGGCGCACGGCGGAACGGCCTCGGCAGAGAGCGAATTGGGGCGCGGATCGCGATTTATCGTAAAGCTTCCCAAAGCCAATAAATTCCTCACAAGTGCCCCCTAGATGGTATGTCGTTCTGTCAACCCGTTTTAGCTTCTAGAACCCATCCGGTGCGTCTTTTAAGAACCGCAACGGCGCGGATCAGGAGTCTTCGCATTACGGCCACGGTTGCCGTTTGATGAGATTTC
>Ga0247832_1000662_pt1 | contig 68703 bp, 122 predicted proteins | sample LaCruzMarch2015__10_FD_192407 | JGI IMG/M metagenome (GOLD analysis project Ga0247832, IMG submission 192407) | Freshwater microbial communities from meromictic Lake La Cruz, Castile-La Mancha, Spain - LaCruzMarch2015_4m | ecosystem: Environmental > Aquatic > Freshwater > Lake | place: Spain... | reverse complement strand
GGTGGCTGCGTTCTTCTGCACTGTCTGCTGTGCCCCGACCAGCAACCACTTTCCATGGTCGGCCATTGATGGCAATTTGTATGTTGTTGCGCTCGTGTGCCAGCTCTTGGCGTAGGCCACGATGGTCGTCACCACGACCCATGCCGCTCACACTGCTGTCGTAGTCACGCTGATATGCGTCACGACGGTCAAAACGACTTTCTTTTAAGATTTGATCAATTTTCATAGTATTCCTGCTGCGGTTTGTAACACACGAACATCAGCAGTGACTTCGTGTATGCGCCGAGTGGTCAGGCCTGCGGCTGTGCGCATTTCATTTAGGTCTTCTTCGTGAGTGCGTCGATACTCATCAGGAGTGCAGGGCACTGTTTTGGCAAATGCATCCGCACTCCAGGGCTGTTGACGTTTTTCGTACACAAAGTTCCAGTTGCCGGCATCAAATTCAGTTAGAGTACTCAAGTCATCCAGGAGAGTTTGCACATGTTCGGGTGCTGACCTGCGTCGACGAATTTCCACGTACACCAGAAAACGATTGGGTTTGATTTCACCTGGTGAACGATCAGCATCCATGACAAAGTCATAGCCTTTTTCAAACCAGGCCACTAGATCCTTGGCCGCGGCGAGATCACGCACAAAAAAACTCAACACAATGATGTCAGCATCATCGCCCATTTTGCTGGTGAATTCATCCACGTGAATGGTAGACTTCATCATGCCATCAAGGTCACGATAGTTCAGTCCCTCAGACAGCGGCCGGCGTGGGTTGATTAAGTGATTGTTGTGCTGCATCAGCTGCTCCATCATTTTGATATTCATCTTGATCAAGATCATTTTCATAGGCTTGATCCAGTTCATCAAGATCAATTTCCTCGTCTTCCATTTCAATTGAGCCAGTGCGGATGTCCTGCATCAAGGCCTTGGGCATGGTGATTTCCACCAACCACACCTGCTGACGCATGAGCTTGGCTTTCTTGGTTCCAGCACGATAGTCCGACGGGTCTTCAATTTTGATGGGAATTTCAATTTCTTTTTTCATGAACTCCACGTTGCAGTCAAACGGCAACAGGCGACGTGCGCCCCGGGGGTCCGGCATGAGTTTCAGGGGCCACATGAATATACAGGTCACACGGTACTTGCCAATCTTGGGTCCCGACACCAGTTCACCAATTTCCCAGTTCTTAAAAGCATAGAGATCGATTTCGTCCAGCACACGCTCAAAATCCAAGAGTGTGACAAGACTGCCCTCGCTCATGTAGATGTCACGAATGTTGTCGGCTACTTGCCAGTAATCAGTGTGATCGCGGAATATTTCTTTGTCCATGTGGTTATTTATGGGTGTTATTATTAGTAGCCAACATTAGAATGGTACGGTTGCAGTTTGCGTTACTGTGCCATTGTTTGTGACCGTTTGTATGCCTGATGTGTCTGTGGTCACTGCTGCACCCAGCATCAGGTACTTGGTATTGGCCAAGCTGGTCAGTGGATCTGTGGGTGCTGTAACTGTGCTACTGGTGCTGTCATAAACTGCTGTGCCCACAGTGACTCTGAGGTTGGTGATAAAGCCAGGCCAATAGCCGCCATAGAATCTACCTATCCAGTTACAGACCCCTGTGTAATCAAGATTGTTGACTTGTGTTCCACCACTCACACTGGTACCACCAGCAGCACCGGTGGCGCGGCTGCAGGTCACATAAGAACTAGTATTGACAAAGGTGCCCACCCACATGGTTTCTACCTGTGTGCTGGCATTGCGGTTGAGTATGATGTACTGCCACTGGTTGACCTGCAAGGTGTTGCTGGGAAAAGTATAAGTCCTAGCACCACCACCGCCGTATTTGTCCAGGGTAAATGACTGTGCATCAGTGTTGAATAGACTCAGGGCACCTGTTTGATCTGTGGCAACAAATGCCTTTTGAGCAGCATAGGTACTGTTGTTGTAGAACCAACCTTCTATGGTGTAGGCGCCGGTACCTAATGCAAAACCCGGCGCCATTGAGAGATACTGACTGCTGCCGTTGAACTGTAGGCTTCCCGCCAATGGCGTATAACTCACGCTTGCAACAGGTACTTTCCAGTTGCCCAGGACTGACATCATGATGCCGCTCATACCACAGTCCCGTTGATCATCCAAACATTGGCTGCCACATTCATCACAGTGGCCATGCCGTATGTGGTCACTGTTCTGTTGGCCGAAGTTGAGTTGCCTGCTAGATACAGACTAACACCAGCAGCCGGAGCAACTGTGACGTTGGCTGTGCCCTGGTTCACAATGCTGAGTGCAGTGCCCACTGGCCAACTCACTGCACTGTTGTCAGCCAAGGTCAGGGCCAAGTTTGATGCGCTGGTGGTGTAGTAGTGTTTGCCCGAATCTACCAAGGCTGCTGTGGCATTGGCTGCAAAACTGATCTGTGGAATATTTAGGTAACCCACTGAGTAGTTGGCAGTGGTGATTGTGGCGGTGTTGCCGGTCACACTCAAACTTGCTGTGCTGGTCAAACCTGCTGTGGTCAAGTTACCACCAGTGACGTTGCCACTCAATGACGCAGTTGTGCCTGTATGCGTGGTGGCATTGACGTTGGCACCACCTAGAATATTGCCCCCAGTGATATTGCCTGTGGCTGAGATTAATCCAGCAGTGGCTAGATTACCACCTGTGATGTTGCCTGCCACACTTATGACATTGCCGTATGTGATTTCTTTTGATGTGGTGTTGTAGAATACAACTTGACCAATATTGGCCACATCATTACGAACGGGTGCCACTGTGAATGTATTGGCAGTGGTTTGATTCAAGTTGGCGCCAGTGGCATTTATGATGATTGAGTTATTGGCTTGGCTAGTATATCCAGCATAATAACCCATAGCCACTGAATATTGACCTTGTGAGTCAAAACCAGCAGCCGCACCAATGGCTACTGCACCTAGTCCTTGATTGCTAGATCCAGCTGAATCACCTATAGCTATACCAGTTATACCTTGATTAAGTTGTCCTGCACTAACACCCAAAGCTACAGCTCCGTTTGCTTGTCCATTGGCTCCGGCATTTAAGCCAATAGCCACTGCTTGTGAGCCTTGTGATGCATTACCTGCATTTTGACCAAATGATACACTATCACCTGCTGTGTCTTTTATCACTGCACCGTTTGTGAGTGTGACAACTCCAGTGCTAATGTTACCGCTAGTGATGTTGCCAGTAGCACTAATATTATTACCTGCGATATTACCATTACCACTGATACCTACAGAGTTAGTAATACTGAATCCATTAATTGTTGGGGCAGGACTTGCACCGCTAGATACTAATCCACCTGATACAATAATTTGTCCACCTGTTGGTAGTGTCAAATTACCTGCATTATCAAACTGCCAAGTATTGATATTACCGGATGCGTTAGTTTGAATGGTTGCGTTAGTTGCATATGCTGATATGATGCTAGTAGCATTACTATTGCCTACATTTATTGACAACAATTGTGCTGGATTGTTTGTACCGTTATCCATTGCTACGATGCCAATAGAAGCATTAGATGCTGTCTTGATGAATCCACCTGAAGTGCCTGGTATTGTTAAGTTACCATCTGCTCCAAACGTCCAAGTCGCAGTAGTGTTACTACTATCGCTAACTATCTTCACATTACCGTGAGCATATAGATTTGCGTTGGAATCACCAATTAGATTTAATCCCGTGATATTTCCAGTATCATTTGCTTCAAGTGTTATATTTACGTTAGCAAGAACGCTTGTAGTGTCTGGTAGAGTCAAGTTACCGTCATCTCCAAACTGCCATTGAAAAGCATTATTTCCAGTATCAGTATAAATGTTAACAACAGTGTTTGCTTCAAAATTAATAGCCTCTGCCGCTTGAACTTCAAAATTATTAGTTGATGTATCAATACGAGGTGTACCTGGGAATGTTAACGTACCGTTAGCATTAAAGTCCCATAGATTAGGACCACCCCCACCATTTTGTCCTACTGCGATTCTAACAATCTTTGATCCTGAAGTAGGGTTAGCATAAACAGCCGCTATGTTACTAGTACCGACATTACCGATATCTTCTACCCATAGTGATGATACAGCACCATTTGCTCCTGATGATAGTGCTATTAATGGTCGATTATCAGTTGTTTGTAATAATGATGAATTTGTGCCAAACACATTAGCGTTACCTGCTATTACAAGATTGCCTGGTAAGTTTAAGTTACCAGTTGCATCGAGTGTCCAAGTGTCGCCATTATTATTTACAATCTCTACATTGCCACCAGTGATAGATATATCATTATATCCTTGCGCTACTGCTAAACCACCACTAACATAAGTAGTCCAAGTAGTTCCATTTACTGGACTGGTCAACTCAGCATCATTGTAGAGTACAAAGTTACTAGAATCTATAGACGCAAAATACCATGTATTGTTTGCTTCTGTGGTTCCAACTACACCAGAGATTGTTACTTGACCAGTTTCAGGAGCACCGAAAACACTATCAGTTAAAGTAACTATTACAGTTGGGCTTCCAGTATTAATTCCAGTAATAGTAGAAGTGAACGGGAATCCTGTAGTAATAGTTTGTATGTTACCAGGAACAGTTAAGTTACTATTGCTACCAAATGACCAGTTATAAGAATTCCCATTAGCATCATCGGTACCGATTACTACATTACCTGCATCACCTAGTTCAAGTTTTACATATTTGGCATCATCACCGAAGTATTGGTCATAATATTGATTGTTACCAGTATCTAAATGTATGTGTGTAGGGGCATCACCGCCACGCACTCTCAAGTATTGTACTGCGCTATTGGCAATACTATCAGTACCGGGAGCCAAATACAATCCACCACTGCCGTCATTGCTGCCAGTGCCTAATACAATTTGATTATTAAATGTAACATTACCTGTGTTTGCACCACCACCGGCTACTGCCGCAAACACTCCGTTACCATATAGTACATTACTATTACTACCGGTTAAATTGATTGTTGCGATGTTGCCAACTGTTGGTACAGTTGGAATAGCGACATATGTACCATTACCAGTTAATAGATTGCTGACATTACCATCTAAGTTAATGTTTGAAATATTACCCAATGATGGAGCACCTGTTAAGTTAGCATAAGGCACGTTACTTAAGTTAGCACCATCAGCAGTAATAATACCAGTAGTACTAATCGTATTAGAACCAAAGGCTCCTAGTAAAGAAGTAACATTGCTGTCCCCGTAACTACTATTTGCATCTGCACCAAATGTACCATCGCCTCTAAGTACATTACTTACATTACCGTCTAAGTTTAATGTTGCGATATTGCCAACAGAAGGAACAGCAATATTAGCAAATACACCATTGCCTGCTAACCAAGTTTGACTGTTGCCATCTAAGTTAATTGATGCAATATTACCAACAGTTGGTACTACCGGAATAGCGACATATGTGCCATTACCAGTTAATAGATTGCTGACATTGCCATCTAAGTTTATTGAAGAAATATTACCTAAATTAGTAGCAGTGATATTACCTGTAGCCGATAAGTTACCAGTTACTGTGGTGTTGTGCAAATCAGTATTGCCATCTACACTTAGATAGCCACCGGTAGTGAGTCCAGTGCCCGAATCTATAACACCGTTTGCTATGACCTGTGCGCTAGTTAATACATTGCCACCACTGATATTGCCAGTTGTTGTGATTGTATTACTACCAAACGCACTTAATAATGTTACAACATTGCTATTGCCGTATGTTGTAGTATCACTTGTCCAACTTAAGTTACCTGCACCATCAGTAGATAATATTTGTCCTATAGTACCACCTGTAATTTTAACATTACCTACCGCACCTAAGTTAGCAGTTGTACCAACGTTCAATGTTGTAATAGATGCTAATCCAGTAGTGCTCAAGTTACCTACATATGCAGTACCGTTACTTGTTATATTACCATTCACGGTTGCATTACCTGAAACCACAACATTAGTAAGTGTACCAACTGAAGTAATGTTTGGTTGAGCCGCATTACTAACTGTTTGAGCGAGTAATGCCACTGTAGCTTCAGGGTAATCAACACCGGCGCCTTCTAATATAATATTAGCAATATTGCCTACATTTGTTTTTTGTGTGATTGGCGTACCTGCCATATTGACTACCGGTACAACTGTAGAACTTGCTAAGTTTGCGCCAATGTCTGATAATTCTGTAATTTTAACTGTTGTCATTTCTATTTCCTATTATTCTTAAGCACCGACCGGAGTAACTGTAACTATCACAGAAGGTACATCAATTCCCATTGTTGTATTAGCAGATGGTATTGCAACTAATTGTGCGTTTAAGTCTGCACTACCCCACATTACTTGAACATATTCAGTTGCACCTAATGTTTCTACAAAGTTCCAAGATGCAACTTGATAAACATTTGAACCTTCTAATTTCAATCTAGTGCTAGACCAAGGCACACTTGTACCGTTTTTTGATAACCAAATTTCTATGTAATCGGTTCCTGCATCTGTTTTAGTGCATTGTGCGCTAAATTGAATATTATATGTTCCTGCTTTTGCTACCGTCAGACGGCTACTGGATGTGATTGATACGCCATTAGCATTATATGTATTATTGAATGTCATTGCCATAGCAGTATTTGCTACTGGATTAGTTTGTGTAGCATTACTATAGAATGAACCATATCTTGGAGTGTAAATGATGTTACCAGTAGTAAGTATTAAATTGCCACCGAATATATTACCAGTAGATGATACAACACCTGCTGTATTAATATTACCTGCATCAACATTACCAGTAGCTGATACAACACCTGCAGTAACAATATTGCCACCACCAATGTTTCCTGTTGCAGTAACCACTCCCGCAGTACCAATATTACCTATATTAGCATTAGCTGTTACACTTAAGCTTGCCAGTGTACCTGTACTTGTTATGTTAGGTTGTGCGGCTGTTGCTAATGTACCTGCAATAGTAGTTGCAGTTAATGTATTAGTGGATGTATTAAATGTTAAGTTAGCACTAGCACCAAAGTCATTTGCATTATTAAATTGAATCTGTGTATTAGAACCTGCAGGTTGTTGCATATCTAACGGGCTACCATTAGCATAGTAATAGTTATTAGTTTTGATTCCACCTACTACTGCATTGCCTGCTGTAATTAAATTGCCACCTGTTATATTACCTGATACTGAAATATTACTAGGCAAATCAATAGAAATTGTTCCGGAAGTTGTGATAGTGCCACCGGTCACTGTTAAGTTATTACTTGCGATTGTTACACCAGTAACTGTTCCACCGGATGCGGTAGTAGAGATAGTGACATTACCGTTACTGCCACTTACGCTTATACCAGTACCTGCACTAATCCTAGTAACACCTGTGTTAGTCACAGTAATATTACCTACACTTGTTATTGGACTATTTGTTACAAGTATACCAGCCCCGGGAGTTATTCCTACGCTAGTGACAGTTCCTGATACTGTATTGTTTGCTATGTTTGTAACCCTACCATACGTATCAACCGTTACAGTAGGATTTGTGTATGTAGCCGCAGTTATACCAGTGACTGGTAAATTGACTACGATATTTCCTGCACTAATTATAGGGGTATTGGTAACTGTAAGTGTGCTTGAAGATACACCGATACTACTTACCCCACCACCATTACCACCACCAGTTGCTGTAATAGTAATATTACCATTTGAACCAGTTAAGTTAATACTGCTGTCACCCGCAGTTAAACTTAATACACCGGAGTTGGTTATGTCAATTGTATTAGTATTTGAGTTAGTATTTACATTAATACCTGCATTGCCTGTAAATGTATTGTACGGGCTGGCACATGCAAACAATGTTGCAAAGTTAGTTACTGTTTTATTGAAAGCGGTGTATAGTGAATCACTATTAGCGGATTCGTTTTGCAATCCCACCGCTATTACTTGTTGTCCGGAAATTGCCATTTTTTAGTCCTTATATTGTATTTATCAATAAGGACTAAATGTCTATTTGTTACATTGGACTAAAGCTACTTCCGCATCCGCATGTAGTTTGTGCTTGTGGGTTGTTTATTTTGAATCTTGCCCCGGTTAAGTCTTCTATATAGTCAATTTCAGCAGTACCTAAGTACTGCATACTCATACTATCAACCAAAACACTTGATGTTCCGGCTGGAATTTCCCAGTCATCTTCATTTTTACTGTCGTCAAATGTGAAGCCATACTCCATTCCAGAGCATCCTCCACCTTGGACAAAAACTCTAACTCTGGTTTGGTCTGTTAGACCTTCTTCTGCTAATAATGTGTGCATCCTAGCAGCCGCTGATTCTGTAATTGTTAAGTTCATATAGTATTTATCTTATGCAGATCATTGTATAATTTTGAAGCTAGATTTTTATGACTTTCTATACCCAAATGTAAGTCTCTTGCATAGTCTAACCCATCAAAAATAAAAAAATCATCAGTAATAAATGACGGATAATTAGGTAATCCTATATTAAATATTGGAATATCTATGATATGTTTAATTTTAATTCTTGCCAAATGTTCAATAGTTTTAAAATAATGAACACCTTCTCCCTCCATTAATGTCGGGTCTGCAAATCCACCCACGGTAGATATAGTAATATTGTGCAATGACTCATTGGTTGGTTCTTTGGTAAATCTTGCATATCTGGCCCAGTATGGCCATTGAATTACTACAAGTTTAGGTTTTTGTTTTACAGAACCAAACCAAACAATTAAATTGTGTAGTAATACATCTATTCCAGAACCACCTACGCCTAAGTTGTAATAGTCACAATTTAGTGATTTGGAAAATAGATACGGGTAGGTCTTTTCTAATTCTAATCCTATACCCTCAGTATGACTACATCCAGCATATAAAATATAATTGTTTAAGTCAATGTCTTTGATTTCTTTACAACGATGCCCGTTGCTGTTACGAATATAACTAACTTGATTGGTTCTATAATACCAATCATTTGATTTTGATTTTAAATTTTGATTGTATAACTCTTCGGTATCACCTCCCGAAAATAATACGTTCTGGTTTTTGGGTTCATATCCTATAAAATCATTATTTATTGTTAGCACTAACGTCTCCTTACAATACGCCCTTTAGCTAAATCATATGGGCTGAATTCAATTTCTACTGTATCACCTAATAGAATTTTAATATCGTGTTGACGCATTTTACCTGAGATATAACCAGTGACTGTGGGTCCACTGTTTAATACAACTCTAAAGACAGCATTGGGTAATACGTCTATTACCTTGCCGTCCATTCTAATACCTTCTTCTTTTGCCATATATGTTTCTATTATCTCCTGTTACCCACGGCGCATTGTGCTAATCTCTACCGCTTGTTCGTCAGAGAAAATAGGCACCGCATTACTTTTATGCATAGTGCCAATACCAATAATCTTAGTACCAGTATATTGTGGAATATCTTTTGTGCGTACTGCACCTGAATGACCTGTATCACGGCTTGCAATACGCTGTGTTTCACGACCTGCAGGAGCTGACAATTTATATTGTAATGGTTCTGCCGCTAATGCACGTTTGCGCTTTTTGTCGTCAGCATCAACTTCCCATTTTTTCTGTAGTTCTTTCCAATCAGCATCAAGTTGTCGTGCCTTTTGTGCCTCTGCACTGTTGCGAAATTTAATCTTACCTTTGCGTTTGCCGCCCATAGTTAGTGCGGGATGTGCTAGATGCATAGTCATGGTGTATAGGTCATAGTTAATAAACAGTTTCTATTATAGCAAAATATGGATTATTTGTCAAATCTTATTTCTTTAAGATTGACCAAATCTTCTCTTTTTCAATGATTTCTTGTTCTAGTTCTTTGTAGCGTTTGCCCAATTCTTTTAACTCATCCCATTTATCTTCGAGTTTTTCATTTGGGTGAAGAATTGCCAATCGTTCTTCAATTTTTTCAAGCATATCTGTTAGATTTTTGCCCTTGATAGTAACTTCACCATCAAAATCAGCATTACCGTTAACCTTAAGTGTGGCACCTTTAATATCTGGTTCAGCCAATGTTATATTAGCCCAACTAGTATTAGTACCGTTACTTGTTAATACTTGTCCTGGACTACTCCCATTCATACCCCAGTATAAATCAGAGCTACTTGCACCACCTGAACCAGAAATTGTATATACTGGCGAGCTATCCGACCCTGTTAATGTAATCGTATCTATTGTGCTATCACTAGCCATCATTGCACTACTCATCATTGTTGTATCATTAATAGGAATTGTCATATTTTTTTAAGTATAATTCTACCCTTTTCATCAATAGAAAAGTCAACGTTATCACCCTCTTTCCACCCTAAATCACGTAACAACTGTGGGGGTAGTGGAATAAGCATATCACCCGTTTCTGGATCTTCCTGAGTGATAACTTCATAGCTATCATAACTTTGTGCTGGATTCTTTTTAGACATATATTACTTATTCTGTAGATAGGGATTGTAAATCTTTTCTAATTCACTAATTGTGTGTTCTGTATTACCATCTTCATGCTTAACAGCAATACCACCTGCGTTACTCCAAAGATTTAAATACTTACCATAATCATCTACTAGAACATTTGGCTCACCATTTTTTAATGCGTATTTGTGTTTATGTTGTGTAAAGATAGCATTTTGTGTAGCATTTGGATTGTGTTCATCTAGCCAATCTTTTTTAGCTTCTATACTGGCACTAGCATACGGTCCGCGTAATGGAGCACTTAATACAGTATATGGAATGTTATTTTGATTTAACCATTGCACAACCTTACCTCCACCTTGAAGCGGTTTTAATTCTCTAAAAAACTTATAAACTTCTTCAGGACTACTTGTAGCTAATTCATTTATTGATGTTTCAGTATCAGGAATTTCTTTGTAATTACCAACATTATGTTTTGCGGCCCAAGCTCCAAAAAAGTCAGCTTGAACCCCATCCATATCTAAGTATAGATGGGGCATTTTTTTACTAATGTCTTCCATTAAATCTTTAATTTTCATTAATAGATTATATCACAAATGGTAGTACAAGCCAAATGCCTTGGGTCAATAACATTGTTCCAAAAATACTAACACCAATACTTCCCCAAAACATACGTTTACTCACAGCCAAAATACTAGCAGATAATAATACAATAGCTAACTGAAATGCCATTGCGGCAAACGTTAACCATGGTGTATGTTTTTTGGCTTCGTCACGTTCGGCTTCAATCTTTAATGCTTTAGCCATTAATTCTTTCTTACCCTCACCCTTATCAGGCTCAGATTCATATCTATCAATTTTAGCTTGTAATATTTCTTTACGTTTTGGATCTGTAGTGGATTCTAATTGTCCTTCAGCGATACTTTGCTTAATTGATTTAGCTTGGTAAAAGTTCCAAGTATCGTTTGCTTTGATTGTATTACTTAATATTTTGCTACTAAATCCACTAGCCATATATGTTGTAATTGCTAATAATAGTGCAATGACGGTAATGACCCATCCTGCTCTATCTTTAAGTTGTGCCTCACGCTCACTACGTGATAATGTTTTTACTTCTGCCATATTAAGCCTTTCTTTAATATATTATTTATCTAGTGAGCATAGCAAAGGTGAAAAGCACAACCGGGATCGCTATTGCCATAAAACTTGTGCCTATAAGCAGTCTATCTATCATGTCGGACTGTGCTTGAATCCTAGCATTTTTTATGTCCGCTTGTAATTTAGCACGTTCTTTATACATACGAACACGTTCAGCCATCATCTCATCCCATACATCTTTATTTCCTGACCATATCAATAATTCTTTTAATTCTTTTTCAGCATCACGTAATGCTTTACTTTGCATTGCAATCTGTATCGACAATGACCTAATCTGTCCATCGGTAAGAATGTTTTTACCGTTTTGTGCCGCTACATTAGCAGAGTGAATTGTGTCAGAGTTTTCAAAAAACTTAGCAAATTGTCCGTATAGACTGTTAACATCCTTACCTAATGCAATGGCTTTTTTAATATAACCAACTGATTGTTGGGCGGCTGTGAAGGCAATACCAAGAGTAATAGGATCTATCATTTTTTCTTGTCAATCTTCTTTGGTGCATCTCTATCTCGCCATTCTAAACATATTACTTTACGATTGTAAACATCGCCACTCCATGCCCACCGAACACACTCAATACGTGCCGCTGATGATGGGATAATTATTCCCAGCACCAGTAGCACTATGTATTTCATTTGTTTGCCAACGGATTATCCATAGCCTTTTGTATTTTGCTATCAACTTCTCTCTTTAATGTTTCTACTTCACGGTTGATTTCTCTGCGAGCCGCAGTAAATTCACTGTTGATTTCCTTACGTGTTGCTTCCATGTCTTTGCGAATTGCAGCCGCTTCGGTTCTGGCCCTTTCTAGGTCTTCACGCACAGCTTTACGCATATCACGCATTTCACTTTCAGTTTCACGTTGTGCATTCTTAACGCTACGTTCTACTTGCTCGGTTACAGATTCATTACGGCGAATATCATTCTTCAAATCAGTTTTGATATCACGTGTGTAATCGCTTGTTTTGCTACTATTTTCTTCAATGACTGCTAAACGTTTATCAAAGCCAGATAAATCCGGAGCTGAATATTCAGCAATCTTTTTCTTCATACCCACGTAATCTTTATAGACTTCAAATGAACCATATAATCCACCTAATATAGATGATACAATTGTAGCCGCAACCATTAATTTTGCAGGTGTAAATTCATAGCCACCAATACTGATGACAGTATCTTTACTGGCATACTTTTTTACAGCCGCCTCAGCCTCATCAATTTTAGCATTTACATTTTTTATTTCTTCTGCCATTTTATTTTCCTTTTTTAGCTAATATAGCTTGTATTTTTTCTTGCATCATTTTAGCCCAGAAAGGTTGAGGGAAGTTCCAACCTATAAATGCACCTACTGCTATCCATAATAATATATCAAACATTTTATTTTCCTTTATTTGTATTGTAAGTTCACCAAATCTTGGTGTAATCTATCGCTAGACAATTGACGTAATACTCTTACGTTGTCTACATTTACTTGATTTCTGTAAATCTCTTTTGGTGCATAGAACGGTGCATCTGCTAACGCAAATGAATATGCCTGATAGCCAGCAGGTTGTGTTGCCATTCTAGTAATATCAACACCTCCGGCTAATTCATTTGGTTGCACGTTCTTGTTTACTGCATCTGTTTTTTGTTCTTGTGTATTTGCGTTTAACATCATAGGGCGTTGTTCTATTGCGTCATTTAATACAGAACGACCACCTACTTTGATTCCCTCAGTCTGTGGAGTTGACTCAGGCTCTATCTGTATACCAGAACGTCCTGTTGGCAACTGGAATCCAAAGTTTGTTAATGGTGATTCAAATGATGATAATGATCCCGAGACCTGCGGAGTAATTGAGCTAAACTGATATGGTATGGTTGTAACAGTTAATCCACTACCCATACTCTGTGTAGTTTCAGTAACAGTAACCTGTGTAGGTGGACGAATCGCTTCAATACTAGATGCCGTAGAAGTTTGACCAGTTGGCAATGAAAATGCACTAGTTTGAGTTTGTGAAGTTGCCCTAGTTGTAGTGCCTGCTGTGGCACTTGTACCAGTTGAACTACTAGACATACTTTGTGTAACAGCAGAGCCGGCAACTGATTCAGCTTGCTGTTGTGCAGATGTTGCAGTTTGTGTGGCAGCAGATTCAGCAGCCTGCACTACTGATTTAGCCTCATTGCCTATTCTTGCTTGATTACTACTAATCATACTCATAACACTACTGAGACTGGGTCCTGCTTTGCTAGTATTATCACTTGCTGTTTTAACTTCACCTGCTTTAGGTTGACTGCCTCCACCTTGAGGAGGAGGTTGATTTGCCGGTGGCGGGCCGTTGGGATTATTATTTGAGCTAGGTCCTGGACCACTCCCCGGTGGAGGTGGACTACCTGGTGGAGGTTCTGAGCCTGGGGGAGGGGGAGGACTACCTAGTGGTGGTGGAGGGCTTCCAGGAGGAGGTGGTGCACCATCTGGTGGTGGCGGAGGAGGTGCATCTTCAGGCACAACTACTACGGGGTTTAGTTTTGCAAGCGCATCGTTGAATCCTTTACAACTAGTCGAGTAAAAAGGATTTGTTGCACAAGGATCAACACTATACTTCAAACTAAAACTTACAGCAGTTATTTCTGGACCATATGGCCCTGTCCAGAAGTTGTTATCTTTGCCCACAAATCCATACTGAGCATTGCCTAGACTAGGAACACCATATGGTGAATTGAATGTTTCTGAATAATAAAATTGTGTCCAGTTGTATTTGCCATTTAGATTATAATTGTATGATTCCAATACTGCTGAGTTTTTGTTATTGTAGATGTTAACGTATGCCGATAACTGGTCTTGTTGACCATTGTCCCATCCATTGCCATTTTTGGCACTAAAGCCAAAGTTAAACCCGTTAACTTGTAAGCCTGTTCCTGAGTTAGGCAATGCGTTTTTGATGTTGACTATTTGATTTAAGTCTGTTAATCCATAAGAGAAGTTGATGATATTAGATCCTGGCCCCCAGGCAGCAACTCTAGGTAGTGGACCACAATAGCCCGGATCACCACCAGCCCAGCAGGTTAGTGGTTGACCAATAGTACCTGCATTTTGCCAGGTAGAGGTAGTACCAGTAGCCTGGTTAGTAAAGTTAGTCAGGTTACCAGTTGTATCAACTTGTTGACTGTTAGAATAACTTGTGGACAAGAACGCCAAGGATAGCGCCAATGCCAACTTTCTTATAAGTGTCATCTATTTTTACCTCATCTAACTTTGGAATCTTATCTGGATTAGCGTCCCATTGTGCTTTTGCCTGCTCACCAATCTTACCTTCGTATGGGCATGGTGTACCAGCGGCTAACATAGCATCAAACACACGACGGTCTTGACACATAGTAGCAACTGCGGCTACCTTCATACCCATATCGTATAGAGTTTTACTTAACTTTAGTCGTTCGCAATTCATATCACGTACTGTGCCACCACTTGATACGCCAAATACTTGTGTCTGAACTGAGCCAGAACTACCCGTAGAACATAGGTCAGCATTACCACCACTTAGCATTGCAGGTGCAACAGCAGTTGGTGGAGGTTGAATAAGACGTTGTGTGACCTCAGTTTTATTAATATTAGTATTGGTTACCTCACCTTGCTGAATATTTGTGTTAACCGAATTATTTTGATTAATATTGTTGTTGGTAGCAGTACTTGCACTAGTTGAAGTATTGATATTACGATTGGTCATATCACCGGTGTTTACATTGTTGTTAGTAGCAGTGCTTGTACTAACGTTGTTATTGTTGTTGGTAGCAGTACTTGTACTGTTATTAATGTTTCTATACGTCATATCACCGGTGTTGACGTTGTTGTTATTGTTAGTTGCTGTGCTAGTACTAGTTGAAGTATTGATATTTCTATAAGTCATATCACCGGTGTTGATATTGTTATTGGTATTAACGTTAGTACTAGAACTGGTACTTACATTGTTGTTATTGTAAGTCATTGTACCGGAATTAACATTGTTATTGTTGTTATTGTAAGTCATTGTACCGGAATTAACATTGTTATTGTTGACAGTACTAGTTCCTGAATTAATATTGTTATTTGTGTTTACACTGGTACTATTGTTATTGTTGGTGTTTGTGCTAGTACTGTTTACTGCGGCAGTGCTGGTACTATTGCTATTACTAGTAGTATTGCTATTTGAAGTCACAGTACTGGTACTGTTGCTTGTGCTATTAGTGTCAACTAATGTTTTGGAATCATATGTTCCTTGATTAATTAATGTACTTGTGCCGGTAGTTGTGCCACCAGCAGAACTGGATGTGGTTGTAGTCTGCGCTATTGCACCCGTAGTAATTGCTATAGCCAACGCTATTATGATTTTCTTCATCTTTCTTTCCTTGTTTTTATTATTTTTTGAGTAAAGATGGTTTTTACTATTGATATTTATCAAGTTTTGGGTAAATAAAACTATGTAGATAAATAAATATAAAGGAGCCACAATATGAGTTGGTTTAAACACAAGCCTAGGCTAAAAAATCCTCCTAAACTTCACCCCTATCACACAAGTCCTATAGCAGAAAAGCTATTGAAAGAGACTAAACTTGAAGTCACTGGTGTAAAGGCTAAATTAGAAGCACAAGATAAGAAAAAGAAAAATGAACGGTAGAGAATTACAGCATATGTATCAACAATGGTGTCAGGGAAATGATGATTATAATTTTCGTTGGTTAGATTTTGTTGAAATGGCTGCCAGACACTTTAAACAACCCGAAAGTGAAGTGCTTAGAGAATTACAAAAACATTATTGGTTTGTTAAAAATAACAAGTAAACAGCGGGTAATTTTCATTTGCATATATACGATTATTATGCTATAATGATAGAACGATTAGGAGAATCAAATGAAGGCAATTTACCTAACGATTGGGATGATGTGTATATTATCAAATAACTCCTACTCGCAAAAATTAGAAGAAACTGTAAAAACAGAATTACCTTGTTATAATACACAAGAACTCTTTAAGAGCCTCAGAGAGAAATTTAAAGAATTACCCTTACTAACAGGAAAAACGGACGATGAAGCCAACTCAATAATGAGTGTTTGGTTGAATCCTATAGAGAATGACTGGACAATAGTTGCAACTAAGAAAGAACTAAGTTGTGTTGTTGGAACTGGAACTGATATGAAAATTATCTCAACCAGAAAAGGAATAGCAATATGATTAAGAAATTAATAATAATACTAACATTAGCAACAAGTTCTGTTTACGCCGACCAAACACTAACAGCACAAGCTTGGTTAGTTGCCGACCATAATGGTAAGATACTTGAAGGCTCTAATATGTCAGAGGTCCGTAGCATAGCAAGTATTACCAAACTAATGACTGCTATGGTCGTGTTAGATAGTGGTCAATCACTAACGGAAATCATTCCAAAGAAACTCTACAACAAACAACTAACCAGAGAAACACTGATAGATTTGGCAATCGTTAAGAGTGATAACAATGCCGCACAGATGTTATGTGATTATTATCCGGGAGGATATAAAAGTTGCATTGATGCAATGAATAGTAAAGCAACACTATTACAAATGACTAACAGTGTCTTTACAGACCCAACTGGAAGAATGCACACCAATGTCAGCACAGCACATGATTTGATTAAGTTAGTATTTGCGGCAAGCAAGTATCCATTGATTGTTCACGCAAGTAATATGGATGCTGTTCGTTGGAATGTTAGTAAGAAGAAAAATGTAGAGTTTAAAAATACTAATAGCTTAGTTGGTAATGGTTATAAGTTCCTAGTCAGCAAAACAGGATTTATTAACAAAGCGGGCGGTTGTATTGTTATGATGATTGATACAGCAAATGGAATCAGGACCGTAGTCCTGTTGGGTTCAAAGAATACTAAAACACGTATCCCTGAAGCAAAGCTTCTTGCCCTTGCCTATTGATTACGTTCAGGGAAGTAATCTTCCATTATACCCTCACGATGTAAGTCACTAGTAATACAATGTAATCCACCGTCCCAGAAATAACGATGACGGAAATTACATATGTGTGGGGTAATCCCGTATCTACTAAACGCATCAAATGCTAATTTATTGTATCCATTGACAATTACATTTTTCTTATCAACTACAATCATGTTTACGTCAAATACACTTTCTTCAACATAACCAACCCAGTGATTCATCCAAGTCTCTACATAATCAGTAAAGTCTTGATTTAATTCTTCTCCTGGCACCCACCACTTTCCTTTATTAATTGCTTTTAATTTTTGCCAGTCAGCCATTTTATTCCAACTTTCACCTTTAAGCCATACTACTTCCCATCCCGGTAATGTTTCTTCATATGTAGTTTGTCCCATAATGCTTACTATCAATCCGGGAACTACAGGACAAAAGCAACCATCTGTATGCCCTACAGTATCCATTACCTTAACACGATAGTCAGGTAAATTATTTTGAAGGTCTTTTCGAATATCTTCTAAAGATACATTAAAGGTTTCATGAGCATCTATTGTACCTATAATTAAATCCTTACCTATACGGCTGGTCATTGCGGCATTTAATTTAATCATATTATTTTGAATTGTATCTACAACCTTGTTACCTTGTTGTTCTACTAATGATAAAATTGGGTCATTAAATGACGAATCCCCGAACGCAATATAAAATGTCTCACCCAGCATAATTGAATAATCTCTGGGTTGCATTGCCCAAGGCCTTGTAATCGTTGTATTATTTTTAATACAATGTTTTGCATTTGCAATAGGCCCATCCATATTTGGTCTAACCGTTTGTACACCAAAACTTTCTAACAAAGATATTAACTTTTGATAATCTTCTTCTGTTTCTTCTGCTATTTGATAAAATACTTTACGAACTTTTTCGTTCTTAATATAATCGTATAACTCAGGAGGATAAGATTTTCCTACTGCCATTACTTTTAATGGGTCCCAATGTTGATAAACTGAATATGTCATAGTATGTCTGGCCAATCTCTAAAAAGTGCGTGTTGTATGTTACCACTGACAAACTGATTGAAACTCTTGTGCTTAGTTTCTAAATCACCTTCAAGTGGTGCGACTCGTTTGAATGCTTCATCCATCTGAGCCATGCTAGTAAATTCCATCATAATATGCCATTCAGGCATATCTGCTATTGAACGAAATCCCATCTTGCATCTAGTGATGCGATATGATTCCATTTTCTTTTCTGATACAAGGTGATCCAAGAATCCCTTCATATTGTTAACCCACTCTAAGTCGGGTATGTCTTCTGATTTTTCACACCAAATGTGATATATGTCCATTATAAATTTCCTAATATTTCAAAACCCTGTATATTTAACATATAGGGTTCAATAGATTCAAAATACATGTATCGATAGCCTCGATTACGATAGATAGCGCATTCATTTTGCAAACTATTTATACCTATCCTCAACTTAGGATTATTGTAATCCCATGCATGATGGTCTATTACAATATTTACTTTATCCCAAATACGATACATACTCCAAGCTATTAATTTTTCTTGTTCATAATATCCAAACACTTCAGTATTCGGAATTGTGAATCTACCGGGTATCATTGGCATGACACTTTTAAAATTCTTATATAGACAATATGCTTTATATATTCTATTTATTTCATCGACCGGTACCGGATTTAACAAGTGTGCATCCAACGTGACATTATATGTAGTTTTTGTTAAATCTATACGACCAAATTTCATTAATCTATTTATATCTCCAAGCTACTACTGAATCTAAATCTTCCTGCGACCAGTGCTCGTAATAATCCTTTTCACGGAGTTGGTCACTAGCATTGTTGAGTTTGTCTAGTTTTTGTAGAACCATTAATCCGCACTCACTAAAGTTCATACACACTCCGTTTATGTTTTCTACTATGTCAGGATGATCCTCAAGTATAACATAATTCATGGGCATTAATATTTCATTTGTCTTTTTCACATAGTCCTGCAAGCTTGTTGGATCTATAGTAAGATGGTCAAAACAAATAACAACAACTTCTTTGTGCCCCAGTATTTCTATTGATTCGTTTATAGAAGCATCAAATTCAACTACGTCTGCGAACTTGATAGCTATATTGTTATTAACTCTTGCTTGTCTGGCATATGGACATGGAGCCCAATCACCTAATTTAGGATTTGGAACTTCAACAAAGCTTGTCATCCATTTGGATAGTTTTGATAAAATTTCTGCATGATTCATACTATAGTCTTTTTATATATACTAGCATCACGTTTTGGTATATAGTCAACGCCGGGTACTGGACTGAAATCTTTAACAAGTTCTTGTTTCATTTCATCACCGTACTTTAAAGTGATATAGCTAAATGTTTGTTCGTGCTTTTCATTCATCCCAATAATTAAATATTGAAACCAACGTATTTTCTCATCGATAATTTTTTTGATAATTGCATCATTTAAGATATCATCAAAGTTGTTGTTCTCACGGTAAAAAGTATAGTATTTCATTTTTTCCAAAGTATAAAGTTTATGTAATCTGATTCAGTTTCAAAATAGAAATCATATAATCCACCATCACGTCCAGCAGGTACCTGACAGTCATAGCCCCAATCATTGGCGCAGTTTCTTTGACACCAATCAATGACTGGTTTTAGTTCACCATAACCAATTGTTATTCTAGTTTTGTACTGGGTATTTGGTGACATTCACACCGCCTTGTTCTAAAAATTCTAATCCTTTTGTATCTCTATATGCTTCTCTATAGAATACATTTTTGATACCAGATTGATATATAGCTTTTGCACAGTGTATGCAGGGTGCATGTGTAATGAATAACGTGGCGTCCTCACTTGATTCAGTACTTGAGGACACTTTGGCAATTGCATTCATTTCCGCATGTAATACTTCATCCTTAGTAACTAAACGATATCTACGATTAGATTCGACAGCAGGATCATATTCTTCAAGTGGCCATCGCTCATAAATCTCATTTGGATTAAGCCAACCACCTGCATCACCGCTCATATAGTCTTTGTATTCGCATTCGTTAGTCCATCCAGTCGGCATACCATTGTATCCTGTACCTAGAATCTTATTACCTTTAACGATAACAGCACCAACGTTTAATCTAATAGCAGAACTTAACTTACTAGTTAGTTCAGCAATATCCATGTAATAGTCTATAAATTTTTGCTTCATTCTGTACAATATTGTATAATAAATTCACGTGTTTTTGCACAATCATTTTCCCACATTGAAAAATGTGTGCTATTTGGGATAGTAACTATCTGTGTATCTGGAAATAAACTTAATAGTAGTCCTTGTGCTGACACCGGGGTCTCTACTTCATATTCACTTATGATAGCTAAGATAGGCTTTATTAGTAAAATTTTATCAACGTCAAACCCATTTGATTTATGATTTATCCAATAGTTTATTCTATCGGTTACCATTTGTCCCGGAACACGCCAATTGCCGTTAACATAAGTTGTATTTGTTTTAATTATTTCAACCAATGCTTCTTCCCAATTTGGTAAGCGATTTGATTTTGGTATAATTGTATCACTGATTTCTTTTAATCTTTTTTGTTTTAACATTTCAATATTTGTTTCAAATATGTCTATGTCAGGTAATGAATTATCATCAGCATTATTTACTATGTTAGGTCCAACTAAAATTACTTTATTAAAAAATTTATCCTGCACAGAACATAATGCTACCGGTGATGAGGAAGAAAACCCTAGTAAGGTGGCAGATTTATATTGTTTTGTAATAGTGTCAGACACATCTTTGATTTGTTTAGCATAATCTACCCTATCGTATTGATAAAAATCAGTAGACTTTCCATAACCAATTGGATCAAATAATATTACATCTATTCCTGCTTCAACAAAATATTCACTATGAGTCTTGCCCTCAGGTAATTCAAAATCCCAAAATCCTCTAGGACTGATACTTTGACCAGGTAACAAAAACAACAGGTGTTCATTTGTCGTAAGTGAATACCTTTTAAAATACGTACCGTTTATATATTGTTCATCAACCATTTAACTACATTATTCTTCTAGTAAATCAACTTTGTTAGGTTTATCTTTCCATTCTTCAGCATCGGGTAATGCAGGTTTCTTCTTTGTAATATTGGGCCACTTCTGACTTAATCTCATATTGATATCAAACCAAACACTTGCATTGGGTGTATCTTCTTGGGCACTAATTGCACCCACCGGACATTCAGGAATACATACTGCACAATCAATACACTCATCAGGATTGATTACAAGAAAGTTAGGCCCCTCATAAAAACAGTCTACAGGACAAACGTCTACGCAATCTGTGTGTTTGCATTTAATGCAATTTTCGGTAACTAAATGTGTCATTTCACGTAAAACTTTTTAATGTGTGATTTTGCACTATGATCGGGTAAGATACTCAATACATAATTCGGCTCGTCATACTTTTTGCAAAAGGCTTCACCTAACTTGTAGTCACCTTTGATTTGTTCAAATAGAAACCCTTTGAGAAAATCATCAAACTCTTGTTTAGTAATTTTAAAATCTTTCTTACCTTTACCCAGAGTTTGTAGTTCTAGTTGTTGCGCCATTTTATCAAACATATTAATCCCATAAACTTCTATAATACTTACCGAACAACTCTAAACCTTCTTGGATGCGATCTTCGTGTAATTGATGACCTTCAGCGTCATACCAATGTGCATCAGGATTTTTATCAACCATTTGAAATGTTGCTTCTATTTTTCCAGTTACTGGATTCGGAAATGTCTTATCACTTTTAATCCAATCCATATCCATTTTACCATGATGATATTTATCGCTATAGTCATTTACTGTAAGTTGTTGAAATGACCAAATCATTTTATCTAATATTTCATCCCAACGTTTTGCGGCTATAGTCCAAGATTCATCGTGTGTTTCTTTATAGAAATCAAAACTTTCTTGGCTACTCCAATCTTCACCACCAACATCGTCTACTAAACCACCGGGAACACCATGCTTAGTTGCTTTAAGTTGTAGTAGTGCTGGATAGATAATGTGTGCTAGAGTATGGTCAAAACTCCAGGTATCAAACTTATCGATTTGAATATCAATTTTTCTTCTATTACCCTTTTTAGGAAAGGGCCCAATCTTAACTTTCATTCTTTTTCCTTAACACACCCGTCAACAAACATTAACATATCATCGCCGTCGGCTACAACAGCATATTTAATATTTTTATATTTTTGTGCCAATGACGCTAACTCATCAAGTGTTTTACCTTGACATAAAAATGTGTTTGCTTCATAATCATACAAATACATCATATCATTAGCCTTCTCAACAAACAATTTAGCAATATCAGGTTTTGTAGAAATTGGTAAATCAAGTTCTATTCCCTGAGCCTTTGCTTCTTTGTAAATTAGATGACGAATACGATATGCAAATAAAGACTCACCAACGTAGAAGCCTACACAAAAAACAACCAACAAAATAAGAATTTCGAACATAGTTTATTTAGTAATAGTTAGATTAGACCATTGTTTCAGTTTTTGAAACTTTGCTTTTTTAGCTTCTTTAAGACCTTGAGTAGTTACACCTACTTTGTTATCTATAAGTAACTCAATCATTGCTTGCAAGTCTCCTATTTCTTTTTGTAATCGTTCCATATTAGTAACATCCATACCTTCCATCATTTGGTCTGGCCCAAATCTAAAACACTTACTAACCTCTACAATAACCTCAGCACATTCTTCTTGTAGAATGGTCAATATTTCTTTTGTATCATCATTCATATCAAATTCCTAACTTATCAGTTATATATAAAAAAACTATTGCAAAATTAACTGCAAAAACTAATCCATCCATATAATACATCCATCTAGCCTTTACTGTGTAATCCGTCTTTACTAACAAGTAACCAAAGAACAACATTGCAAGAAGATTTAACGTCATTTTTCTTTCCTATTTGCTTTACTCATAACATATTTTTCGTGATAGGGTTTCCAATCAGTTAGATAATGTTCATGTTTTACCCAACGATCTCTGCCTGTTTTTGTCTTAGTTAAGAAACCCCATTCACGTTGTTGTGTTCCCATAAAGAATAATGTAGTAGCAGTAGTTCCTTCTTCTAATTCAAGCCAATGATATTCACCTGCACTACGTTTAATGATACTACCGGGACCACGCCACGTTTGAAACTCAGTAATCATTTTACCTTCATTGTTAAAAACAGGAGTGTGTTCCCAGTAACCACCACTAAGAACAATTGTCATATAAGACCAAGGATGATCGTGCATAATAGGATCGTCACTACGCACAATTTTATGTAGTGTAACATTGAAGGGAAACCAACTACGGTCTTTTAAGAACAAATAGTAACGGTGCATATAGTCTAGACCTGTACGGCGATCAGGAATTAAACGATAACGACCTAGCTTGTTCATAATCTTGTGAAATAAACTCATACATTCTCCTATACTATGTAATATTATAACATACTTTTGAATTAAACGCAAGTGATACACGTAGGAAAAGGGCACGAATGCCCTTTGTTTTATCTCAATATAGAGATTAAACTAGACCCATTGCCATTGCACGGTAACCTGCGGCTACTACTGCACGGGTTGGTGTACCCAAACGGTACTTAGTGAAAGTTTCACCACGCTTGTTGGTACGCTTGTTAGCGTAAACAGCAAAACCACCGCGGATGCGAAGGTCGCTTACGGTTGCTGTTGGGTTAGCAATACCGAAACGGCTTGTGATTTGCTTTGCAGTGAGTTCTTCACCGTTCTTTAGTGCCTCAAGTAAGGCTGTTTGCTTAGTTACGTTCATTTTATTTTCCTTAAAAATTTCGTTGTTCTCACAACGTGTATAGATTATACGATACTTTCTATTATCATACAATATATTCTGGACACCTTGTTTCATTTATATGTCCAAAAACTTTAGCTGAAATACATCAGCTTGTTCATCGTGGCCCGAATATCCGCGAGGATTACAAACCACTCTGGTCGTGCCGATCATATAGTCAAACGGGTCGTGCATATGACCGTGAGTCCATAATTTAATTTGCGGATGATCCAAAATAAACTCACTTAACTCACTGCGATATCCACCATTCATATGTGTTTCGTATTGATATCTAGGGTGTGTACTCATTGCAGAAGGACCATGATGTCCTACAAACACAACCTTTTTATCTTTCAAATCAGGTAAAACTGCCTTCAAATAACCAATCGTTTGATGATGGCGTTGTATTGTACTATCTGGGTGCAATCTAGCATACTCATGTTCATCGTTGCGAATAACACGGTAATCATTCATCATGTCATTCAATGACAATATAGTTAATCTATCACTCTTATTACAATCGGTCCACAATGTAGCACCAATGAATGTATAATCATTAATGACTTTGATATCACGTTCCAAAAAGTAAATATTTGGGTACTTGGCACATTCAGTACGTAGGTGCTCTAAACTAGCATTCCATTTGCCGTGATAGAATTCGTGGTTGCCTGCAACATAAACAACGTGAGGAAACCCATTACTTACTCGTTTGAGGAAGTCACGGAAGCGTAATGCTGTTTTTTGTCTGCGACCTAGGTCTTCAAGTTTAACAGTCGAATACATTTCATAATCTATTTCCGGATGACTATGTAAATCTGCCGCCAACATAATATCACCCGATAGGATAAGGACCTCAGCATTTTCTGTATTCTTGAGGTCTACATCTTCAAACTCTAAATGCAGGTCACTGCATAATGCTATTCTCATTTTATTTCCATTTTAACGCAAACGCTTTAGCATGTTTGTATTCTTTAAATCTAAAAATGTGTCTTTCAAAAGTACCACCTACAATGTAGGGATACTTTTTAGTTCGTAACCACTTACTTGTAGGACTATTAGTCGCTGACATTTGTATGTTGTTAGTGGGTATTACGATAGAGTATGGATACTCGGGATCTATATGCGTATTATAATCATTCATTTAACTAACTCCGTAATGTGTTTACAAGTTCCACGATACATATATCCTGGACATGTACAAGTTTTTTCATCAGTGTCGATAGAATAGACATTGCCTTTACTACCAGACACTTTGACTATTGTACTCTTTTCTTTAATCTTTTTAAAAGGATTCGGGTTTACTGTTACAAATTTACGACCACGTTTGTCTATTGTGATCGGAGATTTGAAATAGACAGGAGTAGTAGAACCAACCTTGATATACGCAACCATTTTGGTTCCATCAAGTAAGTATGTGTGATTGGCAAGGTTGCTATCATTCCAAACTGTTGTTTCTACTACTGCTTCCATATTAAGCTACCTCTAATTCTTCTTGTGCTTCTTTAGCAAGTGCCTCTGTCAACAACTTAAAGTCACCGCCGTGATCGGATACGAACCAAGTAGCAACACCATTAACATTACGCAAAATGTAATCGTATTCTTCTTCTTGACCGTCAACCAAAAAGTGTAGATCATAGTCTTTAAAGTATGTAGCCTCGTATTCACCTTCACCACGATCACGTCCATAGAATGTACACATGTCACGATACAGGTTAGCGTATTCATCCTGTGTCATGTTTGCTTCAAACATACTGAAGGGATGTTTAGTACCAATTTGAGGACGCAAGCTAGACAAGCTACCGAGGTCAATCAAGTCACGCAAAACGAAGGGATTAGAATAATACTCCATCAACATTTTACCGTTGTGAGCTAAATAACCATCCCAGTGACAATACACTTGACCAATAGTACCATCAGCGAATTCGAGAGCGATTGTAGAGCGAGTTGCCATTTTGTAAGTCCTTTGTTTAACTGTTTAAGATTCTATTATATACCCAAAATCATTTATTGTCAACCTTTTAGCCACGAATTTCAAAAGAAAATTCAGTGCCGGCCCTAGTGACATAAATCTTACGGCCATAGACCGTGATGTAACCCCACTCACCATCCATATAGATGCCGTGAGGATCTGGTTCAATAGTGACATTACGCACAATCTCACAGAAACCATTGCGCCAAGTAGGCATTTTCTGCTTGAAATACTTGTCGTTGTCACGTTGATTAATAAAGATTTTTGATTTCATAAATGTATTATAGCACAATGTCCATTTATTGTCAAATTCTGTATGAGCAATAACCACGGATTTTGCTTTGTTTATTGGTAAAACTCTCATTGAATTTGACTTCATAGCCCTTGGCCTTAAGAGCCGCCATCAATGTTGACAGGTCACAGTCTTCCTCAAGGAAAGCATTAGCTCCATTCTGATAACTGTAGGGGGTAATCTTATCAGCGATACCAAGCTTGACCAGTCGTGCTTTGGGGAAACGTGCCCAAGCGTGTCCGGGGTCGCCAAAAACTTTGATAGAAATTTTCTTAGTCATCTTTAGTCCTTTAATTAAGTCAATACAAGTATTATATACCCAAATCCATTTATTGTCAAATTTAGGATACTTTAGCATCCATCATTTCTGACAAAATAAACTTGGCAATGTTCATTTGCTTGCGGGAAGCTTCGTTACGACCCATAGCTAACAACTCTTGGGCATCACTAAGAACACCCATCACGACCATTTCAAGGCCAGAACACTTAGCAGTGATGCTTTCCATGTATTGCTCACGGATAGCCTGTTCAGTTATACCATAGCAGTTTTTTTCAAAATTTGTCATTTTCAAGTCCTTTAATCAATCTATACATGTATTATAGACCCAAATCCATTTATTGTCAAATTTTGGTAACCGTAAAAAAGCCCCGTTTCCGGGGCAAAAAGTAGTACTTTTTATTCTCGTTTTTCGATAATTTTATCGATTAATCCATAGTCCAAAGCTTGTTTGGCTGACATAAAGTTATCACGTTCCATATCTTGTGTAAGCTGTTCAAATGTCTTACCTGCACTGTTATGCTTAACATAGATTTCAGTAAGATTCTTTTTCATCGCTAAAATTTCTTCTACCTGAATCAACATATCAGTTGCTTGACCACGTGCGCCACCACTTGGTTGATGAATCATATGTCGTGCGCTTGGCAACATAAAGCGTTTATCTTTAGCTCCTGCTTGTGCAAGCAGTGAACCCATACTACAGGCTTGACCCATAACAATTGTTTGTACATCAGGCTTGATGAATTGCATACAATCATAGATAGCCATACCAGCAGTTACACTACCGCCTGGGCTATTGATATACATTGAGATATCTTTTTCACCCTCAGACTCTAAGAACAATAATTGTGCAACGATAAGATTTGCCATTTGGTCATGCACTTCGCCTTCAAGCAAAATAACACGGTCACGCAATAGACGGCTGTAGATATCATAACTACGCTCACCTTTAGCTGTTTGTTCAATAACGATTGGGACTAGACTCATAAACTTCCTTTATAAAAATATTTCTACTATTATAACAAGTGTTTATGTTGTTGTCAAATGTTTTTGGTAATTATTTACGTTTCTTGCGACCAACACCACCGGTATCAGTATCAACGGGTTCTTTACGTTTGGGTTCTTTTCTGCGAGATGGTTCAACAATGTCAGCAGCCGCAACCTCAACATCGTCACCATATTCATCCGGTTGAACCACATCACCTGTAGCACCATCTGGTCCTGGATCTTCGTAGTCTTGTGCATTTCTACCCAATTTGAAACTAAAGCCTGCACTACTTGGTTCTTTAGCACTTGATTTGTTTTCTAATGTTACAACACCTTCTAACTTAGATGGCCATTGTGTTGCAAAGGTTAACTCACCGTTACTATGATAATCAGTGTATTGTTGGATAAAGTTCATTTCCAAAACTTGTAAGATAGTATCAGCGAATTCAGGGATTGCATTATCTTCATTTACAGCACGTGCTATTGTTTTTTTGATTAGATATACTAACTTACCGCCATCAGTAGCAGTCTCACTTTTTACTGTATTAAGCAGTGGTTGGTATGATGCTGGTAATCCAGATCCATTGTTTATACTGTCAATACTCTGTTGTAATATCTTTGGAGCCTTAGCTGAGAACGGTAAGAACTTATGCCATATTTTAGGAATACTATTTGGATTTACTTGATATAAAAAATCCATAATTTTAAATGCTTGCACAATCGTACTTGGCCCGGTTGCATCTTTACCTGCTTGGCATAATTCAATAAGCTTTACTGCGTTTCTTAGTTTAGGATTACGTTTAATATCTTCACTAACTTTCAACCCAGATACAGCAGGGGCCGCGCCACCACCGGTACCTTTACTTGAAATATTCAAGCTATGACTTGTTCCTGGATTAGTAATAGTAGCATAACTATCAGCAATATTGTTGTTAGCCGCACTTGGGAAGTTTAATACTAACGCACCCATATCACCACCTAGCCATTCTTGGAACTGACGTTTTCTTGGGAAGCGACTACGGTCATATAATAATGCTAATACGCCTAAGTATTCACCAGCATAGTCAACGATAGCTTTACGTTCTTTTTCTTTTTCTTTTGTTGTATATTCCTCTGGCATTTGAACATACTCACCGGATACAATGTATGTAGCAAGCTGTTGAACTACTTGTCCGTAATCTGTACTAGCTAGTACTTGGTTGTTTTCAATAGTTGAGTATAAGTCCGATGCTGGGATGTTTTTATCCGTGATTTTAATTAATGACGGCTTTAGTAAAACTGACTCTTTAGTGCTACCACCAAATTCTTCATTCTTAGCTAGTTGGGCCATTGGGATTTCTCTACCATCTTTAGTTATGATAGTAATCTTCTCCCCCTTAAATTTACCGTCATCTTTAAGTTGGGTCAATCGATTTATTTCACTAGCTTTGATGAAGATATCCTCACCGGTATAATTGTCAACGAATGGTTTGTTAGTTTTTATTTTATTGATTAACAAATTCCATCTTCCTGGTTCTTTGTTAATTTGTGTAGGAGTTAAGCCGTTAGCAAATAATGTAGAAGGAGCATTGGGGTCCTTCTTTGCGGCTTCTGCCATAGCCAAGTTTTCAAGTAATGTTAATAAATCACGCATAATGTGTATTTATGCAATATTAACACTTAAATAAATTTTGGTGCTTAAACCATCGTTTGCGACCGTGTGCGCTTTTTAATGAAATGCCGTGTGCTTTTAGTTTATCTCTGAACACAAAGAAACTAGGACCGTGACTCATAATAGGCTCTTTTCCAATTTTACGGCGTTCAATACCCTGTACATCCCATTGATACTGATGACACATTTCATGTGCTAGTGTAGTAATTAACCATTGTTTGCAGTACCACTTGTCCATCAATCTAATTTTACACGAACTTTTATAGAGTGTAGGCTCATCATAAGAACCATAACACATTCCCCAATATTTTCTACAACGGGGCATAACTTCAATCTCAGGCATTAACAATTTGTTATTGAAAATTAACCTATTTAACATCTTATATAGTACTATTACCTCATCACGGTCAGTCCTATAACAAAGACGTTTTTGGTATGTGATTGGTGGCAATTCTTCGCACATGAGGTCGATGATAGAAGTTTTTCTGTACATAATGTATTTATGATACTATATTACCCATAATAATACTCATATTACGGAAAAAATATACGGGTTAGTGTTCCGAGTAAATATATGTTTAGGAGATAGAAATGATAGACTTTATCAAGCGTTTATTTGGCTTTTCAGCTAAACCAGTCGAGGCAGAACCGGCCAACGTAACTGCACCGTACAAAGTACCAGAACCGGCAGCTACTACACCAATTCCGTTGGTTGTAGAAGCAGTTGCACCTGTAAAAGCTAAAGCCCCGGCTAAACCAAAAGCTCCGGCAGCACCAAAAGCTAAGGCACCTGCTAAGCCAAAAGCCCCAAGAGCACCAAAAGCTAAGCCTACAACGCAATCTTAATGAATATAGGATTTGATGTTATTAGCGACCTTAATCTGGACGCTGAAGATAGCTTTGATTGGGAAAATAAGGCAACAAGCCTATATCTAATCATAGCAGGAAATATAAGCAATGATTTGCGAGTAATACATCAAACCCTGCTTCATTTATCAAAATTTTATCGTGGTATTTTTTACACGCCGGGTTCTTTAGAACACGATAATATGCATCTTGTAAAGAACAGGTACCTTGAAATATCTGAAATATGCAAATCACTACCTAACGTAGCACTACTTTATAGGCACGTTGTTGTATTAGATGGCATTGCTATACTAGGTGCAAATGGTTGGTATGGTAGTAAAGTGGATACTACTACTGCATTAGAAAAACTTCATTTACACGCACAACACGTAGAAGATGTTTCATACATAGGTTCAAGTTTAGAAAAACTTCAACTACATTTAGATGTTAAAAAAATAATAATAGTCACAAATTGTGCACCAGGTCCAGAATTATTTTTTGGGGAAGAACCAGAAGAAATTGCTGACCAGATCCCACTAATACAAACTTTAGGCCACGACTCTGAACATAAAGTATCTACTTGGATTTATGGTAGCTATGATAAAAATGTTGATACAACAATAGATAATATTAATTATATCAACAATTCATATTTTAAAAAAATACCTTATTGGTCTAAACGAATTGAAATAGAAGTTTAAACTTCTGCTTCAACTTTAATCTGTAGTGGAAATCCTTGACTACGTGCATCAAGGGTCACTTCAATGCCTTTTTGTTCAGCAATTTCATAAGGCAATACAGCAACTACCGCACTACCCTGATCGTGAATACTCACTGTTAGTGATGATGCAGTATCCTGGTTGTAATTGAAATATTCAATCAAACTGTTAACTACAAAATTCATACTGGTTACTTCATCGTTGAGATAAATGATTTTATACAACGGTGGTTCAGCCAAATTGATGTTGGGTTTGATTTTAGGTTTAGTTTCTGTTTTAGCCATTTTTTATACTTTATAAAATAGTGTGCGACATTGCCGCACACTGTTAACGAACATCTATTATATTATTTAGTGTAAGTAATAGCAATAGACTTGGGCTTTTGTTCTTCAGGAACTTCACGTTTTAAGTGAATACTTAAGATACCCAATTCTAAATGTGCGTTCTCAATTTCTACGTGATCCGCAAGACGGAACTCACGACGGAAATTACGTTCACTAATACCTTTGTGTAGATATGTGGGTTCTGTATCAGTTTCAATACTATTCAACGCATGATTACCTTCAATAATTAAAAAGTTTTTTTCTTTAGTTACTGATAGATTATCAGGACCGAATCCTGCAACAGCGAGACTAATCATATATTCATCTTCATTAATCTGAACGATGTTATATGGGGGATAGTTTGTTTGTTGCGATTGATTGCGAGTTAGTTCGTCAAACATACGGTCAAAACCGACTGAGAACTTATGAATAGATGGAATATCTATGGAACGAAGGGTTAATTGATTTGTCATTTTTTTCTCCTATAAGCAAGATGACATATTTCAGACCCGACCATCGGCATCTGAATACATATTTATTATAATAAAAATATGCAAAAAATTCTACTATTTTGGAACTTAAAATTCTTTCTTCGGGAGACTCTGGTCTCTCAAATACTTTTGCCATCTACGTTTAGCCTGACTCTTTGCTAGTTTGCGTTTGATAGTGGGTTTTACATATTCTTGACGGTCACGTACCTCTTGTAAGGTACCATAGTCTGCGATAACTTTTTTAAATTTTCGCAATGCTTTGTCTACGTTTCCATCCTGAACTAAAACCTTTCTACCTCTCATACTATAACTTTTGGCTCCAAAATTTGTTTTCTATCTATATTTATGTTTAATACCTGATTATCCCGATACTTTTTAGTGTAGAACATATGCGGCATCAATACACGTTCAATCTCAGTATGCAATCCACGTGCTCCTGTCTTAAGTGACATTGTATTTTCTGCTAATTGGTCTAGTGCATCTTCTGTAAAATTTAAATCAATGTCATCTAAACTAAGCAAATATTTGTATTGGTCAATATAGTTGTTTTTAATACCGGTCAATACTTTAATTAGTTCCTCTTTTGTCAAATCTTCAACATTTACTGTAGTAGTAAAACGTCCAATAAATTCAGGAATCATACCAAACTTAACCAAATCATCAGGACTAACATTACTCAAATCCCCGTCTTTGCGATGGTCTTTAATCTGAGCACCAAACCCAATACTAGTACCATTCTCTCTACTGTTAATAATATCTTTTAATCCAACAAAGGCCCCGCCCGCAATGAATAAGATATTTTTTGTATTGATTTCTATCATATCACCGCCTGGATGCTTACGACCACCACCAGATGGAATGCGACATACTGTTCCTTCAACCATTTTCAATAATGCTTGTTGAACACCCTCGCCTGACACATCACGTGTAATATTGGCACTTTCACCCTTACGTGCAATCTTATCAATTTCGTCAATGAATACGATACCACGCTCGGCCAATTTAACATCACCGCCGGCGGCATTCAATAGCATACTAATCATTGATTCAACATCATCACCCACATAACCTGCTTCTGTGATACTTGTAGCATCTGCAACAATAAAGGGAACTTCTAAGTATTTTGCTACTGTTTTAGCTAATAATGTTTTACCTGAACCAGTTGGGCCTACTAGTAATACGTTACCCTTAGATATTTCTAAATCTTTTGGTGGACGATTAATACGTTTATAATGATTAGCAATAGCAACACTCAATACTTTTTTGGCATTATGTTGTCCAATAACATGCTGGTCTAGAAAGTCTTTAATGGATTCAGGATCATATGATACCATATTTTCCGATACAAAATCACTTTTACTTTCCTCATCAACCATTAATGTGTTGCATAATTCTACACAAGTACTACAAATAGCTACCTCTTCACTTATAATTAATTTTTTTACGTTATCTTTATGATTACCGCAAAAAGAGCAATGGCTTAGTTTATTTTCTGTTGACATATTAATACTTATCTATGTTTTTTCTTTGAATGATTTTTATGGACATTTGTCATCAGTGACTATGGTCAACTCAATATTTTGAATTTGCTTTATTGCATCTTGCATATTGGTTAAACTTAGTTCTATTTTATTTTTCTCTGTTTGATTACCATACAATGCTAGTGTAGGCCCTACATTATAAAACGCGGACTTCTTTCCTGCAATCGAATCGGGTACATAGCATTGACGAAATACTGTTTTGTTTTCAAAGTTATTGATGGTCAATAGTATATTAGGTTTTCTCTGTTGTAATGTAGTTCTAATATTAGATACGGTAATCATATCATTAAACTTATAATGATTCTTTGTACCTATGACCCAATCTTTAGGATCCTTTGCCATAACAACAACATTACCCGGACTATGTTGAAGTAATCCATTACTACCATCTTGTAATATCTTTAATGCCTCATTAAATGATTCAATAAAGTTATAATTCCATTTTACTTCTAATGGAATTTCGATGATACCATTACGATATGCATCAACTTTAAATTGGTGCACACCCTGTGTTATAGTGTATGCCTTTGCAGGATAATCATTTAACACTTGCATTAATAACTTATCACCATTACTTTTACCATATAGATAAGTTTGATATTGATTACCGTGTTTATCAGCTTCAAAGTTTTTAACTTCTTTACCTAAACCTAGTATTCTATCAGATAATTTGCTACTAGATACTTGAACATCAACAATAACCTGAACCTGATTCCCCGATTTAAATGTATTAATGATTTTGTAGTCAGTTACATAACCGGCACTATAAACTAAAATTTCATCTTTAACTAGTTTATAGTTGATAGATTCACGTTCTGTGGTTACGACTGAACCAGCAACAACCTCAATCGCTGTTCTAAAAGCATTTAGTTTAGCTTCTTCAAACGTAGCACCCTGACCACTAATCTGTAGTGCATTTGCAAAGGGAGCTACCAGACACAACAAGCCTGATAATAGTTTTTTCATTATTGACCAAAGCGTTTACGCATATACATTGCGGCACGTTCAGTATCATGGTCCCAGCGAATAACTGCTTTAACAGTTTGTCTATCTACTATTTCGGCATCTTTGAGTAATGCACCACGTAGTTTACCTTCAGCATTATTGCGAATGCTTTCACTTAGTGTACGAACAACCTCGTTGTTGTTTTCACGTATAGCAAAGTTTGTATCCTTGCTTGCATCTTGGTCGCTCATTTCAACTGCTTCGTCTGATTTGATACGATTCTTAATTCGGTCTTGTGCTTTCTCTACGTTCTTTGTAACAGTATTAGCAAAGTTATTAGAGCCGACACCCTCGTTCATAAAACGAATCAATCGTGCCTTAGCATCCATCTCAGCGGCAATGAATGCACGTTCACGTAATGCTTCACTATTGCCAAAACTATTTGCGTAACCAGTTACTTCAATGGCTCGAATCTCACCCTTGACACACAATGCATCACTTACACCGAATAATCCTGTACCCCATGCACAAGACCATTCAATCTTAATTCCCTGTCGTTTAAAACTAGAGGTTAGTTTTTGTGTATTGATTGCAGTGATAGGTGCAGACTCTACACTTGCATTTTTTGTTGTTGAGCAACCTGTTAGCACTAATACTAGTGAGATTGCTAAAAGCTTGAGTTTCATATATACTCCGGTTTTGTTAAAGATGTGTTTATTATACACTACTTTTAACTAAACGTCAACTGTTTTGGTTATTCTTTTGAATTTTAATGTAATCTTCAATTTGGGCACGTTCATTTTCTGATAGTAATTCAGGATCGTATTCGCCCTTACCCAACATCTCAATCAAATACTCAATGTATTTTGAGTTATACAAGTATGTATTGCTAGAAGTTTTGGCAATTTCAATCCAATTTTTACCATCATATTTGTAAACCTTGTTTGGTAATACATCTACACGTGTAAATACATCTCCTTTATCTGCGGACTCAGGAAACTTAGGACCAAAACCACTGTTAACCAATTTACCCGAATCAACTGATAACTTTAAGAATTCGGGATGCATACTGAATAATGCATCCCGTTGCATATGCTTACCATCAAACGCTACATACCCGCCTGGTAATTCTTTAAAAGGTAAATCTTGTTTAACTATCATACTATGGTCTTCATCTGCTGTAGGTTCATCTACTGTTGCTTCAGCTTTGGGAGCGACCATTGGTTTAACATCAAAATTAACAAATGGTTTAGTTAAATATGGATGTTGTTCTAATATAGATTTGGGTTCTTCAAAAGGACCATCATTAATATCACAATTTTTATTTGCACAGAACAATCCTATACCGGGTGCATTTTCTAATGTTGCACCACACTTGTGACAATTTATTGTAGGGTCATTACCTTTTGGTTCTAAGTTTTTAAAGGCTTCATCTTCTTCTGCTGTAACCTCAATATCATTAACACTTTGTTTTATTTGTTCAATCTGCTCATCTGTCAATGGTCCGTCATCTGGTTCATAATCTGGTTCTGTGACAGCGGGAGTCGATGGTGTTTCATTCCCTAGAGGGCTGTCACCCTCCTCATCTTTTTTATCCCATTCTTTACTTGCATTGGCAGCTAACACTAATGCAATAGCTAATGGATCAAAAACAATAACAAGTAAAATAATAACCCAACGTACTGATGCTTCCAGCATATTGGTATCAGCATTGTCACCATATATTAATGCGGCAATATATTTTATCGGACCGACTTCTGCCTCAACCTTGCGTACCTCGGCAGCAATAGGGGCTCGTTCTTCATTAAGTTTTGTAATTTTTTTCTGTTCGGCTTCAATCTCAGCAAGTAGACGCCCACGTTCTTTTTGTTGCGCCCTACGGACAGCCACGGCCTTATCTGCACCCGTTTCTGTTGTACTTCGACCCATAATTTGGTCCACTGCCTCATCCATTTGTTTGAGAGCTTTGCGATTAACATCTATGTTTTCCTTTGAAGTTTTAATCTTCTCATCGTATAATGCAATCTTATCTTGCACCTCACCTGAGGTAATACCTTGTTCCATGTGTGCTTTACTTAAGAAGCCAAAGATACCCATGCTTGTTAATAGTGCAAGTGCAATAACAGCGGGTACAAGATAGAGTTTAAGTAAAAATCCACAACGACTCCAATATTTACGTAACCATACTGTGGTGGTAATCTTACCTATTTCTAGTATACCTCCCATAATGATAACAGGAATAACCGCACCTGCAAAGATGGCGGTCAATCCAATGATACTATACCAGGCAGCTACCGAACTAAGCGATAGTGCCACTAATAGTGTAAGATTTGAGAATGATAGAAATTTTAAACGCATCTAATATTTAGTCTTTAAATAGGTAGCCATAAGTGTTGATAAATTCTTCGACGCCCATTACGTATCTGACGGGTATACCTGGACCTGTCTTAGTCATATAAGTAATCCAGTATATACCCTCATCACGTAATTTAATTTGTGTGACAGTGATTGTAGCACCATCCTCAAATACAAATGACTTACCTATTAACTTTTGTAAGTCAGGTGGCATCATTTCGTATTGTGATACACATCAAACTGTGACCACTGACCTCTCCAGTTGTCGTGTTCACTATCCATACCCTCGTCATCAAGTTCAACACCATCATATACTAATCGTGTGACTACGCTTGTGCCTTGAATATCCCAGTTGAATACTTTAAGTTTCTTAGGTTCAAATACACCTTCGATACTTGTTTGAATACACGAACCCTTGCCACCTTGTGTCCACATCAACCAGTAACCCTTGCCTAGATGTTCTGGATATAGTTCTTCTAATTCTTCAGCACAATCATAACGACTATCTTCTTCTCCGTGTGCTTCACTAAAGAATGATTCTAAGTCACCGTCATAGATAGTCTCACCTTCACTATTCTCAATAGTCATGTGAGTATCATCTTGGTCAAAGCCCCAGAACGAATGTTTGCCTTGATACTCATAGTAAGGACTATCAAATCGTGCCGCTTTAGGAGTCTCATTCTCATCATAGTCATAGTTCTCATTAAGTGCATCACTCAAATCATCTTCGTGTTCTTCACTACTCCAATGTTCGTATTGTGCCTTCTTAATCTTATGTACGCCAATCTCACGTGTGCGACCCCACACACGAATTGTGTATGTATCTTCAGGATAACTTTCCTTCAATGAGTCATCATCCTCTACGTTGAAGGCTTCGTCAAGGTCCTCAAACTCACGCTCAAGTTCTTCTAAGTCTCTTTCCAAATCAGCTTCGTCACCTGTTTCTTTTTCCTTAGCCCAACGTGCAGAACGTTCTGCACTTTCTTTTTCTGCTATCACACCAGCTTCTGTTAGTTCAGTGTCACTTTCACAGTAAGGGCAAACTTTTCTAGGATCATCAATTTCAATACCGTCTTTATCTTCCCAAGACCATTCAGCATCATAACTCTGTCCAGTCCACTTGCACTTAGTGCATTTGTGAGTATGCGGTGCTGGCTCAGGCTCAACAACCCAACTAGACTCATCACCTAGTTCATATGTAACATCGTAACCACCTTTGCGGTCAGTCCAGCAATCATCGTATTGAAACTCCCATTCAATTTCTACATCATTCTCATGGGCATCGTTAATAACATCTTCATAATCAACTTCACCGGACTCAATGTCAGCAAGTTTTTGTACAATCTCATCCTCATCTAATTCAGGATAAATTTCACTTAATAATGCTTCATCAATTTCAATAGCATATTGTCTATCATGTTGATGCCATTCGTGTTTAACTATTGTTACCATTTTGCGCCTCCTTAGCGTTTTTATAAATTTTTGCCGCTATATCATATAGAGGCTTAATAATAAAGATGCCCCAGATTACTCCGGTGACAAACATTGCAAATTCATTTAGTGTCATTGTATCACTTATCGTCACGGAAACGAACGAATCTGGGGAAACGCAAACTATATGTTCCGTCTTGGTTCTGTGTAATCACATCACATAAGACTTCAGCAGTACGACCTATGACCAGATTACGGTTAGTCCAATAGTCATCTCTATCAGTATCACTAAAACCACTACCCACATTGACTGTAATTTCTTTCCCGTCGTCAATTCCATGACAAACCAGTGCTCCAAGTCTTCCCAAATTTCTACCAGTTCCTTCTTCAACACCTACGACTTCCAAGTCTACGGTTAATGTTGGTTTCCATTTCATCCAATCAGTACTACGTTTGCAGATATATGGAGCTTCTAATTCTTTAATCATAATGCCTTCAAACCCTGCATTGACATTATCCTTAGCATAACGTTCAAGTTGATCCTTACCTGCGGCTGTATCTAAGTCAACCATGATGTGTGGTAGTAGTTCAACGTTAGGCATTATATCAATCACGTGCCGAATATGTTCAAGTATAGCAATACGTTTGCGTAGTTGAGCATTCCAATGTCCTTCACGGAAATCACTTAATGGAATAATATCAAAGATATTGAATACACTATCATCCGCTTGTACATCAGTTTTGCGGCGAGCCTGTCGCATTAGTTCTTGGAATGTATTACCAATCACTTCTCCATCTAATACAAACCCGTTAACCAATGCGTTCTGATGACCTCTGGCAATCTTAATCCAGTTCTCACGAACCTGTTCTTCAATGTGACCAAAGTTGTCAAACACCTTACCGTTACGGCTATAACAAACAGTAGATACATCACCAAAATCACTTGGGATAACAAACATCAATACACGAACACCATCAAGCTTAGGCTCTAAACGTTTAGTGCCTTTCATCTCAGGACGACCTTCGCTATTAGTAGCAAGTTGACAACCGAATACAGGAATCTCATACTCTGTTTTCTTACAGATTTTATTGATTGTCTTTTCGCTAACACCTGCACGTAAATCTCTACGAATAACAGGAGCACAGAATGTATTCCATTCACTGCTATCAAATCGTTCACTCATTTCATTGATAGCATCAAGTGCGGCATTGCCTGTCAATTGGCGATGCCCTAACTGATTAAGTAATGAAATAAACTCATCCCAGGGATTTTCTGCATCAACAATACCAACTGTATCTGGTACTTTACGCACACCGAATGTAACATAAGGATTGTATGTAAGTTTAGCCAAAAACAAGAAATTGTTAGCATTTGAGCTACCAAGGACACTTGCCTCTAATGCTTGTTTGATAACATCTTCCTTATGCAGGCGACTATCTGATTCATTTAATTTATTAATCCAACTTGCACTCATTTTTCAACTCCTTAAGGCATGCATCCATTGGGATGTTCTAATTCCTTAAGGGAATCATTAATGGAAGAATCGGCATTGCTTGTGTACCTAGCTATCTGCCTATTCATATCCATACCAGTAAACTTGGTATGTGGTTGCCGGGCCCAATGATAAACATCGGCCAGTAAGTCTTGTGCCTGCAAGAGTTTCTCTCTTACTTCTAAATTTGTCATATATTATCCTGAGAATGGCCACGCTGTTGTTGCTACAAAAGGTGGTCTGGGTTTAAGTTCTAATGTTTCAATACTCTCATTATACACGTCCTCATCAATTTTGTCAACTACAAACGGACCCAAAATAGTAATAGTATCTTCTTCTACTTCCCAATTATGGTCACCGTCATATAGCCAACCTGCACCACCGTCTTCCCAAAGTTGTTCAATTTCTTCTTTTTCTTCTTCGGTAAAACTATCGTCAAACTCAAAGTCTACCGCACAAAGGTCCTCAAGTTCACAACCCCAACCAATCGTAGGATCAACACAATGATACCGATCATCACTATATGGCAACTCGGACTCATCTTCTACAAACCCTTGACCCCAACGATACAGTTCGGTTACACTCCAACTGCGGATATTACCCTGTTCATCCTTACTATAAACATCATAATATGCCTCAACTGATTTTTTATCTGCAGGTTTAATTCTATATAGTATTTTCATTATATTCTCCTTGTAAAAGCATATCAATAGTTTCTGTCAACCAATCTACATTCAATCCATGTGATGTGTAACCTTCAATCAAACATTTTTCATAACTTAAACCGGGCGGCTCTTGTTTACCTTTTTTGTTCATAATATAAGCCATAGCAACAGTGTTATCATCCAATACTACATTAATTTTATTGTAGTAATATGGGTATCCTTCTAATCTATCTAATGCTTGTTCGCATTCAGGTGTGATTTCCCATAACACACCTTCCATACAACTACCGGGAACTAAGTCAATATCTGCATGGATGCGGAACCTTAACTCAAAGTTCTCTAACACACATTTGCCGAGACTGACCGCGTTTGGACAACGATTGGTCATCTCGGTAATGTTTGTATTCATACCATACGCAAAATAATATTTGTTCATTACCAACTACTGTTATAAAAAACTTTCAATCCTAAGAACACTTCTGCCTTAGCGTTGTTCACAAACTCAAGGTCTTGTTCATAGTAATGACCGTCAGCGGGATTGCCAAAGAAGAAACCTTGTGTATCTGGAAGTTGATTATGACGAATAGCACGTTCAAGTTCATCCAAATCATCCCAAGTTAGTTCTAACTCAATGCCATTGAATGTAGCATCACTATTGCCTGTACCCGGCATACCCTTGCTTCGCCAAAGTTGTTCCATCCAACCATGCAAATTCGGGTGTTTTCTTCGGTATCCTATTTCAAATGGCTTGGTAACTGTCTTACTCACAAACTCACTGGTTGTTGCATCAAACTCAGCGGTATCGTAGAACTCACTATATTGCCCTGCCCTTGATGCCACATACATATATTGATCTAATCCCATTTATTTCACCTGTTCCTGTGTTACTTCTTTAACCTTGTCTACACCTTTGTCAGCCATCTTAGCGATACCGCTAAAACCTACTGTGGAAACAACAATACCAAGAATAAAACCTACTAGTAAATTAGTCATTACTCATCTCCTCAATACCAAAATGTATTAACAAATCTCTACCTAACAACGGACCATGCTCCCATACACTACAAGCATAACGATTGCATTCTTTAATAAGCAACTCCGCAAACTTCTTTGCAAAATCTTTACTATATGGAATAGTCACGGGATACCCGTCAGGACTTTGATGTGAAGCCTGTTCGGCAAATTCTTTAATCAGAACGTTCATACAATAACCTTTACACGATTAAGTTGGGTAGTGTTATCTCTATGACCTTTAACAGTACCATAAATGTCATACATCTTGCCTACATCCAATTCTTTTTTGTAAGCAAAGAAAACAACTTGGTCATCACTATTGATACCAGTAATAAAATTCACATTGTAAGTATGTGAGAATACCGATCTTAATACTTCAATACTTGTTGAAACTTTGTTGCCAACAGCACCAATCAAACCACCAGTAGAAAAGTTAACACGCTGGTCAACTGATTGACGTTTTACTCCACGCTCATAGCAACTTGGCAAACTTGCAATCACTGCCAAATCATATGTACCAGTAATAACTTCCCGATTGGCAATCAACATAGCATTGTTATCAAACTCACTTAGTAATTTACCTTGTAGGATTTTGAAAGTAAATGCTTGATAGAAAGCACGAACCTTTTTACCTTCTTCCCTAGACTCGTCGGTAATCGATGTAGCATCAACCAATAAACTTTCAATAATCTGACGATTGGACAGTTTGTTTTGACTTTTGTCGGACTCGGTCAATACACTCAGTTTAACATACGCACCATTCGTGCGTTGTGCCTGACAAGCCGCGGCCCACACATCATCGGCATTAAGATTCAACACAACCTTTTTAGTGTTAGTCCTTGCACGATATGTAGTGGTATCATCCTCGTGACCCATACGTTGGACCTGACGATTTGACATTTTTGATACATCAACAAAACCTGACATATTAATCTCCTTAAACTTCTGTACCGTACTCGTAAAACTTAACTGATGGATCCAACTGTTTCAACTCAAAAGCTGCCTTAGTCAATGCCTTGTACCGAGCATGAACCTGACTACGGGGCAGCTCACCATCGCAAGTCAAATTCTCTGGACTCAAATCACTGTCGATTGAATCGGCAATTTTCTGACGGTCACTTGCAATTTGCAGGCTAAGTTCTTTGTTACCAAAGATTTTAGCAAAAGAGTTTTTACGATCCAAATACTGTGTAAGTGCTGACATTTTGTTTCCTTTATTTAACTGTCTAAGATTCTATTATATACCCAAATCCATTTATTGTCAAATTTTTACATTGACCAATAAGTCTCTGTTGCAGGATTACAACAGTGTGGGGTATCGGCATCAATTTCAATTTCCTTGCCGGACATTAGATTTTTGACTGTTTTCTTGGGGAAAACAAAGTTGGGGTTCAGAACCTTGAAAGCTTCCAAAGTCTTAGCCGGTTGTGCTAAGGGATTTTGTGCAATAAACTGTAGTGTTTCCATTACACCTAGACCCAAGAATTGTGCTTCTTTTTGGATCTGTTTCAATGCTGTTTCTACTTTCATTTTATGTCCTTTAGTTGACTGTCTAAGATTCTATTATATACCCAAATCCATTTATTGTCAAATTTTACACATATGGAAAAGCCCCAGAATTTGGGGCGAATGATGTTAGGCTTCTAATCTAGATTTCATCACACCTAGCATTGCAACTTGACGGTCAATATCTAGTTTTAATACAATAGCTTTTTTTTCTAATTCTGCAAATTCTAGTTGCATAGTAATTACAGATTTTTCTATCGCCTTTGCCATTACAGTTAAATCTGCTTGGCTCATAGTTAGTGTTAGCGAATCACTTGTTGTTTCTGACATGTTGGTTCCTTTAAAGTTTATATACTAGTAATTATCTTAGGAATAGGTGACCTATAAATTATTCTATTAGTAAGTTTTTTGGAACTTCATTGTACCAATTTTTTACTTCTTCATTGGCAATTTGTTTAAGTTCATCATTGGTATATTTTGTACCTAAATTATTTTGATCCACCCATTTATTATAAACATCAACACATTCATCAAAGTTTTTAATTACTTTTTTCTTTTCTGCCATAGTTTGCAATTTAATAGGTATGCCACTTACTAATGCACCTTGTTTAACTAATTGTTCTATACCTTTATATGCAGAAACATATTTTTGACTATGTTCCATTAGGTAGTTTTGATCCACTAAACTTAAATTACTTTTGAGCTTATCTAACACTAATGCGGTACTATCACTAGAAGTAACATCATATTCTAGTAATTTGGGATCCATTGAACCAACATCACTAATTAATTTATGGCACTTATTCCAATCACGCCATTCAATGTTGAATATATCATTCCATGACTTCTTTTCTTTATTTGGGAAGATATCTAAATTTAATATGTATTTTTCAATATCCTTTAAGTCTTTCTCATAGTCAAAATAACTTGCCACTCTAAAATGAGTATCAGACCACTTAAAGTATTCTTTGTAACTGTATAAATAATTGGTTAATGTTGTCTCATTAATGGTTATACCATTTTTATATATGTTATAAAAAGTATCTATTTTTTCCGCATGAGTATACACATTCAATTTCTTACTTGCAGTAACTATTCCCCAACTGATAGCATGTTCAAATAAATTATTCCTACGTGCTGATATTATATAAAAATTATCATTAAGGTAATTATAAAATTGAGTTCTATCCTCAGTACTATCATTTCTGACATTTAAATGGTATAATGCAAGCCTAGCTGTTTTATAGTGGTCAACTTTTGATAAGTTGTTTACTACTTCTTCCAGTGATTGATAGTAACCCCATTCTTTACCGTTTCTAGGTTTACCTAATATCTCTCTATTATAAACATCACTGTAATATGATTCTATACCATTAGTAAGTTCATGCAAATTAATAACTGGTTTGTCATATTCATGTGCATTCATGTAAACAGTTATGAGGCGTTGTAGTAGGGTGCTACCTACACGATCGGGGGTTAGTATTAATACATTCATGTAGATATTTATAGCCGTAAAGGAAGGCTCTAAAAAGAGCCCTTCGTTAAGAATTACTTCTTAGATTGTGTTTGACCTTGATTTACAAAGCCATACATCTTCTCAGCAACTTCAAGGATTTTGTCGAGGCCGGGAAACTCGGGCATGTTAACTGTGCTAACAAGTTGTCCTGTCTTCTCATCACGTTTAGCACTTAGTTCCCAACCTTGGAACTTCATTTGATATTCGTGTTGAACAGCATCTTTAGCCATAGCCAAAATATCTGTGCGTAGTTCATAGCCGTTTTTGTTAAATTTAACTTCAGGTAGTTTTGGTGTGTAGTCTGTCATTTTATTTCCTTAAAAAGTGTATGTACATTAATTGTAGTTTGTTTTGACTGGAATGTCAACCGGTTTTGGTAATGTACCATGATTGACCCACTCCCAATCTTCATCAGTCATAGGTTGCCATTGATTCATATCCAACCTCTAAATTCATCGTCAATGATTGGATGTACTTCCCAACCATCCTTAGCCCAGTTGAATAGCATAATTAGGTCGTTAAGTAATCTCATTTTAGTTTACTCGCTTTGTAGTCTTTGATAGACTGAATTGCCTCTAAGAGACTATTGAATAGTTGTTTAAGTGTGTTCATAGAAATCTCCAATCTGATTGTTTGCGATGGAACTCGTAGGTCAATCGCTCAATGTCGCCTATATCTTGTGGATTTCGGCCGATGATATATTTTTCTAACTGTGATCCATAGGTATCTGTAGAGAAACCTAGGAACGCTATTAACATTCCTAAAAGTTTCATGATTACTTAGCCTTCTTTTGATTAAAAGCAGGAACCATTGCTTTGAACTGGTCACCCATTTCTGTATAGAAATCTTTGCTTGTGAAAATCATACCCAAAGCCATCATAGATTGCATTCCTGCATCTGCGGCTGATTTAGTGTATTTTGATTGTGCATCAATGAATGTGTTTATTGCTGTTTTGATGCCTTCGTGTTGAACTGTTTGTTCTACGAATTTCTTTTTAAAGTCTGAAACGCCGTCAATAAAGGCGTAAGTTGCTGTGTTAAACATTTTATATCTCCTATGTGTGTGTTTAAGTGTTGAGTTTTTATGAAGAACTCTAACTTCATATATATTTATGCGTTGTTTATCCGCAATATAATTATATACTTAACAGACCCGAGTTGACAATGTTATTGGTCAGCAAGTCTGATGTTTTAATATCATAGTGGTGCCCATCTCTAGCACGGTCAATTTGATGAAATAAAACTATATTTATATTCATTTTGATAATTGCTTCATCAATATCTCCATTTGGGAAGCATCCGGGAATGAATGTGTGAATAATATTTGTGTTTTCTTTTATAGACTCAACTGAATTTATACAATCAATTATATGTTGCGTATCCTGTTCACTGGTAGTATTAATAGCATAAATTCTACGATTTTCATCTGTTAATTTAATGTCGGTAGATTCTCTACGATGAATATACGACCATTGGATAATTATGTTTTTTGGTTTAATACTTAACAAATCAATAATTTTACGTGTAATCCAAGAATTACTAGCACCATCCATGCTTACGTTTATCGTGTTGATTTTTAACTTGTTAGATAATACTTGATGCCAAGTATGATGATACGGAACACCCAATCCGGCTGTAAAACTATCACCTACACACCAACATATGTCAGTTAAGTTAGAGGGCCATTCAGGCCCTCTAAAACCTCTAGAATTATACTGATACTCTACTTTATGTGGATACTTTAAAAAATGCTCTTTATCCCAACATTCCTCTAATGTATCTAACCCGGAATATTCTCTATGTTTATTTGAAAAGCCTCTGAGATATAAATTGGGTAAAATCATAACGTATATTTATTACCATATTCCTGTAGGGCTTTAATTCTTGCAGATTCAAGTTTTTTCAATATACGTTCGGGTAATTCTGTATCATCATCCCAAAGATTATTTGTGACTAGTCTAGGACGACTATAACTACGATGAAAGTCTAAATCAACTATATCATAGTTATCGTCATCATTTAGTTCACTTGCCAGCTGGCTTGGTGTCTGCCTTAGGAGCAGTTGTTGCTGTAGTCTTTTCTGTCTTGGCAGGTGCACTTTTAGTATCTGCTTTGGGAGCATCCTTTTTCTTAGCTAGTTTCATTTCTTCTTTTGGTGCTTCTACTTTAGCGGGTGCTGTAACAGCTGGCGCCGTTTTGGCAATACCTTCGGGTTGTTTGGCAGCTTGTGCGAAGGCAGAACCGATACTGAAAGAGGCGATGATTGCGATTGCTAATGTTTTCATTTTATGTTTCCTTTATGTTAATGAAGTAGATTTATATGTCTACATATATATAACGCGGCAGCTATTGATTCCGTTGACATAAATACATATTATGTTATATATATCTTATCAGGGAATTTACGACGGGCAAAACTATGAAGATGCCAATACTCCAAAACAAATAAACAAAGCACTCGGCAAAGGATTTAGTTGTTTAATATATGTTTGGCGTATTAACAATAAACTATATGTTGGTAACGGGCAACCAGTTATTGAAGTAACCGAAAAATACATTCAAGGTCCGCGCTTTTGGATTAACGCTGTAAATACTGATATGCAAACTTGGATAGCTACCCAATCAAGTACATTGTATCCAAATTATTTTACTTTTGCGGCAAGTACTCCGCCCCCACCGTATGCTACTGCTAGCAATGGTAAATTGATTACTCCGGGCACAGTACCTATCAATATTAATAGTGTTATGTTTTTACCAGAAATAAATGACCGTAGCCTGTATACTATGGTTAAAGTAAAAAGTTACGGTATATGTAGCGGATTCTTAACTCTCATTAAACGTATGCGTAATGAGGGTATTTGGTATTAACCACCCCTGCCGGTACGTCTAACTACACTAGCACCACCGAATCCTTTACTAGGCTTAGGAGCTTTTTGTTCAACTTTTTTACCTGTAATTGCGGGAGTATTTTTCTTTTTAGCTTCGTTGGCTAAATTAATAAATGGATTTGGATTTTTCTTTTCTGTCATTTTCTTACCTTTACTGAATCTAAGTAACTTACTATATCACCATATAACTCAATCATCATAGCAATCTTGCTATCATATAATCTTATGTATGGTTGTTTTTTCTTGCCTTCAATCTTATTTACACCCAAGTAGAAGGGGCATTTGATTTTTTTATTGATTTCCATAACATAGGCGTGTTCACTGGTTCCCTCTCTGAGTTTAAAATTAGATTGATAGTACTCTATTTCTGCCATTCTAAAAATAAAGTCTCCATACTCTGTTAAACGTAAGCCGTCTTGTCTACCACTCATCCATATACGCATCATTAATCCATCCGCAGTGGAATCAACCTGCTGATTGTTAGGTAGTTCGGCCAATACGGCTTCGGTTATAATTAGTTTATGTGACTTACGTTCACTCATCTGGATAAACTTTATTGCCGTTGTTCATAAACACAACACTAAATTTATCAGTTTTAAATTGTGCGTTGAGTTTACGACACAAGTTTCTAGCGTGACCAGGATTGCTGAAGCTAGTTTTTTTATATTTAGGGGTTGCATCAGGATCTTGATAATGCTGACTTTTTAAATTGATAGGTTGGTCATCATAGAAAACTGCCCATATGCCTGCAGCCTCTACAATCTGGTCGCACTTATATGTAACTTTATCTACTATCTCTAGTAAGATAGTGGGCTGTGTTCTACTCATTTACCATTTACCGCCGTTAATTTCTAGTTGAATAACAGTATCATCCTCAGATGAAGTTTTATTATGTAGCTCATAATTATCTGCTAATAACTTTGATATCTCATCACGTAACATTTTAGCTTCTTCAACAGGCAAAACTAAGTTGTTGCCCTTTATAGATGAAACCTTATCAATGAAACGCTTTATAATAATCATATATTATTTATCAATAATTCAGCTTCATCTTTTGTTTTAAACGGACCCTGATACTCATATCGTTGAATAAAGATGTATTTGGGACAAAAAATCACTTTTTCTTCACTACCTTGTTTAAATGTGTACCATCCTGCGGCATGATAACACTTGCTTTTTGGTGTTTTGGTATATAAATGTAATTTTCGTTTAATATCTAGTATCGAATTACATACCTTTGCAGTAGTAGGATACTCACTAAAAGCCACTTCCTTTTTTATACTACTGAATTTACTGAATGTTTGAAACTCAATGTTTGTTATTTTTTCTATAGCCTTAGTATTTTTGTAATGAGTTTTGTTACCATTCAATTTGAGTTCAAAGCCTGAGCCATCTGCTAGTACGTTTCCTACTTTTTCATTGCCGTCCGTCACAATCCAAAATTGGTTCTTTACTACTGGTTTTGCAATTAGTGTTTTATTCATTATATTCCTTTATTATCTAATAATAACATATTTTCATTTTAAGTCAATAGATTTGGTTAACCTATTAAACAATAGATTCTTGTATGCTTCAATATATAAATTTTTGTTAAGGGTGATATCTTGCCATTTTATTTCATTATACTTGGTATTTGAAATGTAATCATCTGTATATCCTAAATTCTTTAACGAAAATCCTATCTGCCCGGGCAAGCCTAGTCTATTACTATTTTGTGCTGTTGTATTAAACTCGTTTGCTAACTCGTTTGCAATCGTATTATCTAAATGTTGATTTTTCCAATTGATTTTAGGACTATTATGATCCGTATTTAGTTCGGTATAACCGTAATCTTTAAAATTTTTACCCAATTCACTATTGAAGGGTACGGATTCATTCTTGTATAAACTTAACCCATGAAATATAAACGTATGTAACGGGATACTATTATCCATTAGTTGATTAAAAGTATGTCGCATGGAATCTATTGGTTCTTCTGGTAATCCTAATATAAAACTTCCGTGCATTGTTACTTGATTACCATATCGTTCACGTATTTGTTTTATAGTATTGATTTGTTTTTCCCTATCAAATCCCTTACCAATTATTAATCCTGTGCGTTTATGAAGTGTCTCAATTCCGAAATAAATCCCACGCAAGCCAATCTCATATAACTTATCAATCAATTCATTGTTCTGTGCTATTAAATCTAACCGTGTATAGGCCCAGAACTTAGGTTGAAAGGTCAATCGTTTGATTGTGTTGTGTAGTATATCCAATTTATATGTACTATCATTGAAAGTATCATCAAGTATATAAAAATTAGATACACCAAACTTGTCATAGCTTGATTGCATTTCTTCATATAAGATATCACTGTGTCTAATAAAATCTAAGTTCTGTTTTCCATTCAATGGATAACTACAAAACTTACATTTAAAAATACATCCACGTGCTATCTCTAATGGTAATACCTTAGCATTTCCAACATCTAAATCTTCCCATTCAAATTTGCTATTGACAAAATTATAGTTATCATTTGTTCTGTTATCAACTATTGTAATACCATATAAATTTTTATAGCTATTAACTAGTGGTGTATTATTTTTTAAATGATTAGCGATAGATAGAATACTGACTTCCCCGTATCCAATCACACTATAATCTATGTTCTTATCATTTAAGTTAGCGTGAGCCTTTGTACCGCCTACTACAATTTTACAGTTATAGTTTCTGGATTTAATATGATTAACAACACAAGTTTCAAAATCAATACCCTGTGGTATAACTCCGGACAATACAGGTTTATATGTTTTTGACCCATCTATGTTAGTAGAGTCAATGATGTTATTAAAGAAGGTTGTACTGAATCCTACAAACAACGTATTAACTGATACTGATTTGTCAATGACTTGTTTAATCTCATCTAAATTAAATGCGTGTAGGTGATCCACGACTAAACATCTATATCCTTGTTGTCGTAGAGTATTAGCAATCTTATATGCACCGATTGCTTTATAGATAGTTACTGTATCGGTTACATCAGTAAAAATTACTGCATCATACATTATTTCTTTTTCTTGGGTTCTTCATCAAAGCTTACTAATCTATTTACACCTTTGTGTTTCGTGAAAAGATGATCGGTATATTTACCATCAATCTTTAGTGGTAAATCTAAATGAATGTGCAACATAGGACCTATTTGGTCACTAATAACAGTATCATTACCAACACTACCAATCCAACGTATCTTACCATACATACCGGTCACTCTAGCCATAAACTCATATTTAGGCTTATAACGATGTTGTTCAAAGTATTCAGCGAGACTTGCCATTTTTTAATTCCATAACAGGTGCAATACTATTATCAAAAATCTGAGCCATTGTGTTGTACAATCCTTTACGCTCTTCCGGTGTCATTCCTGATAACCAAGGAGGACCATTTGAATCTTTATCTAATCCATAATCATGTCGATATGTATAGCACATATCAGTAATGATTTCTTCACGTGATTTCATGGTAACTTTCCTAGCACACTACAGGTATCTTTTAATAGATTATAAAATTCGGGTAATGACTCACTAAACTTTTGATTTCTATGCTCGTCAAGTGTTATTATATACTTGAATGCCTTTTCTAGTAACTTTTGGTTGTCCTCTCCAATCATATAACTTAATACCTGTTGTGAGTGCGGATCAATTAATTTGTTACACAAGTATTCTTTTGTATTTTTGCTCAACATATTGACACTGTAATAATCTGGTCTAAACACCATACCTATAAAAGGTTTGGGAAGTTGTTCATCTCTACACCATTGTAAAAAATCATCAACATAGAATATATTAAATATGCTTAGTGTATGTGAAATACTTAATTGTAAATTAGTATACTCTTTTTCTTTATTTTGGTATGATTTAATATTGTCATATACTTCTGACCAAACACCGGGCCATCTTGTATATTCATACACTTTATGTGTGCCATCAATACTTAATTGCATATCAATTTTTTTAAAATTATTCCATCTAGACCAAAATCTTTCATCAGGCATGATGGTGCAATTTGTAGTATAATGTATGGTTATGTTTTTAGCATTGTGTTCAATCAGATAATCTAAGTATTCTAAGTGAGTTTCAGTACCGGTTACAAATGGTTCGCCACCGGGAACCTCAATCAATATTAGATTATCTGATATACTTTTGATATTTTCAAGGAAGTTTTCTTCTGCATAATATCTATTGTGCGGCCATGATTTAGTTTCAGGAAACACCTCTTTTAATTTTTGTTCTTCTGAAAGCCAACGACTGCTTGCATAACTTCTGCAACTTCTACAAGCAAGATTACATATATTGCCAAAAGGAACACATAATGCTTTTATGTGACTTAGATCAGGAACTGTTTCTTCAAAAACGTATTTCCAATCACGTTGTCTTTTAGATTCAACCTTTACAGATTCATCTTTCCAACATCTACTACATCCGGCTGGTTTCTTACCGTCAATAAAATCTTGTTTAAGTTGTGCTAATTCATCACTTGCTAAATAATCTTCCAGTGTGTTGGCAATAATATTGGAATATTTACAACATGGTCTAAAATCATGTTGCACTCCTATATCAATACCAACCCAGGGATAATAGCAAATGTTGTCGTTCATGAGATATTTAGTTGAAATTTTTTCAGATAATTTTTTGCTATAGAATAATCTGCTACCACTGGTTCATCTAGCATCTTACGATATTCTATAATGATTTCCATAGCATAGGCTTTGTCTTCATCTTCTAATGAGTACCACCACTCATGCAATTCTTCCGGTGTTTTGTTTAAAATATATTGTAAGTTGTTGTAATCTCTGTTCATTTCATTCTCCTAGTTGTTCCCAAACAAATTCTGATTCTTTCATGTAGGCTATAGGCTTTAACCAACCATTTTTTATAGCTTCTATAATCATCGATTTATATTGTCTTGGACAATCATTACTTATTTCAAGTCCAGCACGTGGTGCCATAACAATACCATTATCAATCATAAAGTCAGGATCATCTTTACGAATTGTTTTAATGATTTTGTCAGGTGTTGTGTATGTCATTTTTCTTGGTCAGCCAGTGTTGTAAAAAAGTTTTTAACTTTTGTTTCAGTATCCCAAGATACAACATAATCGTTGTCCTTATCACATAATGACAATGCCTCATCATACGTAACTACACGATGACTGACAATCTGTTCACCAAGATATTCTTGGCTGAATTCTTTTGCCGCTTGCATTGTTACTGTATCTAACGCCCACAATGTTTTATCATTGCCATAGTCATCAGTACCTAGGGGCACTTCAACCATATACCGTTGACGGAATGTACTAACACATTCTACAAGAACCCATTGTGTTTCTTCTTTATTGCTCATACTAAATTACCTTTATAAGGACTGTTCAACCACTTTGCATAGGTCTCAGCTTGGTCACTAATTTTAGTCAACTCATACTTACCACAGAATCGCATAAAGTGAATGCCTACTTGAGGGGTAGTAGTTACACGAACACCCTCTTTAATACGTTGGTCAACTAAATCTTTAATCTCTTGTGGTTGTGCGGTCAAGTCAATCAGTACACGGTTACGTTCGTAATCATCTTTAACCCTGTGTTCAACCTCATTATGGTCTACCCAACGTTGCAACATCATATTGTTCCAATTGAAGCCCATTTTATGTCTATCAGCATACGCTTCAGTTAGTCCAACTTTGTTCTTAGTACCTTTCTCACGTACCCCGGGATAAGCACTGAACACATTGTCAGAACTATCACCGCGCATACACTTCATAAAAAGATGCCATTGTGGGTCACCAAGTAACTTGGGTTCTTTAGTTTTCTTATCTACAACTAATCTACCCTTTTCATCATGGTATCCTTCGAGGGTGATGAATTGATTTGTGATACCGTTGTATTGGTGCACGTTGTCACTAATAAGTTGAATGTAATCAGTATCAGAACTAATAATGTAATGCGTGTCATTTGGGTGTAAGTGAACGAAACGGGCAATCATATCATCAGCTTCAGCACGTTCATGCCTGAGTACTGATACGTTTGTTTTTTCTTTTAGAAACGTAGTGAACTTTTCATACGTATCCCAAAACATTTCATTTTCTTCACGTTCAGCTTCAGTCTGTGATAGAGTATCTACTACCCTATTTTTCTTATACGGAGCATAATGATCCTTACGCCAGCTACGGCCTTCTAAGCAGAACACTACGTGATCGGCTCCAAACTTGCGTACAACCTGATTGACTGATGCAAGTGTAAGATGTAGTGCCATTCCAATCTTCTCCCAAGTATCACTATTGCGTGAAGCAATGTGTCGTGCCCGAAAGAAGGTATTTGCTGTGTCGATAAGTGCGTATTTCATATTTGTATTATATACTATTATTTAATAAATGTCAAGTCATGATGATGCCAGCCTGAGTTAAACGGTCAATCACATTGTCGCCGTCTTTCCAATTAGGGGGCATAGTTGTTTTCCATTTAAAATAATTGTTTAACAAATCGGCTTCTGCATCGCTAATATAAGCCACTGCTAAATTTCGCTGTATCATATCAGCAACATCTTGTACAGAATAGTTGTTTTTATACATTTCTAATGCCGTTTTTTCTATCCAGGCACACGGAACAATATGCTCACAATATGCATTTTTGGTTGTAAGTTGTTGTCGTCCTGCAATACTATAACCTTTAGTAACTAATTTTTTTACATGAAGGTTATCAAAAATATCTGCACCCCTGCCTAATAAAACAGGCATTCCGTATTTTTGTGCAGTATATAACACTTCGGCTGATGCAATCGCATAATTGTGTGGATTAATGGTAATACTTCTTCTAGGACCACCGGGACTTCTAAGAATTGTATTAATATTTTCAACACAGTCAACTAGTTCCCAAAAACCATCCATAACATTTTCTGCTAATTGGATGAAGAGATAATCACGATTGTCATGTACTATGACCATTCCTTTAGATTCAATTTCCTGTCTCAATATTAGAGTTTTAGCTTCTGCATTTTTAAAACCAGCAATATACACTACTTTGGGTTTACCTTCTGGATATCCCTTGGTAACAACTTTTAGTTCACAATCTACGCCATTATTAGACCTAATAGTAAATCCATTATGTATAATATGCTCTTCTGGTCTTCTATCTTTAGCACGATATCCTCGAGATGCTGCCTCATTTTCAAATATAGAGAAAGGAATATATCTTTCAAGGTCTACACTCCAAATACCTTTGTGGCTAGTGCGAATATTAGTTGACATTTAACTCTTTCTTATTTTTTATTGCCAAAAGTATATTTGTTCAAAAAGTCTTTTTGTCTCTGAGTTTTCAACATATGTACATTTGGACAAACTGTTGCATGATTTGATGTGTCGTTATTGTAACGATTACCATCAATATGATCTACTTGCAATGTAGTTTTCCAATCTTCAATGAAGTCTCCTAATGAACTAGTATCGTCTCCGTATTGTTCAATGTAACCCTTAATTGCTTGCTCAAAACAAACACCTTTACAGGCTTCACAATGGTCCTTGCGAAACAATTGATTAAGTTGGCCGTTATCAAACGCAAGTCGCAAACCCGAAAGCAACTTTTTTGGATCCTTACCTCCGAACACTCCCTTCAGAATGTAATCGATACCATCGATCATTTCAAACGTATCTTCTGTGTAGAATTCTTCTACTAACTGCATCAATTCAGTATCTTGCGGAAGAATGGCAAACGATGTAGACAGTAACGAATAGTATGAACACACTAGTGATTTCACTTCATCGGACACTTTCATCTTGCGAATGAATTCAATTCCCAATTCATGGTCACGGAAGAAAGGCAAACGACAAGTACGTGCAACAAACTGTGTATAGCTGTTGTGAATCTTTTGTTGTGCGGGGACTTTACAAACTACTGCCGTAATCAATCGAGGAATGTTGATACCCATCTTACCTGAATCAACAACAACCATCACAAGCGGTCTGTTCAGGTAAGCAGGGCTATTAGCCAATTTAATACCGTCACTCATGCGCTTGATAGCCTTACCATCAAAATGCTTTTCTTTAGATGTAGAAACAAACAACACCGCATTGATTCGTTTAACGAACTCTTTAACATCTTTCATTACTGCACCAATTGGGATACCATTAACTGCGTTATTGCGTCCTAAACTAATAATGATGCCGGGCATCATTTTTGGTATCTTATCAGAAACAGAATCCCATGTGTCTTGTGGAATCAAAACTTGTTGATTGCGAATCTCATTAACTTGCCAAGCAAATGTCTTGTAGGCGGCATCTAATGTCTCATTCAAATCTTCACGATTTCCATGATATTCAAATTTAGTGAATGCATTTGCTTCTTTGAATTTAGGCATTGTAGGCAACTGTATGTACTTGTCAGCACCAACCAATGTTTTCATACGTTGAGATTGGGTAGGTGTTGCAGTCAAATGAATGACGATAGTACCACTATCCATCATTGCAGTCTGCATGTCAAACCATTTAGGTTCCCAGTTATTATTAGTAATGCCCTGGTCATCTTTAGTAGTTGACTTGTCAGGTACGCCTAAACCACGATGTGCCTCATCATTAAAGATAAGATCGGGTAACATCAAATCAAAGTCATCGGGATTCGCTGGGTCATAGTTCTCATACAGACCATACATATATTGTGTAGTCATAAAGAAATAACGAATGTCACCCGGTAAGTCAATATTATTGACCAATGAATATTTCAATTGTTTACTGTCATAGACTTTAACTAATTTGTTGCCAATGTAGGTGCCATCATACTTCATCATACTTTCAAGTGGCTCGTCAACACATTCCTGTGAAGGCGCCGCAAAGAAAATATTTTTAATTTTCTTAAAGTTTTGTGCAATAAGAATAGAGGTGTAGTTAGTGATAGTGAAACTTTTACCACTACCAGTAGGAGCCTGCACTACAATAGCTTTTTTTACGGCTGATTTTAAAAACCTAGTGATTGCATCAAGAATATTGTCTACTAGATATTCCTGTTGTAATGGTTCGATATCGGGAATTGAAATTTCATCAACTGCTAACGCTACTGATGTTTTATTACGCTTCATGTGTTACCTATAGTTTGTTGCAATGTATGTATTATACATCCATATGGTATTATTGTCAAATTTTATTTTGTTGTATTTTTACAACACTACTTCAACTAACTTCTGTACGGCCATCACCCAAGTTTTTAGTACGGACCACACGTAAGTCACGGTTTGTAGGATCAGCCTGTTGTTGCTCATATACTTCTAATGCGATATTTCTGCAAACTGTTTGGAACCAGCGGTCTACTAGTACATCATCTGTATCACTATCTTTTTGTTTATACCCTGCACGAATCAAATTCAAAATGAACTTATCATTCCAATCTAATTCAAATGCACCGTTATTAACATCATTGGGGTCAAGCTCCATACTTAGAATGTTAACGTATGGCTCGCCAGCCGCCGTTGCTTTCTCTTTAGCAGTAAGTTCGGGTGCAACTTTCTTTTCTTTAACCTTCTTAGGTGCAGGCTCAGATTTAACTTCTGGCTTCTTAAATAAATTCTTTAATTTTTCAAACATTTATATCTCTCTAGTAATTTAAAGCTGGCAAGATTCTTTGCCTTTGATTCACACATCATATCAAAATTATCAATGAATGTCAATGCCCAATCGTTAACAGCTTCGTTCCAATAGTAATCACTATGTGCCCGAAGTTTTTGCTTACTGTATCCTGCCTCAATCAACGCATCATGGGCGGGACGTTCATTGCGGGAGTGTTCAACAAGACAATCTTCCCTACTGACAGAATAGTGTAAAGTAGGGCGAACGCCACGCCAACTGTCAATAACCCTTTTAACACGGTCATCAGTAGGTTCAATGTATTCCCCTTCACGTATCCAGTGATGATGTATGTCCATGACCGTAGGTACGAGGTCAGATAATGATAAGCAGTCTGTAAGTCCATGTGTGTATTCCTCATTCTCTAGTGTTAGTGTGTTTCTCGCTTCTGGCGACAATCTGTTGTACACATCCCTAATGCCTTGTGGGCCTCTACGTCCTGAAATGTGTACGTTTACTTTGAAGTCTTGAAATGATTTGCCATAGCCCATAAAACGAACCATGTCACAATGATATTCAAATTCTTCAATACTCTTATTTACTACCTCATCACGGTCGCTTGCTAAAACAACAAACTGATCGGGGTGAAAGCTAAGACGCACATCATTAGCACGTGCTGTTTCACCTATAGGGGCAAACCATCGAGCCAAGCTATTCTGTACATCTGTACTATGCCAAAAGTCTTTGTATTCATCCATAGTATAGAAACTAAGCATGTCGCTAGTCAAACGCAACATACGCAATTCTGGTTCTAGTGTAGCAACACGTTTAACAAGTGCGTGAGTATTCATAATATTGCGTTTAGCAACATCCATAATCTTTTCTTCTACTACACTTCGATTATTACGCTTTGCCCAAGCTTGAGTTGTACCTCCTGTGTTAAAACCTTCGACTGAAACAATCTCATCTTTGTGATTGATTTCTGCCCATTTACAAGCGAAACCGATACGTTTGATTGACTGATTTGTGTGCATAGATAGACCAAAATGATAAATAATAGATGTAGTGTAGCATACCTACGCAATAAAGTCAACTATTTACGGATACCACTATGAAAATTACTGAAGTACTAACAGAATCAAGCAAGATTTGTCCACAATGTGGAATGAGAGGTTGCACTTGCAAACCCGGAACTTGCAAATGCAAACCAAAGCCCGGCTATCCAAAGAACATTGATGAAGCCGCTAATCCAGCACAACAAGCCGCTATTGCTATTAGTATGAAAAAGGCTGGTAAGAAGCCAAAAGATATACAAGAAGAAGATTTAGATGAGGATTGGCAAAAGGTCAACAAAAAAGACAAAACTGATGGCATGAGCAGTAAGGCTGTCAAAGCATATCGCAGAGAGAATCCAGGATCTAAACTAAAGACTGCTGTTACTACTAAGCCTTCAAAACTAAAGAAGGGTAGTAAAGCCGCTAAACGCCGTAAATCATTCTGTGCTAGAATGAGTGGAATGAAGAAGGCTCACGCAAGTGCTAAGACTAAACGAGATCCGGATAGCCCAATCAACAAAGCACTACGCAGATGGAACTGTGAAAGTGTACAACAGATGGAAAAATTGGTAATGATTGCTGAACAGAAAATTAGAAACCTTAAGAAATAACGTGAGAGCAAACGAATTCATCAGCGAAGCTATTAGCCGTAGAGACTTACTTAAAGGTGTAGCGGGTGCCGCCGCATTGGGCGCTACTGGTTTAGCTAAAGCAGGTGAATATCAAGATTTAGAAACTATAAAAAAACAACCTGACGTTTGGATGCCTAGATTCGAACAACTGCAACAACGTAGTAATGGTATGTTAGGTAAATTAATGCGAGCCGCCGGTCCAGAATGGGCACAAAGACTGACAGGGACAAAGGTTCGTGTTATGTCGAATGACCAATGGGTTCAAGGAAATGCTGACAATCGCACTGTCAGTCTTGACCTAACTGTGTTTTGGGATGCTCCTGATGCTACACTGGCATTTGCTATAGCACATGAACTGGGACACATTGCCCTAGGACACGGTTTTCAGCCTGATCTCGGGCAAGCACGTCGGGAAGAAATGGATGCTGACGACTTTGCTATTAGGTTATGTAGGGCTTTGGGCTACAACAAAGTTGAGATGTTTAAGTTCTTGCATCAAAAACAATCTGATTACGACTTTTACAATAGTATAACTAAACTGCCTAATAGCAGTCATCCTAGTTATGACCAACGAATCAATCGTGCAGGTCAAAAAGGATTTCAGTTGTCAAAAGGTGGAGTTAAACAAATGAATACGCTAATGACACACTTAGCATAATTAAATCTTCAATAACTGATCCATCGTATACAAGTTACGCATATAAGGTGACACATCTTCTAGCACACTGCTAGCAATATCGCCCTTTCTTCTTGGGCCGTATTTCACGTTGAAGCTAACATCATTGACTTTTTGAAACTCATCAACAATCTCTTTAACAGTATATCCTACTCCGTGACCAAGTGATTCAACGCTATTGCTAGGCTTCTCAATAGCTTGTTTCAATGCGTCACATATCTCGTTTACGTGTACATAATCACGCACACAAGTGCCATCGGGTGATACTTCATAATCATTACCAAATACAGTAAACTCTTTTGATTGCATAGCCATAATGAGATTGTACATTAACCCATCGGGGTTAGTGGGAGCAAAGCCTTCGCTTCCAATAACATTATAAAATCTAAAGATTGTATATGGTATTTGACGATGAGTTGTACAATATTCTTTCACTACATCCTCTGCCGCACGTTTACTGATACCATATGCACTCTCACAATCTTGTGCGGCACCTGTACTTGCAAAGATAAAGTTCTTTGTCTTAATCTTGTTTAGTACATTCATTGTACCATTCAAATTAGTCATATAGTATTGAATAGGTTTCTGTTCACTTTCACCTACATTAACCAATGCGGCTAAATGAATAACACAATCAAATTCATCTTCTAAACTAAATGGTCTATTGATATCACATTGATAAAATGTATAAGGTGATTCTTGTGGTTCTACTTTATCTAAACCATACACTTGATATTCACCCTTCAACATCTTAGTAAGATGTGAACCAATGTAACCACTGTTACCTGTAATTAAAATCTTTTTCATAATCCTTCAAATAAATCTGTTGTATCTCTTGACGTGGACAAAGTTCCTTTAAGATTTTCTAACTGTTGAAAACCAAACCATTCAAAACAATCATCATTCAGTAAAGTTTGAAATTCAAAGATTAATCCGCTTTCCAAGAATTCTAATTGTTTTTTCGTAATTTTGTTTTGGAAAGACACAAAAATATAATCGCTATCTTGTTCTAAACTATACCTTTCTGTTTTACACCAGCTATGAAAATAATCCCAAACTTTATGAGGTTTATTTTTGTCATAATCTTTACCTTTGTCTGCCCTACCCATGTGCCTTTCAAATCTACTATTAGCACTTGATTCAGTCATTCCTATATATATTATTCCTAACTTGTCACTATGAGTAATATATATACCACAGGTATTTGGTAATTTATCGGTTTTGTATTTTTTTAGCTCTCCGTCAAAAATGACGAAGGGTATTCCAAACTTATTTTTAAACTTGTTACTATTAATAAAATCTATAACTTTTTGTTTCATCATTATTTCTCAATTTCAAACAAATCTTCCATTGGGTTACCGGTAAGATTTGATTGTATAGTTGGTTGCAATATTACAATTGGTGCGGGTACAAATGCAGGATCAAGAGTCAAATATGTATCGTCATCAGTATAAATTACACGATATTTGTATTTGTTTGTAAACACACTACGGGCATCATCAATGCAGATTATTCTTCTGTTTAGGGTTGCAATAAAATCTGCATATCTAACAGTTAAATTTGGAGAAGTGAGAGTCTTGCAAATACCTGCAGTACTGTTCCTTGATTGTTTACAAGCAAATTGATTAAAACAATCATTCCATTTATGAAATACTAAACTATCCATAGTTTGAGTATGTTTTAATGAGCCTTCATCATACCAACTTTGTGCAGTGTCATATGAATGATACAACGCTTCCACTACAGTTACCATTGTTTGTTTTGTACAAGTGAAAAAATATTGACTATTAAAATTGTTAGTCCATCGTATATTATCTAACGCAACAGTTGGCATTTGTGTCATTTGTTCTAAAAATGCAATCCCGTAACTCTCAACTAAACTAGGATTAAATGCAACACGACAACTAGTTATGAAATCAACCTTCTCTTGACCAATAATACCTATACGAATTTCATATGGTACACCAATTTCTTTTAATCGTGCTTCAAACTTTTTAGCACCAGTCGCACTTGTCATTACTCTTGCTGGCAATCGTGTTTGCTCAATTAAATCTAAATAGAGTTCGGGATTCTTACCCTCTTCCCATCTACCAATAAACAGTACACCTTCACGTGGCTTATGGTGTTCTTTTAATAAATCTTTTTCTGGCAATGGGATAGGTAATTCATATGCATTTTGAAATTGCAATTGATTGTATTTACTTTGTGTCCCTATAAACAATGCATTCATCTCTAATTGTTTACGCATCATTTCATTCGTACTTAATAGAAATGGATTTGAAGTATTAGTAAAGATTTGACTTTCTAAGTGAGTGTACGCAATAATTTGAATAATATCTTCTAATCCCATAGTTGAAGCTAATTGCACAGTTTCATATGTATTACATACGAGTGCATCATACATATTTTCTTCTAGTGCTTCAACAATACTATTACGGAAGTTGGCCATACGCTCATAGCAGAATGTATCACCATACATAAAGATAGCACTATGGTCTGTGTATTTTAATACATTAGTCGGTGCGATAATTTTTGCATTAAGTGACTTGATGAAATCTGTATTCTGCGGTTGTTTATCAGTAATGATATCAACTTTAATATTATGACTATCCATCAATTCACAAAAGCTTTTTGTAAATTGTCCTATACCACCATGTGGTATCAATGTTTGTGAGCTTACTAAGAAGCCAATTCGTTTATCGTATGTTCTCATTTATCTTTCACTGTGGGCACATCTTGCCATTCAGTCCATTCACGCTTTTTAGTAAAACTACCTTTATCAGTGGTTGTACTATAATCTGTTACTTCAATTTGTGTTCTATATTGTAACACTTTTTCTGGTCCGTCCCAACCGTTTCGGACAAGATATCTTAATTCATACATATATTTACCTTTTTAATAACCACATAATATGGGTATTCTTATCGTGCCAACTGTGTTCTAATACGGCAGCATCGGGGCCGTGCCAGATACTAGTTAGTCTGTAAGCTTTTACTAACCAGATACGTTTACCTGTTAGATTGCATCTTTCAGGTAACCAAACAAATTTAAGTTCTGCTCCTAGATAACTATTACGATTAAACTCAGAAGTATGACCCATGCTATCTAGTGGCATAACTATCTCCATCGTAACATAAAATGAATATAATCTTTCTCATCTGTGAATTTGAACGTAGTTTCAAATCCATCATCTTGTGTATCTTTATATTCATACGTCCACCTAGACTTTGTTCTACCAGGACCAAAAGTATCAACACACCAATCTAATGGATTATTTTTATCTCTTATAGAACCGTCTGGTCCCATATAGTATTTCCAATAATCCCATGGCAATAATACAATGTGCTGATATTTTTTCATGTTCCCCACTCATTTTTAAATAACGGTACTTGCAGTCTATCACTATAACGATAACCACGATTCATTGCTTCAATAGCAACATTCTTTGCATTTAGTTTATATAATGACTCTACGCCACCGCATGGCATGAAGTATACAGGGCCTCTAAATCCACCATTGCGAAATTCTTTTACTGCTTTATCTGCTTCAAGTGCATCATCTTCTGTTGCTACTACAAACTTAAGATAAACAAAACCTACACTTTCATATTGACGAATAATACTAGGACAAATTGCTTCTTGCCACTTCTCGCCACTGATACTTAGTTTAGGACTAACACTAAATGTTAATGCATTCTTTTCTCTGTTAATCTTCCACTTCTGTAAATATATTGTGAGGTCTTGACTAAGTTCTTGTGTACCGTTAGTTTCGAATGTAATCTCTTTAAGACTTCTCATTTTTTCATTTGAAAGTAAGTCTGGATACGCTCTTTGCCATCCAAGAAGAGGTTCACCACCTGTGATAACAAGGTGTTCATCCATCCAACGCTTGTGAGGAAGTATATCCATAATGCTGTCAACAATACTATCGGTAGCGATAACAGGACTAAGATGTTTAAAGCGAGGGTCCCAGCTTGCGTAACTATCACATCCTGTACTGACAAGCGGTAAGGATTTATAATCTGTATAATCTTCTGCTTTAATTGCAATAACATCTCTCTCACTACTCATTTCTCCCTTAGGCATACCGAAGCCACCGCATGTAAAATTACATCCATATGTTCGTAAGAACACACTGGGAACACCCATGTATCTACCCTCACCTTGAATGCTATAAAATAATTCTGATACTTTTAAATGACTCATTTGATTTTTATGTTGTAGTTGGTAAGGATGACTTCACCCCAAGTGCCGCCACCTTGTTTGTAAATGTGATTAACTTGTTTAGCACAATCACGTATAATTAATTCAGCAAATTTTTCAATAGATTCACTATCAGCAGTTTGACCTGCAAGTGATGCTCGTTTTAATGCCCAGTCAAACCCTGCTTCTTTTGCTAGTTCTTCTATTTTTTTGTTCATTTATTACCAATGACGTATAGTATTTGCTATAATGACACAACATGTTATCACATGTAGCACCACCCAGAAAGTCTTTAGGAACAATGCAATCCTCGCTTCACCCAATGTAAGAATAGGAACATCAGGCCTGTCATCATCTGTATTACCCATTAAATGGCCGGTTGCTCTTGCCCAAATTTTTTCTAAACTATTCATGTTTTTCCTCAATAGAATAAAACCAATCATCTCCTGCACTCCATTTACGTGTACCATCTACTGTCCATAGATTTTGAGCCGCCTGAAAATCAGGAAATTTAGTTTCACCGGGAATCAAACTTTGATCGTACCACAAGCAACGGTTGTTAGGCTGACAAGCAAACTGTCCATTTTCTAACTTAATAAAATTAAACGATTTGTGTTCTTCTGCAACTTCAGTAAAGCCTGTGTCCACATCCATGCCGTCAGCACAAAAGTCTACAGTAAACAAATAAGTTCCGTAATGCCATTCCTTGTCTTTACCTAGAAACTTAACACCTAAATTGCGTAATCCTATTTTTTCAATGATAGTAAAACGATACCCCATACAGTCCCAAAGCTGTAACATATCAATAGGTAACGTTGCTGTGTGGTCTTTTTTCCATACATAAGCGTGTATAGGTAGTTTATCATACAATGCTCCGTAATTGGGTAATAAACTTTCAATACGAAATACTTGTCCACGCAATGCTTTAAGACTAACCCAGATGGCAGGTTCTAATTCTCCGTGCCCCTTTTCAAAGTTATAAAGAAATTCACGTTTTATCCAACACTTAATTGGTGGCAATGATCCTACAATGTAACTCATTTTAATATTTTCCTGATGCTAATACGATTTGACAAATATGTTCTAATCGTTCAATGTGTTCAAACGCACGCCAGGGGCTTGTGTCAATTGCTACTACTCCGTGTCCTTTAATACCTACAATGTCATAGGCAATGTTGCCTTTATTGTCTAATTGTAATTGATTATGGCATTGATCCGCAAGCTCTTGGCTAATGGGAGCCACATCCCTTACATTGGGTGCTACCTTAGTGTAACGATTCAATTCTGGAAACGCACTACTGATAGTGCTTAAATCAATACCGGCGTGCATAGCGGCAATACAATAAGTAGGGTGTAAATGAACTACAACTCTTACATCATCACTGTGTTGTCCTAGTCTCTTTTGCAATCCAAAATGCAAAGGCAATTCTCCACTAGGTCTCAATCCTTGGCTTATATCTGAATAAGGAAGTTCTATCAACGACGGATCTTCTTGCCAAATCTGATCGATTATCCCAATCTTCTTAAACTGGTCGGGTTGCATCGTTTGCTTACGAACACCACTGGGTGTGATGTAGAAGTGGTCACGGTCGTGATGACGAATACTTACATTGCCATCACGACTGGTAATCCAGTTGCGTCTATATGCTTCAACTAATGTATCGCAAATTGTTTCTAACATTTTTATCCTTTATAATATTGTAACATACCTAGAAACCATACTGATGCCAGCATGCCAAAGTTTGCGGCACTAGGCCAATCTCTAGTACGTACGGCAGTTACCAACCAAGCGGCGTTGCCTACAAATAGTAGCTCAATGCCTATTATAGGATCTAGATTAAAACTAACTACTATGGCTCCTGCGAACATAATGCCAAAGCAAATCCATTTGATTATTGCCATATCAAGCCATTGTGATGGCAATAAAAGCCAACATAAAACTTAATACTGCTCCCACAATAGGAATCACAACCGGTGCGTGTTTGGTTATATCTTCTAACCATTGTTCTGTTTCAGGTTCTTTATTCTCTTGGTTCATCTTCTTTACTTAATCCATTTTTGTGTATATCCCATAGTACTATTCCTACTACAGTTACCATTATTATTACGGCAATAATTTCATTAACAGTCATACTCATGCTCCGTAATAAGTTTCTTTATCTTTTTCAGAATGTTTAGGTTCGTTCCAAACATTACGATTGTTCCATTCTTGTACTTTTTCAAGTCGTTGTTGTTCAGTAAGTTCGTCACAACGGCTACTGTAATCTGGCATACGTAGCCAGTCTACTGTGCCACCGCGTGGACCATAAGTATTTTCTACTGAACGAAACACTGCCCAAGTAGCAAACACCATGCTAATGATAGCAATGTGTCCAATCATGTTGTAGCCGATAGTCAGTAGTTCACCAACGTAAAGACCAAACGCCAGACTCCAAAAACAGCCTAGTAGGATACTGAGAAAGTATTTGACATATACGGGCGCATGACGCAGAGGATTCATATTAGGGTTTATAATATTCCAAGAGGAACGACTAATCAACCAAATGAATTTGAGTACACTAAACATTATGCAAACTCCCCGTCTTCCCTATGACCACTACGTCCTGCCATATTGCTATCAGTCTCACGTACCTCTACTCTGCAACACCAAACACGTTTAGCTTCTTCACTACCACAGTTGGGTAAGAAAATTGTGTTAATGTATTCGTATAAGAAGTCAGATATACCTTCACAACCAGTACGTTCTACTTCTGTAATCTTTGCTAGTTTCAATTCACCTAAACGCAATAGTTCATCACGCATAGGATCATCTTGTGCGACTAATAGAGTATGGTCAAACCATTCCTCTAGTTTATCTTTGAGGGGTCGTAATCCACCGAAGTCAGTTACCCAGTTACGTGCGTCTAATGTATCAGCTTCAAACTCAAAGTGAAAACTCATAGCATAGCCATGAATTAAATTACAATGACTGTCAGCACGCCATTGACGATATGCAACAGGACCTATTTGTCTGTATGTTTTTGTTGAAAAGAATTTTTTGTTTGCCATGAATTTCTCCTATGTTGTATTATAGCATAGGCAGCAGAATTTGTAAAGCGGGATGATGTCCAAAGACCGCTATAGTTATTTATTAAGAGTGTTAATAATCTGGGCATCAGCTACCCTTTTTCTTAAACTTGAACTACTGAAACTATGGTCACGTCCATTAAACACAAGTTCAATGCCACGTTCTCCACCTTCATATCTTCCGGTAAATTCTTTTTCTGCATATTCTACACCTAGTATGCGAACATCTACTGGTAGTATTAATAACAAGTCAATTAAGTCCTGTTCAGTTTGATAAACCACTACTTCATCAACATAGCGACAAGCCGCTAACTGAATTTGTCGTTCTACAATACTTTGAATGGGTTTATTCTTAGTATCAGGTCTATCGATAGTTGGATCAGTTTGTAATCCACAAATCAAGTAATCACAATGATTCTTTGCCTCACTTAACATAGCAACGTGGCCTGCGTGTAGTAAGTCAAATGTGCTAAAAGTAATACCAATCTTTTTACCTTCTTGTTTAAGTTTTTTAATGTGGTTGAAAATCATTTTGAAAGTGCTCTCCACATTTTAGTTTGGTCATGTTCTTTTAAAAATTCTTCTTCACCTGCAAACGTAGGACTATCAGACATAATTTCATCTAATAACCATTTTAATTTATGTAAATCTTTTTTGATTTCAAATTGATTGAAACCATCATTATAGTTACTATGAAGTTCTACACCACTCATATAGATTTGATGATGTACACTGTTGTAATCCATTTGTTTACGAAAGCCCATTATTGGTGTCCCTTGTGGATTAATTTATTTACAATGTTAAGGTCAAACTGTAAATTCGTAATTTTATCTTTAAGAGATTGATATTCTGGACTAGACATATCACCGTCATTAGTAACAATATCTAAATACAAATTAGCAGCCTCTTCGTGGGCTTTTGTAATTTCTTGCTCTAGTAAAACTCGTCTATCTTTTAACATTATTTGCAACCTTTATTAGCAATTTGTAAGAACTCACTACGTGCCGCGGGGTCTGATTTGAAACCTCCACCTAAACGACAAGTAACAGTACTACTACCTGTATCTTCTACACCGCGTGACTTAACACAATAATGCTGTGCATCAATCATAACTGCAACATCTTCTGTATCAAGGATGAACTGTAAGGTGTGAAAAATTTGCTCTGTTAACCTCTCTTGGATTTGAGGTCTTTTGCTAAAATATTCTACGATACGGTTTATCTTACTAAGCCCTAATACTTTTTGTTTAGGGACATAAGCTACAGTAGCCAATCCATCGATGACTACAAAATGATGTTCGCAGTTAGATTGAACATTAACATTACGCTCTACAACCATTTCGTTATATTGCATCTTGTTGTCAACTGTTGTACATTTAGGGAATGCTTCATAATCAAGTCCCCAAAAGATTTCATTCACATACATCTTAGCAACACGTTTGGGTGTTTCGATGAGACTATCATCATCTAGGTCTAAACCCATTGTTTCCATAATAGCCTTGAAATGACCTTCAATCTTTTCAATGCGATCCTTACGATCACCTAAATCAATTGTGTCGTCAATTGGTGTTTCTACTCCCATATTTAATAGATGTAGATGAACTTTTTGACCCAACTCTGGATCAGTTTTTGTTTTATTATAACTCATAGATAACCTTCCTTTGTGATGGTTTTTGTTTTGAAGTGTAAGCTACCGTTGTGTAGCTTACATTGTATTTATCACGATTACTTAGCTTTAGCTTTTTCTTCAGCACGTGCGGCTTTCTCTGCTGTAATTTCATTACGGCGTGCCTTAACTGCTTTAGCTAACTCGGCTAGTGCCTTACGGGCACGTGTACCAGCGGCTGCATTGCCTTTGTTAAATTTGTCGTTCTCACTATTGTATGCTTCTAAACTTGTTTCGATATCATTTTGTGCGCTCATTGTTTTTCCTTTATTAATTTGCGTTTTGCTTTTGGTACTTCTACCGAGTTGAGTGCTTCTCGCACTTCTTTTAATAATGCGTCATCATCCCATTCTAACATAGTTTTGCCGTCAGGAAAAGTAGTTACGGTCAAATGATTACCTTTAACTACTGTTGGTTCTGTAATTTCTTTTTTCTTGCGAGTTGCCATGATTATTTCCTATCACCAAAAATTTGTAATAGATTAATAAACAAGTTAATAAAGTCCATATACAGCGTCAATGCCCCACGTACTTCTGCAACA
>Ga0247832_1000658_pt1 | contig 69064 bp, 63 predicted proteins | sample LaCruzMarch2015__10_FD_192407 | JGI IMG/M metagenome (GOLD analysis project Ga0247832, IMG submission 192407) | Freshwater microbial communities from meromictic Lake La Cruz, Castile-La Mancha, Spain - LaCruzMarch2015_4m | ecosystem: Environmental > Aquatic > Freshwater > Lake | place: Spain... | reverse complement strand
CCCTCCCGGTTCACTTTCTGTAGGCCCCCCCCGCCACTCCCCCGGATGCCATCCTAAAAAAAATCTGAAGAATATGTTTGACGGGGGGCGTAAAAAAAATATATGACGGAATCCAGTCATTTAAATCCTTTCATGTCCTGATGGTTTCTCCCGACATTTCCAGCCGATCCTTCGTCGAGTCGCTTGTGCGCGAGACGCTTTTTCGTCAGCTTGGGCGGAGCGTGCCACCTGCGGCGGCTCCGACGCTTCTGGTCAACAGTTCGGCCCGGCACATGCACATCTCGCCAGAGAATGTGGAGGTGCTTTTCGGGAAGGGCGCGGAGCTGACGGTCCACAAAATGCTGTATCAGGAGGGTCAGTATGCTTCGCAGCAGACGGTGACTCTGGTTGGGCCGCGCAAGCGGATCATTCCGAACCTGCGGATTTTGGGGCCGTGCCGGAACCTGACCCAGATCGAGCTGGCATTTACGGACGCGGTCCAGCTGGGGATCGACGTGCCGGTTCGGATGTCCGGCGACATCGAGGGGACGCCCGGGGCGTACATCATGGGGCCGAAAGGATTTCTTGAGATGAAGAACGGGGTGATCCGGGCGGCGCGGCACGTGCACATGTCGCCCTCGGACGCCGAATTTTACGGGGTCAAGCACCTCGACCTCATCACGCTGAAGGTCACGGCCAAGGGGTGTGCGACGCGGTTTGATGACCTGATCGTGCGCGTGGATCCGAGTTTCAAGCTCGAGGTTCACATGGACACCGACGAGGCGAACGCCTGCGACCTGGACCACGCCGAAAAAGTGGAGCTTTTCAAATCCTAACCTACAACCAAACCAAACCAATAAATATGAGCGAAGCAATCGGACTACTCGAAACCCGCGGATACGTCGGCCTGGTGGAAGCCAGTGACGCGATGGTCAAAGCCGCGAACGTGCAACTGATCAAATCCGTGCCCATTGGCGGAGCGCTGATCACAACCATCGTGCAGGGCGATGTCGGCAGCGTGAAGGCGGCCGTCGAAGCCGGCCGCGAGGCGGCATCCCGCGTGGGCAACCTCGTTGCCTCTCATGTGATCGCCCGTCCGGCGGCCGAGCTGCTGAAGTTCTTCACGGCCTGAACGAATCCTCAACCCATTAACGACGAATAATATTATGGCAACTCAAGCACTCGGAATGATCGAAACCAAGGGTCTCGTGTCGCAGTTCGAAGCGACCGACGCGATGCTCAAGGCGGCAAACGTGGACCTGATCGGCTGGGAGAAGGTCGGCTCGGGCAACGTGGCCGTCTTCATCGGCGGATCTGTGGCCGCCGTCAAGGCCGCCGTGGAAGCCGGCGCCACCGCCGCGAGCACGATCGGCGAAGTGGTCGCCGTCCATGTGATCCCGCGCCCGCACGACGACCTGGTCAAGCTCGGCAAATTCCTTTCCGTCAAGCCCGCCGCCCCAGCGAAGTAATTCCTTCCGGCGGGGGGGGCCTCCGCCGGGACCGCGCCATGTCCGCAAACAACAAAATCCTCGTCGCCAACCTCGGGAGCACGTCGTTCAAGTTCCGCTTGTTCGAGATGCCGTCCGAGCGCGTTCTCGCGAAGGGTGGTGTTGAGCGGATCGGGTCGGAGGATTGTCCATTTACCGTTTCGGTGGGCGATGCTCCGGCCAGAAAGGGGACGGCCTCGTTTCCCGACCACGCCGCCGCGATCCGCTTCATCGAGGCGGAGCTTGGCGGGTTCGACGGCCTCGCGGCCGTCGGGTTCAAGCCCGTGATGGCGAAGGGCGTTTCAGGCACCCAGCTTATGGAGGAGCCGGTGCTCCGGGCGATGGAGGAATTTAACACCCTCCTTCCCGCGCACAATCCGCCGTACATTGCAGGCGTACGCCTCTTCAACCAGCTTTACCCCGGCCTGCCGTGCATCGGAACGTTTGAGACCGCGTTCTACGACCATGTTCCGGTAAGCACTTCGCGTTACCCGGTGCCCCTCGAGTGGGAGGCCAAGTATGGGATCCGGCGCTACGGTTTCCATGGGGCCAGCCACCGGTATGTGACCAGCCGCTGCGCAGAGCTTCGCGGCACCGGCCAGCTCCGCCTGATCTCCTGCCACCTGGGCGGAAGCTCGTCGATCGCCGCCGTCGTCAACGGGCAGGCCATCAACTCCAGCTGGGGGATGACCGCACAGAGCGGGCTGCCTCAGAACAACCGCGCCGGAGACTTTGATTGTTTCGCCCTCATCTACCTGGCCCGGGACCTCGGGCTCGGCCTCGATGCCGTCGAGAAGGAGCTCACGTCAAACTCCGGCCTCAAGGGGATGTCCGGGCTGCCGACCGGCGACGTGCGTGACCTCATCGAGGCCGCAGAAAGCGGACACGCCGACGCCCGGATCGCCATGGAAGTTTTTGTCTCCCAGATCCGGAAGTTTGTCGGCCAATTTCTTGTCGAGATGAACGGAGCGGACGCGCTGATCTTCACCGCCGGAATCGCGGAGAACAACGCGGAGCTTCGCGCCGCCGTCTGCGCGAACCTGAGCTTCTGCGGGCTCGAGCTTGATCCGGCTGCCAATAAGGCGGCGCGCGCCACAGAGGCCATCATCTCGACCCCCTCGTCCAAGATCGAGGTCCGCGTGATCCCGACAAATGAGGAGATCATTATCGCCAGAAACGCCTGGCAGAAACTCAAAGAAACATGAATCGCACGGGCTCCTTTTGCAGTGCGCGGCGGCAGAGGATTTCCGCTGCAAGATGACTTTCCCTGAAAACGGAACTGCTGAAGACTTTTCCAACAACCCAACCAAAACCAACAAAACATTATGTCACAACAAGCACTCGGAATGATCGAAACCCGCGGACTCATCGCCCTCGTTGAGGCGACGGACGCGATGCTCAAGTCGGCCAACGTCGAACTCGTCGGCCCGATGACCCAGGTCGGCAACGCGATGGTCACGGCCTGCGTCTCCGGCGACGTCGCCGCTGTCAAGGCCGCCACGGAGGCCGGCAAAATTGCTGCCCAGTCGCTGGGAGAAGTGATCAGCGTGAGCGTGATCGCCCGCCCGCACGCCGACCTCGGAGCGGTCTTGCCGAAATCCAAGTAAGCCGCTGAGGGCCCTTCGGGACCGCGCGGCTCCGCCGAACTCGAAGTCGGTCCGAACCAAGTCCGGGGGAGCTGAGCACCGAAGGTGAGTGGCGCCCCGGCTAAACACCAACCAAAAGCCACACGACCCACCTTCCATCCCGCATAATATCCCATGATCCTCGCCCGCGTTGAAGGCAGCGTTGTTGCCACCAAAAAAAACCCGAAGATGACCGGACAAAAGCTGCTGGTCATCCGTCCGCTGGTCATCGATTCCCCGGCGGCAAAGGAGCTCAAGCCCGGCAGCTCCACGCTTGTGGTGGTGGACAGCCTGGGGGCCGGCGAGGGCGAGTACGTGCTTGTCGTGCAGGGAAGCTCGGCCCGCCTCGCGGCTGACGACAAAGATTCCCCGGTCGACGCGGTCGTCGTCGGGATCATCGACACCGTGGATCTCGGAAAAACGACCCTCTACAAAGCGAACTAATTTATGGCATCCATTGACGAAAAACTTGTCGCGAAGGTGGTCGGCGAAGTGCTCGCCCGCCTCAAGACCCAGCCCGCGCCAGCCAGTTCCTCGCAGGGCAGCTTCGGGGTTTACGAGGACATGAACGCCGCCGTTGCGGCCGCCCAGCGCTCATTTCTGAAGCTCAAGGAAGGCGGGATGACGGCCCGCAAAAAGGCGATCGCCGTGATCCGCAAGCTCTGCGTGCAGAAGGCGAAGGAATGGGGGGAGATCGAGTTCAACGAGACGAAGATCGGGCGGCTCGACCATAAGATCGAGAAGCTCGGGATTTGCGGCGACCTGGTTCCCGGCGTCGAGATGCTCGACCGCATGGCCTTCAGCGGCGACTCCGGACTCACCGTCATCGACTATGCTCCCTGGGGCGTTATCGGGGCGATCACGCCCTCCACGCACAGCGTTCCGACCCTCACCGGGAATGCGATCAACATGGTCGCCGCCGGCAACGCGGTCGTCTACAACACCCATCCTGCAGCCGCCAAGTGCGCGGCCATCGCGATCCGCGAGTACAACCAGGCCATTTTTGCCGAGACCGGGATCTCCGACCTTCTCACGACCGTTGTGAAGCCGACGCTCGATACGTTCGATGCGATGTGCAAGCACCCGGACGTCAAGCTCCTCTGCGTCACCGGCGGCCCGGCGGTCGTCGCTGCGGCGATGAAGACCGGAAAGCGCGCGGTCTGCGCGGGGCCGGGAAACCCGCCGGTTGTCGTTGATGAAACCGCCGACCTCGACCATGCCGCCCGCTCGATCATCCAGGGGGCGTCGTACGACAACAACCTCCTCTGCATCGGCGAGAAGGAAGTTTTTGTGGTGGCTTCGGTCGCCGACAAGCTGATGGAGGCCCTCCGCAAGGCGGGAGCTGTCCAGCTCGATGCCCGGCAGGTCGAGGCTCTCGCCGAGAAGGCGTTTGTCTTCCCGCAGGGAAAAGGCGCGGGATGCCCCCATCCGGTCGTCAACCGCGACCTCGTCGGCCGCGACGCCGCGGTGCTCGCCAAGGCGATCGGCCTCGACATCCCCGCCTCGACCCAGCTCCTCTTCGGGGAGACCAAGGCGGACCACATCTTCGTCGATGAGGAGCAGATGATGCCGTTCATTCCGGTCGTCCGGGTCCCGGACGTCAACGCCGCGATCGCCGAGGCGATCAAGGCCGAGCACGGGTACAAGCACACCGGGATCATGCATTCGCAGAATATCCGGAACCTGACCAAGATGGCGCAGGAGATCGACACCACGCTCTTCATTAAAAACGGCCCCTGCATGACCGGCCTCGGGCTCGGCGGCGAAGGGTTCCTGAGCTTCAGCATCGCCACCCCGACCGGGGAGGGCGTCACCACCCCGATGACGTTCACCCGCTCCCGCCGGTGCGTCATGGTAGAAAACCTGAATTTGTACTAGCCATGAGAACTGCCACGATTTGCGGATACGCGACCAGCACGATCAAGCACCGCAGCCTCGACGGCTGGCGGCTGCTCGTGGCGGTCCCGGATTCCGCGGACCTGGCGCCGCAGATCGTGATCGACAACCTCGGGGCTGCGATCGGCCAGCAAGTGCTGATTTCGAGCGATGGCAGCGAGTCTCGCAAGATGGTTGGCGACGAGCGAAGCCCCGCCCGCTGGTCGGTGCTGGGCATCATGGATCCGGAGGGGAGCCTCGCCCTATGAGAATGGGGACCGTCATCGGCCGGGTCACACTTTCCGTGCGCAACAAGCGCTTTGTCGGCGAGCGACTGCTCCTGACGCTCCCCTGGAAAAAAGAAACCTTCCAAGGGGCGGATTCGTTCGCTGCCGGGATCGTCGTCTACGACGAGCTCGGGGCAAATGTCGGCCAGCACATCGCCATCAGCGAAGGCCGAGAGGCGGCCTGTCCATTCCCGCAGCCCACCCCGGTTGACGCGTATTGCGCCGCCCTCGTCGATGAACACTTTTACCAAGACTAAACTATGAAACTATTCGCACAAAAAGACGCCGAAGAATTCGTGAAGTCCGGAGCCTCCGAGTTCCGCTACAACCGCGAGATCCGCATCACCCCCGGGGCGAAGGACATCTTTTCGGAGGCCGGGATCAAGGTTGTTTTCGATGCCGAAGCCGCCGTTCCGGCCGCCGCCGCTCCGGCCCCGGGCACCGCCGGAACGAGCGATGATCAGAAGCTTTTCAACTCGCCCGAAGCCGAGCGGATCAAGAAGGAGATCTGCGACATCGGCCGCCGGATCTGGATGCGCGAGTACTGCGATGGCAACGGCGGCAACATTTCCGCCCGCCTGGGCCCGGACCGTTTTATCATCACGCCAACCGGCGTGAGCAAGGGATTCATGACGCCCGACATGCTCAGCATGGTGGACATCAAGGGCACGCAGCTGGCAGGGACGTGGAAGCGCTCGAGCGAGTTCACGACGCATGCAGCGATCTACGAGACCACGCCCGCCGCGGTATCGGTCTGCCACGCCCACCCCTGCCACGCCGGGGCCTTTGCGATCAAGGAGCTCCAGCCGCCCGCGCGGCTGATCCCCGAGCTCGAAGTTTTTGTCGGCACGGTGGCGGTGGCCGGATACCAGACGCCCGGCTCTCCGGAGATCGCGGCCAGCATCCGCCCGCTCGCGCCGCAGCACCAGTCGATCATCATGGGCTGCCACGGCGTCATCTGCTGGGGCACGTCCGTCGAGGACGCCTACTTCAAGATGGAGATCACCGACGCGTACTGCCGCACGGTCATCCTGGCGCAGGCGCTTCCCGGCGCGGCCTCGATCCCCTGTGAGAAGCTCGACGACCTGCTCAAGATGAAGAAGGGGATGGGCCTGCCCGACAACCGGTACGAACTGAAAAATGCCGAGCTTTGCGAGGTGGATCCCTGGGACCAGATGTGCGGCCAGCACGGCTGCTCGTCCCCGGTGACGCCGTTCAACCCAATGCCGGCCCCCCAGTCGGGTGCTGATATGGAGGCGCTCGTGCAAAAGCTCACCGACGAGATCATCGCAAACCTCAACAAATAGAATTATGAAAATAGCTATCATCGGCGGGGGCGGGCGTGTCGGATCGTGTGCGGCGTTCGCGCTCCAGTGCTCCGGCATCGTGAAAGAAATTGTGATGCTCGACGCCAACCAGGCGGCGGCGGAGGGCGAGGCGCTCGACCTGCTTCACGGGGCCGCGTTCTGCGCGGACCAGACGATCTCGGCCGGCACGTATGCCGACTGCAAGGATGCCGACCTGATCTGCATCACGGCCGGGCTCCGGCGGAAGCCGGACGAATCCCGGCTCGACCTCATCAACCGCAACGTCTCGCTTTTCCTCGGGATCCTGGAGAGCCTCAAGGGCGCCGGGATGAAGAGGGAGGCCATCATTTTTGTGGTGTCGAACCCCGTGGACATCCTCACCCAGCTTGCCGTGGAGAAGACCGGACTTCCGGCCTCGCAGGTCCTTGGCCTCGGCACAGTGCTCGACACCTCGCGGTTCTGCTCGCTCATCGCCTCGTCGATCAAGCTTCCGGCAACCCAGGTCCGTGCGATGATCCTTGGCGAGCACGGCGACACGATGCTGCCGATCTGGTCGTCCGCCTCGGTCGACGGGTTTCCGCTCGGCAAATTTCCCGGAGTTACTCCGGCCTTCCAAACCCAGATTTTCGAGCGCACCCAGAAGAGCGGTGCGGAGGTCATCTCCCGCAAGGGGGGGGCCGGATATGCTGTCGGGGTGGCGATCCGCGAGGTGATCGACTCGATCGCCCTCGACCGCCGCCGTATCCTGCCGGTCTCCAGCCGCGTGAACGGAGCCTACGGGATCCGCGACATCTCGATCAGCGTTCCCACGGTCGTCGGCCGTGCAGGCGTCCTCGAACACATCGAGCTCGAGCTGTGGCCCAAAGAGCTCCAGGGCCTCCAGGCCTCGGCCAAGGCGCTCAAGGATACCCGGGCGAAAATTTAAGGCGTAGAAGATCCTTATTCGAGCCAGAGCGATGGTAGGGAGGCCTCGCCGAGGCGTCCGTCGGGAGAAGTCGGATGCCTCGGCGAGCCATCCCTACCCTTGGCAGGCGATGAACGAAAAGAGGGAGTCGTTGGCTGCGGTGTCAGGGGACGCACTCTTCGTGAGGGAGAAAACCATATTTTCGACCGGTGGCCGGTCGCGCATCTCCAGGCACCGCGCGTGCATGATGGCGGCCGGAGATTTTCCGGGGGGCGAGGCGAGGCGGGCCGACTCGAAGCTGGACGCTGCCGCACGCCAATCGCCGCGCCGGTAGAGGGCGAGGGCAGCCGAGTATTTTTCGATGAGCTCCTCGTGAGCGAGGCGATCGCTTTCTCCCAGGCCGAGGAGCTCAAAGAGGTCGACGGGATGGTTTCGTCCGGGGACGAGGACCCGATCGACCGGCATGAAAACGAGGGAGGGTGCCCGCACGAGGGCTGCCGTCCGGGTCTCCCCCGAGACAAGGATTGCTGTCCCGTAGTGCGATGCGCTCGCCTCCACGCGCTGGGCGAGGTTCACGGTGTCTCCCATCATCGTGTAGTTAAACCGGAGCTCCGATCCGATATTGCCGACGACGGCCGGGCCGGTATGGAGGCCGACGCGCGAGCGCATGTTGCGCGCGGTTTCCGGCCAGCGGGCCTCGCCCGACCAGCGGCTGCGGAGCCGCGCCTGGGCGGCCTGGAGCGCGAGCGCCGCCCGGCAGGCCGCCGCCGCATGGTCGGTGCAGGGCAGCGGAGCACCAAACATCGCGATGATCGCATCGCCCACGTATTTGTCCAACGTGCCCTGCTCGCCGGTCACGGCGACCGTGCACTCGCCAAAATATTCGCACATGAGCTCGACGAGATCGGTGGCGGAGAGCGACTCGGCGAGGCCTGAAAATGCGATGACGTCGCTAAAAAACGCGGTGATTTCGACCTCGGTCCCGCCGGTTTTCGGGGGGGTGCTTTGCTCGATCATCTCGTTGACGACGGCGGCGGAGACGTACGATCCGAACAGGGACTTGATCCGCTGCCGCTGCTTTTCTTCGACCCCGAGCTGATGTGCGATCGCGAGAAACGTGCAGGAGAGCGCGGCTCCGAGCGGGGCCACGAGGGGGAGCAAAATCCGTCCATGGGAGAAGAGCAGGAAGGCTGCGGCGACGTACCCGAGAACCAGAACGCAGGCCAGGGCTTTTCCCGCCTTGGAAAACCGGTTCCTCATCACGCAGAGCGAGGTGGTCCCGAGGCCGAGCGCGCAGATGATCAGGGCATTGGCCCACGCCGGGAGGCGGTGGAGGAACTCGCCGGAAAGGATCGTCTTCAGGAGGTTGCCATGGACCGAAACCCTCGGGACCGGACGGGAGCCGCTCATCGGGGCCGGCGAATTGTCCCCGAGCAGAGGGTCGGTCGGCCCGATTAATATGATCGCGTCCCGGAAGTTCTCGAAAAACGTTTTGGCATGCTGCTTTTCTTCGTCCGTCCCCTCGCGGGCGAGGCGGTCAAACTCGAGCACCCAGGCGATTTCGATGTGCTCGTTTTCTTTTGAGTTCCAGGCCGAGAACCAATTTGGCTCGATCAGCTGGCCCAGGCTCAGGGGGATGTCGTAAAGAATCTTGCCCGCGGGATTGCGGATGAGCAGCTGGTCGGGCCGGATCTCGATGGCCGACGCATCCAACCCGGCATGCAGGAGGGCCAGCTGGATCGCCATGGCATAGTACGTCTGGTACTCTGTCCTGGCAAAGGCCGGGATCCACCGCAGATCGTAGCCGGCCGTATCGATGAGCCCGATATGGCCCCACGTCGGGCCCACGACCGGAAAATCCGGAAGCTCGGGCAGGTCGGTCTCCGACGTGTCGGTGCGGTTCTCAAAGAGGAACGGGAACGATCGGTTTTGTTTCCCGAGCTTGCCGAGCTGCGTCCCGTACGATGCGGCCAGCACCACGCGGGAGTGTTGCTGGATGCTTTTCCCGAGCACTGCGCTGCCCGCCTCCGCCTCCTCGCGGCCGAGCTGGGGGAGCCCGGCATTCCCGAAGACAAGGTCCATCCCGACCGCACGCACCTTTCCGCGGGTGAACAGGGCATCCAAAACCTCGGCGAAGACCGAGCGGTTCCATGGAAAGTTGCCAATCGCCGCGAGCGACTTGGAATCAATGTTGACGTAGATCAGGCGGACCGGGGAGGGGAGGTCGCCGCGAACGTTCAGGCGCGCATCGATCGTTTTTTCCTCTAACAGCCCGAGGGCCCCATCCAATCCGACAAATGTGTGTTGCCCGTCCCACGAAAAAACGGCGATCTGAGAGAGGGCAATCCAGATCGCACAGGCTGCCACGCAAAAGGCGTACAGTCCATAGGACCGCCAATGTTTAACAAAGCCCTCCCACCAAGCAGATCCGGATGCCATTCGCGTCTCCCGCGAGGAGGTTTCGGAGCCCTACGAGACCGGAGGGTTGGGCGTGGGTTGGATAATGATTGTCCCGTTGCCGCTACCGCTACTGGTGCTGTTGCCGGTACTGCCACCGCCGCTTCCGCCACCGCCACCGCCACCGCCAGGAGCCGTTCCAACGCTCCCAGCCCCTCCGTCGCCGCCAAAGCCACCTGCCTGGCCTTCTCCGTTATTCCCGGTTCCCCCGGTTTCTGCTGAGCCATCGGCCACTCCTTCAAAGGCTGCCTGGATTGGAAGCCCGGCGAGCGCCTCGTTGATCTGAGCCACAATCTCGGCGGCCTCCTGCGGTGTGAGTTGGGTGGGTTGGGCACCCGTGCCCGCTGCGCTAAAGGAGATTGTCGATCCGCCGGAAAGAGCGGTGGTCTTTCCATTGGGTGCCGTAAAGACAACGCTGCCCTCCGGCACGCTGATATTCACACTTTGAGCTCCTCCGTCCTGGCGCGTGATAGAAACTTGGACAATCGTTCCACGGATGCCCGCGACCCCGACCGGGGTGCCGATGTCCATCGTGGAGCCCTTTTGCAGCTTGGCGACATTCGCAATGATGGCCCCTTCTTTAACGGAAACCTTAGTCTGCGAGACAGACGGTTCCTGCTTCAGATCTTTGAATTGAACCCCGGTAGAGTCATAGGGAACCTGCGTGAAGGTATCGATCGAAAAAACGGAGCTTGGACGGACCACGATGGTGGTGCCGTTGGAAAACAGGAGGATGGCTGTGGAATCGGCTCCGGTCTTCACCGAATGGTCTTGATTGATGAATGCCCCTTCCTTAAGCGGGGCGCTCGATTTGGTGGTGTTATTAACTTGGTCTACGGTGCCCTTCACTTTGACGACCCGGATGTTTCCTGGCATTGCGTCTTCGGCGATGGCTCCGGAGTTCCAGACAAAAAAGAGTGCTAAGGTCACCAGCACGGGGAGGCGAAGCGTTTTCATGATCGTCAGCCTCTCTCAGGCCCGGCTAAAAAGAAAGCAAAAAAGTCGCACTGATTTTGGATGGGTGGCATGCCCGAATGTTGCAAAAAGGGGCTCCGCCGTGAGGGATCTTGTTTGGAGTTCCGCATTATGCGGTGGATTTTTGCATAGCCGCACAGGCTGCCGCCGCCTGAAGGCGGAACTCCGAACCCGGAAGGCTATCGCCTGACAGACGTGCCACTTTCAGAGATGCACCCGAACGATCATTGGCGCAGGACAAATTTACGGAAGTGCCGAAGGCGAATGCCAGGGGCAACGCCCTGGTGCCAACCTATTTAATAGATGAGGGCTGAAGTTCCCCCCTTCACCAAACGAAAATCACTTCATGAGCAAGACCGCACGGGCCCGCTTGATCTCGCGGGTGATCTTGCGGTGCAGGCGCGCGGACATGCCGGTCACGCGGCGGGGAAGGATTTTTCCGCTCTCGGTGACGAAGCGCTTCAGGAGGTCCGGGTTTTTATAATCGATCGCCTCGAGGTTGAGGTCGACGCGACGGCGCGGCATCGAACGGTTGGCTTTGCGAAAGTTGGTCCGGCGCTGAGGTGTTTTAGGCTGCATAAAGAGTTATTTAATTTCGCGGTGGAGCGTGTGCCGCTTGAGGTGCGGGTTGTACTTCTTTTTTTCGAGGCGCGTGGGGGTCTTCGGGCTCTTTTTATTCCGCGTCGTGATGTAGCGGGAGGTGGGTTTGCCCTCGGCTTTCGCTTCGGTGCACTCGAGGGTGATAATTTCCTGTGGCATGGTCGGTTAGTCTTTGCTGTCGTTTGATGAGTCGTCGTCGTCCCCGTCGCCGCCCTCGTCGTCGCCCAGTCCGAAGAGTGAGGTGACCGGTTGGCGGACGCGGCTGAAGCGGTTGCGCTTCTCGATTTCCGCCTGGCACTCGACGGTGTAGCGGGTGAAGGGGAGGGCTTCCAGGCGGGCGTGGGGGATGGCCTTGTTGGAAATTTCGCAGACCCCGTACGAGCCGGTTTCGATGCGCTTGAGCGCCTGGTCGATCTCGTAAAGGGAATCCTGTTCCTGGGAGAGGAGGCTGAGGGCGAAATCGCGGTCGTAGGCATCGCTGCCGGCGTCGGCCTGGTGCATTCCAAACGCCGAGGCTTCGCTGCCTTCGGCGCGTGATCGCAGGCTGTCTTTTGCGACGCCGTTCATCGAGTCCAGGAGCGTGTCTTTCAAGATCAAAAGCCGCTCGCGTTGCTTGGCGAGGAATCCGGTCACCTTGAGCGTTGCGGATGCGGGAGCCGGCGTGGCCTTCGCCGGGGCGACGGCCTTGGCGGCCGGCTTGCCCGGAGATTTTTTGGGAGCCACCTTTGCAGGGGCTGCTTTTGCGGGTGCGGGCTTTTTTGCCGGGGAGGATTTTTTTGGTTTGGTCGCCATTTTATTACGCGGAAGTGTGAAGAAAGGGGGCGATATGTATCGTTTGGGATGTTCTGGTGCAAGGGGATTCTTTGAAAAAACCGAGGAGGGGGGCTGCCGGGGTCATCGACCGACAAGGACAATGCCCGACCACTCGCGGATCGCATACTGTTTTTGAGAGGCGAGGGGGGGGAGGTATTCTGGCGATCCGGGATCGGCCGGCGAGGGGAGGGAAGTGTCGGTGAAGAGGTGCCAGGACATCCCCCGCGGCAGGACGGGCAGGGTGAAGCTGAGGGGTTTGTAGTACATGTTCATCGCGGTGTAGATGAAGTGAGGAGGGCCACCCGCAGCCTCGCCGTGCCGCCCGCAGAGCATGAACGCGAGCGACCGGCTGGCGGCCATCCAATCCGGGCGCCAGGGCTGCGTGCCGTGCCAGCTGATATCCGGGTACCCGCTGCTCACCTGGTCGCGGCCGGTCAGGAATTCGGGTTGGCGGAGGGCGGGGTTCGCCTTGCGGAAGGCGATCATCGCACGGCTGAACCGGAAGATTTCCCGGCCTTCTTCGTCGAGGTTCCAGTTGAGCCAGTTCCAGTCCTCGTCGTGGCAGTAGGCGTTATTGTTCCCGTGCTGGCTGCGGCCGCATTCGTCGCCCATGGTGATCATCGGCACCCCCTGGCTGGTGAGGAGGAGGAGCATCGCATTTTTGCACTGCCGGACCCGGAGCGCCCGGATCTTCGGATCATCGGTCTCGCCCTCGGCCCCACAGTTCCAACTGGCGTTGTCGTTGGTGCCGTCGTTGTTGTTCTCGCCGTTTGCGAGGTTGTGCTTCTCGTTGTAGGAAAAGAGATCGCGCAGGGTGAACCCGTCGTGGCAGGTGATGAAGTTGACCGAAGCGGTCGGCTTCCTCCCGGCGGCGGCGTAGAGGTCGGGGGAGCCCATGATCCGCTGGACCATCTCGCCAACCATGCCCGGGTCGCCTTTGAGGAATTTTCGCGCGCAGTCCCGGTATTTGCCATTCCACTCCATCCAGCGGCCGTAGGAGGGGAAATTTCCGACTTGGTAGAGCCCGCCGGCATCCCAGGCCTCGGCGATGAGGTCGCAGCTGGCGAGGACCGGGTCGTAGGCGAGGGATTCCAGGAGAGGGGGATTGAGAAGAGGGGCTCCGCTCGAGTCGCGGCCGAGGACGGAGGCCAGGTCAAACCGGAAACCGTCGATGTGAAATTCCGCCGCCCAGTGGCGCAGGCAGTTGATGACGAAGCCCCGCACGGCCGGGTGGTTGCAGTTCACCGTGTTGCCGCATCCGGTGTAGTTGGCGAACTGCCCCCTGGCGTTGAGCATGTAGTAGGTTTTGTTGTCAATCCCGCGGAACGAGATGACCGGCCCGTCTGCGCCGCCCTCGGCGGTGTGGTTGAAGACGACATCCAGGACGACCTCGATGCCCTCAGCATGCAGGGCCTTGACCATCTGCTTGAACTCGTGCACTTGACGGCCGCGCGCCGCGTCGGCTGCATAGCTGCATTTGGGGGCAAAAAATCCGACCGTGCTGTACCCCCAGTAGTTGCAGAGCGGTTCGCCTGTGGCCGGGTTGGTGCGGGTGTTTTCGGATTCGTCAAATTCGAAGACCGGCATGAGCTCGATGCAGTTGACGCCGAGGTCGCTCAGGTAGGCCGTCTTCTCGGCGAGGCCGGCAAACGTTCCGGGGTTGTGTGCTCCCGAGCTCGGGTGCCGGGTGAATCCCCGGACGTGCATCTCGTAAATGATGACCTCGCTTTCCGGCCGGCGAACCGGGCGGCTGTGCTCCCAGTGGAACTCTTCGTGCGGGATGCGCCCGCGGTGGACTGGGTTCGATACCGTCGGGGTGCCCATCCAGACCTCCCGCCCGCTGATCTTTCGCGCATGCGGGTCGAGAACGATGTTCGACGGATCAAAAAAGTGCCCCTCCCGCGGGTCGTGCGGACCGTCAAACCGGAAGCCGTATTCGATTTTTTCGTAGTCCAGGTCGTCGACCGTCATCGCCCAGACCTGGCCGAGGCGGCACTCCGGCGGGAACGGGATCTCGGCCATCGGCGCAGCGGCCCCCCGCTCGAAGAGGACGAGCGTGCAGGCGGTCGCGTGGGCGCTGAAGATCGAAAAGTTGACGCCGTGCGGGACGTGGCTGGCGCCGAACGGCAGCGGGTGGCCATAGCGGAGTTTAAAGTCCCCGTGCGCGTGCGTGTGTTCGGAACGGCTGCTCATTCTCGAGCGAGGCTACGCGCTGGGCAAAAAACCGCAAGCCGAGCCTTCGCGCTTGTGGTTGGGAGGGGAAGCGAAGACAGTGCCGGTCCCATGCCCGGATGTTACGCCTCATTTCACAAGCAGCTCGGGGACCTCGTCCTGCTCGAGCCTGCCCTTTCGAAGCTGAGCGGCCACCACGGTGCACCGGTGCGCCTGCTGACCCGCAACGGGCATGCCGATCTGGCGCGTCTGATGTCCGGGGTTGCCGTGGGCCGGGGGTTTCCTCTTTCCCGGGCATCCTGCGCGTACTGTTTTGACCCGCTCAACAAATCCGCGCTGCGCTCGCTGCTGGCGCCTGTTCGCTCCCGCCGCCTGATCGTTCCCGAGCGCCGCGAGCTGAGGTGGTACCACCCGATCCTCTTTCCGCAAGATGCCAATCCCGAGCTCGGGGAGGATTACGTCGCGGAGTTTTTCTGGCAAAATACGCCGGTCCCGAGCCAGTCTGCTTTCCGGCCTCCGATCCTTGCCCCGCCTCCCGAAGATTGGGCCCCGCGCGAGAAGCCGCCCAAAGGTTTCGTGCTCCTCAACCCGACGGCAGGATGGAAAAAGAAGATGTGGACGGCGGAGGGTTGGACGCAAGTGCTCCGTGCCATTGGCCATTCGCCGGTCGTCATCACCAGCGCGGCCGCCGACTGGCAGATCGCCCACGCCAGCGACGTCTGCCAGGCAGCCGGGGCCACCATGCTCTGCACCTCGCTCCGGGAATTTTTATGGCTCTGCGCAAACGCCTCCCTGGTTTTGACGGTGGACGGCTCCGCCTCGCATCTTGCCTCCGCTTTCGGCGTCCCCTGTTTCACCCTCTTCGGCCCGACAAGCCGGTCGAACTGGCACCGGCCGAATCCCAGGCATCAGGCGTTCCAAGCTCCCCCGGACCAGGACGGCCTGCGGCGGCTGCGGAAGTTGCCCGCCGGGCCGGTCGTCGAGGCTGTCCGGGAATTTGTCCGGTCACTCTAAAAGAAAAGCCCATTTTGAGGCCCTGGCAAAAATTTCGCTGGCGCGCGGGAAATTTCTTCCTACGTTCCCGGATGCTTCGTGCCGGAATTCGATATTTTGGGTTGGCCCTCGTTGTGGCGGTAACGCTGTTTTGGCTTGCTGCTGGCGGCGACCGGGGGTGGACTAAGACCTCGGTTGCGGTTCAAAAGACGGACGAGGTGACCGGGATCGAATATCCGGTGATCGAAAACCGCTTTGTCCCGGGCATCGACGCCCTGGCGCTCGGATCCCTGGCCGGGCTCGCCATCTTCGCGCTTTCATTCATCCCAACAAAAAAACCATGAAAAACCACCTCACCATCCTGGCGCTGGGCGCCGCGTCTATCCTCCCCGCTTTTGCGGAGTCCTTGACATTTGATTTCAAGGATCCGAAGGGGGTCAACAACATCGTATTCAAGCTGGACGCACCGCTGGAGTCGATCAACGGCACTGCCTCCGGAATTTCCGGAACGATCGCCGCCGACCCGAAAAACCCGGCCGACGTCAAGGGCCGGATTGTCGTCGCCACCGAAACCCTCCACGTGCCGAATCCGGTCATGAAGGAACACCTTTTCGGGCCGAAATGGCTGGATATCTCCACCCATACGGAAATTGTTTTTGAGCTGAAAGAGGTCAGCAACGTGAAGCGGGACGGGGACACCGGCACGGCGGACGTGAAAGGCACGTTCACTCTTAAGGGTGTCAGCAAGGACCTCACCGTGCCGGTGAAGGTGACATACCTGCCCGGCAAGCTGAAAGCCCGAGGCGGAGACCTCGACGGCGACCTGCTCGTCGTCCGCTCGAACTTCACGATCAGCCGGAGCGACTTCGGGATCCAAGCCGGCCAAAACACCGACAAGGTTTCCGACGAGATCGAGATCTCGCTCAGCCTGGCCGGAGCGGCTCCGAAGAAGTAAGGCGTTCTTAGCCTCCCCGCTTCGCAAGTTCCTTGGTGCAGGCCTTGCACATGAGCCCCGGAGCGGGGTGGAGAACAAACAGCGCGGCATCGTCATCCTTGTGCTTGCTCTTCCCGCAGAGCGACAACATCTGGCCGTCCTTGCCCCGGGATTCGTAGTAGTGCACCTGCTCGGCGGCAGGCGCTTCGAACCCTTTGGCCCAGCCCTGGCGGCCTTCCGGGACGTACGTCCGGAAGACGAACTCCTCGCGGGTCGAACCATACTCGTTCCGGTAAACCCAGTATTCCTTCTGCCCGCCAACATTTCGAAACCCGTACCGCGCATTCAAGATGTCCGGTGAGAGGGAGCAGAGAAACACGATCGGCGTTCGGTATTTCCCGGCAGCATCCTGGACGTAAAGGTATCCGTCCGGGTGACGACACATCGCTTCCAATTCGGATTTCAGGCTCATAAATGCTGTGGGGGGAGATCGGCGGTCAGCCGAAGATTCCTTTCTTTTTTGCCGGGGCTGCGTCGCGCATGAGCGACTCCATGCGCTGCTGGTCGCGGGCGTTGGCGATCGCCTGCTCCTTGGAGATCGCGCGGGAGAGGTAGAGGCCGGCCAGGTCCTCGTCGATCGCGTGCATGCCATCCTTGGCGCCGATTTCGATAAGGCCGACGAGCTGCTCCCAGCGGCGCTCCCGGATGCACGCCCGCACGCCGGGATTGGCGGTCAGGGTCTCGGTGGCCAGGACGCGGCCGGCCCCGTCCTCGGTCGGGATGAGGCGCTGGGAAATGACCGCCTCAAGCGCGTTGGCAAGCTGGGCGATAATCTGAGGCTGCTGGTCCCCGGGGAACGCGTCCACCATCCGGTCGATCGCCTTCGGCGCGTCGATGGTATGAAGCGTGGCGATAACGAGGTGCCCGGTCTCGGCCGCCGTGATCGCAGCGCCGATTGTCTCAGGATCGCGCATCTCGCCGACCAGGATGACGTCCGGGTCCTGCCGCAGCGCGTGGCGGAGCGCCTCGCCAAACGATTTTGTGTCGCTGCCGATCTCGCGCTGCTTCACCAGGCTGCGGGCGTTTTGAAAGACGTATTCCACCGGATCTTCGACCGTCACGATGACCCCGCTTCGCTGCTGGCTGATGTGTTGGATCATCGACGCCATCGTCGTGCTTTTTCCTGAGCCCGTGATCCCCGTCACCAGGACGAGCCCGCGCTGCATCGCGCACAGGTTAAAGATCGTGTTGCGGTGGCCGAGCTGGCCGAGTTCCGGGATTTGGCTCGGGATGTATCGGAATGCGCCCTCGAGCGCCCCGCGGCTGTAGTGGGCGTTCGCGCGGAACCTTCCGAGCCCGTCGACCTGGATGGCAAAATCCAGCTCCCACTCCTCCTCGAGGCGGGCGCGCTGGGCCTCGGTGAGGATCCCGGAGACCAGGTCGCGGCAGAAGTCCATCGTGAGCGCCCGCTCGTCGAGCGCGGCGAGGCTGCCGTTGATCCGGGCCATCGGCTGCGCATCGGCGCAGAGGTGGAGGTCCGAGGCTCCCGCAGCCACCGTGCGGGTCAGAAGGTCAACAAGATCAAAGGGATTATCCATGGTGCGTTACCTCCGGGTCGCCTGGCTCGAGGAGCTGATCCCCCGGAGCGACCGCGCAAACTCCTGCGGGTTGTCTGAGATTTCCATCGCTGCCGACTCGGCCACCTTTCCGTCTCGCACGAGCTGGAGCAGAGAGTCCGCAAACGAGCACGCCTGGCGGCGGTCGCCCCGCGCGATAAAATCCTGGAGGTCGGACATCCGGCCCTCCGAGATGATCTTGCGCGACGAGGCCGCATTGGAAAAATACTCGCAGACCAGGACCCTCGACCCGTCCCGGGATGGGATGAGCCGCTGGCAGAGCACGCCCAGAAGCTGCGCCGCGAGCGTCTTGCGCACGGCCTCGCGCTCGTCCGGTGGAAAGAGCAGCTGCAGGCGCTCGACCACATCCGCGCACGACGACGCGTGGAGCGTTGCCAGCACGAGGTGCCCGGTCTCGGCCGCTTGGATCGCGGTCTGCGCGGAGAGGGCGTCCCGGATTTCCCCAAGCAGGATGATATCCGGGTTTTGGCGGAGCGAGCGCCGAAGCCCCTCGGCAAACGAGCTCGTATCCACCCCGACCTCGCGCTGGGTAAAGAGCGAGAGGTTGCCTTCGAAAAGGAACTCGACTGGATCTTCGATTGTGACGACGTGGCGGGCCATCGTCCGGTTGATCCATTCCAGGACGGCTGCCAGCGTGGTGGATTTCCCGGATCCTGTCGGCCCGGAGACGAGCACGATCCCGGATTTTCGCACTCCCCATTCCTGCAGAAGCGCAACCGGAAGCCCGAGCGAATCCAGGGCCGGGATATCCCTTCGGATCCGGCGGAGCACGGCCCCGCGCGAGCCCAGTTGGCGGTGCAGGTTCACCCGGAAGCGAACCCCCTCCGGCGTCGTGAAACTCGCGTCGCTATCGAGCGCATCCGGAGCCGCCCCGCAAGCTGCCCAGAGCGAGTCCAAATCAACGTCCGTCGGGGGAGGCGACTGCACGGGGACCAGGTCGCCCTGAACCCGGACGACCGGCTGCCTTCCGCAGTGGACGATCACATCGGAAGCCTCGCACCCGACCGCCGCATGTAGGATCTCGTCGAGGAGGGGAGAGAGCATGTCTTGAGGGATATCAGGAAGGCAGGGGGCGCGTCGAGCCGGAAGAAATTCTTCCCCAGGCTTCGAGGGCGGAAAGCGAGCCAAAGTCGCTGTAGAGCTGGAGGAGCCCCTGCTGCTGGCGGGCGGTGCGGAGGAGCGAGCGCTCCACCGAACCCCGCAGCCACACGCTGGCAAGCCGGATCCGCCCCGCAGGGGTCGTGCCGGGGAGCGCGTGGAGCGCATCGCGGGCCTGGTCGAGCGGAAGGGCGGGGAGATACGCGTTTATGAGGAGGTCCCGGACGCGGTCAGGTCCGACCAGCGCAACCTCCCTGTCCAATGCGCCGGCAGAAAGGTTCCAATGCCGGTCCCAGTACGGGTGGGAAAGGGATTCAAAAAACCCGACAAATCCCTTGGTTCCGCCGGACTTGATGGCAGCGCGCAATTTTGAAAAGCTGCCCGCGAGGGCGGCGAGCGCACCCATGCGGCGGTGCGGATGGTTTGCCGGGCGGAGCCCGGAGAACTTCCAGAGGCTTCTTGCAACCACCAGGCGCGCGAGCGGATCGCGGAGCGCCCACCACCCGTCCCAGAGCGGCTTCAAATACTGGCGGGTCACGTCGTCCGCCTGATCAAACGACCGGGGTTCGAGGAAGCCCGCCAGCCCGAACAGCCGGGCTTCGCCATCCGGACCCGAGGCGGCGCGCAGCCCGTTCCGCTGGGCGGTGAGCAGGAACGGGATCGCATTGTTTTTGTATCCCAGTCCTGCCGCGAGCGCGTGGAAAAGCGCGGTGTCGGCCCCGTGCAGCGAGATCGCCCGGACGCACGATTCATGCTTGAGTCTCAGGCGGAACTCGGCCGCCTCCTCGATCATCACGAGCGCCTCCGCCGCCGTCACGGACCCCGGAACGTGGCGCAGCGGGCAGGCCGGAACGTCGTCCGTCTGGAGCCGGGCCTGCGCAACCTCGCGGAAGTCCGCCGTGCGGGCGAATGCCGCCGAGGCGGGGGCGTGCGCAAAAAGCTGGAGAAGCACCCCGTTGTAGGCCGGGTTTGTTGCGTGCCCATGCCGCTCCCAATCGCGGGCATCCATATCGACTTCGAGGTCGCCGCTGCATCCGTCCCCGCCATCAAAACGGAAGTGCACCTCTTTAAAGTCCGGCCCGGCCTCGCGGTTCCACCGGCCGAAGCTGACGATCTCGACGGCCTTTCCGCTGGTCGTTTGCCAGCGGACCCCGAACTCGCCGGCAAAGAGCCTGGCCTGAATTTCGAGTTCCGGGATCCGGGCCGGCGGGGATTCGTTGAGCCGCATCCCCTCGCGGGCGAGTTCGTAGGCGCTCATGGGCGAAGCTCGGGCAGCGGAGGAGGCGGGAGAGGAGTGGGCTCGGGCGTCGGCTGGGGCACCGGCGTGGGAGTCGGCGTGGGAGTCGGCGTGGCAGCAGCCGGGGTCGAGACCGGATCCGGGATGGCGGCGGTCAGCTTGATGGGCTCGATCGAGGGGGCTGGCTGGGGGCCGTTGGTGAACTGCGCAAAGAGATCGCGAGCCGCGCCCGGGGGCATCGACGCCGTGGCGGAAAAGGCGAGCTGAACCGCATCGGGTTTCCGCCCGAGCGCGACGAGCGCCTGGATCGATTCCAGATCCAGCCGCGTGCGCACGCCCGGATCTTTGGCGAGGGCGAGGGCCGCCTGGAAGCTCGCCAAGGCATCGTCCCATTGTCCCGCTCCTGCCTGCACGGAGCCGAGGGCTTCCTCAAACATGCTGCTGCCCGTCCGTTCGGCGGCGGCCCTAAGATCGGAGGCGGCCAAGAGCGCGTTCCCGGATGCTGCCAGCACGATGCCCCGGTAGGTTTTCCATGGGTTGGAGGGATCCGCCGGCGCAGGGCCCCTCCAGGACTTGTAGGGTTTGTAGAGCGGATCCCCGATGACGACCCCCATCCAGGAAAGAGCCTTCTGCGCCATCCACCCGCTCTCGGCAAGCGTGAACCCGGACATGAGGCGGTCCTGAAAAACGTCGAGGTTGGCGGTCAGGGAAAGGTAGGGCTCATAGACGTTGCCCAGCGTGGCGGCGGCCCCGCGGGCCAGAAGCGGTCCGCACCAGTTCGCGGTTGTGCTGCGCAGGGTCGAGGCGCTGAAGGAGTGGATATGAACCGCCACGGCTCCGGGGCGGAACTGGAACGAGGGGTCGGCAAAGGGTCCGTCGGCATTTCCTGCGTACCAGCCGTAGTAGACGGCAGCGTCGGTGATCGGGAATCCGGTGGGAAATGTTGGAGGAAGATCATCAAAAATCACGGGAAGCCCCTGCTGGCGCATGAGCGCCATGCTGTTGGTCATCCACTGGTCGCCCTCGGCGTATCCTCCGGTCGTGATCCCGCGCGCATCCACGTACGACCATCCCCAGAGGCCGGACCCTTCCGCGGCCAGCCCGTCGTCGATCATGGCGCGAACGATCGAGGGAGTCGGTCCATCGAGGCGCGCGACCAGGAGAAATCCCGGATAGACCGGCTCGTCGCGGATCCGTGTGAACCGCCTGTAGTAAGGGTTCGGGACGATCCCGGCCGGGCCGGGCAGCGGCATCCCAAGCGTGGTGAGCTCGCTGTCGACCGACGCGTCATTCCTCCCGGCAATCAGCTCGGGAAGCCCCGGGATCGTCGTCGAGGGCGGGATCGTCGGGTCGGGCGCAATTTTGAGAGGGACGCCGCGGATGATCGCCACGTAGCGTACGGTCGTGGCCGTGACGATCGGCTTTCCCGCGACATCCTTTCCCATCGTCCACCAGCCGCGCTTGCGGAAGAGAGAACGCAAAGGTGCGGCGATGGTCGATTCGTAGTCGGCGCGCTGGATCTCCTCGGCCGCCGGGCAGTCGAGGCCGACGACCTGGTTCGGCGGGATGTCCCGCTTTCCGGCGTAGTAGGTGGCGAGGCTGCGGGAGTCGGGGTCGTTGCTGTTAAAGAGGACGACAGTGGATGACGAGTCGATCCCGGCGGCGGCAAGCGGCAGGCTTCCCGCCAGAAGAAGGAGCGCGAGCACAAGCCCCGTCGGCGGGCGGCTATACGGCGATGCGGAGCCCATCGTAAGAAAGCCGGACGTTGTCGGGAAGATGTGCCTCCGTCGCGGCATGGCCGAGGTCGTGGCACATATGGATGAAATACGTCCGGGCCGGCTGAAGGCGGCTCACCACATCCAGGGCCTGGTCGATCGAGAGGTGCGTCGAGTGGGGGGCATGCCGGAGCGCGTCGAGCACGAGCACATCAGCCCCGTGCGCAGCCTCCAAGGCTTCCCCGGGAACGTCTTGGCAGTCTGTCATGTAGGCAAGCCGCTTCCGGCCGCCGCGCCAGAAGATCAGCCCGCTTGTGGTCATGCGGCCATGGGGAAGGGCGACCGGCACGATCCGCGTCCCTCCCAGCTCGAATGCCCCTTCAAAAACGTGTGGTTCCGGGCGCACGTAAGTGCGGAACTTCGGCGCATCATCGAACGCGTACTGGAAGACGCGTCCGAGATCCTGCAGCGTGCGCTCCGATCCGTACACCGGGATCGCCTTGTCCTCGATCTCGCAGAACCGCCGCAGGTCGTCGAACCCGAGGATGTGGTCGCTGTGCGAATGCGTATAGACGACCGCATCGAGCTCGACGATCCCCTCGCGGAGGCACTGCTGGCGGAAATCCGGCGGCGTATCGACACAAAACGAAAACCCTTCGGATCGGACGTGGATCGACGTTCGCAGACGCTTGTCCCGCGGGTCCGGCGAGCGGCAGACCGCGCAGGAACACCCGATCACCGGGATCCCGTGCGATGTCCCCGTCCCTAAAAATGTGATTTCGAGCCCATCCATCGCGTTGCTTTCAGCGGCGAGACTGGCATAGTTGGCGGATGTCCGCAACGCTGGCCTCACTGCGCATCAGAAATTTGGCATTGGTCGAGGACCTCCTGTGGGAGCCGGGCGGCGGGTTCATCGCGATCACGGGCGAAACCGGGGCGGGCAAGTCGATCATTCTCGGTGCGGTGAAGCTCCTCCTTGGCGAGCGCGCGGACAAGTCGCTGATCCGGACCGGGGCCGACGCCTGCACGGTCGAAGGTGTCTTTTCGCTGGAGGCGAGCTCTCCGATCCACCGGCTCATCGAGGAATCCGGGGTCGAGCCGTGCGAGGACGGCCGCCTCATCATCCGGCGGGCGCTCGCGGCCAGCGGGAGCGGCAAGCAATTTGCGAACGGGTCCCCTTGCACGCTGTCCCTTCTCCGGCAGGCGGGCGACCTTCTGCTCGACCTTCATGGCCCTCACGACCACCAGAGCCTGTTTTCACGCGACCAGCAGATGGTGCTCCTCGACAGCTTTAGCGGGGCCGAGGGGCACCGGAAAACCTTTCAGGCCGCGCGCAAGGAATGGATGCGGCTTTGCAGCGAAAAGCAGCGCCTCTCGGAGGATGCTGCGGCGATCGCGCGGGAGATCGATCTCCTCGGGCACCAGACCCGCGAGATCGCCGAGGCCGGGCTGGCTGCAGGCGAGGAGGAACCCCTGCTTGCGCGCCAGAAAGCCGCCGCCAATGCCAACCGCCTCTCGGCGCTCTGCAACGAGCTTGCGGCGCTGCTGGGGGATTCCGAAGATTCCCTGACCTCCCGCCTGAACAATGCCGTCCGGCTCACGAGAGAGCTGAACCGGCTGGACCCTCAAGCCTCGCGCATGGCAGATGCCGCAGCCGGGCTCTTCGAGTCGGCCAGCGAATTGTCGCGCGACGTGGATCACTATGCCGCCGCGCTGGAGTCCGACCCGGCCCAGCTGGCGGCCCTGGAGGCCCGCCTCGATGCGGTCCAGGCCCTCAAGCGAAAATATGGAGCGACCGTGGACGAGGTGATCTCGTTCGGGCAGGCCGCCGCCGGAAAGCTGGCCGATCTGGTCGGCCGCGAGGAGCGGAGCACCGGGCTCGATGCGGAGATCGCCCGGGCCGCCGCACACATGGCGGCTGCCGCCGCCGCGCTCAGCAAATCCCGAAAAGCGGCCGCCCCCAAACTTCAATCCCTCGTCAAGCACCACCTCGGCGACCTCGGGTTCGCAAAATCCGGGTTCTCGATCGCGTGGGACGACCTCGCCGAACCGGGGCCGCTGGGAGCCGAGCTGACGGAATTCCAGTTTTCGCCGAACCCGGGCGAGCCCGAGCGCCCGCTGCGGGCGATCGCATCGAGCGGGGAGATCTCGCGCGTGATGCTGGCGATCAAGACCGCGCTGGCCGGCCAGGATAGCGTGCCCGTGCTCATCTTCGACGAGATCGATGCCAATGTCGGCGGGGAGATCGGGGCGCGGGTCGGCGCAAAAATGAAGGAGCTCGGCAACTCGCACCAGGTTTTCTGCATCACCCACCTTCCTCAGGTCGCCTCGCTGGCGAGCTCACATTTTATCGTCATCAAGGAGACGGGCGGCGGGCGCACGACGACGAGCCTGGTTGCTGCGGAGGGTGCGGCCCGCGAGCAGGAAATCGCACGCATGCTGGGCGGCAAGGCCGGCTCCGCGCTTGCGCATGCCAAGGCGCTGCTGGGGGACGGCCATTCCAAAAATCCCTGATGCCTGCCCAGGTTCATTTTTTGAAGAAGGAGTCCCCGTTGGCCTCGCAGGTGGCGGAGTTTATGCTAGCTGGCCTCTCCGGGCATCCGCTCGATCTGCGGGGAACCGAGGTGTGGGTTCCGACAGCGGGGGCGGGTCGGAAGATTCGCTATGAGGTGGCGCGGCAGGCCGGGGCCGATCGCCTTGGGGTGCTCCCGCCCCAATTCCTCCAGCCGATGCAGGCGCTGCTGCCCCGCTCCTCTTCCGAACCTGCTGCCACCCGCGCGGAGCGCGAGGGGGCTTGGGCACAGGTCCTGGAGTCGGCCGCACGTGAGCGTCTGGATGCGCTCTTTCCACACGAGGAATCTCTGCAAGGCGAGCGCGCGCTGCTCGCGGCCGGCGGGATGCTTTGCGAACTCGGCGACCTCCTGGCCGAGGGCGGGCACGAACCCGGATCCCCCGAGGTGCTCCGCGCCTGCTCGCAGGATGCCGGGCGCTGGGAGCAGATTCGATGGCTCTATTCAAAATACCTCTCCCGCCTTTCCCGCGACGGGCTCTCCGATCCCAACGCGCTCCGCGTCCGCGAAATTGCGAGCCCCCGGGCAGGCGGCTTGCAGCACCTCGTGATCGCCGGCATCCCGGATCTTCCGGGCGCTGCCGCAAAGTATGCGTCCGCGCTGGCCTCGGCAGGGGTGGACGTCGACGTGCTGGTTTGGGCGCCGGGTGAAATGGGAGGGGGCTTCGACGCTTGGGGAAGACCGCTTACCGGGGAGTGGGAGGCGTGCCGGATCCCGCTCGGGGCCGATCAAATTCGAATAGCGAAAGATCCCGCAGATGAGGCGGATCGGGCGCTCCGGTTTTGCTCGCTCGCCTCTTCTCCGGGCGATTATGCGGTCGTTCTGGCGGACCCTGATTTGGCCCCCGCGTTTTGCTCGGAAATCCTGCGCCATGCGGTCAGGCCGTTTTTGCCGGACGGCGATCCGCTCTCGCGCAGCGAGCCTGCGGCGGTTGCCCTCGGGTGGCTCGAGTGGTGTGCGGGCGGTGACCTGCGGGGGCTTCGCCGATTGCTGGAATGCCCGGCGTTTGCCGGCTGGCTGGGCGGTCGATGCCGGCTGGCTCCCGCGCGATTGCTCGCCGCCTGCGACTTTCTCCAGGCCGATGTCCTTGCGGCGGACCGCGAGGGGGCCAAAGGATTTTTGAATGCCGTCCTAGACGAAACGAACCGACCAGCGGATTTTGCCCCTACAGGGCAGGAACACTTTTTACCGGGGACCCAGGGCGGCGCTGGCGCTTGCCCTGGGCTGATGGATTCAGCCCCGTCGGGGCTCCAGGCGGACTCTTCGGAGGGCGAGGCAACATCGTCGGGGCTTCAGGCACCTGCGCCTGCACCCCGCTCCCGGCCTCAGGCCGCGTGGGCGGCGGCGCTTTTGGCTCAGCTCGATTTGGTTGATCGGCTGAGCCCGGCGGAGATGGTGCGCGAGGTGTGGAGGGAGTCAGGAGGGGAAGCTGCCCGGCAGGTTCTAGCCTCATGGGATGAGCTCTCCGCTTCGCGAATCTTTCGCTCCTGGCCGGAAGGGCGCGGGCCCGCCTTCCTTCGGTCGCTGCAGGCGGCCGCGACATTTGAGGCCTCGCAGGCCGGGGACATCGAGCTCTCCGGCTGGCTCGAGGCCCCGTGGGTCGACGCCTCCCGCCTGGCGCTCTGCGGCTGTGTAGAAGGCCGCCTGCCCGCCTCGATTTCCGAGCATGCCTTTTTGCCCGACTCCATCCGCCGCCAGCTCGGCCTGCTCGACAACGCGTCCCGCCGCGCGCGCGACGCCTTTCTGCTCACCTCTCTGCTGGCCTCCCGCCCGCCCGGCAACTTCTGCTGCAGCTTCAGCAAGTCCGGTGCCGACGGTGGGCCTTCGCTGCCGTCCGGCCTCCTCCTCCGATGTGCCGACGACGAACTCGCTCCCCGCATTCTCACGACTTTCCGCAAGGTTGAATCCCGCTCGGCAAGACCCCGGCGCGCGAATGGATGGAGGTGGCAGCTGACGGAGGCTGAGCGCATCCGCGAGATCCGCAAGATCAGCCCGACGGACTTCAAAGAATACCTGGCATGCCCGTTCCGCTACTACCTGAAGCGGGTCCTCCATCTCGAGGCGTTTGACCCACGCGCCCGCGAGATGGATGCCCTCCAGTTCGGAACCCTCGTCCACAAGGCGCTGGAGGATTTTGCGCTGGAGTCGCCGGACGCCTGCGAGGAGGAGGCGATTGCCAGAGCCGTACTCCGGCATCTCGACCGCCAGGCCGCCCGCCAGTTCGGACCCTCCCCGGCACCTGCCGTCCGCGTCCAGCTCGCGGCCGCACGGGTCCGCCTCCGCGCGTTCGCCCGCCTGCAGGCCGTGGAATTTGCCGCCGGATGGCGGATCGTCGCGGTCGAAAAAAAGTTGTCCGCCGACGACGTCGACCCGCTGCGTGTCGGCCCCTTGGCGCTCTCGGCGAAGATCGACCGGATCGAGGAACACCCGCAGCTTGGGCTGCGGATCGTGGACTACAAAACCTACGGCACGACAAAGCCGCCTGCGGCCACGCATTTCGGCCCGGCGTCTGCCAACAGCTTTTTGGATGCTGCGCAGACGACGGTCGCCGGAAAGCCCCGCTGCTGGATCGACCTGCAGCTCCCGCTCTACCGCCTGATCGCGGAACATCTCTATCCGGGCAGGCCGGTGCAGACCGCGTATTTCATCCTGCCGGCAGACCCCTCGCAATCCGCCATCGAAGCGCTCGACCTGACCGGCGAGCTTTATGAGTCCGCGCTGGCGTGTGCGAGCGAAGTCGCTGGGCGCGTGAGCCAGCGCAGGTTCTGGCCGCCGCAATCCGCAGCCGGTCCCTGGGAAGATCCCTTTGCCCCGCTGTTCCTCAACGGCCGTGCGGAGGATTGTTTCGACGCCGGGACGATTAGCTTTTTGAAGGGGGACGCATGATTGCCCACGAGATGCTGGTCGCCAATGCCGGGAGCGGAAAGACCTACGCGCTCACCACCCGGATGGTCACGTTGCTCGCGCTCGGGGTGGAGCCGCGAAAGATCGCGGCGCTGACGTTTACGAAGAAGGCCGCAGGCGAATTCCTTGATGCCGTCTTTGTCCGACTGGCCGCCGCTGCCGTCGATCCCGCACGGCTGGCGGATCTCTGCCGGGATACCGGTCTTCCGGGGATAAGCTCTGCAAAGTGCCTCGAGATCCTTCGCTGCCTCGTTTCGCAGATGGGGGCGCTGAGCATGGGGACGATCGACAGCCTCTTTGCCAGAATCGCACGGGCCTTTCCGCTCGAGTCCGGGCTCCCGGGCGACTTTGCCATGCTCGGCGAATCCGAGCTGGAATCCTCGCGCGAGGACGCGCTGGCCGGGCTGTTCCGTTATTATGCGAGGGACGATGACGGCTTCAAAACCCTGCTCGAGCTGGTGAGGCAGCAAAGCCGGCGCGGGAGCGAGCGTGAGGTTTTTTCGGCGCTGCTCGACTCGGTCTCCACGCTGCACGGGAAATTTCTTGTGACACCGGAAGCCGTGCGCTGGGGGGATGCCGGGCAGATCTGGCCCTCGGGCAGCGCGATCTTGTCCGCTCCCGCCCCCCGCCCGGCGGCGGATGCCCTCTGGCAGGCGATCGAAGAAACGCACCCGGAATTGGCCGGCGAGGCTGCCGAGGCATGGCAGGAGAATCTGGCGTTGGCCGCGGCTCTCGAGCCCGGCGATTCGTGGGCGCCCGCCCTGGCGGATTTTGTGAAACGGAGGCTTCTCACGAATTCCACCGACAGCAAGAGCGGCCTCGACTACGTTCCGACCGGCCGCACGAAAGACGCCCGCGTCTATCTGAACGCCCGCGTTCGCCCTGCCCGCGAGGTTTTGATGCTCGCCCTGTTGAAGGTCGAAATGGAGGTGCTCCTCCGGCGGAGCCATGCGCTGCACGGGCTCATGCGACGGTTCGAAGCGGTCTACCATCTCAGCGCGAGGGCGCAGGGGAAGCTGACCTTCGACGACGTCACCAGCCTGCTGGCCGGCCAGGTCGAGGAGCCGGAGTGGCGGGCTGCCGCCGGGTATCGCCTGGACGCCCGCTTCGATCATTGGCTGCTCGACGAGTTCCAGGATACCAGCCGCCCGCAGTGGAAGGTCCTCTCCGCCTTCATCGACGAAATCGTTCAGGATCCCTCCGGCGAACGATCCCTCTTTTACGTTGGGGATACGAAGCAGGCGATCTACCTCTGGCGAGGAGGCGATCCGGGCCTCTTTTTCGAAATTCGGGATTCCTACAATGTTGGCTCCAGCACCCGGATCGAGGAAAAGTCGCTGAGCCAATCGTTCCGCTCGGCTCCCGTGATTTTGGACGCGATCAACCGGGTCTTCGGACGGATGGGGGATTTTCAGCAACCGCTCGGGCTGCCGGCCCACGCGGTGGCCGGCTGGCGGCGTGCCTGGCGCGAGCATGAGGTCGCGGACCGGAACGCCGGGATGTCTGGATATGTTCGATGGAGCGTTGTTGAGGAGGAGTCCTCCGAGGAGGACGACGGGTCCCCGCAGGATCGCGAAATTCTCAAGATCCTGAGCGAGGTCGAGCCGTGGCGGCGCGGCTGGAGCTGTGCGGTCCTGAAGCGCGATAATAAGCGGGTCGCCTCGCTGGCCGCGCTCCTTCAGTCGGCCGGCGTTCCTGTTGCGGTCGAGGGGAAGTCGAACCCCTGCACCGACAACCCGCTCGGAGCCTGCCTGCTCGCCGGGTTTCGCATGGTCGCATTCCCGGAGGACCGCCTCGCAGCGGCCGTCTTTTCGGGCTATCCGCCGGCGGAGAAATTGCTCCGATGCGGGATCGAGGCATTTCGCAGCGCGACCCTGCAGCGGATCGCCGCAGAGGGATTCCCGGCCGCCTGCCGGGATTGGATCTCGCACATGGACCTCGGCAAGGAAGAATTTTTGGCCGAACGCGCCGCAGAATTTCTCGCAGCTGCCGCGGAATTTGATGCCCGCCGCACCGCGTCCGATGGCCTCACCCAGTTTTTGGATTTCATCGAAGGTCGCCAGGTCCAGGAATCCGAGGGGGCCGATGTCGTGCGGGTGATGACCGTGCACCAGGCCAAGGGGCTGACGTTTGATATGACCGTCGTGTCCGGCCTGGATGAGCTTGTCAAAGACCGCTGCTCCGGGACCCTGGTTCTTGGCAACAGGGGAGGGGAGACGGCTTGGGGAATGATACTACCCTCTAAGGATCTCTCTGCCCAGGATCCCGTGCTGGATGAGGCGCGCGGCGAGCTTCTGGCGGATTCCGCCTACGGCGAACTCTGCACCGCCTACGTGGCGATGACCCGCCCCCGGCACGCGCTGTACGTATTGACGAAGCCTCCCGCAAAGTCAGGGAAGGGATTTGCGGCGCTGCTGGCGATGGCGCTGGATTCCTCCGGATCCGCCTATGAGGCCGGAGACGTGAGGTGGTTCGAAAAAATGGCGCCCTCCGGCATCCCTGCGAGATCGCCCTTCGACAAAGACTTCTCTCTGTCCGCTCCGGGTGTTTCGACCCCCCGCCCAAACATTCCTTCCGCGCATAAGTCGGATCAGGCGCCCGCGGTTCGAAGCGTGCCCGGCCTGCCATCCGGTCGCGATCCGGCCGCCTGGGGCAGCGAGATTCACGCCGCCCTCGCCAGGATCGAGTGGATCGGCTCCGGAGCGCCCGACCTCTCCGGCCTCCCTTCCGATCTCCAGCAGGCCGTCGCCAGCGTCCTTGCCGATCCGGCGGTTCGAGAGGTTTTTTCCAAACCCGCCGCCCCGTGCCAGCTCTGGCGCGAGCAGGCGTTTGATGTCGTCACCGGCGGCGTGTGGACGAGCGGGGCTTTCGATCGGGTGCATGTCATGACGGCCGGAGACGGAGCCCCGCTTTCGGCAATCATCTACGATTTTAAAACCGACCGGGCGCCCGGGGAGACCCTGCGTGCCCGCTATACCGGCCAGTTGGAATCTTACCGCGCGGCCGCCGCCCAGCTGCTCGGCATCTCTCCGGCATCCGTCACCGCTCACATCGTCCCCCTGGCGCCGCTGGTGCGATACGCAGGCGGGCAGGGGACTCTCTCTTTGACTCCTCCCCATGGCGGATGATACGTTCCCCATCCATGAGCGCCCTGCCCAAGACATCCCTAGCCGCCCCCGAATATCTGTCCATCGAGCGCGCCGCCGAGACGAGGATCGGGTTCCTTCCCGCAGAACGATGAGTTCTGGTGCTGCCTGTTTTTCGAGCGACCCGTCGGCGGCCCCGACCCTTGTCGCCCTGCAAAATGGAAAGTGGCGCCATGCGCGTGACCTTGCGAAGGGCCTATGCAAAGGTGACCGTTCCCGCTATCTGCCGCTGCTGATCGAGGCGAATGCTGGGCTCGCGCATGACCTCATCTCCCGAGGCCTGCTCTCGGATGCGTGGACGGTCATCGACTACCTCAAGACCATAGCCCCCCGGGACCTCGTCGCAGCGCTGGAATCGGCTTTCTCCTCCCCATCGGCACCCCAGACTGCGACGCCAGGCGGGGCAGGATATCCTGGCGCGGCGATCGGCCGGCTCTGGCCCGAGCTGCTAAGGATCGCCGCAAGTCCTGCCGGGGACATCTGTGGCCGGGATATCACGACCATCGATGATGTTGTCACCGCATTTGCGCCGCCGCCGGCGGATTTCGGCGATGAGCTCTCCGCCAGCCTTGCCGCACAGCTGGAGGCCGTTCACGCCGCGTGCGCTGCGGCCTCCGAAGGGCGGTGGGAGGAGGCGACAGCGGCTGTTCGCCCGCTTCCCTCGCAGTCGGTTTTCCGCCACTGGCGGCTGTTTCTGCGCGGCATACGGCTTGCATTTCAAGGAGATCCAGACGGCGCGGAGGTGTGCTTTCAGCGCCTTCAACCCGGGAGCGCGTGCGCTCTTGCCGCGACCTCCATGCCGGGTCGCAAGCCCTCCTTGGCCACCCGCCCGGCCGCTCGGGCCGCATGGGATCTGGCACGGTCCGGCGGGCCGCCCGGGGCCGCTGCGGAGATCTCCGCAGCCGACGCCGCCTGGCACAAAGGCGAGTGGAAGTCCGCCAAGGAGGCCCTCTCGAAGGCGTTTGGAAGCGGCTTTCCCAGCCGCGGGCACGGGCTCGAGGCGGCGCTCACGGACGCCCTTTTTTTTACCGGGGACCTGCGTGGGGCCGCGTCCATCAAACGCAGGCGCGAGCTCGGAGCCTTCTGGGATCAGCTCTGCCGGATGGAAAAGCCGCCGCGTGCATGGTTCGCCGCAGCCCTCCGCTCCCTGCTGGTCTCCGAGGAGCCGGATATGCCGCCCGCGCCGCTGACAACCGAAGTCGGCGACCTCCTGCGCTTCGAGTCCGAGCTGCGCGGGCCGAATCCGCTCCGCGACAGCCAGGGCTGGCAGTGGCTCGGCGAAAAGCTCTCCGGGTGGGACGCCTCGCTCTCTCCTCTGATGGGCGACGCTCCCCGGGTGCGCGACGCAGCCGGGGCGATCCGGGCGTTTGAATCCGCCACAAAAAGTGACCCGGAGAACGAGTCGGCCTGGCTCGGGCTCCTCGACACCTACGAAAAAACCCGGGCGGCGGCAAAGCGGAACCGGCTCCTGGACGTCCTGGCCAAGCGCTTTCCGCACAACAAGCGGGTCCTCATCCAGGCGGGCGCGAGGGCGGTCGAGCGGGGGTCGTTTGCGAAAGGGATCGACTTTCTGGAGCAGGCCCGCGCGCTCGATCCGCTGGATCCCGTGGTCCGCAGGCAGATGCTGATCGCCCTCGTCCAGCGCGCCCGCGATGCCCACCAAAACGCCAAGGATATCGGGTTGATCTGGGAGGAGATCGAACCGCTCCTCGACCCCTCTCCTGCCTGCCGGGATCTCATGTGCGCAAAATGGGTGATGCGCGTGCGCCGCGCGCTGTGGGATTCCTCACACGCCCCAACTGCCCGCGCGGAGGCCGAAATGCTCGCCCCGTCCCGCCTGGAGCTTCTGGCCATGGAGAGACTCCTGAGCGCATGCTACGGCAGCCCGCTGCGGAAGGAGTGGCAGAACTCGTGGCGTGCCGTCCCCCCGGTCACATGGGGGGGCATCAGAGGGGTTTTTCAAGCCATCTCGTTCGCAGAAAAAATCGAGGGGTTTCTAAAGCATGCGGCCGGGCGCGCGGCCTCGCTTCTGATCGAATCCGTTAATTTTGCCGAGCGGGATGACCTTTTCATCAAGGATCCGGGCGGTGCCTTGCTCGTCTTTCAGGAGCTTGACGCGACGGACAAAGCGGCAAGCTTTTTCTTGGGGGATCTTGCGGATGACGCGACGGAGCGGATGCATGGGATCGTGCGCCGCCTGCCAAAAAGCGCTGTTGCCGCCAGCCTTCCGCTTCGTCTTCTGGATCTCTCGCTCCGCGACCGGCATGACATGGCCCTGACCGACGCCAAGGCCATGAAGGAGCTCAAAGCGCTCATCGGCGATGCCAAAAAGGCGGGGGCTGGGGACCTGGTAGAGGCCGCGCGCGAGCTTCTCCTTGAATTTCAGGAGGAGGGCGAAGGCGGCGAGGATTTTGGCCGCCCGGAGCGGCCGGATTTTGAGCCCGAGGGACCGTTCTCAGGCGTGATCCGGGATTTCATGGATGCGGCCGCCTCGGGGGATGCCAAGCGGATCAACAAGCTGAAAAAGACCATCGAGAAGCTGGGTGCCGGATCACCCGGAGCGAGCCGAACGAGCCCGCCCATCCAGCCCGCCTCGCATCCGAAATTCCAAAAATCAAAACCTGCTGGCGGACAGGGGGAATTTCGTTTTTTTTAATCCTCCATGAACCCGTTCATCGTTTTCAATCTTCCTCCCGACTGCACCGACGAGCAGGTGCGCGGCGCCTACCATGAGCTCCTGCGGAAGCACCCGCCGGAGACGTGCCCGGCCGAGTTTCAGATGATCCAGGAGGCCGCGACCGCCCTCCGGACCGCGCGCGACCGCTGGCGCTGCCACCTCTTCGATCTGCCCTCCGAGGCGGCGTCCCCGCTCGAGGTCCTCAACACATTTTCGCGCCTGCCAGGCCGGGCCACACCGCCGGGATTCCCCGCATTCAAATCTCTCCTGCGCGCGTGCGCATCCGCCGCCAGGCAACCCACCTCCCCATGAAGTCCTTTAAATCCGATTCCGAAATCGAGTTCGTCTTCGACGTCTCACCGCCAAGCCCGCCGCCACTGCCTCCGCCGGCCAAGGAGTCGGACCATCCTCCTGCCGGGGCCCGCAGCGAAACGACGGGCACCGAAGGGGCCGAGCGCCCGGCCGAGGACTCCCCAAAGGATGAGGAAGTCCCGGATGAGGAAGTTGGCGAGACGGAGGCCGAGGACGAGCAGGACGCCGAAGAGGAAATTCTGGAAGACGATGAGGAACCCGGGGACCCGCATGGTGAAATGCTCGTCGAGGTTCGGGATGAGCTCGCCGCCACATCGGCGGAAAGCCGGCGAAACACGCGGAGGATTTTCGATGCGCTCAAGCAATTCGGCGGCGTTCTCGACGCGCTTTCGGCGACGGTCAACGACATCCATTCCACCGCCCGCGCCCAGGTGCAGCCGGCGGCGCGCGATGACGGCCAGTTGCGGGACCTCGTCGAACTTGCCGACCGGGTGGACCGGATCGCCGCCGCCTTTTCCCGCGAGCCATCCCTGGTCCTGCCGTGGTGGCCTCCGGCCCGCCGCGCGGTGGCGGCCTGGCGGGCCGATCGCGCGCGGCTCGACGACTCGTTTGCGATCCTCACCGCGCATGTGCGCGCGCTCCTGAAAAATTCCGGGATCGAGCGGATCGCCTGCGAGGGAGAGCTTTTCGACCCCTCGTGCATGTGCGCGGACGAGGCGGTGCTGGACCGCTCGGTTGCCGACCACACCGTGCTTTCAGAAATTCTTCCCGGTTGGCGCAAGGCGGCCACCGGGTGCGTCGTGCGCCCCGCCCACGTCCGGGTATCCCGCGCCCGATAACCTCTTATTACCCATGAAAAAACCATCCCTTGATCCCGTTGTCGGCATCGACCTCGGCACCACCAACAGCGCCATCTCCGTCGTCCTCGACGACGGGCTCAGCATCATCCCGGTCCTCGGCGAGACGACCATGCCCAGCGCTGTCGGCCTCGATCCGATGGGACGTCTGATCGTCGGCCAGCCGGCCAAAAACCAGTCGATCTCGTCGCCGGAAAACACGGTGCTCTCCGTGAAGAGGCTCATGGGGACCGACGAGACCGTCGAGCTCGGCGGGAAATCCTACCGCCCGGAGGAGATCAGCTCGATTATTCTCGGCGAGCTCAAGCGCGCGGCGGAGGCCCACCTCGGCTGCCCGGTCACCCGAGCCGTCATCACGGTCCCCGCATTTTTTAACGAGCGCCAGCGCCAGTCCACTCAGGATGCCGGGAAGCTCGCCGGGTTCGACGTGCTGCGGATCATCAACGAGCCGACGGCCGCCGCGCTCGCTTACGGAGCCGGAACCGTCGGCGGCCAGGCGAATGAAACCCTTCTCGTCTACGACCTCGGCGGAGGCACGTTCGACGTTTCGGTCGTCATGGTCGAGAACGGGGTCGTCGAGGTCCGCGCCAGCCACGGCGATACCCGGCTTGGCGGCGACGACTTTGACGAGGCGCTCGCGAAGCTGGCCGAAGATCGCTTCGAAGAAAAAGACCGCGGGGCCTCGGGCGGGGTCACCCCGCTCGCCCGCCGGCGGCTCAAGGCGGTCATGGAGCGCGCCAAGATCGCGCTGTCCGACCAGCCGTTTGCCGCCGTCCGCGAGGAGTTTCTCACCGCCACCGCCCACCTCGCGACCGAGGTGGCCCGCTCGGAATACGAGGAGCTCATCGAACCCTGGATCGAAAAGTCCCTCGAATGCCTCCAGCGCGCGCTCGCTGATGCCTCCGTCACCCCCGCGCAGGTGGACAAGATCATGCTCGTCGGCGGGGCGACCCGGACCCCCCTCGTTCAGGAGATCATCGAGGGCCGCCTCGGCAAGGTTCCCCGGCACGAAATCAATCCCGACCTGATCGTGGCCATGGGGGCGGCCATCCAGGGCGCCGCCTTGGCCGGGCGTCCGGCCCCGGCGATCCTCATCGACATCACAGCGCACAGCTACGGGATCGGCGCGATGGCCCACGGCCCGGGCATGTTCATGCCAGTCGCCGTCTGCAGCCACATCGTCCGCCGGGGCACCCCGCTCCCGGTAAAAAAGGCCCGCGTCTTCACAACCGGCTTCGACAACCAGACAGAGGTTCAGATCCCGGTCTTTCAAGGCGAAAGCGAAATCCCGGAGGAAAACCTGAAAATCGGGGAGTTCTGGATCAAGGGACTCGCAAAGGCCCCGGCCGGAAGCGATCTCGTCGTCGAGTTTGCCATCGACCTCAACGGCCTCCTCAACGTGACCGCGACCGAGAAGTCGACCGGGCTCGCCAAGAGCGTCGCCATCGACACAGCCGGCCACCACCGCATCAACCTCGATGTCGCCCGCACCAACCTTGCCGCGCTCTTTGAGGAGGGCGACGCCGAACCCGGGGCCGAAGAGGAGGAGCCGACGCCAGATCCCGCGCCGGCGCACGCGGGCCAGGAGGCCCCTTCCGGCCTCCTCGCCAGCGCCAAGAGCCTCCGCCTCCGGGCCGAAGCCCTCCTCGAGCGCGGCGTCTCCGACTCCGACGCCGCCGAGATCCGGAGGCTCCTCGACAGCTCGTCGGCCTCCGTCACGTCCCGCGACTGGCCGGCCCTCAAGGACGCCGACGACAAGCTCTCCGACGTGCTTTTTTACCTGGAGGATTAGCTGTCCGGAGGCGTTTTGCCTTGGGCGGCGAAGAGCTGGCGCAGGAAATAAAGGTCGCCGCGATCCTTCTCCCGGCCTGTGCGCGATTTCATGCGCCAGAGGAGCTCGGGGCTCGCAAACGGGATCGCCACGCCATCGATCTCGTGGATGACGACGCTTTTCGAAGCCTCCGCGTAATCGATCCCCGAGGCGCTGGCCATCAGGTCCACAAGGATCTCATCGGCAACCCGGACAACGACATACTTCGAGACATCGCCCGCATCGAGCTCCCGTACGCATCCGTCGGGAAGTGTCGCAAGGGCGTCAAAAACTTTTGCCTCGTTTTCCAAACTGGCGTCGATGAGGAGATCGATGTCTCCGGTGTGGCGAGGGTATCCGCTGGCGCGCACGGCAAATCCACCAACAACCAGAAACGCAGCTCTCCGGCTGGAAAGTTGGCGGCAGAGTTCCACCAGATCCGACAAGGACGGATCTCGGGGAATCAGTTCACCGGTTTCCGGGTCAAATGGTTTATCAGCCATTGGTCGGCCTCCTCATGACTTTTGAAAAGATAGGCTCCCCGACGGACGCGTACTCCGCAACCGGCATCCCGCCACTGTCTGTTGGATTCCGTCTCCGAAGAGAGCGCCCGCAGCGGGGCTGGCGTGAGCCTCCGCCCCACGATTTTTCCGATCTTTTCTTCCATGTTGATCACGGGAAGCATCACTCCTGCACCCTACTCCGGCAGCTTCCGGGTGGCAAGGCGCATCATGCATTCTACGCTAATCAAAGCAGCGGGAGGGAGAGATCTGAGGAGATGGTCCGGGCCGTGCTTCTGCAAGCCGCGCGTCCGACTTTGACTCACGCCTCCTTGCGTGATACGTCTAACTTACACATGGGCGCACTTCCGAAAACCTCCCTCTCTGCGGCCGACTACCTGGCCCTCGAACGCGCGGCCGAAACGAAGAGCGAGTTCTTCGACGGCGAGATCTTCGCGATGGCCGGGACCACCAAAAACCATGCGCGGATCGTGATGAATTTTGGCGGCGAGCTCCGCTCCCGGCTCAAAGGTCGGACATGCGAGCCCTTCGCCACCGACCTGCGGGTGAAGGTCGAGGCCAACGGCCTCTACACCTACCCCGATCTCGTGGTCGTCTGCGGCGAGCAGCAATTTGAGGATGACCACCTCGACACCCTCCTGAACCCGACGCTCATCGTCGAGGTCCTCTCCGAGACGACCGAACGCTACGACCGGGTCAAAAAATTCGACCTGTACCGCGCGTTGCCGTCGCTCCAGGAATACGTCCTCGTCTCGCAGTCGGAGCCCCGCGTTGAACAGTTCCTCCGCCAGCCCGAGGGCGGATGGCACCTCCTCATCACCACCGACCCCACCGCCTTCGTCAACCTGACCTCCATCGCCTGCGAGATCCCATTTGCGGAAATCTACGAGCGGGTCGACTTCCCCGCTTCTGATCCTCTAGGACCCGATGCCCGGCGTCCGGCATGAAGGTGCGGGAGACGCAGGTCCTTCGATGCCTGCCATGTGCCCTCCACTTCCTCCTGACGATCTCCGACTCGTGGTCGAATCCGTCGGCCCGCTCTGGCAGCGCCTCGCCGGCTGCCGCGTCCTCTTCACCGGGGCCTCGGGTTTCTTCGGGAGCTGGATGCTCGAGTCGTTTTTGCATGCGGGGACGCAGCTCGCCCTGCCGGTTCGCGCGCTGGCCCTCACGCGCGACAGGAGCCGGTTTTCCCAATCCCTTCCCCACCTGGCTGCCGACCCCAGGGTGGAGATCCTGGAGTCCGACGCCGCCACGATGCCGGCGCCGGACGGCCCGGTCGACTTCGTCATCCACTCGCTTTTTTCACCCGCCCCGCTGGCGGAGATGGAGGAACACTTCTTCAGCGCGACGGCCCGGCTGCTCGAGATCGCTTCGCAGAAAAGTGCGCGCGGCTGCCTGCTCTGCAGCACCGGGGCGGTTTACAAGCCGACCGAAGAATCCCGCCCGATTTCTGAGGGCCATCCGAGATTTGAACGTGGCGACCCGCTGTCGTATCCGCGCATTCGATCGGGAATCGAGGATCAGTGGATCGGGGAAGGAATGCGGTTGGGGCTTCCTGTCACGGTTGCCCGTGGGTTTGCTTTTGTCGGGCCCAGACTGCCGCTCGACGGGCAGTTTGCCGTCGGAAATTTTCTGAGAGATGCCCTTCTTGGCCGTCCGATCACGGTGCACGGGGATGGCCGCCCGGTCCGCTCCTACCTTCATGCCGCCGATCTGGCAGCGAGGCTCTGGCATCTTGTTTTGAACGGCGATCCGGGTGGTATTTTTAATGTTGGCGGCGACCGGACAATCACGGTGGGCGACTGTGCTTCGGCTGTGGCTCGGCTCGTCACCCCGACCCTCGACGTGAGGATCCTTTCCCATGACGGCCGGTTTTCTTACTATGTTCCGGACACCTCCCGGTTCGACCTGGCCCACGGCCTGCCCGCCCCGATCCCCTTCTCCGAAGCTTTGCGGCGCACGTGGAATTGGCTCCAGATAAAAATTCGCCGCTGAAAAACCTTGCGCGGCTGTGTGCCAATCGCGATCCTTCGCCCTCCTAGGCTGCTTCCTTGCGGTCCAATAAGCCAACCATCCTCCACCCTACTCCTGATATGCCCACAGTTTCCCTCGGCCGGCGTCCCGCAGGTGACGGCCACCCGTGCTACATTATCGGAGAGATCGGCATCAATCACAACGGGAGCTTGGACATCGCCAAAAACCTGATCTCTGTGGCCAAGAACGCCGGGTGCGATGCGGTCAAATTCCAGAAGCGGACCGTGGAGATCGTCTACACGGCCGAGGAGCTTGCGAAGCCTCGCGAAAACCCGTTTGGCGAGACGAATGGCGATCTCAAGCGCGGCCTCGAATTCGGCCTCGAGCAGTACCAGAAGATTGACGAATTCTGCCAGGAGATGGGCATCGCCTGGTTTGCATCCTGCTGGGACGAACCCTCGGTCGACTTCATCCAAAGGTTCGATGTCCCTTGTTACAAGGTCGCCTCGGCCTCGCTGACCGACGACGCGCTGCTGCGCCACTCGCGCGCCGCCGGCAGGCCGGTCATCCTCTCCACGGCAATGAGCACGCTCCAGGAAATCGACCGCGCGGTGGACATCCTCGGGAAGCAGGATCTGATCATCCTTCAATCGACGGGCACCTACCCCTCCCACTACGAGGAGATCGACCTTCGCGTCATTCCCGAGCTTCGCAAGCGGTACGGTGTGCCGGTCGGCTACTCCGGGCATGAGACCGGCATTCCGTCGTCGGTCGCGGCCGTCGCGCTCGGGGCCTGCGTGGTCGAACGTCACATCACGCTCGAGCGCTCGATGTGGGGGTCGGATCAGGCGGCCTCCCTCGGGCCGAGCGGCCTGACCCGCCTCGTCCGCGATATCCGCCTCGTGGAGATGGCTCTCGGATCCTCCGAAAAGCGGGTTTTTGAGCGCGAGATCCCGGTGATGAAAAAGCTCCGCCGTGTCGGGGCCTCCGCCTGATGGCGATCCGTGCCGTAGCGCTCGATGTCGACGGGGTGCTCACCGATGGTACATTCACATGGTCCGCAGGCGGGGAGGAAATAAAAACCTTTTCGTTTAGGGACGTCATGGGGATCTCTCTGGCATCGAGGCGGGGGATTGTCTTCGCGCTGATTTCCGGCGAGTCCGGGCCGCTCATCGAGCGGTATGCCAAAAAGATGGGGATCGGCTTTGTTTGGCAGGGTTGCCGTGACAAGGCGCTTGCCGTCCGCGAGTTTTCGCAGGCGGCCGGGGTCCCCTTGGAAGAGATTTGTTTTGTCGGCGACGATATAAACGACCTGGCCGCCATGGCGCTGGCCGGGTCCAGTGCCGCGCCGGCGGACGCGCATCCCGGTGTGCTTGCTGCGGTCGATTACGTTTCTCCGTGCGGTGGCGGCCGCGGCGCCGTGCGCGACGTCCTCGAACATCACGCCCTTTGTGATGCGCCCCAAATGCGTGCCTGACCCGATGAAGCTCTCCGATTACGTCTTCGACTTTTTGGCAAATAACGGCGTCTCCCGAGTTTTTGTTCTCACCGGCGGGGGGGCGATGCACCTAAACGATTCGCTCGGACGGAGCGCGCAGATCGCCTACACGTGCTTCCTCCATGAGCAGGCGCTCGCGATTGCCGCCGAGGCGTCCGCCCAGTTCACCAATTTTCCCGGCGTCGGACTCGTGACCTCCGGCCCCGGCGCGACGAACGCCGTCACCGCCGTCACCGCCGCCTACTTTGACTCGACCCCGCTCGTGATGATTTCCGGGCAGTGCAAGCGCCAGGATCTCAAGGGGACCAGCGGCGTGCGCCAGATGGGATCCCAGGAAGTTGATATCGTCTCGATGGTTGACGGTATCACCAAGTATGCGGTGACGGTCATGGAGCCGGAAACCATCCGGTTCCACCTCGAAAAGGCCTGGCACCTGGCGACTACGGGCCGCATGGGACCGGTCTGGCTCGATATCCCGCTCGACGTTCAGGCAGCCGCCATCGACGAGCCGTCCCTCGAAGGCTTTTCCGCCCCCGGCGAGGATGCTCCCGTGCCCGCGCCAGACCAAATCACAGAGGTGAGAGCGCTTTTAGCAGCCGCCAAGCGTCCGCTGGTCCTGGCGGGGAATGGGGTCAAGCTGGCCGGTGCCGAAGAGACGTTCTCGCGCTGGATCGAGCGCTGCAAAATCCCGGTTGTCCTGACATGGAAAACGATCGATTTTCTCGACGCCGACCACCCGCTGAATTTTGGCAGCCCCGGGATCATGGGCTGCCGGACCGCAAACTTCCTGGTGCAAAACTGCGACCTGATCTTGGTCATCGGGTCGCGACTTGACCCGAGCCTGACCGCCTTCAATTCGGCAGGCTTTGCGCCCCATGCCCGATTGGTTCTCGTCGACATCGATCCGGCGGAGATCCGCAAGATCCGCCGCGCCGACGTGCCGATCGTCGCCGATGCGGGTCAGTTTCTGGAGGCCCTTGCGAACGCTCCATCGTCCCAGGCCTGGGACCGTTCCGCCTGGCTGACCTACGCGCGTGGACTGCGGGCCCGCTACCCGGTCGTCCTCGAGGAGTACAAAAAGCCCGGCGAAAACATCGACCTTTACGTTTTCACCGAGGCCCTCTTTGATGCGCTGGCCCCGGATGATGTGATCACCCCCGAAAGCTCGGGGGCGGCCGGCGAGATCACGTATCAGGCCATCCGGGTCAAAAAGGGCCAAAAGATCAAAAATGCGGCCGGCCTGGGAGCGATGGGGTTCGGTCTGCCCTACGCCATCGGCGCCTGCCTGGCCACCGGGCGACGCACGATCCTCATCAATGGGGACGGGGGATTTCAGCTCAATATCCAGGAACTTCAAACGTTGGTCCGCCTGCAGCTGCCCGTCAAAATGTTCATCCTGGAAAATGACGGCTACGCCAGCATCCGCGCAACCCAAAGAAATATTTTTGACGGCTTCTACGTCGGAGCCGGGTCGCAGAGCGGCATCACTATGCCCGACATCCAGGCGATCGCGTCCGCCTACGGCATCCGCTCCGAGCGGGCGGATTCCTACGACGATTTGCCCGGGGCCATCGCCCGCACGCTCGAGGGAGACGGCCCCGCGCTCTGCTGCATCCGCGTCTCGCAGTTTCAGGTGACCTCCCCGCGGGTCCAGTCCATGAAGACCCCCGAGGGCGGCATGATCTCGAAACCGCTCGAGGACATGTGGCCGTATCTGCCTCCGGAGGAACTCCGGGAAAATATGATCGCATTGGATAACGGCTGACGCCCCCTCCTCCGAATCCATGCCCGTTTCTCTCCCCTCTTCATCAGCCCCGGGAAAAATTGCCCGCCTTCTGGCCGAGCGGCGAAATTACCGCGCCGAAGTTCTCGCGATGACCGCCTCCAAGCGGTTTGTCGCGTTCTATGGCTGCGGAGCTATTTTCTTTGGAATCGTCGAGGCTTGGCGCGACCTCGTCGGACGAAAAATAGATTTTTTCTGCGACTCGAACCCTGACAAGTGGGGCAAGGTCTTTATGGGGGTCACTTGCATCTCTCCGTCTGACTTGGAAAAACACAAGGATGATCTGGCCGTATTTGTTACGGTCGGCGACTTTGAGCCGGTTCTTGATTTTCTGACAGGCCACAAATTCCCCTGCGTCCAGGTGATCTACAAATACGATTTGATCAGCTCCGAGTTTTTGTCGGAATCAAACCTGGGCGAGGTCGGGGAGAAGCTGGAGCAGGCCCGCTCGGCACTCGGGGATGAGCGCTCTCGCGAGGTTTTTGATGCGATCCTTCGCCGGCTTCTTGACCCCGAATGTCCGCCAGGACTCATGGCAAACATTTGCGAGAGGCACCAGTATTTCCCGTCCGATCTTTTCGCTTTGGAATCGGATGAATCGTTTGTTGATGCGGGGGCGTTTACCGGAGACACCCTCTCTGATTTTATGACCCGCGCAGGCGGCAGCTTTGAATCGATCCATTGCTTCGAGCTCGATGCCGGCAACTTTCAAGCCTTGCAATCAACGGCAGCTGTACTGCCGGGCGCGGAAAGGATCTTCCTGCACCCCCAGGGCCTTTGGAATGAGCCGCTCGACATTTCCTACAGCGCGGATAAATCAAGGAGCGCCGTCGGGGCGGGTGAAGCCCGGGGCCAGGTGGTCCGCCTCGATGACGCCATTGGCAAGGCACGCGTAACCTTCCTGAAAATGGATATTGAGGGAGCAGAGCTCAAGGCGCTGGAAGGGGCGAGGGACACAATCCTAGCCAACAAGCCTAGGCTGGCAATCTGCGTCTACCACCACTTTAAAGACCTCTGGGAGATCCCCCTCTTTATAAAAAGCCTCGTTCCAGAATACCGCATTTTTCTTCGCCATCACACGAAACTCGACTACGAAACCGTTTGCTACGCGCTCCCGCCGGAGGAAGTTACCGCATGATCAAGTACACCGAACTTCACAAGACAAACCGCCACAATCTGCTCGAGGTGATGCCGCTGCGGAAGCCATTCACGGTTCTCGTTGAACCGTCGAGCCTGTGCAACTTCCGCTGCGTCCAGTGCTTTCAGAGCCTCAAGGAAAAGTCGTATTTTTCGGAATCAAAAAGCAACATGCCCATCGACCGGTTCCGGCGCGTCCTCGACCAGCTCGCCTCGTGGGAGGGGCCAAGGATCAAGGTCCTGAAGCTGACGATCTATGGGGAGCCCCTCGTCAGCCCCGATTTTCCGGAGATGGTGCGCCTGGCGGTCTCCTCCGGTGTGGCCGAGAGGGTTGAGATGACGACGAACGGCTCGCTTCTCAAGCCCGCCATCTCGGAGCAGTTGGTGGAGGCGGGGCTGGACTACATCCGGGTCTCCATTTACGGGGCGACCCAGGAGAAGCACGAGGCCATCACGGGATCGCGGACGCACCTCGAAGCGATTCGCGACAACCTGGCGGCGCTCCGGGAAATCAAGCGGAAAAAGTCGAGCGAAAAGCCGTTTGTCAGCTGCAAAACACTGGATACGTTCTCGTCGGACAACGAGGTCTTTCTCAACCTGTTCCAGCCGGTTGCCGACGAGGTTTATCTGGACAAGCCACATGGCTGGATCCGCGTGAAGGAAAAGGATTTCATCGAGGGATATTACGGGGAAGATGCCGCCCTCGCAAAAAAGGAACTCCTTGCCAACAGCACCCGGCGCACGGCCTGCCCGATGCCGTTCACCACGATGGCCGTCCGGGCCAACGGAGATGTCTCCCCGTGCTGCGTCGATTTCATCGGGGGCACAAATCTCGGAAATGTGGATCGGACGTCGCTTCAGGACCTCTGGCAGTCCGAGGAATGGTACCAGTTCCAAAAAATGCATCTGGAGAACCGGATGCGCGAAAACCCGTCCTGCGCCCGCTGTGAGATCTACCGCAGCAACCACTACACGAAGGATACGGTTGACGGGTTTCCCGTGGACAAGCTTCTGGGGGCTGCTCTCTCCCGGTGATCGCCGATGCGGGCCTGATCCCATGATGATGACGGATAAAAAAAAGATCAGTGTGGTGACCAGTTGCCTGAATGAAGAGGGCAACATCGAGGAATTCTACGCGCGCGTCACCAGCGCCCTGGCGGAATTTCCCGGCTACACGTACGAGATCAGCATCGCCGACAACTGCTCGACCGACACGACGCGCGAAATCCTGCGGCGGCTGGCTGCGGCGGACTCCCGCCTGAAGGTGGTTTTTAACTCCAACAACTTCGGTCCGATCCGGTCCGGGTATAACGCCTTCCTGATGGCAACCGGGGATGCCGTGATCCTGATGGCCTGTGACCTTCAGGATCCCCCTGCGTTGATCTCCGAAATGATCCGGAAATGGGAGGAAGGGTTTAAGGTTGTTGTGGCGGTGAAGGCCTCCAGTCGGGAGGCGCAGCTCGTCTTTCTCGCCCGGAAGCTTTTTTACAAGGCCTTGAGTTTTTTATCCGACACGGACCATGTCATCCAGGATTTTACCGGCTTCGGACTTTACGATCGGGTGTTCCTCAACGTCCTGCGGCGCTACCGGGACCCGGTTCCCTACCTCCGCGGCTTCGTCAGCGAGATTGGGTTCCGGCGGGCGGAGATCCCATTCGAGCAGCCTGAGAGGAAGCAGGGCCGTTCGAAGCACTCTTTCCTATCGCTCTACGATGTGGCTATGGGCGGGGTGATCAACCACTCGAAGCTTCCGCTCAGGCTGGCGACGTTCAGCGGATTTTTTATCGCCGGAATCAGCCTTCTGGTTGCCCTGAGCTATTTGGTATACAAGCTCCTTTACTGGGATACGTTCACGCTCGGGCTCGCCCCGCTGATCATCGGGGTCTTCTTCTTTTCTGCGGTCCAGTTGATCTTCATAGGGATCATCGGGGAGTACGTCGGCGCGATTCTCACGCAGGTGAAGGGGCGCCCGCTCGCTATCATCGAGGAGTCGATCAACTGCCCGAACCCCGACGCATGAGCAGCGTAAAATCCTGCCGCGTTTGCGCCCAGCCGCTGGCGTCCGGTCCGCTGCTGAGCTACCGGGGCATGCCGGCCGCCGCGCAGGGGTTCCCGGATGCGCAGCAGGCTGCCGGCGATGCGGGTGCGGACCTCGACATCCATGAGTGCCCGGGATGCGGGCTGGTGCAGCTCCCGGCGGAGCCGGTGCCCTACTACCGCGAGGTGATCCGCGCGGCAGGGATCTCCCCCGTGCTCTGCGAGGCCAAGCGCCGGCAGTTCTCAGACTTCATCCGCCGCCACGGGCTCGCGGGCAGGAAGGTGATTGAGATCGGGTGCGGCGCCGGGGAATTTCTTTCGATCCTCGACCAGCTTCCGGTCGAGGCTCACGGGATCGAGTTTTCCGACGCGTCTGTCCGCCAATGCAGGGGAGCGGGACTGAAGGTGACGCATGGCTACCCGGATGCCACCTCACGGCAATTCCCGGGGGCTCCCTTCGATGCCTTTTTCCTGCTGATGTTCCTCGAGCACATGCCGGACCCGAACGCCTCGCTCCAAGCGATCCGCCGCGCCCTGGCTCCGGGTGCGCTCGGGCTCGTGGAAGTTCCGAATTTCGACATGATGGTCCGCCAGCGCCTGTTTTCGGAGTTTATCTCCGACCACCTCATGTATTTTTCGCGCCGGACACTCATTGCCACTCTCGAGCGGAACGGATTTGATGTGATCGGCACCGAGGAGCTGCGGGACGACTATGTGCTCTCGCTGGTGGTCAAAAAGCGCGAGCCCCTGGACCTCTCGGAGTTTGCCCGCTTCCAAGCCAAAATCACCGCGGATCTGAATGGTTTTGTCGCCCGCTTTCCTTCTGGCCAGGTCGCTGTCTGGGGGGCCGGGCACCAGGCTCTCGCTGTCCTGGCCCTCTCCGGGATCGCCCCCTCCATTCGATACGTCGTGGACTCCGCGCTCTTTAAGCAGGGGAAGTTTACCCCGGCAACCCACCTGCCGGTCGTCCCGCCGGAGACTCTGAAATCCGACCCCGTCGAAGCGGTCATCATCATGGCGGCCAGCTATTCGGATGAGGTGGCGCAAATCATTGCCCGCGACTACGGCGACGGGCTTGAGGTGGCCATCCTGCGCGACCAGGGATTGGAAATGGTGACGGCCCCCAGATGACGAACCCTCCGAGCGGGGGCGGCTGTTCCGGGGAACTGCCGGATGGCGGTCAGATCGTTCCCAGAGGAATTCCATGGAAAAAGCGTGCAGGCTTTATCTTGCGCATCGTTATCTCTGCCGTTCTCGTGGGCCTCGTCGTCAGGAGGCTGGACTGGTCCGTCGTCGAAGCGATCCTCAGGAGGGCGGATGGAAGGCTCCTGTGCATTGCCTCCGGGCTGACGATTGTCCCTGTCTTCCTGCTCTCCGTCCGCTGGTATCTTTTTGTCCGGCAGCAGGGGATCGTGGTCTCCGAAAAAAACATCTTTTTTCTCACCTGGGCCGGCCAATTTTTTAACGCGGTCCTGCCCGGGAGCACGGGCGGGGATTTTGTTAAAATCTTTCAGCTCTGCCTGATTGCCCCGGACCGCAAGGCGGGAGCCGTTGCCAGCGTGGTGGCCGATCGTTTGACCGCTCTGGCGGCGCTCCTCCTTCTGGCCGTGGTGGCCCTTGTCCGCCAACCGATGTCCCTGGCTGGCGGTTTGCACATTCCTCCCTGGCTCGCTACCGTTGTCGCCGCGCTCGCCGTTGCCGGGGTCGGAGCGGGGGGGCTTCTTTGGAGCCGCCGCCCCGCACTTTTTGCAAAATTCCTGTCCTCGATGAAACTTGCCCTGCGGCCGGGATTCCCGTTGTTTGCGGGGCTTTTCCTTTCCCTTGCCATCCACCTCTTCGCGTTCTTTCTCTTTTTTCTTTTTTCGCGTGCGATGGGGTTTCCGATATCCTACGGGGAGACTCTGGTCTTTTTGCCTGTCCTGCTCGTGGCCATGCTCGTTCCGGTTACGGTCAACGGCCACGGCTTGCGCGAGCTCGTTCTGATCTACTACTTCCATGCCCTGGGTCTGTTTCAGGCATCCGGCTCCGGCAGCCACGCCGCTGAGTTTGTGGTATCGCTCTCGCTTGTAATGGTCGCCAACGAGCTGCTCTGGTCACTCCCCGGGGGGATTCTCTACGTGATTCGCTACAGAGGAATGCGTTGACTTAGGCGTAGGGAATTTTAACATAAATCAAGAAAATGACACTCCAACAAATCGAGCAGGCCAAGCGGGCAAAGCTGAAGAGCGAAAAACCCTTGGTGTACGACAAGATCATCAAGATCGCTGAGCGGCACAGCCAGGGGATTGCCACTCCGATCATCGATATCGCCTACAGCTACGTGTGCAACCTGAGCTGCAGCCACTGCACCGCCTGGCGGGGCAGGTGGATGCGTCCGAAAACCGAGCGCAGCCTGACCCCGCAAGACCTGCGGCGTGTGAGCGATGAGGCTCATGCCCTGGGCCTCGCGCAGTTCTGTATCTCCGGGGGCGAGCCAACGGTTTTTAAGGATCTTGACGAAGTGATCCTCGCGCTGCAGCCAGACAAATTTCATCTCACGATGAGCACGCATGGCCACTTTCTTACCAAAGAAAAAGCCAAGCACCTGAAGGACCTCGGACTCGATAAGGTCAAGATCAGCCTGGATGACTTTGATCCGAAGGCCCATGACGCCAACCGTCATAGCGAGGGGGCCTACGGCAAGGCAATCCGGGCGATGGCCAATGCCAAGGAGGTGGGTATGGGGGTGGTCGTGCAAACTTGCGTGACCCACCAGAATTGCCAGACCGGGCAGATCATTGATATGGCAAAGTTCGCGACAGAAAACGACTACACCGTCGATATTCTGGCGGCCCGTCCGACCGGGTCATGGGAGGGCAGATACGATGTCCTGATCACGCCGGAAGACGAGGACTACCTCTTCAAAGCCCACCAGGAGTTCCCGGTTCTCCACCGCGATGTATGGCCCGCCTACGGCATGGACAAGGGGTGCGGGGCTGTCCACTCCACTCTCCACATCACCCAGTACGGGGACATCATGCCCTGCGTCTATATCCACATCGGGATCGGAAATGTTTTCACCGGCACCTTGGAGGAGGCTATTAACCTCGGGCAGAGCATCAAGTGGTTCAAAAATTACAGCCGCCTCTGCCTATCCAGCGAGGACCGTCACTTTATCAAAAACTACATGGCGAGGTCCTACGGGAAGGAGCTTCCGATCCCGTGGGCGGACGCATTCTCGGAAGAAGACTTTATTCCGGGCTCCTGGCCCCCGGCCGGTCTTGCGCTGGCCTCCGCGTAGGGTCGGGTAACGAATTCTGCGGGGATTTTTCCGGCTCTGGTCAGGGGAGGTTCCGGGCCGCAACAGGTGCGGCCCTGGGCACAGTGCTCGGATTGCATTTGGAGTGCTTTTTTTCCGCCATTAAAGTATCAGACGGAAGCACGCGCTTTTTTCATGCCACGGTTTTTCAAAATAAGGTCCTGCCTCCCGCTGATATCCCTCGCAGCTTTCCTTTTGGCATTCTGCTCTGCTCTGGGTTGGGGATGGATGAGGCAGACGCCTTCCTTTGAAGAGACCTCTGGTGGGGTCGTTCGAGGAACACTGGATTACATCTGGGCGGCGAAGTCCGTTGGCGGGTGGCCTTGGTGGACGCCAAACTATCTTTTCGGTCACAGCTACGCTCTGTCCGGGCTTGGACTCGTCCTGCTGATGTTCCTGTATGGACTGGTCGTGGCGCTGAGTCCGTGGTTTCCCGCCTTGATCGCTTTCAAGGTTTTCGGGCTGCTGACGATCTTCCTGGCCGGGCTGTCGATGTATGCGCTGGCGCGGCGGTTGTTGCACTGCGACTGGAGTGCTTTCTTCACGGCAGTTCTTTATGTGACCTGCGCCCAGTTTGTTTTGCGGATCGCGATGCTCGAGCACCTCTCCACGGCCGCCTGCCTGGTTTTTGCCCCGCTGCTTCTGCTGGGAATGCTCCGCTGTGAGGACCGCCTGGCCTGGCGGAATGCGGCCCTGCTGGCGCTTTGCGTCGCCATGATGGTGATGTGTTACTTCAAAATTTTCCTGCTTTTCCTTCCGGCGGGGGCGGTCTTTTTTTTATGGCGGTTCGCGGGGGGGAGCGCCGAATCGCGGAGAAACCTTTTTTGGGGCTGTCTGCGCGGGGCGTTGCTGACGATGCCGCTGGTGATTTTTGCGATGGTCCCGCTCCTGCGGGAGTCCCGGATCCTGGCGGTTTTCGAGCTCGAGCCGTTTGCGGGGTGGCAGCAAAACTACGCATTTTTTTCGGCGATCACGTGGGTCGATTGGGGGAACGTTCTCACCCAGGGGACGGCGATCCCGGCGCTGGCTCCGGCCAGGCACGCCTCGGTCGAGTTTTATCTCGGGCCGCTTGTTTTGGCGGGGGTTTTTGCCCCGCTTTTTCTTGGGAGGTCAAGGGATGGCTGGCGGGCGCTTCCCGCGTGGGACGTGCTCCGGGTTTTCGCCTCGCTCCTGCTTCTGGCCACATGGCTGGCCTCCGGCCCGCGATCGATTCTGCAGAGCCACTTTCTCTACCTGGGCGGAGCGGCCGGCTGCCCGGATTTTTCGATTGCCCTCGTCTGGCTGATGTTCGTCGCCCAGGGGATCCTGATCTATCTGCTCTGGGGCCACAGCACGATCCGCATTGCCCTTGCGCTTGCGACGATGGCGGTGTTTTTTCTTGTGCCGGGGTTCAAGATCCTCGAGCTCATTCCGTTCTACGGAGACATCCGGGCCCCGAGCGCCGTGTGGACGGCGTTTGGCTCCCTGAGCGCGGTCCTGGCTGCGGGGGCGGGTTGGTCGCTCCTGGCAAAGTTTGCGCCGGGCGCCAAAAGCCGCTTCGGGATTGCCGCCGTCGTTCTCGTGATCCTCGCGCTCGATGTCTCGTTCCTCCACCGCGCGTTTTTCCGCGAGGGCCTGCCAGAAAAGACGTTTTCCGACTATGCGGATGCGCAGGCGTTCCTCTCCAAATCCCCTTTGGCCGGGCGTGTGCACGCGATCTCCGGCCGGTACTTTTTCCTGACCACGCCTGCGGATTCCGGGCGCGGGCTCTCCACCGAGGCCCTCCTCCGGCATTTCCAGCTCCGCTGGATCCGCTACATGGAGGCCGGTTCGATGATGTCGCCGGAAACGACCCGGGCCTACTACGACCTCTTCGGGATCTCGCATATCCTGATCGACCGCCTCGACCCGGATTTGCCAAAAGATTATCAGGAAAAATTTAAGGCCCTGTTTCCGACGGTCTTCGAAAACGAGGGGTTCACGATTCTCGAAAACGCATCCACCCTCTACCCGGCTTTTGCTGCGAAGGATGTCATCCACGCGGCCAAGGATATTTTCCAGAATCCCGGCGAGGTCCTCCTGCTCGGCCGCGGCGGGTTGATCGCGGTGGAGGACGCCGCCGGGCCGTCGGTTGGAAAAATGGAGCTGACCGGGGATCCGCCGATCCCGGACCGCGCCGGCCTGGAGAAGGTGGTTGATTTACGAAAGCTCGCGCTGAGCCGTCCCAGGACGGCGGACTATCACTCTTTTGATGTCGAGGGCCTGCAGGAAGGGGACATGCCGGGGGTGGCGGTGGTGACAGAAGCTTATCACCCGGACTGGAAGGCTTGGCAGGGGGGCGCGGAGCTGCCGGTCAAACGTGCCGTGGGAGCCCTGCTCGCGGTCGAGATCCAGCAGCCGGGAACGGTGACGTTTCGCTTTGCCCCGCCGTGGTACTACAATCTTTTGATGTGGGCCGCTCTCGGATCATGGCTTGCTGTGGCCGTCCTGTTTTTCCTGATGCGTGTCGGCTGGGCCCCCGAGACGTGGCGGGCTGCCTGGTACGGCCAGACGGATGCCGGGCCTCGATCCTGACAGAGGCCAGGACCGCATCCGGCGAATCCGCGAATTTTTCATGTGACAACATTGTCGCTTGCGCCTGCGGTCTGCTTGGCGGTGTATTGGCGTATGCGACATATGCTCACCCTTGTGCTTTTGATCCTCGGCCTGGCTTCTCTCCACGCGGGCAGCGTGATCTTCATCCACCCCGATGGCGCCGGCGTGGCCGCCTGGCAGGCGGCGCGCATGATCTCCAAGGGCCCGGACGGCGAACTGGCCTGGGACCGGCTTCCTCAGGTCGCCATTTATCGGGGGCACCTCAAGGATAACCTCACATCGACATCCAACGGCGGGGCCACCGTGCACGCCTACGGAGTGAAAGTGCCGTCGGCTGCTTTTGGAACAGGCGACTCCCCTGACGCTCCTCCGGTGTCAGCCGGCGGAGAGCCCCTCAGCCTGATGCAGGAGGCCAGGAAGGCGGGGATCCGCACGGGGATCATTAATTCCGGGAGCATTATCGAGCCCGGGACGGCTTGCTTTGTGGCCTCAACCAAGGCGCGCTCGGACTATGAGGAAATCACCAAAACCGTGCTGGCGTCGGGCGTAGATGTGATCCTCTCTGGCGGGGAACAGTGGATGCTGCCGGAAGGAACCCCAGGGCGCCACGGCCAGCCCGGAAAACGAAAGGACGGCCAGGATCTGATCCAGCAGGCGCGCGAACTCGGATATGCCGTCGTCTTCACGCGGGAGGAACTTCAGGCCGTCCCGGCAACGACCAAAAAGCTTCTCGGGGTCTTTGCCGCCGAGCACACGTTCCATGACCAAACCGAAGAATTCCTCGCGGCGGCCGGCCTGCCCCACTACGTTCCGTCCGCCCCGGATGCCGGGGAAATGACGGCCAAGGCCCTCGAGATTTTCGGCGATCAGAAATTTTTTCTCGTGGTCGAGGAGGAGGGGACCGACAACTTCGGCAACTACAACAACGCCCCCGGCATGCTCGAGGCCCTGCTTCGCGCGGATGCGGCGTTCCGGGAATCTCTTGCCTACCTGGAAAAACATCCCGACACCCTCCTCATCACCGCAGCGGACAGCGAGGCCGGGGGGATGGACGTCATCGGGCTCAAAGCGGGCTCCACGGAACAGCTCGCTGTCGCCAAAAACGGGCGCGATCCGAATGGCGCGCCTTACGACAGCTCCGAGGGCAAACCGTTCGAAAGCGCGCCAGACCGGTTTGGAGTTCGCCACCCGTTCGTGGTCACCTGGGCGTCACGGGCAGATACCTCGGGCGGCATCGTCATTCGCGCGGCCGGAGCCGGCTCGGAAAGCGTCCGCGGCACGATGGACAATACCGACATCTACAGGACGATGCGTGCCGCGCTATTTAAGCCGCGCTAATTAGGGCCCTTCCCCGTCAAAGCCGGGGTCCCTTCCACCCGAAAACCACGGCCAATTACGTGGCGCTTCCCGTGGGGGTCGAAATGTGGGGGGGCTTGAGGTAGACGGGCGCTGCAGGCCCAAACGCACCAGCGCGGGTTGCCAGGATCGCGGCCGAGGGGGCCAGGGAGATCGCTTCCGGCAGGAACGGTGACGGGGGGGCCGCCACGAAGACCGGCAGGCCGCTGACGATCTGCTCGCGCAGCGAGGCGGGCGGCAGGAGGGCCGGCGGCTCGACAAACTGCCCGCCCGCGACGTGCGCGAAAAACCACTGCCCTCCCCGTGCATCTCCGGCCACAAAATACTCCGGCGCGTCATATCCGAGAAGCGACGGAACGCCAAAAAGCTGCGCGGAGTGCGCCTGAGCGATTCCCCATCCTGCCGCCATCGCCATACGCAGCCCGTTATACCCGCCGGGTCCGCTTCCGACGACGACGGTTGCGATGCGCCCACAGGATTCCACGGCCGACTGGAGGGCGGGAAACATCGCGCCCCCGCGCCCGCGCGGGCTCTCAAACTTCCATACCCCGGAGATCGAGCCGTTGGCGAGCGTGGCAATGCTCCCCTCGGATCCCGACGATTCAATGCAGAGGAGGCTCATGGGATGCGGAAGGAGGCGAGCCGGCGGCCGTCCGGCTCGATGGAAAACCGGATCCGGCAGGTGTTCGGGGGAAGGGCCTGGGGAAATTTATCCCCCCATTCGATCGCGCAGATCCCAGGCCCATGGAGGTAATCATCGAACCCGAGGGCGACGAGCTCGCTGGCAGATTTCAGGCGGTAGAGGTCAAAATGCACGAGTGGTAGCCGCCCGCCCGGGTATTCGTGGACCAGGGTGAACGTCGGGCTCGAAACGTGGGCCGCATCGACCCCGCACCCGTCGGCAAGGCCCTGCACAAAACAGGTCTTCCCCGCGCCCAGCACTCCCTCGAGGCTGAGGACCAGGGGCCCCTGCGCCGCCGCCCCGATCCGGCGGCCGACCGCACGGGTCTCGTCCTCGCTGAGGCATACAACCTCGAAATCATCTGGAATTGGGTTTGCCATCAAGCGGGCAATCTAGTTCGCTTACCGGCATGAGCACAACCTCACTCTGGCCCCGGTTTCAACAATACTTTCTTAGCTACGAGGACATCGGGTTCTCGATCGACATCAGCCGGATGGACTTCCCGGAGGACTTTTTTACCGGGACCGCCCTGGCGGCGGACCGGGCATGCAAGGCGATGGCTGCGCTCGAGGCGGGGGCGATCGCGAACCCCGATGAGAAGCGGATGGTCGGCCACTACTGGCTGCGCGACGCCTCGTTTGCCCCGACGCCTGAGCTCAAAAAAGAAATCCTGAGCACGAAGGCAGCGATCATCGCCTTTGCCGCCGACGTGCATTCCGGCAAGATCCTGTCGGCAGCCGGCGGAAAGTTCACCGACCTGCTGGTCGTCGGCATTGGCGGCTCCGCGCTCGGCCCCGAACTCGTCGCCGACGCCCTCTGGAGCGCGAAGGACCCCATCCATGTCCACTTTTTTGACAACACCGACCAGGACGGGATGGAGAAGGTCCTCGACCAGATCGGCGGAAACCTCGGCGGCACCCTGGTCGTGGTGATCTCAAAATCCGGCGGCACCAAAGAGTCGCGGAATGGCATGCTCGCCGCCCAGGCGGCATTCAAAAAATCCGGAATCCCGTTCGCCAAAAATTTTGTGGCGGTGACCGGTGACGGGAGCGATCTGGACAAGGTCGCTGTGGCCGAGGGCTGGCTCAAGCGCTTCCCGATGTGGGATTGGGTTGGTGGCCGGACCTCGGTGATGAGCGCGGTCGGCCTGGTGCCGATGGCACTGCAGGGGCTCGATGTGGAGGCATTTCTGGAGGGGGCTGCCGCGATGGATGCGAAGACCCGCACGGATGATATCCGCCGCAACGCCGCGATGCTCCTGGCCCTGATGTGGTATCACGCCGGGGACGGGCGCGGCCTCAAGGACATGGTCGTGCTCCCCTACAAGGACCGCCTGCTGCTCTTCAGCCGCTACCTCCAGCAGCTCGTCATGGAGTCGCTCGGCAAGGAGCTCGACCTCGACGGCCAAGTCGTCAACCAGGGCATCGCCGTTTACGGAAACAAGGGCTCGACCGACCAGCACGCCTATGTCCAGCAGCTCCGCGACGGGGTCAACAACTTCTTCGTCACGTTCATCGAGGTGCGCAAATCCGTCTCCGGCACCCCGCTCGAAGTCGAGCCAGGAGTGACCCCGGGCGACTACCTGCAAGGATTCCTGCGGGGGACCCGCAGCGCCCTCCATGAAAACGGGCGCGAGTCGATCACTCTCAGCATCCCGGAATTTAACGCGTTCCAGCTCGGTTCCCTGATCGCCCTCTACGAGCGGGCCGTCGGGTTTTACGGATCGCTCGTCAACATCAACGCCTACCACCAGCCGGGCGTCGAGGCCGGAAAGAAGGCGGCCGCAAAAATCCTCGAGATCCAGGCAAAGGTCACCGCGCACCTGAAATCCATGAAACTGCCCGCGACCGCCGAGCAGATTGCGCTCGCCGTCGAGGCCGATCCCGAGGAGGTCTTTCACATCCTCTCGCACCTTGCCGCAAACCGCCCGGACATCAAAATGGAAAACGGCCGCTCCCCGGCGCTGGATACCTTCTCGATGTCATGAATCGGCTCGGAAACTTTCTCTTTGCCTGCGCGGCTGGCCTGGTGCTTGCCGCCTGCGACTCGCCCGAGCGGACGGTTTCCTCCACCGCGCGGCAGATCGCGGACTTCCAGGCCGCGCCGGATGCTGCGAAGCAGGCTGCGATCGAGGATTCGCTGGCGCGGTTGGACGCGCAGGTTGAGGCGCTTGCTCAGAAGGGCGACCGCGTCCAGGCGGACCTGTTCCGACGTCAGGCGCAAAGCCTCCGCTCCGATTTTCAAGCCGCCAAGATGGCTCGCGCTTTGAAGGATGCCAAAAATGCGATCGAGGGGATCGGGCAGGCGTTTCAGGAAGCTGGGAAATCAATCGGGGAGACGTTCAACGTCGCCCCGACGAATAAAGGCGAGTAGCCCAACTCCAATGCTTTCCTGAGGAGCAAACAGGATTGAGGCTAGATCTTGTAAGCTTCCGGCTTCGCCCGCCGGGCATCGATAAAGGATTTCACGCAGAGGGCGACAAAGACGAGGCAGATCACGCCCATCACCAGCTGCATCGAGACAGCCATCGGACGCTGGGCCGTCCCATCCAGAAGGGTTCCCAGCTTGGGGAGCCCCATGCCCAATCCCCCGGCGGTGCCGAGGAGGCCGAAGAGCGCAGCGACATGCATGACATGCTTCCGCAGGCCCGGGCGGACGAGCGCCACGATCCCGCAGAGCAGGATCACGGTTCCGAAAAACGAAGGGATCAGCGAGGTTACGGCACCGGTCATTACGAAGGCGACGGTCCCGATAACGTCAAGAATCGCTCCAAAAACAATGGTAAGTTTAGGCATGGCGGCGAGACTCTCGCCGATATCCGCCGCGAATCAAGCCGGAAATCTTCCGAGCCTCAGAACGTGACGCCTGAAAGTTGTACGTCTTTTAGGCGGAGGGTCTCCGGGTTCGGAGTTCCGCCTTCAGGCAGCAGGCGGCAGGCGAGGGACGCAGCAGCAAAGAAAGCGCCGCCTGAAGGCGGAACTCCAAACAGGCTTCCCAGGGACAGCCCGCTTTTGCAGAGATGCGCCCTTCAGAACGTGACGCCCATCTGGGCACCCAGCACGAGGGCGTTCGGGATATCTCCGGTTCCGCCGGGGTTGATCACCCACTGAAGGTCAGGCTGGATGTAGGCAAACTGGGAGATGTTCACCCGGTAGGCCGCTTCCAGAACGATTTCGTACTCCGGATATCCTCCGCCCGAATCGCTCACGGCGCCCGCGTAGTCGCTGCTGAATTTTCCGTACACAAACCCCAGCACGGAGAAGTCGTCATCCCGCGTCGGGACCAAGCCCTTGTACACGATGCCCGCGTTCGCTTGGAACGGGAGCTTGGCAATATTCTGCTGTGGGGAGAGAACGAACGCCGACCACAGCGTGAGCCCCTGATCGCTGCCGGGGGATTCCTGCCAGACCATCTGGTCCGCATGCCAGTAGAAACCGTAAGAATTTGTGACCGTCTCGCCGGCGTTCCCGATATCCTGGAATGTCCAGGGCGAGTAGTACGCCCCGAACCAATAGTGCCCCGGAAGCCCCTTCATCTCGGTCTCCGGCGAGATCGCTTTGAAGGATTTCCCTTCCGAGCGGGCCTTCGTGGCCAGCGCCGTCTTCCCGTCCGATGTGGCGGCCTTCTCGACCGGGCGCTTAAAAAGCTCGGGAGTCCAGCCGATCTGCCCGATCAGGAGGACGCCGTCGCCCCCGCGCATGCTCCAGTCGAGGCCGTGGTAATCGCGGTTGAACACCCGGTTCGAAACCTGGTACGCGCCAAGCATCGCATTGATTTCCGGTGTCGGCTCGACCCGGACCCGGGCCGCCCACACCGCCCACGGATAGGCGGAAAACTGGGTGTTGACCGGTAGCGCCTGCGGGTTGCCGTCGATCCCGTTGTTCATGTAGAGCCAGTAAATCGGGGACGAGGCAAAGTCGTCGCCGGTCGAGAACCGGCCGGCCTTGATGTTGATTTTGTCATCGAGCAGGTTCTGCTCCATGACGAGCGCATAGAACATCGCCGTTTGCCCACCATAGACCTGCTGCACGGTGAATTGGTTCCCGATGTTGTCCTGCGACAGGCTCGACCCGGCGCGGTTCAGCCCGCTCACGGTGAAGGTCAGCCCCTGCCAGCCGAGCATCTTCTCAAAGTCCAGCTGGAGGCCGAAGCTCGTGTTGTCGGTGTACGTGAACCCCTGGCTCTTTCCTCCGGTCGGGTTGCCGGCGATGTTGTTTGTGTAGCTTGCCGAGAGCTCGGCCCCGCTGTCGTCAAGGTAGTTCCGGACCCCCCACCAGTCGCCGGACAGCGTGGGCCCGTTCCACCAGTCGCTCGAGCCGATGTAGTTTGAAGGATACCGGTTGTAATACGTCCAGAATCGCGTGTGCCCGAACGGGTTGTCCTGCCCGGGTTCCTCGCCGATGGGCTGGGCGAACGCGGGAGAGATGAGGGTGGCCAGAGCAAGGGAGAGGAGGAGTTTTTTCATAGGGAGGAATGAGAACCCTTTAAATCAGAAAATCTCCCGGCACGCAAGTGCGTTGGCATGCCTTGCGTTGGTATGCCTCTGTCGCCGACATGCAGACAGGTGCCTGCCTACTGCCTCCTCTGCGCCAAGGCCGGCATCTGCCACGATGCCGGCGGGCATCCGCTTTGCGGGCTATGAAGTTTGCCCTCTGGGCCGGAAAAAAGCCGCGCGGGACCTGGAATCCTCGCCTGCGTTCCTCCAGCGCGCGCTGGCCGACTTGGAGGAGGAGGTCTTTGATTTTTTCATGAGTCATGGGATGAGCTTGCGCCGGCGGAATTCGACAGGGAATATTTTTTGCATGGGAATATTTTTTGCATTGCGGACCGGGCTGCGGATTTTGCAGCCTCTGTCACGGAGGGAGTTATCGGCCGGCCTCCGGCGAGGAGGTGATGCCGGGCACCTCCCCAAGGTGCTTGGCCCGCATGGGCTTCGTCGGGAGCGGGGCCTTTGCTTTCGCCAGGTATTCCGACAAGGCGGCGGTGATCATCCGGGCGGTGCGCCGGGAGTCCGCCGTCACTCCACTCGTGACGGAGGTTGCCACCAACCGGGGCGCGGCGCCGAACGGGCCGCCAAACACGGCGCCCGGCTCGGCATTTGATCCCCCGGTCGTCTCGATCACCGCAAAGGGTTCCCGGCGGCTCTGCCTCAAATCGTAGACGCGGGCGATGCATTCCATCTTGGTGCCGCCGAGGCCCCAGCCGAAAACCGCGCGCAGCGCGCGGCTGCCTTGGTGAAGACGATGGAAGCTTCCCTCAACCAGCCAGGCATTGGACTGCGGCACCGGCACGCCGGAGCCGATGGCCCGCGCTGGGGCGATGTTCTTGCCGAGGCGGTCCGCCAACTTTTCTGAAAATGCACTCTGAAACTCCGACGCGAAAACCTCCAGGTCCGCCCCCTTCCGGTCCACGCGAAGGCCGTCCAATGCAAACGGCCTCACATAGATCTTCTCCGGGGTGACTGGCGGCTTCGAACCCGGACGAAACTCCGCCTTCCGCACGCTGACCGACGCGCAGCCAAGAGATAAAATGGTAAGCCCGCAAAGAAAAAGGTGGGGAAGGAATTTCATGATGTGGATCGGCGCAGAGGGGGGGGCTCCGCCGATGGGCATCATTGTCCTCGCGGCAGCAATTGACAAAACAATTGGGTGCCAGGCTATGCGGCCACAGGCACACAAGCCCGCTACAGCACAGATTATTTGTGCGGCCGCACAAATAATCTGAAATTTGCTTGCCCTAGTTTTTTGACGCCCCGGTGTCATTTTGACTTGAGGCAACGCGATGGGGGGAGGCTCAAGCCGGACGGCAGGCAGTCCTGCCCCCATGGCAAAATCCATTGCCGCGACCCGCCAGAGGCGTATGCTCGCGCCGTGGACTCACAAAAGCCCGGCCTCCCTCGTCATAGCGCAAGCACCGGGCTGGAAAAGCGGTGCGGCCCTCCGGGCAGGGGTTCGTTTCGCACGGTGCTCCCCAGGTTTCTAAACGGGCTGCTGTGGTTGGTGTTTTGCGCGATGTCGGGAACCGGCCTCCTGCTGGCATTCCGTCTGCCTCCTGGCTCGCGCGGCGGGCGCGGGCTTTCGGCCTGTGGGATGGAGCGGCATGAATGGGGCGACTGGCACACCTGGCTGTCCTACGCATTTCTCGCCCTGATCCTGACGCATCTTGCCCTTCATTGGCGGTGGTTCTGGCAGGTCGCCGCCAGCAGAAAGCGGTGGCCGCTCGTTCTGGGCTTCGGAGCCGGGCTCGTCCTCCTGCTCGCCCTGGCACTTCAGCCCGTCAGCCAAAATCGCAACAGCCAGGAAGAGGATGCCCATCACAAGGGCGGGGGCCGCTAAAACAGCGAGCGCCGCCGCCGCTCCGCGCGGGACGAGTTCCGCGCGGTGAAAGCACGAACCATTTCTTAGCTCCGCGAAGAATGGACACCCGCGCCAGCTCTGTTAAAAAGGCCCGTCTATGGACTGGATATCAAACCCGGAACTCTGGATCGCATTCCTCACGCTTTGCGCGCTGGAGATTGTTTTGGGCATCGACAACGTGATCTTCATCTCGATCCTCGCCGGCAAGCTCCCGCGGCACCAGCAGGACAAAGCCCGCCTGGTCGGGCTCTCGCTGGCGATGCTCATGCGCATCCTCCTCCTGCTTTCGATTTCCTGGATCGCGGGCCTGACGAAGCCTCTCCTCGCGGTGCTGTCGCACGGCTTCAGCGGCCGCGATCTGATCCTTGTCGTCGGCGGGCTCTTCCTTGTCGCCAAGAGCACGCACGAGATCCATGGCAAGCTCGAGGGCGAGGACGGGCACGGGGGCACCGGGGTGGCTGCCACGATGTCCTCGGTCCTCATTCAGATCATCCTCCTCGACATCGTCTTCTCACTCGACTCGGTGATCACGGCGGTCGGCATGGTCAACAATATCCCGGTCATGATCGGCGCCGTCGTTGTCTCGGTCATCTTCATGATGTTCTTCTCCGGACCGATCAGCCGGTTTGTGGACAAGCACCCGACGATCAAGATGCTGGCGCTGAGTTTCCTGCTGCTGATTGGCGTGACCTTGATCGCCGACGGGTTTGGCCAGCATATTTCGAAGGGGTATATCTACTTCGCCATGGGCTTCTCGGTTTTCGTCGAGATGCTCAACCTCAAGCTGCGCAAAAAGGCGCCGGAGCCGGTGCAGCTGCACCAACCGTACCGCGAGGGCCACTGATCGGATGCAGGTCTTTTTCCGCGTTCTGCCTTACGTCCGGCGCTACCCGCAGCTGGCGTTTGCCACCCTCGGGTGCGCGATCCTCAGTACCCTGATGGTCGTGATTTTTCCTGCGGTCACGCAAAAGATCGTCGACGACGTGATCAGAGGCGGACGCCCAGAGCTCCTCCTTCCGCTCCTCGCGGCCGGGTTCGGCGGGTTTTTCTTTCAGGAGCTCCTCGACAGCCTGCGGATCATCTTCAACAACCATTTTGAGCAGAAGGTCATCTGCGACCTGCGCAGCGAGCTCTACGGGCACATCCAGAAGCTGCCCCTGCCTTGGTTTGACAACCGCGCGACCGGCGACATCATGACCCGCCTGATCGAGGACGTCACGAGCGTCGAGCGGGTCCTGATCGACGGGATCGAGCAGGGCACCGTCGCCGTGCTGCAGATCGTGGTGGTGAGCGCCCTGATGATCGCCTACAGCCCGGCGCTCACGGTGGCCGCGCTGGTTCCGATCCCCTTCCTCGCGCTGGGCGCTGCGGCCTACACCATGACCGCCCGGTCGCGGTACAGGCAGCAGCGCAAGTCGGTCTCCGCCCTCAACTCGCTCCTCCACGACAACATTGCTGGAATCCGCCAGATCAAGACCTACACGAGCGAGGAACGCGAACAGGAGCGCTTCGACGAGGCCAGTAACACCGTCCGCAAGGCGACGCTCGTCGTCATGAAGGCATGGGCGATCTACCAGCCAAGCATGGCGTTCTTCACCTCCTGCGGCATGCTTCTCATCGCCGGATACGGTGCCCGGGAGGTCCTCGCCGGGCGCATGGATGTCGGCGTGCTCGTCGCCTTTTTTGTCCTCGCCCGCTTCCTCTACGAGCCGGTCGGCCGCCTCCACCAGCTCAACCAGATCTTCCAGTCGGGCCGCGCCGCCGGCGACCGGGTCTTCGAAATCATGGACGCCGACCCAGAAGCGGCCGATGCCGGAGGGGCGGTGGCCAGCCCGATTTCCGGCGCGGTCGAGTTCCGCAACGTCTCGTTTTCTTACGCTCCGGAATCCCCGGTCCTGCACGGAGTCGATCTTTCGGCCCGCGCCGGGGAGACGGTCGCCCTTGTCGGCCCGACCGGCGCCGGCAAATCGACACTCGTCAACCTGCTGGTCCGGTTTTATGAGCTCACCGGCGGGGATGTCCTGGTCGACGGAGTGCCCCTGCAAAAAATCTCGCGGCACCACCTCCGCCGGAATATTGCGGTCGTCACTCAGGAAAGCTTTCTCTTCAACGGGACCACAGCCGAAAACCTCCGCGTCGGAAAAGAGGATGCCAGCGAGGAGGAAATGTGGCGCGTGCTGGCAGCGGCAAATGCGGCGGACTTCGTCCGGCGGATGCCGAAGGGCCTGCACTCGCCGGTCGGCGAGCGCGGGATCCGGCTCAGCGTCGGCGAGAAGCAGCGGATCTCGATCGCGCGCGCCCTGCTCAAAAACCCGCCAATCCTCATCCTCGACGAGGCGACCGCCAGCGTCGATACCGCCACCGAGCTCCTCATCCAGCAGGCGCTTGACCGCCTCATGGAGCACCGCACCAGCTTCGTGATTGCCCACCGGCTCTCCACCGTCCGGCACGCGTCCCAAATCCTGGTCCTCGAGCGCGGGAAAATTATCGAGCGCGGCCGCCACGACGACCTGGTCTCGCAGGGCGGGCTCTACGCGAAGCTCTGCCGGAATAGCTTCATGGAGGAACCGCCGGGGGGCGGCAATTCGTGACCCGCCCGCGCCCCAACCGATTTTGGCCGCCTCCGGCAACATGTTCTCGCTTGACCTTTTCTGGCGCTTGCTGCATCCAATCCCTTCCGCCCGTGCTGGATCTGCCGGGCTGCTCGCTTTGACCATGACATCCTGCCGACCGAATTCCCTGTGTCGCCTGCTCCTGCTGGCGCTGCTTTTCCTTGCCCCGCTCGCCCTCCAGGCGCAGGCCCCGCAGGGGCCGATCATCCGGGACATCGTCGTCGAAAATGTCGGGGCACCAAGCATCTCGAAGGAGCGCGTGCTGGCCAACTTGGCCACCAAGGTCGGCCAGCCCTACAGCGAGCGCGCCGCCGAGCAGGACATCCGCGCTCTCTACGCGACGGGCGGCGTTTCAAACGTCCGGCTCTTCGCGGAACCACTGGGCGACGGCGTGAAGGTGACCGTCCTTCTTCAGGGCCGCCCGGTCATCGAGGAGATCCTCATCGAAGGCGCCGAGCAGATCCCGCTCAACCGCGTCCGCCGGGAAATCAGCACCAAGGTCGGCGACGTCGTCAGCGAGGAAAAAATCGAGGACGACCGGCAGAAGATCATCAAACTTTACGAGGACAAAAACTACTCCGAGATCGACGTGACCTACCGGATCCAGGAAGTTCCCGGCAACAACCGTTCCCGCGTGGTCTTCTCGATTTCCGAGGGCCCGAAGCTGGTCGTGAAGCGGATCACGTTTGTCGGGAATGAATCGATTTTGCCGAAGGACCTCCGCAAGGTCATGAAGACAAAACCCGAGGACCTCCTTTCCTTCTTTACGAAGAGCGGGCGCATGCTCCCCGCCCAGGTGGAGGAGGACCGCTCCGCGCTCCGCACCCTCTACCAGAACCGCGGGTTTGCCGATGCGGACATCGCCGACATCCAGACCCAACCTTTCGCCAATGACGGGGTGGAGCTCATTATTACGGTGGTCGAGGGAACCCAGTACCGGGTGAACCAGATCCAGCTCGAGGGCGTCAATGTCGTGACCCAGGACGAGCTCCTCGGCCGCATGAAGATGCTTGGCGGACAGCTGTTCACCCCGAAGGGAATGGGCGACGACCTCAAGGCGCTCCGCGATTTTTACGGGACCAGGGGCTACGTTGACATGGTGGCGATGCCGGAGGTCCTCCCGTCGGGCGCCGGAGCGGTCGACGTGACCTACCGGATCGATGAGGGGGTGCAGTCCTACGTGAACCTCGTGAACATTCAGGGCAACACGCGCACCCAGGACCGTGTCATCCGCCGGGAGCTTGCCGTGAAGCCGGGAGATGTCTTCGACACGACGCTTGTGGATGTCAGCAAGAAGCGCCTGGAAAACCTGAACTACTTTTCGCGCGTCGAGACCCCGGCGACCGACACGATCGTCCCCGGCCGCAAGGACCTCAACGTCATCGTCGAGGAAAAGCGGACCGGCTCGTTCAACTTCGGCGTCGGCTTCAGCACGATCGACAGCCTCCTGGGGTTTGCGGAGATTCAGCAGACGAACTTCGACGTCCTGAACTGGCCGAACTTCACCGGCGGCGGTCAAAGGTTCCGGATCCGCGGCCAGTACGGCCTGGAGCGGAGCGATTTTGTGGTCTCCCTCACCGAGCCCTGGTTCCTCGGCTACAAGCTCTCCGTCGGCGTCGAAGGCTACTACCGGAACGCCAACTTTCTCTCGGCCGTTTACAGCCAGGAAAACTATGGGGTCGCCTTCCAGGCCCGCAAGCAGGTCTGGCGTGCTCTGTCCGCGCGCGGGGAGTACCGGATCGAAAACATCCGGATCTACGACGTCGATAACGTCGACCAGAACGACTTCTTCTTTGAGGACGGATTCGAAGACGATTACACGGGCAATGAAAATGCCGGCCCCGTCATTGAGGATGCCGCAGGGACGTACACCAAGAGCGTCTTTACCGGGGCGCTCACCTGGGATACCCGCGACAGCCTCTTCCTGACCCGCAAGGGCGAACTGGTCGAGTTCACCGCCTTCATCGCAGGCGGCCCGCTGGGCGGAACCGTGCAGGACTACGGGCTCTCGCTAGAATTCTCAAAGTACTTCCCGCTCCCCTGGGACATGATCTTCCTCATCAAAGGACAGGTGGCGATCACGAACGGGTGGGGGGACGCCTCCGGATCCTCGGATGATGGCTACGGGAACGGGGTCCCGATTTTTGACCGCCTCTACCTCGGCGGCGCCAACAACATGCGCGGGTTCAACTTCCGTGAGGTCGGCCCGGTGGATGAGTTCGGCAACCCGATCGGCGGCAACTCGCTCGCCTACCTGACGTTCGAAACCACCTTCCCGATCGTCTCCCGCGTCCGCGGAGCGGTCTTCACCGACATGGGCTTCGTCAACGTCGATCCGGGCGACTTCGGGACGGAGAACCTCAACGCCGACATCGGCATCGGCCTCCGGCTCGACCTCCCGATCGGGCCGATCCGCGTGGACTACGGCATCCCTGTCATCTACGATAGCTTCAACGGGCCTCCCGGGAAATTTAACTTCAACATCGGCTATCAATTTTGAACGCCGACGCGTTCCGGCGGTCAAAACTTGACCGCTGAGCTCATTCAGTCAAAATTAACAATCCACACACCAAACCCACACAAATGCTCAAATCCATCCTCTCTGCAGCCCTTGTGGCCGCAGCCCTCGTCGCCATCGCTCCCTCCGCCCAGGCCCAAGTCAAAATCGGGACCCTGGACATGAACGCGATCTTCACCCAGTACTACAAAACCAAGGACGCCGAGACCAAGCTCAACGAGGCCCGCGCCGCAGCCAAGAAGGAACTCGACGACCGCCTCGAGACGCTCAAGAAGTCGATGGACGAGATCAACAAGATCAACGCCGACCTCGAGAAGCCGGAGCTCAGCAAGGACGCGAAGGACAAGGCGATGAAGGGCCGCGACGAGAAGGTCAACGACGCCCGCAATCTCGACCGCGAAATCACCGAGTTCCGCGGCACCCGCGAGCGCCAGCTCCAGGAGCAGTTCGTCCGCATGCGCAAGGACATCATCGACGAGATCATGAAGATCGTGAACGATAAGGTGAAGGCCGCTGCCTACGACATTGTCTTTGACAAGTCGGGCATGAGCATGGGCCAGATCCCGGTCCTCATCTACTCCCGCAGCGACCTCGACTTCAGCAAGGATATCGTCGATACCCTGAACAAGACCGCTCCGAAATCCCCGGCCGCCGCCAACTGATGACGCTGGGCGATGTGGCCGCCCGCACGGGCGGCTGGGTTGCTCCCGAGGCCGCTGGCCTTGAAATCTCCGGGTTGGCATCGCTCGACGATGCCAACCCCGGAGACCTCACGTTTTTCGGGAACCCCAAGTACCTCCGCTCGGCCCGGAAATCCCGGGCGACTGCGGCTCTCGTCCCGCACGGGTTTGCGGAGGAGATTCCGGCCACCCGCATTTGGGTCGATGACCCGGCGGCCGCGTTCGCCGGACTTCTTCCTTCGTTTGCCCCGCCGGAAATCCCGCGCCCTTCGGGGATCCATCCGACAGCAGTCATCGATCCCGCTGCCGTGCTGGGGCCGGACGTCGCCATTGGCGCTCACGCCGTCATTGAGGCCGGTGCCCGGATCGGTGCCCGCTCGGTGATCGGTGCCAATTCCTTCATCGGCCACTGGGCGGCCGTGGGCGAAGATTGCTGGATCTCTCCAAACGTCTCGATCCGCGAGCGCTGCACGCTCGGCAACCGCGTCTCTCTCCAGCCGGGGGTTGTCATCGGGGCCGATGGGTTCGGCTACGAATTCCGCGACGGCGCCCACAGGAAGATCCCTCAGACCGGGATCGTCCAGATCGAGGATGATGTCGAGATCGGAGCGAACTCGACGATCGACCGCGCACGGTTCGGACGGACCTGGATCCGCAAGGGCACAAAAATCGACAACCTCGTCCAGATCGGGCACAACGTCGTCGTCGGCGAACACTCGATCCTCTGCGCCCAGGTCGGGATCTCGGGCAGTACCCGCCTGGGAAATTTTGTGACGCTGGCCGGGAAGGTCGGGCTCGCCGGCCACATCGAGCTTGGCGACGGAGTGATCTTCGGCGCGATGTCGGCGATTGCCAAGGATGTCCCGGCAAAAAGCATCATGTTCGGGGCCCCCGCCCGCCCGATCCGCGAATACAAGGCGAACTACGCGCTCCTCAAAAATATTCACAAGCTCTACGACCGGGTCAAAAAGCTTGAAGAGCAATCCGGCCAGGGCTGAGCCTGCCGGTGCTGCGCCGCCGGAGGCCATAACCAAGCACCAAAAGATGGAGGCCGCGCTGCGCGGACATTCCTCCTCTGGGGATCTGCCGGTCGCCTACACGGCGTACTTTGAATGCTTCAACGCGGGAGAGTACTACGAGGCCCACGATGTGCTCGAGCACCTCTGGCTCGGATGTTCAACCCCGGACGCCCGGTTTTACAAGGGCCTCATCCAGATCGCCGGGGCCTACGTCCACCTGAAAAAGCAATTCGAGCGCCCGCTCCATCCGAAGGATGGCCGCCGCCTCCACCCGGCCGTCCGCCTGTTTGCGCTGGGCATCGCGAACATCGAACCTTTCGCGCCGTACCATCTGCAACTCGATGTCGCCGCACTCATCAATACGTGCCGGCGTCTCGCAAACCAAATCCAAGCCTCGCAGTTCACGCAGAACCCCTGGTCTTCCGACAGGCATCCGACCATAACGCTCCACAATCCCACCCCGTAGCACCAAGGCCTCCTGCCTGTGCCACTTTGCAGAAATAGCAGCAGAGGAATCCCCTGCCTCTGTTCGGAAACGCCCGCATGGGCAAGGGATACCCATGCCGCTTTACCTGGGGCCAGTCCCGCCCATGCTCGGGCTTGAAACACCCGCTCCATTTGGCGCTTTCTTCTTCGCCTTTTTCTTTAGGTGGCCTATAAAGCGCGTTGATGTTGACGAAAGTGTTCTCCGCAGCCCTTCAGGGAGTTGATGCTGTCCAGATTGAGATCGAGGTGAATACCGGAGCCGGGGACCCGAAAATCATCGTCGTTGGCCTGCCGGATACAGCGGTCAAAGAAAGCAAGGACCGCGTCACCACGGCGATCGCCAACAGCGCTTTCATGTGGCCGCGCCAGCGCACGACGATCAACCTCGCCCCGGCGGATATCAAAAAGGAGGGGCCGAGCTTCGACCTTCCAATTGCGATTGGAATGATCGCTGCGGCCCGCCGGGAGGATGTTCCCCGCCTCGAGCGCTGCGTCGTTGTCGGCGAGTTGGCGCTGACCGGAGAGATCCGTCCGGTCAAAGGCGCGCTGCCGATTGCCCTCGAGGCCCGCAGCCAAGGAAAAAAGGCGGTCGTGCTGCCGGCCGCGAATGCCCCGGAGGCCGCCATCGTCGAGGGGGTCGACGTCTATGGCGTAACCAACCTGCGCCAGGCCTACGAGTTCCTGACCCGGCAGGCCGATCTGGTCCCGGTCCCGGGGAATGCTGCGGAGCGCCTCTCGGCCGGCCTCTCCAGCGACGTCGATTTTTCGGAGGTCAAGGGACAGTTCCAGGTCAAGCGGGCGATCGAGATCGCCGTCTCCGGCGGTCACAACATCCTCATGATGGGAAACAATAACCCACAAACGTTTCAAGTCAACTAAAAAGGTGGAATCTCGACATTTTTTCCAGGTCGGCGAGTTCACGAATCATCGATCCTCGGATGGATGATGATTTTCAGTATTTTGGATAGCCAAGATTACTCTCAGAAAATCACTGGCTCTATTCCTCTCCCATTTTCGGGCGATTTTTTTCGTCAAGAATAGCCTTCTTGATTTTTGTGTAATTTTCGTTTTTTGCCAAAGCGGTCCTGACTCTTTCGAGATCCGCTCGTTCCTCAGCCGGCAATTTCAATATGTCGTTTATGAGGTTCAAAATCATGGTCCGGCTGACATACCCCCACTGCTTCAAGTGTGTCATAATGCTCTCGGGGTTACTGTTTCCGATGCGTATTTGTGCGATGATTGTTGCCGTCAGACTCATGTTGGTTTTTTGTAATCTTTTCTGTTGGCTCGTTAGAGGCATTTTTGGGTTCGTCGGTTGATCTGGATTTTTGACCGGTGGCTTCTCCGGGCCATCGCCCCGGTCTGGTGAGTTTTTCATTGTGACATTCCGCCCCTCATCATCATCATCATCATCAGGCAGCCAGTAGAGAATGCCGTTGGAGGTGCCTGAACCTTCCAAGGTAGAAGGAATCCACCTAATCAACCCATCTTTCACCGCTTTCATAAATTCATTACTGCGGACAACCCAATGATGTTTTTCGGTGTCCATTTGGCGCAGTGTTTCAAATTGCTGCTGAGGCGGACGGAAGCCAAGCAGGTGGTAGCAACCTTGATCTGAGAACTCTCCCACATGGTATGCTTGCAGAACCGAAAATTTCTCTCTGACAAGTGTGTCTATTGGGATATTTGGCGAAAAGGAATAGGGCATATTAACACAGTTTTTTAGAGTAATTTTTGAAAAGTGTCAACGGAGGCACCCGACACGGAAGCGGCCGTCAAGGGTATTGCGACGGAAGTCGCACTCCCGTTTGTTGGGGGTTCAAGGGGGGCGAAGCCCCCTTTGCAAGATATGGGGATACTTCGCGAATCAAACCTGTAGCTACGGAGTAGTGTAGCAGGTTTGTAGCGAATATCCCCTATCTTGCCTGACAGGGGTCTCAAGGCCGCGAAAAAACGGCCAAATTGTAGCACGTTAATCATCGGAGGGGGGGCGATGACGGAGGGCGACGAATGCGCCTCCTGCGCCGAATACGGATGGCAGGCGTGGCCGGGGCTGGCGGCGCGGTCGGGGCCGTTGGCGTGGCCGGGGCCGTTGGCGTGGCCGGGGTCGTTGGCGCGGTTGGGGCCGTTGGCGTGGCCGGGGTCGTTGGCGCGGTCGGGGC